>Ga0184639_10000304_pt1 | contig 18201 bp, 13 predicted proteins | sample PLM31_170_b2_FD_133155 | JGI IMG/M metagenome (GOLD analysis project Ga0184639, IMG submission 133155) | Groundwater sediment microbial communities from an aquifer in East River, Colorado, USA - PLM3-1_170_b2 | ecosystem: Environmental > Terrestrial > Soil > Riparian zone | place: USA: East...
CCCCGATTCCACGCGGCGCGGTGGCCCGTCAGAATCAACCCCCAGGGTCGCGCGAGACCGGGCCGGGAAGACGCCGGAGCCGGTGAACAAGCCGCCTGCCGACATGGAGGTCGCGCGGTCGGCGCCGCAGCCCGCGCCGACGCCCGCCCCGACGCCCGCAGTTGAGCCGGCTCCGGCGCGCGTGGAGGAGCCGGATCAGGCTCCCGCGCCGATTCAAGTCGCCGCGCTCGCGCCGCCACCCGCGCCGCTCGTGCAGACGCCCTCGCCCGCGGCCCCGCCGACGCCGGCCGCATCGGCGCCGGCAGCGATCAGCGCGGCGCCGAAACCCGTCGCCGCGGCGCCCTCGGAGGCGCCCGGCCGACCGAAGCCGGACGAAGGAAGTCTGCAGGGCGGTCCATCCAAGAACCTGTTTCCCGTGATCCGAACCAAGACCGTCGTCGAGACCCCGGGCCGGGCGGTCGAACCCCTCGCGCCGGCGCCGGAGGGCGACGCGGGGGCGCAGCAAGGTCGGGCCGCGCCCGCGCCGAATCCCGCCAACGAGCCGGTCCCGAGGCCGGACGTATTCGCCGGCTTGCCGCCAAACCTGTCGGCGCCGATCAGAATCGCCGAGCGCAAGTCCGAAGAGGCCTCGCTCGATCCCTCCGCCGCCTCCTACGAAGCGGCGGCGGCCGAATGGGAACGCGCGCTTTCCCTCCTGCGGCGCACGCCGCACGAAGGCGCGGTCCGATTCCGCCTCGCGGAAGCGCGATACGGAGCGTGGCAAGTCTCCCCCGACGCGTACCGCGCCGCCGCGGCCACCGCGGCGCTCCGTTCCTGCATCGTCTTTGCGGCCCCGGGACCCGATCGCGACGAGGCCAAGAGAAGGCTCTCCGAAATCAAGCACTAGGGGGCTGGAGCTGGCTCCAGACCCGAACCAAGTCGCTGTGGGACTGCCTACTACGAGCCGAAGTCTGGTCTCAAGGACGCCCCCCCAGGGCCGATCATTCGAGTCAGGGCGGGATCTCAATAGATTGACGCACCCAGGAGCGAAACCATCCACCGATGAATCAGATGGACGACAGCATCGTCAGCGAATTCCTGGCCGAGAGCGGCGAGGGGCTGAGCCAGGTCGAGGAGGATCTGCTCGCCTTGGAGCGGAATCCTTCCGATCCGGCCAGGCTGGCGCGCGTCTTCCGCGCGATCCACACGGTCAAAGGAACGTGTGGCTTCTTCGGATTCTCGAAGCTCGAATCGGTAGCCCACGCCGGCGAGAGCCTCCTGAGCCGCCTTCGCGCGGGCGAGATCGCGCTCAACGCGGAGATCTCGGGCGCTCTGTTCGCGCTGGTGGACGCCCTCCGCGAGATCCTCGCGAATATCGAGAAGACGCGCCAGGAAGGGGACGGCGATTACGGCGCGATCATCGCCACCCTCACGCGCCTGCAGGGCGAGGTCGCCGAGCCCGAAACGGCGGCGACGTCCCCATCGCCCGCAGCGCCCCAATCCCCCGCAGCGCCTCCATCGGCCCCGGCGCCAGCCGAGCCCGCCCCTCCGAAGGCGTCCGTGCAGGCCTCCGAAAGAGGGACCATCGGAGGTGGGCTCCTCGATCCGCTCATTCGGAGCGGCCGTCTCGATCCGGAGGCGGTCATGCTCGCGGCGCAGCAGCAGCGCCTCGGCGACCCGAGGCGGATCGGCGAGATCCTCGTCGATCACGGCGCGGTCAGCTCTCAGGAGATTCTCGAGGCGCTCATCGCGCGCGGCGAGGGAAGCCCGTCCGCGGCCACGGAGGGCAACATTCGCGTGGACGTCCAGCTCCTCGATCTGCTCATGAATCTCGTGGGTGAGCTGGTTCTGGCGCGGAACCAGATGCTTCAATTCGTCTCGTCGCAGAACTTCGAGCGCCTTCCGGCGACGACGCAGCGGCTGAACTCGATCACCACCGAGCTGCAGGAGGGGATCATGAAGACCCGCATGCAGCCCATCGCCAACCTCTGCAAGAATCTCCCGCGCCTGGTCCGGGACGTCGCCGCGGCCTGCGGCAAGCAAGCGCGCCTGGAGATGGAAGGGATCGACACCGAGCTCGACCGCACGATCATCGATGCGATCCGCGATCCGCTGACCCACCTCGTCCGAAACGCCGTGGACCACGGGCTCGAGAGCCGCGAGGCGCGCCTCGCCGCCGGCAAGCCCGCCGAAGGGCGGCTCACGGTCACCGCCTTCCACGAAGGCGGCAAGGTCAACATCGAGGTTTCCGACGACGGCGCCGGGCTCCCCCTCGAGCGGATCCGGGAGCGCGCCATCCAGGCGGGGCTGATCCCGCCGGAGCGGGTCGCCCGGATGACCGAGCGCGATTGGCACCAGGTCATCTTCGTCCCGGGCTTCTCCACGGCCGAGAAAGTGACCCACGTTTCGGGCCGCGGAGTCGGAATGGACGTGGTGAAGACGAACGTGGAGCGGATCGGCGGGACCATCGACGTGGACTCGATGCCCGGCAGAGGAACCACGGTGAAGATCCGCATCCCGCTCACCCTCGCGATCATCCCGGCCCTCATCGTGACCGCGGGCGGCGATCGCTACGCGATCCCGCAGGTCAGCCTGATCGAGCTCGTGCGCGTCGATGGCGGCGAGGACCAGGGGACCATCGCCCGAGTCTTCGACGCCCAGGTGTATCGGTACCGCGACTCTCTCCTGCCCCTTCTCTTCCTTCGCGACACGCTCAAGATCGAAGGGCCGAACCACGCCGGGGCCGCGGCATCGGAGGGGACGGCTCTCAACATCGCGGTGCTCCAGTCGGAAGGAGTTTCGTTTGGCCTCGTGGTGGACGAGATCAACGCGTCCCAGGAAATCGTGGTCAAGCCGCTGGCGGAGGCGATCAAGAATACAGCCGTCTTTTCGGGCGCGACGATCCTCGGCGACGGCCGCGTGGCCCTGATCCTCGACATCCCCGGGCTCGCGCGGCATGCGGGAATCGCGGCTGTCGGGGAAGCCGAGCCTGCCGGCGCTTCCGCGCCGATCGAGTCGGCTCCCCGTGACGCCACCCGGACCCTCCTCCTCTTCCGTGTGCGGGACCTCCGTGTCGCGATCCCGCTCGAGATGGTCGCACGCCTCGAGGAGATTCCGCGCGGCCTGGTGGAGCGCGCCGGAGAGCACGAGGTTGTCCAATACCGAGGAGGGATCATGCCCCTCCACCGACTGCTCGATCTGCTCGAGCCAGGAGCGGCGGCGCCCGAGGCCAAGGACGATCGGCTCCGGGTGGTCGTGCACGAGCGCGATAGCGGGAGCATGGGGCTCGTCGTGGATGAGCTCTTGGGACTCGTCGAGGAGGCGCCCGCGCTTCAGAGGATCGACGGGCGACCCGGGGTCGTGGGCTCTGCCGTCATTCGCGGCCGCGTCACCGACCTGCTCGACATCCCCGAACTGCTCGCCGCCGCCGCGCTCCACCCACCGGCCGCGCCCGTCGGGGCTGGGGCGTAAGCCATGGGGAACGAGCGGCTCTTCTGCTCCTTCTATCTGGGCGAACACCTCTTCGGTTTCGACGTCGAGGCCGTGCAGGAGGTGATCCGCCACCAGGAGGTGACCCGGCTCCCGCTCGGCGCGCCCGCCGTATGCGGCGTCATCAACCTCCGGGGGCGGATCGTTCCCGCGGTGGATCTCCGGCGCTGCCTCGGCATGGGGCCGGCCCCCGGCGGATGCGTTCCCGCGAACATCGTCGTCCGGGCGGCGGGCGCCGCGGCCGTGAGCTTCCTCGTCGATCAGATCGGGGACGTGGTGGAGCCCCCGACGGAAGCCTTCGAGCGGAGCCCCGAGACGCTGCGCGGGGTCGCGCGGGAGTTGATTCTCGGCGTCTACAAGCTTCAGGACCGGCTGCTCCTGGTCCTGGATATCGGAAGGGTGCTGCGGGCGGCCTACGCCTAGGCGCGACACGGGACCGGAAGGAGCCATGGTCATGAAGCTCACGATTCGACAGCAGATGCTGGGGAACGCGCTCCTCTCGCTCGCCGGATTCGTCGTCTTCGGCATCATCGCCTACGCGACCCTGAACGAGCTGAAGGTCACCGGGCCCCGCTACGACCGCATCGCGAGGGGGCAGCAACTGATCGCCGACGTCGTCCCGCCGCCCGAGTTCCTGGTGGAAGCCTTCCTGGGGGTCCACCAGATGATCGACGAGACCGATCGGCGGCGACTCGAGGATCTGATCCAGGAATCGCAGCAGTTCCGCGCGAAGTTCGAGGCGCGCCACGAGTACTGGAACCGGGCCCTTCCATCGGGCCCCATTCGAGAGGAAATGCTGGTCCGCTCCTACGAGCCGGCCCAGGAGTTCTTCCGGATTCGGGACGAGCAGTTCATCCCCGCCGTGCGGCGGGGCGATACGGAGACGGCGCGCGCGCTCGCCGGCTCCGCCTTGAAGCCGCTCTACGAGCAGCATCGCAAGGCGGTGCTCGAGGTCGTGCAGCTCGCGCTGAATGCCAACGTCAAGGAGGAGCAGTCCGCCCGGTCGATGGCCGAGCAGCGGACCATGCTCTTGCCGCTCATCGGGCTGCTCCTCGCCGGACTCACGCTCGCGGTCGGCTACTACCTCTCCAGCCGCATCGTGCACGCGATCGAGGAGACGAAGCGCGTCGCCGAGCGGACCGCGAACGGCGATCTCACCAGCCGGGTCCCGGTCACCTCGTCCGACGAGCTCGGCAGCCTCGCGGCTTCCACCAACCAGATGGTGGACTCTCTTCAGTCGATCCTGTCGCACATCGGCAACCGGGCCGTGACCCTGGCGAGCGCTTCGGAGGACCTCTCTTCGGTCAGCTCCCAGATGATCGGGAGCGCCGAGGAAACCTCGCGCCAGGCCAGCGTGGTCTCGTCCGGCTCCGCCCAGATCAGCCGGAACGTGGAGAGCGTCTCCGTCTCCGTGGAAGAGATGATCGCGAGCATTCAAGAGATCTCGAAGAACACCAGCGAAGCCGCGCGGGTGGCGACGGTCGCGGCGGGCGAGGCGGACGTCACGAACACGGCCGTGAACAAGCTCGGGACGAGCAGCACCGAGATCGGGAAGGTGGTCCAGGTCATCAACACCATCGCCCAGCAGACGAATCTGCTCGCGTTGAACGCGGCCATCGAAGCCGCCCGCGCCGGCGAGGCGGGCAAGGGCTTCGCGGTCGTCGCCAACGAGGTGAAGGAGCTGGCCATGGAGACCGGGTCGGCGACGAAGGATATCGGTCTCAAGATCGAGGCGATCCAAGCGGACACGCATGCCGCGATCCACGCGATCGAAAAGATCAGCGAGACGATCCAGCAGATCAAGGACATCTCGAACTCGATCGCGACGGCGATCGAAGAGCAGCTCGCCGCCTCGGGCGAGATCGGCCGCAACCTGAGCGAGGCGGCGCGGGGAAGCGGCGAGATCAGCGCCGGCATCGTGAAGGTGGCCGAGATCGCGCGGGACACCGCGGGCAGCTCGGAGAATACGCAGAAGGCCGCCGAGGAGCTTGCCCGATTGGCGGCGGAGCTGCGGCAGCTGACGCGGCGCTTCCGGTACGCGGACGGGACCTCCGGAGAATCCGGCGGCGCGGCCGTGGCGGCGGCGGCCGCGGTGGTGGGATCCATCACTCCCCCACGCGTCCGTGCGGAGGAGCGCGCGTCCCGATTGGGCGCGGATGATCAGTGGGCAAACGCGGGCTGAGCGGGTTCCGGCCCCAACTGGACGCCAGAGAGGAGATTCGAGCGATGAAAGCGATTGTCGTGGATGATTCCCGGTCCATGCGGGCGATCATCTCCAAGCAGCTTCGAGACCTGGGATTCGAGGTGCAGGAGGCGCAGAGCGGCCAGGAGGCGCTGGCAAGGTTGCATGAGAACAAGAAGACCGATCTGGTCCTGCTCGATTGGAACATGCCGGACATGGACGGATTTGAAGTGTTGAGCCTCATCCGTTCGGAGCCGGCCCACAAGGAGGTTCGGGTGATGATGGTGACGACCGAGAGCGAAATGTCTCAGGTGGCGGTGGCGCTCGAGGCCGGGGCGAACGAGTACTTGATGAAGCCATTCGATCGGGAAGCGCTCGTCGAGAAGCTCATTCTTCTCGGCATGGATCCCAGCAGCCGGACCCTTTGACCGTCGCGCGGCGCGGGGCGCACTCGCAGATCGCCCGGGAGTTCGAATGAACAAGATCCGAATCCTCGTCGTGGACGACGTGGCGATCGTCCGCCGGCTGGTGGTGGATGCGCTTTCGCTCGATCCCGACCTGCAGGTCGTCGGGACCGCGCAGAACGGCCGCGACGCTCTGGAGCAGATCCCCACCGTCAAGCCCGACCTGCTCGTGCTCGACTACGAGATGCCGGAGATGGACGGACTCGAAACCCTCGTGGAGGTGCGCAAGTCGTATCCCGGCGTGCGGGTCATCATCTTCAGCTCGCACACGAGACAGGGCGCGAAGGCGACGCTCGACGCCCTCTGGTACGGTGCGGACGACTACGTCACGAAGACGCGGGCCGACAGCTTGGCCGCGGCGACGGAATGCGTCCGGACGGAGCTGGTTCCCAGGATCAAGGCGATCTGCGCGAAGGGGGCGTCCGAGGCCGAGACCGCAGGGCCGTCGAAATCGATCCCGCTCCCCGCTCGCACGATCACGGCGACGCACCGCGTGGAGGTGGTCGCGATCGGCGCCTCGACCGGCGGACCCAAGGCCTTGGCCGAGGTGATCGCGGGACTTCCCGACGGCTTCCAGGCACCGATCCTGATCGTCCAGCACATGCCCCCGATCTTCACCCGCTACCTCGCGGAGCGGCTTGCGGCCCGGACCTCGCTGCGCTGCGCGGAGGGAACGACCGGCGCCGTGCTCGAGCCGGGGTCGATCTGGGTCGCCCCCGGAGACTTCCACATGACCGTGAAACGCGAAGGGACCGAGATTCAGCTTCGACTCACGAGCGACGCGGCCGAGAATTCTTGCCGTCCCGCCGTCGATCCGCTCTTCCGCTCGGTCGCCGAAGTGTATGGAGCAGGTTCCCTGGGGGTCATCTTGACCGGGATGGGCCAGGACGGACTCCAGGGATGCGGGAAGATCCGCCGAGCCGCAGGGCAGATCATCGTTCAGGATGCCGCGACGAGCGTGGTCTGGGGGATGCCCGGCGCGGTGGCCCGCGCGGGCCTGGCGGACCACGTGCTCCCGCTGGAGGAGATCGCGGGCGAGATCCAACGGAAGGTCGCGATGGGAAACAGGCGCCGGTCTCCGGTCGGATGAAACGATGACCCCACGCCTCACACCCCTCTCTGGAGGGATCAGCGCGGGGAGTTTCGAGTACCTGCGCCGGCTGATGCTCCGCCGAACGGGAACGGAACTGGAGCCGGGCAAGGAATATCTCGTCGAGGCGAGGCTCTTCGCCGTGGCGACGCGCGAGGGCTTCGGTTCCGCCGGCGCGCTCTTGGAGGGCCTCCAGACCGAGGAGGAATGGGGTGCGCTCCACCGCAAGGTGGCGGAGGCCATGCTGAATTGCGAGACCTCGTTCTTTCGCGATCTCTACCCGTTCGAGGCCCTGCGCGACGTGATCCTCCCGGAGCTGATCGAGCGGCGCGGGTCCACCCGAACCCTGAACCTCTGGTGCGCCGCCGTCTCGAGCGGTCAGGAGGCCTACAGCATCGCGATGATGCTGTCGGAGCACTTCCCGCGTCTCGCCGGGTGGAAGCTCCGCCTGATCGCAAGCGACGTCTCGGAATCGATCCTCGAACGGGCCCGGACCGGAGTCTTTGGACACGTCGAAATCAATCGCGGCCTCCCGGCCCGATTGCTCGTCAAGTTCTTCGAACGTGTGGACACGCAGTGGCGCATCGGGGAGTTCGCGAGGCGGATGGTCGAGTTCCAGCAAATCAACCTGGCGGGCGCCTGGCCCATGCTCCCGCCGATGGACATCATTCTCCTGAGAAATGTCCTCCTCTATTTCGGACCCGAAACCCGCGCGTCGGTCCTGAGCAAGGTGGGCCAGTTGCTGAAACCGGACGGTTACCTCTTCATGGGCGGCGGAGAGACCAGCCTGTATTCCGACCGCTCCTTCGAATCCGTTCGGATTGCCAAGGCGACCTGCTACCGGCCGCGCGGATGACTTCCGCCGGGCTCGGAACGGGCGACAACCCTGAGAGGATCATGCATGGAAACCGTGACGATTGAGCTGAAGGAGTGGCTCGGAGCATTGAGGGAGGTCACCCGAGTTTTCGCGGCCAGCTCCCTCCGATTCGATGGGAGCGCGCCCGCGGACGCCCCGGCAATCCTGGGTCCCCAGCCCGCCGCGTACATCGCCGTCCTCGGGGAGACGAGCTCCATTCATCTCGGCATCTCCACGACCGCGTCGGGAAGCCGCATGCTGGTCCGGGCGCTTCTCGGCATGCGACAGAAGGAGGAGATCGCGGAAAAGGACGTCGTGGACGGCCTGAGCGAGATTCTGAACATCCTCGCGGGAAAAGTGAAGTCCCGCATGTCGTCTCGGGATCGGACGCTCAAGCTCGGGCTTCCGATGTTCATCGTGGGACAGATTCAAATGTCCGCGAGCATGGAACGCGCGGTGGCGGACGTCTCGGTGGGACCGGTGCCCTGCCAGCTTCTCGTCTTTCGGAACCGGCGCTAGCTCCGCGATACGGCCCCGCCCCTCGCAGTCTATCGTTCGGCGACCGGTTTGGCGCGTCCGCCCACCGGCTTCGTGACGTAGGCCCGGCCCGCGTCGGCGAAGGGCGCCGCCACGATCGCCTCGGCGGAGCCGTCGCCGTCGAAATCCCCCGCTGAGGAGACCGCGTAACCGAGATTGTCGAGCGTCTTCTCGCCGGTGACCGTGAAGTCGGCCACCGCGTCCGGCAACACTCCCCCGTAGTACGTGTAGGCGCGCCCGGAGGCGGGGCCGCCGACGTCGTTGCCATAGGCGCCGACGATGACGTCGGCGAATCCATCCCCGTTCATGTCCCCCATCGAGGCGACCGAGTATCCGAAGGCGTCCCCGGCCGACTCCCCGGTCACGACGAGGTCCGCCACGCCGTCCGGATTCCTGGACCCGAAGTACACGTAGGCCCGTCCCGCGTCGGCGCCGCCGGCGTCGTTGTGATACGCCCCCACGATCATGTCGGCGACTCCGTCCCTGTTCACGTCCCCGGCCGAGGCCACGGAGAAGCCGAATAGGTCTCCTGCTGCGGCGCCGGTCAGAACGAGGTCCGGCCGCTCATCCGCGCGGGGTCCCCCGAAGTACACGTAGGCGCGCCCGGCATCCCTCCCGCCGGCGTCGTGCTGGTAGGCGCCGACGATCAGATCGGAGTAGGAGTCGCCGTTGACGTCCCCTGCCGCCGCGACGGAGATGCCGAAGAGGTCGTGGGGCGCTTCGCCGCTCAGGATCAGGTCGGGTCGATCGTCCGGCCGAGGTCCGCCGTAGTAGACGTAGGCGCGGCCCGCCCCGGCGCCGCGGGCGCTGTTCTCGTACGCTCCAACGAGGAGGTCCGCGAAGCCGTCTCCGTTCACGTCCCCGGCCGTGGATACCGAGTAACCGAAGGCGTCGCCCGCGGCCTCTCCCGAAAGGACGAGGTCGGGTTTCGCGTCGGCGCGGGGTCCGCCGAAGTAGAGGTAGGCGCGGCCCGCGTTCGCCCCTCGGTAATCGTTCTCGTACGCCCCAACCAGGAGGTCCGCGTAGCCGTCCTTGTTCACGTCTCCCGCGGAGGAGACGGAGGCGCCGAAGAGGTCTCCGGCCGCTTCGCCCGTCAGGACGAAATCGGGTTTCCCGTCCGGCCGCGACCCGCCGAGGTAGATGTACGCCCGCCCCGCGTCCATCCCGCCGGCGTCGTTCTGGTGGGCGCCGACGATGATGTCGGCGAGGCCGTCACCATCGACGTCGCCGGCGCACGCCACCGCGCCTCCGAACGTGTCCCCGGGCGCGGCTCCGGCGAGGGTGATCACGGTCCGCGCGGAAGCCGGATCCGGCGCCGCGAACAGAGCCAAGATCGCGGCGGCGAGCGAGAGCGCGCGCCGCGCCATGCGAGCGTTCCGCCGCAGGGTCCCCGGACCCCTCATCAGGCCGGTTCCCCACGATGCTGAAGCTCTTCCGGGGGAGACCCCGCCATGCCTCCCTTCGCCACGCGGATCCGCTCGGCACGCAGCGCCGCCACGAACACCTCGACGACCTCGCCCGCAAACTGGGATCCGGACTTCTCGACCAGCTGGCGCACCGCCTCCTCAGCGCTCAGCCCTGCGCGGTAGGGCCGGTCGGTCGTCATCGCGTCGAACGCGTCCGCCACATTCACGATCTTCGCCCCGATGGTGATCTGGTCGCCACGCAGGCCGTCCGGATACCCCTTGCCGTCCACGCGCTCGTGGTGGTGGCGGACCATATCGGTGACCCGCTCGAGGAACTTGACCCCCCGGATCATCTCCGCGCCGCGCACCGGGTGCGCTTTCACGAGGCGCCACTCCTCATCGGTCAGGGCTCCGGGCTTGTGGAGGATGGCGTCCTGCGTGTGGACCTTCCCGATGTCGTGGAGGAACGCGCCGAACTCAATCCGCTGCAGCTCTTCAGGAGGAAACTCCATCTCGCGCGCGATCGCGACCGCGTACTCGGCCACGCGCTCGGTGTGGCCGTGCGTGTACGGGTCCTTTTCCTCGATCCGGGAGACGAGGAGCCGAACCGTCGATATATAGGCCTCCTGAAGATCCTTGAAGAGGCGGGCGTTGTCGATCGCGATGCCGGCCGATTCGGAGAGCGATTTGAGCATCTCGAGCTCGGCAGAGAAGAATTCCTGGCCGCTCACCTTTTCGCCCACGGCGAGGATGGCGGTGAGCTTCTGCTTCATCATGACCGGGCAGACGACGACGAATCCGGCGGCGAAGAGCGAGCCGACCTCCGCCTCCAGCGCGGGGTCGTCCTCGATCTCCGCGAGGCGGAAGGGCCTTCCTTCCTCCCCCTCCGCCGGCAGGAGCGCCCGGACGAAATCGCTGTCGTAGGTGAAGACGAGGGACCGCGCTTGCTCCTCCCTGATGCCCTTGAACGTGGAGGCATGCAGGCGCACCGGGGTCTCGCGTTGATCGGTGAGAAGGAGGCACGCCGAGTTCACACGGAGCTGACCCACCACGCTCAGGACCACGGTTCCCAGCGCCTCGTCCAGATTGAGCGAGGAGTTGAGCACGTGGGTCAGCCCCATCAGGGTCTCCAGGCTGTAGACCTGGGACCGAAGCTCCTTGTTGCGGACCACGAGGTCCTCCCGGTTGCGGGCGACCTCGATCTCCAGCTCCTTGTTCTTCGTCGCGAGCAGCTCGGTCCGCTCCATCCGCTCGAAGATGCGGCGGACCTTGATCAAGAGCTCCTTCGGCGAGAACGGCTTGGTCAGGTAGTCATCGGCGCCGTGCATGAGACCCTGGAGGCGCGCGTCCACCTCCGCGCTGGCCGAAACCATGATGATGGGGATGTGGGAGGTCTCCTTGGCGCTCTTCAACGCCGCGCAGACCTCGAATCCGCTCTTCTTCGGGAGCCGCAGATCGAGGATGACCAGGTCGGGCGGATCGCGGCGGATCGCCTCGAGCCCGTCTTCCCCGGTCGCCGCGGTCGCCACCCGGAAGCCGTTCTGGGCGAGCGAGATCTGGAGGAGATCCAGGACCCGACGGTCGTCGTCGATGACCAGAATCGCCCGCTTACCCTTGGCCGCGGTCGCGTCGAGGGTCGGCCCGGTGCTCTCCACGGTCACGAGCGGCTCTCCATGGGGATGGTGGCGCCCGAGCTCAGGGGATCCAGCTCGGCCTTGGGGGTGGGCGCATCCGGATCGGACTGGGCTTCGCGCGACTCGTTTCGCAGCCGGGAGCGCTTCTCCATCTTCTCGAGCACCGCGAGGAAGACGTCCACGATCGCGGGATCGAACGGCGTGCCCCAGTTCTCCGCGATCACCTGGCGCGCCTTCTCATAGGGAAGCGCGCGCCGGTAGGGCCGCTCCGCGGTCATCGCGACGTACCCGTCGACCAGCGACACGATGCGGGCGCCCAGCGGAATCTCGGTGCCCTTGATTCCGCCAGGGTAGCCCTCTCCGCCCCACCGCTCGTGGTGGTTCAGCACCACCTCGGTGACCTCCTTCGGGAGATTCATTTCCTCGAGGATCTGCGCTCCGCGCGCCGGGTGCTGCCGGATCAGCGCCCACTCCTCTTCGGAGAGGTGCGCGGGATTCTTCAAGATCAGATGGCTGACCGTGATCATGCCGATGTCCCGGAGCACGGCGCCGTAGATGAGCGACTTGAGCGACTCGCGCGGATACTCGAGGAGCCGGGCGGTTGCCGTTACGTAGCGCACCACGCGCTCGGTGCTCCCCTTCGCGTAGGTGTCCCGGCTCTCGATCAGGGACATCATCCCGCGCACCAGCCCGAGATTCCGTTCCTCCTGCATCCGGTGGTAGCGCGCGTTCGAAATCGCGACCGCGCCCTGGTGGGCGAGGGTGGTGAGCAGGTCCCGCTCGTCCTCCTGGAATCCGCGGCGCGCGCCGCGCACGCCGAGGAGGAGCACGCCCTCGAGATCGCGCCGGACCCAGAGCGCCACACCCCATTCGAACCCGGAGTTCCGGAGCGCCTCGACGGTCTCGTCCGCGCCTTCCACCGCCTCGATCGCATCGAGCGCGAAGAAGGGTCGTTCGGCGGCTGCCGCGCGCACCACCGCCGGATCGATCCGAAAGTCCCGGAAGTGATCCTGGGCGAATCCACGCACCTGGCGCGGCACGAGGGCGCCGTGGTGCTGCGAATCGGCGAGGAAGATCGCCAGACGCTCGACGCCGAATTGTCCCATCACGCTCAGGCCGAAGAGGTTCAACACCTCGTCGAGATCCAGCGCGAGATTGAGCGCGCGCGCGATCTCGAAGAGATTTCGAAACTCGAGGATCTTCCGCTTGAGCTTCGACTGGAGCGACGCCAGGTCCGGCGCCGCGGGGCTCACCACGGACGGCGCGAGCGGTTGAGGCGACGGGCTCAGCGCGGCGGGCACGAGCGACTCGGACGGTGCGGACACCACGGGCCCGGACGCGGCGGCCGTCGCTTCGATCTCATCCTCCGCGCCTGCCTCGTTGACTTCGTAGAGGATCGCTTCAACCCCTTCGAGCGCCGTGCGAACCTCGCCGCCGAGGCCGGAGACGTGGATCCGCCGCTCCGTCTCCTCGTAGACGCGCCCTTGGCGCGCCAGGACCGTGGTCGCCAGCGTGCTCACGCTGGTAATCTTGCTGAAGTCAAGATGCACGGACCGCGCGCCGCGGGCCTGGCACTCGAAGAGCAGTCGGTCGAGCGAGCGGGCCCCCGAGGCGTCGATCACCCCTTCGAGCGAGAATCGAAACCGCTCGCGTGAGCCGACCCGTTCGATCTTGAGCGACTTCACCGGCGTCCGCCCTCCGCGGCGTCGGGGCCGTTCAACCGCCGAATCATCGCGCCCGGATGGAGCACCAACGTCACCGTGGAATCGGCGGAGACGATTCCGCCGAGCACTTCCTCGAGCGGGCAGAGCCGCGGAGGGAGCGCCGTCAGGCGGGCATTCTCCCGCCACACGATCCGGTCGAACCCGACAAGCGCCGAGCTTCCGCCGCAGCGAAGCACCGCGAGCGGCCTCTCCTCCGCGCGATTCGCGCCGGAGCCGGTCCCGCCGGAACCGGAGCCGGCCGGGCAGTCGGCCTCGGTCGAATCGGACGCGTCGGCGTGCCCGAACAGCGCGCCCAACTGATGCACGATTCCACTCGCGTCGCCCCCGTTCCAGGTCAGCTCCTCCTGCGAGGCGTGAATCCGCTCGACGGCGCTCCATGGGATCGCGATCCGGAGCCCCCCGGCCTCGACGATGAGGAAGCTGCGGAGCGAGCGCGCCATGGGAAACTGGATGCGGAGCGACGTCTCTTCGATCCCGCCGCCGCGGACGCTCGCGAAGCCGCCCAGACCCTCGAGCGCGTTCTCCATCAAGCGGAGGGCCTCTTCGTCCGCCGTGAAGTAGCCTTCGATGGCGATGCGGGCTTCCAGCCCCTCCCTCACGGCGACGACGCGCAGCTCGGGGACCGCATCGTCCCCGGGACGCGGCTCCGCCGACTCCAAGATCCGGAGGAGGATCGGGAGGAGAATCGATCCGATTTCCGGCTCGAACCCGACCCCGCCGGTGTGGACCGTGAGGACAGTGGGCCGCGCGCCGCCGGCGCGGCGCGAGACCGTCGCGTACATGTCGTCCACGAACCGGTCCAGCGGATCCAGGAATTCCCAGAGGAGGTGCTCGTCCAGGTCCCGCGCGCGACGCTCGAGCGAGTATTGAAGGCCCAGAAGCTGGCCCATCTCATGGGCGAGCGAGCGGAGCCCAGAAGCCGATTCTTGGAGCGCTTTGTGGATGGTCAGCGAGCGCCCGTCGCTCAAGAACTCGCTGGATCCCTCCTCGCCGGACATTCGCCGGCGCTCCACTCCCTTGATCATGCCTTCAAATTCCGAGAGCGCGCTCTGCACCGCGCGAAGGGACCCATCGAGGGTCTCGTTCATGGAAGCGATGCGCTCGTTCTGGTGGACGAGAGCGCTCTTGATCTCGAACGTGAGACCCAGGAGGTTTTCATGGGGACCCACATCGGGCGTCGCGTCGTCGATCATGCCCCGCGATGCCGAGAATGCCGTCGCCTTCGCGCGGCTCATCCCGGTCCGGAGCTGATCGATGGCGTCGCCCACCATCCCCGCGTGAGCGAGAAGGGAGCCAAACCCCTCGGTGCGAAGTTTCTCGGCGAGCTTCTCCTCGGTCTGGAGCGCCACGCGGCAATGCGCGACCATCTCCTGCCGCTGGATCGGCCTCAGCTGACCGAGCTGCGTGAGCGCCTCGCGCAGCTCGAGCGCCAGGTTCGCGACCTCCGTCAGCTCGAGCCATTCCGCGCTCCGCTCGACGAGACGGACCGCCAGATCCACCATGGCTCCCATCTCGCTCGAGTCCAGATCGCGAGGCTCGGTGTCGAGGAAGCGCCGCACCACCTCGACCTGCTCGCGGACGAGGCCGCTGAACGTGGCGCTCAATCGCGACATGACCTGGGCGTGGCCCAGATGCTCCGACGCGGCGGTTTTCATTCGTGCGTTCCCATTCGGGTGCCGAGAGGGCTCAAGAAGGCGTTCCCTTGCCGGGCTTCAGACGGTCGAGCAGATGCATGTAGTCCTGCGGCGGTTCGTCATGCCGGGTCGCCGAGGAAGGATTCGGTGCTAAGTCGTGCGAGAGGCCGGACGAGGGACCGGCGTCGAATCGGGGCGCCAATTCCATCGGCGCCGGCTCATCCGCCGCGTCTCCGGCGTCGCCCGAGTCGCCCGCCGTCGAATCCTCGGCCGGATGCGAGCCGACTCCTGCCGCCGCGGTCAACTCGGCGCGCAGCGACCGCGCCCTCCGACGGAGCGAGTCGACCGCGCGGCGATCCCGCGGCGGGGCGATGGGCGCGGTGATCCCGCCCGAGAGCGCGGCCACCGCCGACTTGGCGTCCTCGCTCGTGGCGTGAATCGCGGTGATGGTTTCCCCCACCTTGTACTCGATCTCGCTGGCGAGACGGGAGATGGTGTCGGTCGCCTCCCGCGCGAACTCCGCGAGACGGCGCGTCTCCTCCGCGATGGCGGCGAACGCCTCGCTGCCCGACCGCGTCGCCTCGAGCGCGGCGTTCAGGGCGAGGAGCGTGGCCCGGTTGGTCAAGCGCTCGGCCACGGATGCCAGCTCGCTCGCTCGCATCAGGCCGGCCGCGAGATCCTCGATACCGTCGGCGGCGGTGTGCACGACCGCATCGACCAGCTGCGCGGGGGTGCGCGGGCCGCCGTTCGAGCCGTCCGGGCCCGTCCCGGCGCTTTGACTCGCCATGGATTCCGCGAGGGCGTCGAGCCCGAGAATCAACTCGTCGATTCCGTGGAGCACGTCCGCGCGGAAGCGCGGATCGCCCTGCGCTGCCCCCGCCTGCGCCGGCCACGACTGCACGGGCGCAGCCTGCGCCGGCTCCGTCTGGGCAGAAGGCCACGTTTCGGAGAGGCGATCGCCCGTCAGCCCGATCAGATCTTCCTCGCCGAGCGGGAGGCGGCTCACGACCGCGGTCGCCGGCCGCTCCCGAGAGGCCTCCAGCAATTCACGAAGAGGCCCGACTCGAAGCTCCGGCGCCTCCGTCAGAGGATCCTTCCCCTCACGGAGAAGGGTGGCCGCGGTCTCGACCTGGCGCCGCACCCGCTCCAACTCGGCGATCGCCGACGCCGACGTTCGCTGCTGCTCCGAAAGCTCGTTCATCCGGCGGTAGAGCGCCCCCCAGTCGCCCGGATCGCGCTCCAACGCCGGCATGGCTTCGCCGCCCTCCAGCGAAGCGAGCACTTGCCGGGCGCGAGCCACCCCGGCCGAGCGCCCGGATCCCCCCGCGGCCGTGGCCGCACCGCCCAGGAGCGCGACGACCCCGGCGACCCCCCAACCGAGAATTCCATCGAGTCGTTGCACGGCAATGCCGGCCACGATCGCCGAACAGAAGGCGACGAGGAAAGAGGACCATGTGAAGGAGGCGGACCCGCTCCCACTCGACGGGAGGAGTACCAGGGGGGGATCGCGCCTCTTATTTGCCACGGCCAAGCCTCCTCAATGGCGACCCACGCCGGCGCGGGCTTCGCTCGCCGCGTCCGGAAGGATCGAGTCGATGACCGACCAATAGTTGAGACAATGGATGCTCTCGCCCCCCGACTCGTAGACCGTCTCGATCAGCGCTCCAAGCTCCGGATCGGCGACCGAAAGATCCGCTTCCCTCAGTTCCTTCGCGTAGATGAGGCGCGGCATGGTCGGCACGAGAACGCCGAAGCTGTCGGCTCCCCGGGTGAGCACCATGGCGTAGCGCGCGGACGAAGCCGGGGGATCGAGCTCGAGGAACTCGATCAGATCGAATGCGGGGACCATCGCGCCGCGGAAGGCCAGCACCCCGGCCAGCGGAGCGCGCTGCCTGGGAATGGGCGAAGGTCGCGCTTCCAGCAGCCCGGCGACATCCTCGACGCGCGCGCCGAAGGCGAACCCGCCCACGCGGAAGGCCAGTAGGCCGCGGGTTCGAGCGTTGGTGGCCGGATCGCTGCGCATCGTCTGATTCCCTCCGTGGACGCCCGGGCATAGATGAAGCGTGTCGTCGAAACGCAATTAGCGTGCCACCAGACCAGCGCGCCAAGTGTGGCTATCGCGCTGCAAAAGCTACGGTTACGCGCTGCCCTCCCAGGCGGATGGCGTCCGCTTCGGCCAATTCCGTGCGCCTTGAATCGGGCACGATGCAAATCTGGCCGCATTCCGCAACGCGTCGCCGCCGCCATGCGTCTGGGTGGTTCCACCCTTTCGATCGGCTGATTCAAACCACACCTTGCGTCGATTCGACCTCGAACTGGATGAACGCAAAGGTGGTCACGTCGCCTAACCGGCGGTCGCCGTTCGCGATTAGGCGGAATCAAAGGGCAGACGGCCGGCGGGCATGGAGGATGCAGGGTCAGGATGCGGCCGCGACGGCGACTGAAGCGCGGCGGTAGGGATCGGGATGATAGGAGCGAGGGAGAGGCGGAGAGCCATGACGGCAGCCCGAAAGTATCTGGCGAGCAAGTCGATTCCTAGGAAGGTGCGCCCGACCGCCTACGTCGCGATCAATTGCCTCATCTTGACGAGGGCGAACGGGACGCCGAAGAACGGCGACCCGCTCCCACAAGAGGATGTGGATTCCTACCTGGCCGCGTTGAAGGACCAGATCGAGGCCCACGTGCCGCTTCCGCCGGAGCGCTCGCGGCTCCTGTCGCGCTTCGACGTCGCCGCGTGGCGGCGACTGGCGAGCGCCCACCGCGGGTCGCTGCGCTACCGGATCCACCGGACGCGGGAGGATCTCCTCCTCGTCGCGGTCGGATACTTCGAGCACAACGGGCCGTTGGTGCCGAGCCGCCGCGAGGGGATCATCACCGGCGAGGAGGCGGACGTGGGCCGGAGCGCGAATTGGTACCACTTCTCGTACACCTACGGCGAGCTGCTCGAGAACCCGACGGCCACGATCTCCGGCCTGCTCGAGAAGCTGACCGTGGCCGTGGAGCGCTATCACAAAATGCTGTCTCACATGAGGGGCGAGTACTGGAACCTGGCGTCGCGGCTCAAGCGGGCGCAGGTCATTCGGCTGGAGCGGTCCGTGGACGAGGACGCCCGCGAAGAGTCGCTCCGGGCGATGCAGGATCTATTGCTGGACGCCTATTCGGAATGGAAGCGGACGGGCGACCGGAAGTACATGGATGAGATTCGC
>Ga0184639_10000305_pt1 | contig 18187 bp, 15 predicted proteins | sample PLM31_170_b2_FD_133155 | JGI IMG/M metagenome (GOLD analysis project Ga0184639, IMG submission 133155) | Groundwater sediment microbial communities from an aquifer in East River, Colorado, USA - PLM3-1_170_b2 | ecosystem: Environmental > Terrestrial > Soil > Riparian zone | place: USA: East...
ACAAAATTGGGCACAGCAGTTTTCACTCAATGCGCGGTTGGCCGAAAACTGAGGAGGGGAATGTGTTCAGCCACGCTGTGAAGATTGCCCTGGGCGTTCCTGATAGCGACTGCGGGGCATTGTAGTGAACAGCTCGGATGAGCCGGGGCTTGCCGCCGCTTTTGCTTCCATCGGAACACGCTACACCCACCCCTCTTTCTCCTCCCACTGACGCAGCCGCCGTGCCTCGTTCACCTCCAGGCCCCCGTACTTCGCCTTCCAGCGGTAGAAGGTGACGTCGCTCACTCCCAGCCGCCGGCACAACTCCCCGATCGGCACCCCGGCTTCGGCCTCCTGCAACACCCCCACGATCTGCTCCTCACTGAACCGACTCTTCCTCATCTGCTCCTCTTGGTGCTAGCTGGCGCTAGTTCTTTTACCGCAGTGGAGCTACATTTCGGTTGGACTAGTTTTCGGGGAGCAGGTCAATCTGATATAAGGGCAGAGGGTTGGACCTGGTAGTTCCCAAGGCCTTTCCTTCGTTTGGCCTCTTTGCTGGCGCATGGCACAGACCTCTCGTAAGGTTTGGCACAAGCGCTTCAGCTTTGGCGCAGCTTGAATCGCTGGATCTTGCCAGTGGCAGTCTTAGGAAGGCTCTCGGTGAAAACGAACCACCTGGGCATCTTGTAGCCGGCCAGCTTTGTCCTCAAGAACTCGCGCAACTGATTTTCCAACTGCTCAGGGGGAGGAGCAGACGCACTGGGCACCACGAATGCTTTTGGCTTGGTCAAGCCGTCCGCGTCGCAAGTGCCGACCACTGCGCATTCGGCCACCGAAGGGAATGCGAGAATCGCGTTTTCGACTTCCACTGGAGAGACCCACATGCCGCTTACTTTCAGCATGTCGTCCGTGCGCCCGCAGTACCAGAAATAGCCGTTTTCATCGCCGATATACTTGTCCCCTGTCATCGTCCATCCGCCCACAAACGTGGCTCTGGTCTGTTCGGGACGGTTCCAGTAACCAGCCGCTGCGCTCTTGCCGCGCACCCACAGGTTTCCGATCTCACCCGGGGCTGCTTCGTTGCCACGTTCCTCAGTAATTTTTGCCTCATAACCAGGCACGATCCTGCCGCTGCTGCCTGGCTTGGCGTCATCCAGCCGGTTGGAAATGAAGATGTGCAGCATCTCCGTTGACCCGATCCCGTCCAAGATCGTGATTCCGAATCGTTCGTGGAATTTTTCCCAGAGCGCGGCAGGCAAAGCCTCCCCGGCCGAAACAGCGCAGCGCACCGAACTGAGGTCGTATTGTTTCTCTGCGTCCGGCACCTGGAACATGGCCGCATACAGCGTCGGGACGGCAAAGAAAAGGGTCGGCCTGTAGCGATCAATCACCTGAAACGCCTTTTCCGCTGTCGCGCGTTCGGGCAAGAGAATTGTGGAAGCTCCCACTCCAAGAGGGAAGTAAAGGGCGTTGCCTAGTCCGTACGCGAAGAAAAGTTTTGATGCGGAAAACACCCGATCCTGAGCCGTGATCCGCAGGATTCCTTTCGCGTAGCTCTCGAAGCAGTGCACCATATCGCGGTGCTGGTGGATAGCACCTTTCGGCGTCCCGGTACTGCCTGACGTGTATAGCCAGAAGGCAGGATCCTCGGGGCGGGTCGGCGCCGGTGTGAGCTGAGAAGAAGCGCCTTCCAGCAAGTTTTCGAAGCTCTCGAAAGCAAGCTGATTTCGACCGACAGCGAGGGTCGCAGTCAAATTCGGCAGGCTTGGCAAGTGCGGTGCGACCTTTTCGAGCAAGCTGCCGTCCACGATCAAGGCCCGCGCGCCGCTATCCCGCAGCATGAAGGCGTACTCTTCGCCGGTCAGGAGTGTGTTCATGGGGATGGGCACAGCACCGATCTTGATTGCGCCCCAAAAGCTGGCCACAAAGTTGGGGGAGTCGGGCAAAAGAATGACGATGCGATCCCCCTTCCTCAGTCCTTTTTGGGCCAGCACATTGCCCGCCCGATTCACCAGGTTCAGCACCTCCCCATAGGAAAGCTGTTGGTCGCCGCAGAGCACGGCGAGCTGTTGACCGCGTCCGTCTTCCACGTTGCGGTCAACAAAGTAGGTGGCGACATTGAACGATTCGGACAAAGCCAGCCGACTCGCACTCACATCGGTATTATAGTTGTCCATTAGCGACTGGGGGCAAGTCCTGCCCGGATTCCGGAAAGGAGTCCCTACCCGCCAGCTTCCTTTGCCCCGGGCAGACCCTGCCAACGCCGAACCAGGTCGTGCGGGAGCCCAAAGAGGTCGAGAACACGACCCACGGTCTGGTCGATAATCTCATTGACTGTCTTCGGCTTGGCGTACAGGGCTGGCACAGGAGGCATCACGATGGCGCCCATCTCGGTCACCTGAACCATCAGACGCAGGTGGCCCAAATGCAGCGGAGTCTCGCGCACGAGCAGCACCAAGCGACGGCGCTCTTTCAGGGTGACATCGGCAGCTCTGAGCAACAGATTGGTGGACTGCGAAGTGGCAATGGCGCCCAAGCTCCGCATGCTACAGGGAGCTACGACCATTCCGTCCGTGGGGAAGGAGCCGCTGGAAATGCAGGCCGCCAGGTCATTCTCGTGGTAACAGACTGTGGCTAAACGCTTGAAGTATTCTGCCGGACGCTCGGTCTCGTGTTCGATGTTGATTTCCGCGGCTTTGCTGACTACCAGGTGCGTCTCGATTTGTGGTGCATCGTGCAACACCTCCAGAAGCCGTGCGCCATAAAGCGCCCCCGACGCACCCGAGATTCCAACCACCAACCGCCGCGGACTCATCGCTCTCTCTTACCGCTTTTGCGCATCACTTCCGCAGTGCGCCTCTGCACGTCGAGCACGTGCCGGAACATCAAGTGGTACGCTTTGTCTTCGTCGTGGTTCTTGATGGCCAGGAATACCTGCCGGTGAAATTGATTCACATGCTTGTGGACATCGAGGTTCAGCTTGAGCGATGAAATCACCTCGACGATCAGGTCGGCCACCGAATTCATCACCAGCGCCAGCACCGGATTCTTCGCGGCGCGCGCGACCAAGCGGTGGAATTTGAGATCGTAGTGATGGGGAGAGCGGGATTTCAAAGCGCGTTCCTGTTCGGCCATCAACGCGGCAATTTGGTTGATGTCGTCCTGGGTGGCGCGCTTGGCTGCCATGCGCGCCAGGTCGGGCTCCAGCAGCACGCGTGCTTCGGTGAGATCATTCACCGAGGTGTCCGTCAAGCGCAGCATGGTAGAGAGCGAAGCGGTGATGGAAGCGGATTTCGCCTCGGCCACGAACGCCCCGCCCCGCGCCCCGCGCATGATGACCAGAAGACCCAGATGCTCGAGCGCGCGAAGGGCCTCGCGAACGGAAACTCGGCTGGCGTGAAAGCGTTCGGCTAGCTCGCGTTCTGAGGGGAGCTTGTCCCCGGGCAGGAGCTTACGCGAGTAGATGGCCTCCTTGAGCTGCTCCCCAATCACCTTATAAATGCGCGCATTGCGGATGGGAGTAAAGCGCACAGATCGCGTTGCTGGTAAACGCCCATAACCAGATACTTTGCTCAGAGTCACAGAATAGCCCCAAAGAGAAATGATTCTACCGTTGCCTGTTTAGCATCTGCGGCCGCCGGTGTCAATTGACGCGGTTGCCCGAGCGCAAAAAAACCCGCTCGTTCGGGCAACAAGAGGAGTCCCGCAGCGAAACTCGGATAGCCTACAGTAGGCTTACAAGGGTCTCGGTTAAGGATGCACGGCTTGCAGGAACCAATCCGTCGGGATCTCCTTCCCCAGGCCGTTTTCTTTGGCCAGCTCGTAGATGCGGGCGCCCACTGCCGCGAATTGGATGCCCAAGCCGATGTTGTTCATAAAGAGCGTAATTTGCTCCCGACCGGCACGTCGCGGTGCCTTCCCGGCTACCACCGCTGCCAGGTCGTACAACGGCTTACCGCTCAGCTCATGCTGTGTCACTTGAGACCACCAGCCTCGGCGCGTTTCGGGGATCGCCCCTGCTTCACCTCGTGGCAGGTAATTCTCCTGTTGGATCATCTCTAGGGAGTGGAGAACAGCCAGGTTGGAGTGCAGGAAAATCTCCTCAGTTGCTTCCTGTTTTTTGATGCAGCTTACATGCACTCCCTTCCCGAGCCATTCCCGCCGAATCACTGGTTCGACAGCGTTGGTGGCCGAAGCAAGAATATCGGCATCTTGTACGGCACTGGTGGGTGTGTCGCAAGGATACACGGGGCGTTCCAGAATCCGGCTCATCTCTTCCGCGAATTGCCGGCAATGCTCGGGGTTGGGGCTGAAGACGCGCACGGCCTGAATGGGTCGGACGGCACAAAAGGCCAGCAGTTGGGCGCCGGCTTGCCAGCCGGAGCCCAACAATCCCACAATGTGAGCGTCTTCCCGAGACAGATACTTTGCCGCCAGCCCATTGGTGGCTCCTACCCGCATGCGCTGCAAAACCCCGTCGGGAAAGATACTCAGCGGCTCCCCCGTGGACGTGCTAAACAGAAGCACCAACCCGACCCAGCGGCTTCCGGGCGCGGCGGGCAATTTTACCCGGCGCTGCACGCCGCCCAGGCGGGGCCAAGTGAGGATGTCGGAGTTCAACCGCAGGGCTGCCACCCCGGCTCTGGGAACTACACCTGCCATCGACTTGAAGGCGTAATAGGCTTGCGCATCCGCCGTGGGCACCACAATATCTGCCCGAGGACTGTTCACCGCGGTCCCGTCTGCCAGCTGCTGATAGGCTTGCTCCAAGGCCTCCAGGCAAACCTCCATGGTCAGGACCTTTTCGATCTCTTCGTTGCTGAGGATCAGCATCGGATGCGGCAGCTCCTCGATCCGTGATCCCTTGCCTGGCCGGGAAACTCTACCGGATGAGACCAATGAGTGGCCAATACCAGGAAACCAAGAGAAGGAGAATCAGGAATTCAGCAATGGTTATGCAGATTCCAACCTTCAAGAAATCCCGGGTCTGGAAATACCCATAAGAGTACCCCACAATAGCCACTCCGGATTGATAGATGAAAATCTTCCCTGCGGTCGCCAGGGTCCACACGAGCCCGCTGGCAAACGGATTCCATTTCTGTGCCAGCGAGAAATTCATGACCACGGGCATGGAAGTCGCCAGCGTAGCGGGGTCACTGGGCACAACCAGATGGTAGGCGAACGCGCTCCAGTACAACACGATCGCAGAAGAGAAAAAGCTCTGGGCTTGCGGCTGCCACCACGAGGTGATTGTCTGCGTCAGAAGATTCAGGACTCCAGTGTTTGTTAGCACTTCACCTAAGCTCAAGGCAGAAGCCGTGAAGATAAAAGGCAGGAAATCGAATTTCTTCAGTTCCTTTGCTTCCACAACGCCGATGCGCGGCACACTGGCGATCAAGCCAATTCCCAGGGCTACCATCGCCGGCTCCATCCGGTGCAGGGAATCCGTTATCCAGAGGCCCAGAGCAGCGAGCAGAAAGATCGCCCCTCTCTTTTCGGCGGCGCTCCAGGGACCGGGTTGGTGCAGTTCGGCTTTCAGGAGCGACTCGCCGCTTCCCCATTCCGTTTTCCGCACAGGAAATAGCCACAGAATGATGATCCAGCAGGCCACAATGCTAAGCAGATGCGTGGGCAAATGGGCGAAAAACCATTGGCTCCAATAAACGGGCACTTGGCCGACCTTTTCAATGATGCCCTGGGCGACAATCGCGGCGCCCCCTGTGAGCATCATCTTGTCAAATAGAGTGGAAGAAGCAGTAAGAAGGACGAAAAGACCCCGTGCGGGAAGGGCCTCCGGTCCCCAACCCATTGCTTTCACCACTCCCAGGGCGATCCCGGCCAAAATGATCACCCGGGCAACTCCGGACGGAACCAGCAGATTCAGCGCGAAGCTCGTCAGAACGAAGCTCAGAATAAGCCGGGGATAAGATGTTCCCAATCGCCCCATCACCCAATATGCGAGGCGACGGGCCAGGCCGGATTTCGTGGTCACGATTCCAAATAGCCCGGCGGCAAACACAAACCAGGCCGCTGGATGAGCGAAACCACCAAAGGCGGTGGAAAAGGGAATGTCGCCCAGGCTCCAGAACAAAAAGCAACCGATGAGTCCCGTTAGAGCGTGGGGAAGGAGGTCTGCGGCCCAAAGAACCACTATAAGGACGCTGATGGCAAGAGCGTGCTGGGTATGTTTGGCCATGCCTAGCGGTGCGAACCACAGGCAAAGGGAAGCCGCCAAGGCAAGACTGAGGATGAGAGTTCGTCTGCGGGGGAGCAGGGGGCTTTGGGGTGGGTGAGTTCCTACCTTTGGGGTAGCTGCTTCGCTTTCAGGGTGCCACTGGTTTGGGTTCTCTCTCGTCATCGCAAGTCTGCAAAGCTGGGGAAAGAGAGCCGCACTAGCAATCCTGAGTCGCGGAACGGCGCCGCCGAAGATAAGCGCGTGCGGAGAGGCTTTGGTCTGCGTCCCCCAGCGCAAATGCAGCGAAACACAATGCCAGGGTCAGATGATCCAGCGCGGCGCCAAAGTACTGCCAGAATGCGGCTCCTGGTCCGGGGTAGTCCGACGAAAACAGCAGCGCGTCAAGGACGCGCGTTCTGCAACTCTTGCTCAAACCGCTTCTTGATTGCCGGGTCTTCGTCCTTGGCCTCCACCTGTTCGACCTGCAGAGGCACACCGAGGCGCTTCGGGAAATCACCTTCGGTGATCGCCAGATAGCGGACTCTGTGATCACCCGCATTGAAGTGCTGGTGGAACCAGAAATAGGGCGGTGAAACAATGGATCCTGCCTTCCAATCCAGCTTCAGCGTTCCCGAGTTTTTGAGGCTCTCCTTCCCAAACAACGTATAGCCCGTACCGTTGAGGGTCAGGATGACGGCCTCGTAGGGATGACGGTGCCCCAGCTTGTAGGTGCCCACAGGGAACTCTGAGATGTGCGGTTCAAGGATCGTATTACCGGCCATCTCCCAGAACAGGCTGGCATTGCCTTTGCCTCGCTCCTCCCATAGAACGACTTCCGTGTTGCGGATGTCGCGGACGAAGTTGGCGCGATCCCACCGCTGTCGTACCCGCTTGACCGCACTGAAATAGTCCGGCTCGCCGGCGTAGCGGTCCTTGAAGTCGAATCCCAAGCTGTTCGTCAACGCGAGACTCCCGAATACTTGCAGCATGAACGGGAAGGTGGTAATGGCCAGGAGCCGGGCGGGATGGGCCGGGTCGGAGTTAAAGTGGCGATGGGTGGCGTTGATTGGCGGCGCAAACAGGCTGCCCTCCCCCCATTCCACTTTGTGCTGTGGCCGGCCCTCCCCGAAGGTGGTGTATCCCCGACCGCCCAGCACGTACACCAGTTGTTCGTAGAAGTGGCGGCGCGGCAGGAGGGCTTTTCCTTCAGGAATCTCCAGAATGACTGCGTCCATGTGGACGTTGCCGGAGAAGTTCAAATAGAGGCCGCGGCCTCCGATCTCCGGCCACGCCTGCACTTCTTGATTCTTGGCGTCCAGGATGGAGTAGCCTTCGGCCATGGGGACCTTGCTCTTTTTTGTCCATTCCCGGTAGAAATTGCGCTCCACGCGGCCGCCGCCGCCGATATTCGCCGGACTGTAGACGGGATTCTCAACCTGAGGTTCCGGCTTCGGTTTCTGGCTTTCCTTTTGATTTGGGCTTACGGCTGCCAAGTCCCCCGGAAGCCCAACCAACGGAAGAGCAAGTCCGGCGCAGGAGACACGTTCAAGGAATTGGCGGCGTGAAACAGTTCCGGTGACGAGTTCATCCAGCAGGTCCCTCATTTTTCAGACCCTCCCGCCCACGGCATTCTCAGTTTGACGCCCGCCTTTTTGAGTTCTGCCGAGAAGATCTCTCGAATCACGGGGTCTTCATCCTCGTACTCGATCAGGTTGCCGCCTTTGCGGATGCTGGTTTTGCCCAGGCGGTGAGTTCGACCGCCGCCGCCCAGCGCGCGCATAAACCACTTGCCGTCGCCACCCCAGGTGGCGGCGAGATAGCGGGCTGGTCCCCCCCCGGCGTTAAAGTGCTGGTGAAACCAGCCGTCGGGTGGAACAAACAAACTCCCCTCTGCCCAATCCAACCGCACCTGCGTCTGCGCCTCGGAATACTTGATGCCGCCTTTCCACAGCAGGGTATACCCGCGACCGTTGAGCATGACCACATGAGAACCCGGCCCGTGGCGATGGGCTTTCTTGTACGTGCCGACCGCAAACTCCGAGATGTGCGCCTGCATCGTGTTGTCCGACAGTTGCAATTCAATGCGGGTATTCCCCACGCCGCGCTCTTTGACCTCAAAAAGACCAAGCCTTCGCGCATCGGGGACAAAGCCACTATCCCAAGTATCGACGCCCCGTACGATTTCACTGGTTTCGAGGGTGGTCTCTTTGTGATGCAGCTTGTCTTTGTCCGCGCCGAAATAGCCGGGTTCTCCGTCATACCGGTCCCGAAACACAGAATCATTATTGAAAACGAAATCCGTACTATGGAAGAGATCGATCACGACTGGCGCGTTGGTGACGGAAACGAAACGCGCCGGGCCTGCGCCGCGATTGATATGCTGGCGCCAGGCGTTTAGGGGCGGAGCAAGAATACTGCCCGCTTGCCATTTGACGGACTGCTTGGGCCCGCCCGGATTCCAGATAAGACTTTCACCTGCACCGCTCAAGAAGCAGATGATTTCTTCGAACAAATAGCGCTGCGGCCGGGTGCTGAGGCCGGAAGCAATCTCGCAGACGTAGGCGTCGTTGACGCCTTCGCCGCCCACGAGGTCCACATAAGCACCCTGCGCCCCGAGACGCTTCCACGGCTTCACCTCGATGGTTCGCGCATCGGAGATACCATAGTCCCGATACACGGGGAGATTTTCGGATTTGAGCCACTCCTCATAAGGGTTCACGTTCGTCTGATTGGGGTCGTGATGACGAGTCTGGGCTTTCCCGCGCTGTTTTTGGCGCTCCATTTGTTCCGCCTGCGCGGAGGCCCCGAGCACCGACATGGTGGCGGCCAAGCCCAGGCTCCCTGTTGCCGCCCGCTCCACGAATTCCCGGCGGGAAATGCGGCCGTTCACAAACCTACGGATCCAGGTTTTCATTGGTCTGTCTCCCCCTCGTCTTTTGTCGCTCCCGCAACTGCTAAGGCATTCGAGTGTTCACGCCGCTTTTCGTCAGTTCCTGGTCAAACATCGCTCGGATCATGGGGTCTTCGTCAGGGTAGTCGATCATGTTGCCGCCCTTGCGGAAGCTCACGTTATTCAGGCGATGGGTTCGACCGCCGCCCCCCAGGGCTTTCACGAAGTATTTGCCGCCGATCCACGTCGTGGCCATATATTTCGCAGCGGTCCCTCCCGAATTGAAGTGCTGATGAAACCATCGGTCGGGGGGAACGAACAAACTGCCCTCGGTCCAATCGACCCGCACCTGTTGGGGCGCTCCCGAGTATTGGGGGACCTCCGTCCACATCAGGGTGTACCCGATCCCGCCGAGAACCAGCACGTGTGAGCCCGGCCCATGGCGATGCGCCCGCTTATACGTGCCCACTTCAAACTCGGAAACGTGCACCTGCATCGAGTTGTCCGACAAGACCATCTCAACGCTCTTGTTCCCCAGACCTCGCGAGCGCGCTTCGTAGAGTTGCACACGGTTGAGGTCCGGGACGAACCCGGTGTCCAGGAAGTGCACCAACCCCCGTTCGGCTTCGCCGAAGGTGGCCGCGCTGCCCGCCCCCCGGAGTTTGGAGTTGTTCAGGGTGAAATAATCCGGCTCGTTGTTATAGCGGTCACGAAAAACAAAGTTATTGTCAAAGACGAATTCCGCACTGTGGAAGAGATCCAGAACGACCGGGAGGTCGTTCACCGAGAGCAGGCGCGCCGGAGTTTGGCCGCGATTGAAATGCTGCCGCCAGACGTTCAGGGGAGGGGAAAACACGCTGCCCTTTTGCCATCGGAAGGATCGCTTGCTCCCACCGTGGTGCCAGACGAAGGTTTCACCTTCCCCGTCCAAGACGTAAATTCCTTCCTCGAACAGATACCGCTGAGGCGGCGTCGCTTGGCCTGGGGCCAGCTCGCAGAGGTAGGCACCATCGGTGCCCTCAGCACCGTGCAGGTCGATCAGTCCGCCGCGCACACCTAGCCTGGGCCAAGGCTTCAGATCCAGTGCCCGGACATCCCGGATGTAGTACCCGGTGTGGACGGGAACCCCTTCCCGCGCCATCCACTGCTCATAAGGCGTCTGTCCGCTAAAGGGTTCGACGCGGAACGCCCCGCCCGGCTCGCCGCTAGAGCTTCTCTTCTTGCCCTGACTGAACGCGGGGGTGTCCAGGATCGATTCCACCGTCATGGTGCCGAAGCCCAGACCCAACATGCGGGTTGCGAACTCGCGGCGAGAAATCAGACCGTGCACCAGCTTGGCCAGCAGTTCTCTCATGTTGTCGAACCTGGGCTGAGATCCTACTGCACAGCGCGGCCGAGTTGCTAGTCCATGCGTTCGGTCCAGCGCAGGTCACTGAAACAGCAGCGGGCCCCATTTCTCCAGAGTGGCTTTTTTCACTTCCGGACTGGACTCCGCCACAGGCGGAAAGTCCTTGATCCACTCGTACGGTCGGCAGGCGTCGATGACGGCCCGGGAACTCACGCCTTTCTTTCCCTTGGGAATAATCGGGTCCAGCGGGCCACTCCAACTGCGGCGCACGATCTCGATGTCTTCTTCCGGGTTGGACCGCGTGCACAGCGCCCACAGGACGTCGTTGGTATTGGTGACGTCGATGTCGTCGTCCACCACGATTACATAGCGGCCGAGATAAGCCCCCGCGTGGCAATAGGCCGCAACCATGCCTGCTTGCCGGGCATGGCCCGCGTAACGCTGCGTAATCGAGACGATGGTAAGCAGGCGACTCCCACCGGCCTCGTGACACCACACGCCCCGCACGTCGCGGATACCCGCCTTCTCGAGCTGGTCCCAAATCAGCGCCGAGCGCAGAAAACAACGCATGTAGTTGAACTCGCAGGGCGGTCTGCTGGGCGGGGCGCCCAGCAGAATCGGATTATGCCGGTACATCAGGCGTTTCACCTTGATAATGGGCTCGGGGCGCATCGAGCTGGCATAGTAGCCCGTCCATTCGCCGAACGGGCCCTCATCCATCAAGGTGTCCGCAGTCGCCTCGCCTTCAATGACGATCTCAGCCGCAGCAGGAATCGGAAGGCCTGTGTACTCACCCTCGATCACGTCCACGGGGGCTTCCAAGATGCCTCCCACCCACTCGTACTCAGACACTCCCCAGGGCAGCTCGATCCCACCAGCCAAGTACAGCAGCGGGTCTTGGCCAAAGGATACCGCAACTTTGCACGGCTGGCCCTTGGCATAATACTTCTCCCGCTGGATGCGGCCCTGCTTGCCGGGTGAAATGTAAAAACCAAGGGTGTCGCGATCGTGGATCATGACGCGATAGGTACCCAAGTTGACCCAGCCTTCATCAGGGTCGCGGGTGATGTCGATAGACCCCGTGCCGATATAGCGTCCGCCGTCCAGCTCGTGCCACTTGGGGGTGGGGAATTTCCACATGTCAACATCGCTCCCCGTGAGGACATTCTCCAGCACAGGGCCATCCTTCACCACCCGGGGTTTAATGTACTGGACTTCTTGCGTTCGCTTTTTCAGAGCCTTGACAAACTCCAGCTTGGTGTAATCCGGCGACATGTTCACCGTCAACGCCAGCCGACGCAACGAGCCGAGCGTGTTGGTCACGACGCGGTATCCGGGGGGATAACCCTTGATTTTGTCAAAAACTACTGCGGGGCTATTCTCCCGATGGTGAAGCAGCTCGGTGATGGCGCCAATCTCCACGTTCCAGTCTGCGCCCTGAATGAGCTTCAGTTCGCCGAGCTGCTCCACACTGTCTAGCCAGGAGCGCAGGTCCCGGCCGTGCGCCGCGCTGAGTCCTTTGCCGGTCTCCTTTTCGTTGACCGTTTTGATGGCCATGTTTGTTTCTTTCCTCTCAATCCCGGATGGTGAGTTTCTGGTCCAGACAAGAAATTTTCCCACGATCCGGTCCGGCCGGCTTAATCTCGCCGGCCGTATTGGGAGAGTTATCCCTCCGGTTCCCGTCTGAATTGGCTGTGCAAAAGATTCTTCTGTTGACAATCAAGGGACTCGTAGGAGTCTCCAAAGGTCCTGTGTTCCGCAGATTGGTCGTGGCGTCCGGCGTGTTCCGGAAAACCTCGATAACTCTTCTCTTCTCAGTGACCACCACGACCGCATTGCGCTCGTTGGCCGCCCCCCAGATATTGCCGGCTCGATCGAGAATGATCCCATCCACGCCTTCCAGCAGAGGATGGGCCACGAAGATGTTGTCGAGACACAGTGTGTTCGCAGTGAAGGTGGAATCACAGCCCGTCCGGCTTTTGAGAGTCCCATCGGATTCGAATTCGACTCTCCAGATGGCTCCCCGGGCTGTGTCGGCAATAAACAGATCGCCTTCTTCGTCAAAGGCCAGCCCATTGACGACCAAATCCTGTCCGCCCGCTGGAGTAACCACGGTGGGACTGGCGCTGGCCGGGACAGTAATCGTTAGCGTCCCTGTAGGAAACGTTCTGGCCTGTCGCCCCACACCGTTGGCACCCGCAATAACTCCGCCTAGCGCGGTGCTGTTTCGCATGGGCTGCACTCGAAATTGTTCACTGACAACCCCGCCGGTCGTGATCTTCCAAACGCGGCCTTGGCCCGTGGTGCCATCGCCGGTCCACAGGTTACCATCCCGGTCGAAGGCCAAGCCGTTGGTTCCCGGCACTCCGCTGGCGAAGGCGGTCATCACCGTGGGGGGAGAGGCATCGTTTGGGGTCAACCGATAGATTTTGTCATCGTCAACGATGAAAAGATCCCCGGCCTCATTGAAGGCCAGTCCGGAAGGGGAGCAAGCAGCCACCGCGATATTCCCAACCACGACCAGAGCTGGACTGGCTAAGTTGATGCGCCAAACCGGACACGGGCTGGCACCCCGCCCCACGGTGTACAAATTCCTTTTACGATCTCCGGTCAATCCCTCAATCGCGAACGGGGTCTTGATCAGCGTCGAAAAGGTTGGGTTTTGCGGGAACTGTGGTGGATCATCAGCCTGGACGGGGGACCCTGCCAGGACCAGCACGACTGGCAAACATACACGCATGAGTATGCTCATTTGGGTTGGCCTCCTTTGCCACTCTTTTTGTCCCTGCGGGGAACCTTGTGTGGGAGTTGCCCTGGGAGCATGCGCCGGCACGTGGTTAGAGCCTGCGTTGCTCCTACCTCAGGAAGCTCGGCTTTTGCGGCTCCCATACTCGGGCGCATCTTCCAATTGCTCCCACCTGGAACCTAGATCCACACCCAACGCATCGGTCCAGTTCGGCATGCCCGCGATGAAACGCACGGGACTCGTCGGGCTACTATTAAAGTGCTGGTAGGTGATGCCATTCGGCCTGATTGGGAGTACGACCGCATCGCCGGCTTCCCACTCGTGGCTTTCGCCGTCCACCACGGTGTGCCCCTTTCCTTCCAGGATGTAATGGCAGAGGCCGCCGGGATGCTTCTGTTTGCCACTGCGACTGCCCGGGGGAATCTCCTGACTAAAGATGAGCAGGTTGCGCACGCTGTACTCTTTGAGGAGGGGGTGGAGATACCACGCGATCTTGCCCTGGCGTGTCCACTCCGCGCGGAGATTCTTCGCCCGAACCAGGTTTTTCGTGCGGGGCTGCCAGGTGCGCCAGGTATCCCGCGTCCGCATCAGGGCACCCAGTAAGTCGCCGTTTTTTCCGGCGCGCTTCTGCTTGGTTTGACGTTTGGCTCGTTTCATCGCCGCTCCTAGTCGAATAGGCTCTAGTGCTGGTGAGGTTCCGCCGAATCGTGGTGTGGGCCACGCTCGGGGGCATACTCGGGCTCCCGCTTCCGCCAGTCGGGCGAAGTCTCGACCTGAACAAACTCGAAGCCCATCGCTTCCATGTAGGGGATGACCGCAAAGGCAAGCCACTTGCATGGACTCCCGGGCTTGCGGTTGAAGTGCTGATGTTCGACGCCATTGGGCTTGATGGGCAGCAGCACCAGATCCCCCGCTTCCCAGTCCACCCGTGTGCCGTCAATTGTAGTGTAACCTTGGCCCTCGACCACGAACAATCCGAAACCGCCTTGATGGCGGTGGCGGCCCGTATGGGTCCGGATGTCTTGGACAAAGAATAGAAAATTGCCGAGTGGTTGATCCTTACGGCTCGGGTGTACGTACCATTTGATCAGCCCCTGCCGGCTCTGCTCCCAGGGCAGATCCTTGGCCTTGATGACAACCCGGGTGTTGGCACGGGCAAAGCAGTCGCTCATGATCCGGAACAACTCTTCGTACATATTCAGCACTTCAGGTTCGCGTGCCCTTTCTCGTACCAATTCGCGTTCGGCCATCCGCCTTCTCCTTTTTGTAGTGGCTCTGAGTTGACTGTCCTACTTCTTGCTTCGGAAAAACTCAGGTCCGAATCAGGAACGGCGCGAGTGGCTTGCCCGCGCGCGCACGGATTCGATCGCTTCGGAAAAATGTTGGCCCGTGACCGGGACGGCAGCCTGGAAATCGGTCTGCCGAAGCGCGCACTGCTTGGCTTGCTGGCACAATAGGTCCAACTCTGCGCCGGAAAGCCCCTCGGTTTTCTGGACCAGGTTTTCGATGAGATCCCCTCTGGGCACCCCATCGAGAGGCATCTCGCGCAACCGCGCCAGCAAAATCGCCCGGCGCCCTGTTGCGTCGGGTAGGGGGACGTAGAAATGCGCCCCGAGGCGCCCTGGTCGTAGCACCGCGGGATCTAGCAAGTCCATTCGGTTTGTCGCCGCGACCACCAGAATCCTGCGCTCGTCTTCGAGCGAGTCGAATTCGGCCAAGAACTGGTTCACCACGCGCTCGGCCGCCCAGTTTCCGGCTTCCGCCCTGCGGTTTGGCGCCAAAGCGTCGATTTGATCGAGGAAAATCACACACGGCGCCACCTGTCGCGCCAAACGAAAAACCTGCCGGACGCCCTCTTCCGATTCGCCCAACCACTTGCTGAACATTTGCGGTCCCTTGACCTCCAGGAAGTTGGCTCGTGCGGCACGGGCGATGGCTCGCGCCAGTAGAGATTTGCCCGTACCCGGCGGACCGTGCAGGAGGATGCCGCGAATCGGCTTGATGTCCATGGCCGCAAAGACTTCTGGGTGTAGCAGCGGCTTCTCGACCAGTTCCCGCAACTGCGTCTTGATCTCCTCCAGGCCCCCGATGTCGTCCCAATCCACCGTCGGCAGGTGGGAGAGCGATTCGCGCAAAGCCGAAGGTCGCAGCCGCTTGACCGCTTGGGAGAAATCTTCCTTTTCCACCCAGATTTGATCGAGCGAAATGGTTAGCTTGGCTAGATAGCGCCAGCGATCCCCAACGTAGCGGCGAACGGAGTTCAGCGCCGCCTCGCGGCACAGTTCCATCAGATCCGCACCCACGAAGCCCAGCGTATGATCCGCGACGTCCTTCAAGTACTCCAACGTCTCGGGGCGGAGGGGCATTCCCCGCGTGTGAATCTGAAGAATCTCCAGACGGCCCTGGCGGTCGGGCGGTCCGAAAAAAATCTCGCGGTCGAACCGACCGGGACGGCGAGCCGCGCGATCCACGGCTTCGACACGGTTGGTGGTGCCAATCACCATCACTCCTTCCACCTGCTTCAGGCCGTCCATCAGTTCGAGCAACTGCGTAGTCATGCGGGTATCGGCCTGCGAACCGCTTTCGCCGCGCTTGGAAATGATCGCGTCCAGTTCGTCAATCAGAATAATGGAAGGCAGATGGTGCGAAGCTTCGTGGAACACCTTGCGCAGGTTGCTTTCCGACTCGCCGTAAACGGAACCCACCACCTCCGGCCCACTGACGTAAAGGAACTGAGCTTTCAATTCATGTGCCATCGCGCGCACCAGTAACGTCTTGCCGGTTCCGGGTGGCCCATAGAAAATAATGCCGCGCGGAGGGGAAATGCCCAGGTGGCGGTAGGTGTCCGGATGACGCAAGGGCAACTCAACGAGCTCTCTCACGGTTTGAATTTGCTGGCTCAGGCCTCCTACATCCTCAAAGCTAACTTCGCTGGCCATCCCCGGCCAGATGGTGAAAATGAACTTCAGTTCGACCTGGGTCCCGGGGACCACCAGGCCCGGGCCGGGAAGCACCTCGAGGACTTTGAACGCGGTTCCTCCGGCGGCACCGGGTAGAGTGGCATAAAGGACACCACCCACGGCAACGGGCAGACCTTGTGCAGCAAAGACCTGCGCGAGGTAAGCTTCCAATCCGCTGATCTGGGAAACATCCAGGAGTGGCGCCAGCACCATTTTCTTCACCTGCCCCACGACGATCTTGCGCACCTCGACGCGGTCGCCGATGAGAACCTTGATGGGCTGGCGGAGGAACTGATCGATGCGGAGAAAGCCGCTCCCGCGATCCTCCTTCCGGGGCGGGGCCACTCGCGCCAGCACGGTCCGGCCGGAGGCATTCTCAATCTCAATCACATCGCCAAGCGCGATCTGATGGCGTTCCATCTCTGCCGGGTCCAAAAAAGCCAAGCCCTTGCCGCTCTCCTCGGATCGGGCCGGCTCGACTTGGAGGAACAGATTCATGTAGCGCCTGGGCAAAGGCTGGTATATTGTTAGACCATAAGCGGCCCTTGTCAAGGCATCATCTCAAGGTCGCGGAAGCCGGACCGACGCGAATCATACTGACCGATGCGCTTTCACCCCACTCTTAAGATGGTCGGCGTCGTCGCCGGGGTCGGCATTCCGGTGCTGCTCTGGTTCCTACCCCTCGGGATTCCTCCGGCTGCCCAGCACGCTCTGGCGATTGCCGTCTTTACCATCATCTTTTGGATTGTTCAGCCCATTGAACATGCACTGACCGGATTGATTGCCTGCTTCCTGTTTTTCGCCTTAAAGGTGGTGCCGGTTGGCACTGCGTTCTGGGGCTTTTCTCAGAAAACCACTTGGTTCCTGTTCGGCGCCATCCTCATCGGCGTCTCCGCCCAGCACTCGGGCCTGGGCACCCGGATCGCCACTCGCATTCTGGGGGCCGTCGGCACCTCCTATTCGCGGATCTTGCTGGGATTCATCCTGGTGGACTTCGCTCTGACTTTTCTGGTGCCTTCGGGAATTGCCCGCGTGACCATCCTGGCTTCCATCGCCATCGTCGTCGTGCAGGCCTTCGGCGAAAAGCGCGGCAGCAACATCGGGCGCGGGCTGTTTATCATGCTCACCTATACCGCCACCATCTTCGACAAAATGATCATTGCGGGCGCGGCTTCGATCACCGCCCGGGGTTCCATCGAAACCTTTGGCCATGTGAAGGTCTACTGGCTGGACTGGTTCGTGGCTTTTTTGCCGTGTGACCTGTTAACCATTCTGGTCTGCTGGTGGTTTATTCCGCGTCTGTTTCCTCCAGAAAGCCGCACTCTCCCGGGCAACAGGAACGTCCTCCGCGACCGCGCGCGCCAGCTCGGCCCGATGACAGGTGTCGAGCGCCGTGCTGCTTTCTGGATTGGCCTGGCCATTCTTTTGTGGGTTACCGATCGTTGGACAGGCATTGATGCGGCCCTGGTCGGTCTGGGTACCGGGCTGGCTTTAACCCTGCCGCGCGTGGGGGTGCTCAGCATCGAAGAGGTCAAGAAAGTGAACTGGCTCCCGATGTTCTTCGTCGCTGCTGCCCTTACGGTCGGCCATGTTTGGAGTGAAACTGGCGCCCTCGACCTCCTGACCGGTGTGCTGTTTTCCTGGCTCGATCCGTTGGTTACAGGCACTTTCTCCTCCACGATTTTCCTGTACTGGTTTGCCTTCCTCTATCACATCGTCATCGGAGACGAGGTCTCGATGCTCTCCACTTCAATCCCTCCGCTGATGGAGTACGCGCTGGCACGCGGGTTCAACCCGCTCGCCATCGGTATGCTTTGGACCTTTGCCGCTGGTGGCAAGCTGTTTGTTTATCAGTCTGCTCCCCTGATCGTGGGCTATTCCTACGGCTATTTTGACACCCGGGACATGCTGCGCGTAGGCTTGTTGCTGACGGTGATCGAGTCCATCATCCTGCTCCTGGTGGTCCCGGTTTACTGGCCGCTGATCGGCCTCAGGCTGCGGTAGGCCGCTGCGGCCAACCGGAGACCCGGGTGAGGGGAGCAATCCGGGCAGGGCAAGAAGCGGGACGCGCCGCCGACCCTCTCGAAGA
>Ga0184639_10000306_pt1 | contig 18174 bp, 12 predicted proteins | sample PLM31_170_b2_FD_133155 | JGI IMG/M metagenome (GOLD analysis project Ga0184639, IMG submission 133155) | Groundwater sediment microbial communities from an aquifer in East River, Colorado, USA - PLM3-1_170_b2 | ecosystem: Environmental > Terrestrial > Soil > Riparian zone | place: USA: East...
CGCTTCAACACGCCCTACTGCAACACCATCGCGCCGCAGGAGCAGCCGCCGTTCCCCGGGGACTTCACCATCGAGCAGCGGCTCGCCTCGATCATCCGCTGGAACGCGCTCGCGATGGTGGTGCGCGCGAACCGCGAGCATCCCGAGCTCGGCGGCCACATCGCGAGCTACGCGTCGGCGGCGGATCTGTTCGAGGTCGGCTTCAACCACTTCTTCCGCGCCGATCAGGCCGGCGACCTGGTGTATTTCCAGCCGCACTCGGCGCCCGGCGTCTATGCGCGCGCGTTCCTGGAGGGCCGGCTCACCGAGGAGCACCTCGCCAACTACCGCCGCGACGTGTCGGGCCGCGGACTCTCCTCCTACTGCCACCCCTGGCTGATGCCCGACTTCTGGCAGTTCCCGACCGGGTCGATGGGGCTGGGGGCCATCAACGCGATCTACCAGGCGCGCTTCCTCCGCTACCTCGAGAACCGCGGCATCCTCGCCACGCGGGGCCGCAAGGTGTGGGCGTTCGTCGGCGACGGCGAGATGGACGAGCCGGAGTCGCTCGCCGGGCTGTCGCTCGCCGCGCGCGAAGGGCTCGACAACCTCGTCTTCGTCGTCAACTGCAACCTGCAGCGGCTCGACGGCCCGGTGCGCGGCAACGGCTCGATCGTGCAGGAGCTCGAGGGCCTGTTCGCGGGCGCCGGCTGGAACGTCATCAAGCTCATGTGGAGCTCCGACTGGGATCCGCTCTTCGCGCGCGACCGCGACGGCGTGATCCTGAAGCGCCTGCACGAGACGGTCGACGGGGAGTTCCAGACCTATGCCGCGACCGACGGCCGGTTCAACCGCGAGCACTTCTTCAACAAGTATCCGGAGCTGCAGGCGATCATCGCGCACATGACCGACGACGACATCGATCGCCTGCGCCGCGGCGGGCACGACCCGATCAAGATCTACGCCGCCTATTACGCCGCGGTCCGCCACACGGGCCAGCCGACGGTGATCCTCGCCAAGACCAAGAAGGGCTATGGCATGGGCCACTGGGGCCAGGGCAAGATGGGGACGCACCAGCAGAAGAAGCTCGACGACGAGGCGCTCAGGGAGTTCCGCGACCGCTTCGTGCTGCCGCTCTCCGACGACGACGTGACCGGTCTCAGGTTCTACCGGCCGGCCGACGACTCGCCCGAGCTGCGGTACCTGCACGCCCGGCGGCAGGCGCTCGGCGGCTACCTGCCGGCGCGCTCGTCCGCGGCGCCGCGGCTCGCGACGCCGCCGCTCGACGCGCTTGCGCGCCTGCTCGAGGGCACGCGCGACCGCGAGCAGTCGACGACGATGATCTTCGTCCAGCTCCTCGCCCAGCTGCTGCGCGACCCGAACGTCGGGAAGCACGTGGTGCCGATCGTCGCCGACGAGGCCCGCACCTTCGGCGTGCAGTCGCTCTTCCGGCAGGTCGGCATCTACTCGTCGGTCGGGCAGCTCTACGAGCCCGAGGACCAGGACGAGCTGCTCTACTACAAGGAAGCGAAGGACGGCCAGATCCTCGAGGAGGGCATCACCGAAGCGGGCGCGATCAGCTCGTGGATTGCCGCGGCGACGAGCTACAGCGCGCACGGCGTGCCGATGCTGCCGTTCTACATCTTCTACTCGATGTTCGGCTTCCAGCGCATCGGCGACCTCATCTGGGCGGCCGCCGACTCGCGCGCGCGCGGCTTCCTCCTCGGCGCCACCGCCGGCCGCACGACGCTCTCGGGCGAGGGCCTGCAGCACCAGGACGGCACGAGCCATCTCGCCGCTTCGACCATCCCGACGTGCCGCGCCTACGACCCGTGCTTCGGCTACGAGCTCGCGGTGATCGTGCAGGACGGCATGCGCCGCATGCTCGAGGCCCAGGAGGACGTCTTCTACTACGTCACCGTGATGAACGAGAACTACGCTCACCCGCCGCTGCCCGAGGGCGCGGAGGAGGGGATTCTGCGCGGGATGTACTGCCTGCAGCGGCGCGAGGGCGCGCAGCTGCAGCTTCTCGGCAGCGGCACGATCCTGCGCGAGGTGATTGAGGCGGCCGGGACCCTGGAGCGCGAGCACGGCATCGCGGCGAATGTCTGGAGCGTCACCAGCTGGACCGAGCTGCGTTGGGACGGCATGGCGGTCGAGCGCGCGACTCGCCAGGGCGGTGAACGGAGTGAGAGCTGGGTCGAGCGCTGCCTGGGCGCGACCGCGGGTCCGATCGTCGCCGCGAGCGATTACGTGCGGGCAGTCGCTGACTTGATCCGTCCCTATCTCCCCTCCTCGGGGAGGAGGGGTGGCCGAGGCGAAGCCGAGGACGGGGTGGTCCCGGAGCGCCGCTACGTCGCCCTCGGCACCGACGGCTTCGGGCGCAGCGACACGCGCGCCCGCCTGCGCGCGTTCTTCGAGGTCGATCGCGACTCGATTGTCCGCGCGGCGCTCGCCGCGCTCGGGGCGCCGCCGCGGCAGGATGTCGACGCCGCGCCAGCGCCCTGGCTCCGCTAGCCCGGCGGCGCGCGGCTAGAGCGCACGGCGCTCCGGGCGCTCGAGTGAATCCGATGGAATAGGCCGCCGGCGATGCCGGCGCCGACGAATCGCGGCCCTGCCCGGCGGGGCCGCCGGGCGATGCGCCGCGGCGGCGTCAGGTCGCCGCGGTCTCGCCTTGCGCGTCCGGCGCCCGCTGGGCGAACGCCGACGCGATGCTTCGCAGCGCGTTCGCCGCGAGGAAGCCGTGCGTCCATTGGTTCGCCAGACGCGGGTGCACGGCCATGAAAGGGTTGTCCTGCAGGAAGAAGTTCGCGTCCGCCATCCGCCGGCCCAGCGCGAACGCCCTTTGCTCCAGCTCGGAGAACATCGATCGTGCCTCCTTATGGTTGTTGCCCTCGCCGCCGCCAAGGTTAGGCCACCTCGCCGGGCGATTCGCGAAGTATCGATGGCGGTCTGGGAAAAATGCAGCACTCTGCGATCGATCGTCCGCCGGACCGGCGCTCGTTGCCGAGCGCCTGCGGCGCATACGAATCGTCTTCGCGCTCGTCGGATCGAACGAAACGCATTTGCCGTCAGCACCCTACTCGGGGAACTTCGAGAGCCGCCTGCGAACCGTCGGCGGATATGACAGTGGAATAGCCAGGCCGAACCGCCTCAGCCCTCCGGCGGCCCCTTGAGCTCGACGAGGTTGTCCTCGGGATCGTAGACGTAGATCGACGGCCCCTTGCCGTCGGCGCCGTAGCGCGGCGCGATCTCGCCGATCCGTGCACCGTGCGAGTGCAGGTGCGCGACGATCGCCGCTTCATCGAACGGCTCGACGCGCAGGCAGAGGTGGTCCATGTTGCGCCCTTCGGTCCCGGGCGGAGCGCCGCCCTTGCGGCCCAGCGGACCGTCGACCGGGACGAGGTCGATGAGCGAGCGGCCGGCGCGCAGGTGCACGAGCCCCAGGTCGTCGCGGCGCCACTCGAGCGAGCAGCCGAGCGCGCCGCAATAGAAGTCGATCATCCGCTCGAGGTCCCGTACGCGGATGACGACGTGGTCGATGTCCCGGATCTTGATCATCGGCGCGAATCCCTCAGCGCCGCGGCACGTGCCGCCCGTCGACGTGCGACTGAGTGCCGTAGTGGTCGCGGCAGCAGGTCGCGGCCGAAGTCGCCCTCGAAATCGCGCCACACCGTGTGGACGTGGTTGCCGCCGGAGTTGTCGAACTCGATCAGGAACGTCGGCCCCTGAACCCGGTAGTAATGGGGCTGCCCGCGCGCGGTCGCGCCCGCCCACGTGAACCGGATCCCGTCGAGCCCCGCCCGGCGGATCCTCGCCAGGCGCTCCTCGGCGAGCCTCGGCTTCATGGTTCCGGCGTACAGCTCGACGATCGCGAGCAGCATCTTCTGCTGCTGCGCCGTCAGGCTCGCGAACACGATGCCCTGGGCGTCGAGGGGGTTCGCCTTCGACTGGTTGCGCGTGACGATGTCGCCGTAGGGCGAGCCGTCCACGATCGCCGCGCGGCGCTGCTCGGGAGTGAGCGAGTCGAGCAGCGCGCGCGCCGTGTCTTCCTCGGCGGCGAGCGCCCGCTGGCCCTTCCTCGCCCCGCTCCGGATCTCGGCCGGGTTCGCACCGAGGAACGTCGGCGTCGCGGAGACGAACTGGCCCTTGATCACCGCGAGGTGCAGCGAGACGTGGTGACCCTCGACCCGCACGCCCCAGGGCGATTCCGGCCCGGGGTCGCCGAACACGGCGAACCAGTAGCGCTCCGGGTCGCGCTCGCTCCAGCCTTCGAGCTCGCGCAGGACGACTTCGAGCGCGATGATCGACTGCACCTTGAGGTAGCCCTCGGCCGAGAGGAAGCTCCGGAGCAGCGCCTGGGCGGCCTCGCGCTGCGCCGGGGTCAGGTCCTGGAGCGGGAGCCCCGCCCGGCTGCCCGGCGTATAGCGCCAGGTGGTCCGGTCGCGGCCCTGGAACGGGAGCTTCGCCACTGCGCGTTTCTCGGCCGGAAGCGCGGTGAGGAACCCGTTAGCGGCCGCGGCGACCTCGGCGATCAGGCGCGCGCGCGCTTCGTCGGCGGGCGCCGGCCCCGCGGCGAGCGCCAGCGCGAGTCCGAGCAGGGCGAAACGGATCATGGGCGATGGGGAGGGCCGGTCGCGATTATCGCCCGTCCTGGGCGTCGCATGCGCCGCACTGGGTCCTTGCGTTCGCCGGGACGACGCGCCTGCGGCGCGTCGGCTGGCATAATCGCGCGCTTTCGCGCCCGCCCGCCAAGCGTGTCCACCCGCGTTCCCGCTCTCTTTCCGGTCCTCGGGCTGTTCGCCGTCGCGGTGACGCTCGGCTCGGGGCACGTGTGCGCAAGGCTCGCGTTCACCAACGGCGTCAACGTGCTCACTGCCGCGACGCTGCGCTCGCTGTGCGCCGCGCTCCTGCTGTTGGTGCTGCTGCGGCTGCGCCGCACGCCGGTGCTCCCGTTGCCGCGCGAGTTCGGGGCGACGCTCGTCCTCGGGCTGCTCATCGCCGCGCAGACCGTGCTCATCCAGGTCGCGGTGGCGTTGATGCCGGCGACGCTCGCGATCCTGTTCTTCTACACCTATCCGTTCTTCACCGGCCTCGGGGCGGCGATGCTCGGCGACGAGCGCTTCTCCGGGCGGCTCGCGGTCGCGCTCGTCGCGGCGTTCGCCGGCCTCGCGCTGGTGCTCGGCGTCGGCGCCGAGCCGGTGAGCCTCGCCGGCCTCGCGGCCGCGATCGGCGCGGCGCTGACCTTCGCCGCCGCTGTCGTCCTCACGCCGCGGCTCGCGCCGGGAATCGCGGCGCCGCTCCGCACCTTCTACATGCTCGCGGCGACGGCCGCGCTCTTCGTCGCCGTGCTGTCGGCGACGCTCGACGTGCAGCTGCCGCAGAACGAGCCGGGCTGGATCGGGCTCGCCGGGCTGGCGCTCTTCTACGCCGCCGGCATCACGGGTCTCTTCCTGCTGCTGCCGCTCCTCGGCCCGGTGCAGTCGTCGGTCGTGCTCAACCTCGAGCCGGTGGCGGTCGCGGTCATCGCCTGGATCGCGCTCGGCGAAGCGCTCACCGGCGTGCAGGTCGCGGGCGCGGTGATCGTCGTGGCGGCGGTGATCTTCTTCCAGGTCGCCGCGCGGCCGGCGGCCGTCCGGGGCGGTCGCTGATCGCGCACGCCCGCGTCTGATACGCTGCCGCGCCATGAGCGCGCGCCCTGTCCTCGAGTGACCAAGGCCGACGCCGATTCGAAGGCAAGCGAGTGGCGCGGCACCGCGCTCGCGGTGCTCGCGGTCGCCGCCGTTTTCAACCTGCTCGGCCGCGGCAGCGGCGAGACGTACGCCGTCTTCCTGCTGCCGCTCGAGCGCGAGTTCGGCTGGTCGCGCTCGCAGCTCACCAGCGTCTACTCGGTGTATCTCCTCGTGGGCGGCCTGATCGCACCGCTCGTCGGCACGCTCTTCGACCGCGTCGGCCCGCGGGCGGTCTACACGACGGGGCTCGCCGCCCTCGCGGCCGCGTATCTGCTCGCCAGCACGCTCACCAGCCTGTGGGAGTTCTATCTCTACATCGGTTTCCTGATCGGGCTCGGCGTCGCGCTCGTCGGGATGGTGCCGGCGTCGGGCCTGCTGTCGCGGTGGTACCACACCCGGCTCTCCGCGGCGATCGGCATCGCGTTCTCGGCGGTCGGTTGCGGCACGCTCCTCTTCGTCCCGGTCGCGCAGGCGCTGCTCGCTCACGTCGACTGGCGTGGCACCTATCGCGTGTTCGGACTCGCGCTGCTCGTGTGCCTCCCGCTCGCGGCGCTCGCCGTGCCCTGGCGGACGTTCGCCGCGGGGCACGCGGAGCACCGGCGCCGGCACCGCGATGCGGCGCGCGCCGCGGGCTGGACGCTGCCGATGGCCATGCGCACGCCCACGTACTGGGGGCTCGCCGGGATCTTCTTCCTCACCGCGATGGGCATCTTCACCGTGCTGCCGCAAACCATCGTGTTCCTGATCGACGCGGGCATCACGCCCGTCGTCGCGGCGACCGTCTATGGCATCACCGGCATGCTCTCGGTGGCGAGCGTCGCCGGCGTCGGCTTCGTCGCCGCGCGGTTCGGCTACCGCCGCACGGTGACCACGAGCTTCCTCGGCTCGGGCCTCGGCATCGCGTTGCTCCTCGCGATCTCATTCCACGCCGCCGGGTGGCTGCTCGCCGCCTACGTCCTCGTGTTCGGGCTGTGCCAGGGCGTCCGCGGGCCGATCGTCTCGGCGATCTGCACCAGCAAGTTCTCCGGCCCGAAGGTGGCGACCATCTACGGCACCATTTACGCGGCGAACGCGTTCGGGGCCGCCTTCGGCTCGCTGATGGGCGGCGTGCTGCACGACGTGACCGGCGGCTACCGCGCCGGCTTCGTGTTCGCGCTGGTGGCGATCGCGGCGGCGGCTACGCCGATGTGGGTCGTTCGGGAGCTGCGCGAGTTCCGCTAGCGTGAGGCGGCGGTGCGCGTCGCGCGGGGTGCCGGGGCGCGGCTGGTCCCGCGCTCCTCACCGTCCCCCCGTCGCTTCGCTCCCTTCCTCGCGGCGGGCTGCGCGCGGGCGCCCAAGCCTTCGAGATAGCGGTCGACCATCGGCTCCGCCTCGCGCGCGAGCGGGAAGTACTTCGGATCGATCAGCCAGTTGGTGATCAGCCCGTCGACCAGCGCGTGCAGGCCCACCGCCGCGGCGCGCGGGTCGACGCTCGCCGGCAGCACGCCGCAGCGCACGGCGTCGCGGAAGCCGCTTTCGAGCCGCTTGAGGCAGTTGGCGCGCATCCCGTTGAGCCGGCGGCGCACCGGCGCCATCTCGTCGACGTACTCGCACTTGTGGGCGACCACGTCGAACACCCGGCGCGCGCGCGGATCGTCGGTCGTCTTGCGCAACACCCCGACCGCGCACTCGCGGACCGGGGCGAGCGGATCGTCGGCCGTCCCGTCGCCGGCCCGTTGCACCATCTCCTCCATCGGCAGCGTCACGCGGCCGAGCATCGCACCGAAGAGGTCGGCCTTGTCCTTGAAATGCCAGTAGATCGCGCCGCGCGTCACGCCGGCGGCGCGCGCGACGTCGTCGAGCGAGGTGCGCGACACCCCGCGCCGGCTGAACACCCGCTCGGCGGCGTCGAGGATCCGGTTGCGCGTCTCGAGCGCTTCCTTCCTGGTGCGTCGGGCCATCGCCTCCGCGTTCCTGGACTGTCACGGCCGCCGCGCCGGTACAGTCCCGACGCCGCCGTTACAGGCTGGTCACAAACTCGCACTTTACATACATTCATGCATGTATGTAAACTCCCGTCGTCGTCGCCGTGCCGCCACCGGCCGGTGACCTGCACCAGGGGTCTCGCATGAGCAAACCATCCGCCCGCTCGGGCGCGCTTGGACGCGCCCTCGTTCCGATCGCCGTCGCCGCCGTGCTCGCCGCCTGCAGCGAGGTGGGCGGCCAGCCGCACGGCCAGATGCCGCCGCCCGAGGTCGCGGTCGTGACCGTCGAGCCGAAGACGCTCCCGGTCCGCTACGAGTACGTCGGCCAGACCGCGGGCTTCCGCGAGGTCGAGGTGCGCTCACGGGTCAACGGCATCCTCCTCAAGCGCCACTACCACGAGGGCGCGACGGTGAAGCGCGGGCAGTCGCTCTTCCTCATCGACCCCGCGCCCTTCCAGGTCGGGCTCGCCAAGGCCGAGGCGGACCTCGCGACGGCCGAGGCCCGCCAGGCGCAGGCCGCGCGCGAGGCCGAGCGGCTGAAGTCGGTCCTCGACATCCGGGCGGTGAGCCGCAAGGAGTACGACGACGCCGCCTCGTCCGCGCAGATCGCCGCGGCGGAGGTGAAGGGCGCGCTGGCCCGCGTCGCGGAAGCGAAGCTCAACCTCGAGTACACCCGCGTCGAGTCGCCGATCGCCGGCGTCACGAGCCGGGCGCTCCGCTCCGAGGGGACGCTCGTCTCGGGGCCGGATGTCCTCCTCACCAGCGTGACGCAGGTCGATCCGATCTACGTGATCTTCGGCATCCCCGAAACCGAGCAGCTGCGCATCCGGCGCGACGTCGAAGCCGGCCGCCTGCAGCTTCCGTCCGACCGGCGCTTCGACGTGGCGGTGACCCTCGCCGACGGCGGCACCTACGGCAAGCAGGGCAAGCTCGACTTCACCGACGTGCGCGTCAACAGCAGCACCGGAACGATCGAGGCGCGCGCCGACCTGCCGAATGCGGCCGGCACGCTTCGCCCGGGGCAGTTCGTGCGGGTGCGCCTGAGCGGCGCCACCCGCCCGAACGCGATCACCGTGCCGCAGCGGGCGGTGCTCGAGGGGCCGAAGGGCAAGTTCGTCTACGTCGTGAACGCCGAGAGCAAGGCCGAGCCGCGACCGGTCGCGGTCGGCGAGTGGGCCGGCGACGCCTGGGTGATCGACTCGGGGCTCGCGGCCGGCGATAAGGTCATCGTCGACGGCGTGCTGAAGATCGGCCCCGGCGCGCCGGTCCGCATCGCGGCGCCGGCGGGCGAGGGCAAGCCCGCGGCGCCGGCCGGCGCGCCGGCGAAGGCGGGCGCTCCGAAGAAGGGGTAGGCCGCGAGGAACAAGGGGGCTCGGGCCCCCTTGTAGATCCCCCAGATCAGCAAGGTTCAATCGATCATGTTCTCCCGCCTCTTCATCGACCGGCCGATCTTCGCGGCCGTCCTGTCGCTCTTCATCGTGATCGCAGGTCTCGCCGCGATGCGGGGCCTGCCGATCGCGCAGTACCCGGAGATCGCGCCGCCCGTGGTCACCGTGCAGGCGATCTACCCCGGCGCCTCGGCCGAGACGCTGGAGCAGACCGTCGCCGCGCCGCTCGAGAACGCGATCAACGGCGTCGAGGACATGCTCTACATGAGCTCGACCTCGGCGGCGAGCGGCGTCGTGCAGATCCAGGTGACGTTCAACATCGGCGCCGACGTCGACCAGGCCGCGCTCAACGTCAACAACCGGGTGAAGCAGGCCGAGGCGCGGCTCCCGCTCGAGGTGCGCCGGCAGGGCGTCACCGTCGAGAAGGGGTCCTCCGCGTTCCTGCAGGTCATCGCTTTCTTCTCGCCCGACGGGCGCTTCGACGACCTCTACACGTCGAACTACGTCACGCTGAACGTGCTCGATGTCCTCAAGCGGATCCCGGGCACGACCAACGTCCAGATCTTCGGCGCGAAGGACTACGCGATGCGGATCTGGGTGCGGCCCGACCGGCTCGCCCAGCTCAAGCTGACGACCGGCGAGGTCATCGCTGCGGTCACCGAGCAGAACGCGCAGTTTGCGGCGGGCAAGATCGGGCAGACGCCCAGCGGCGGGCCGCAGGAGCTCGTCTACACGATCACGACCCAGGGGCGGCTCGCCGAGGTCGCGCAGTTCGAGAACATCATCGTGCGCGCGAACCCGGACGGGTCCACCCTGCGGCTCAAGGACGTGGCGCGCGTCGAGCTCGGCTCGAAGGACTACGAGTTCATCGGCCGCATCAACGGCCGGCCCGCGACGCTGGTCGGCATCTTCCTCCAGCCGGGCGCGAACGCGCTCGAGGTCGCGAAGAACGTCCGGAAGACCGTCGCCGAGCTCGCGACCCGGTTCCCCGACGGGCTCACCTACTCGGTCCCCTACGACACCACGCTCTTCGTGGAGGTGTCGATCCGCGAGGTGCTGATTACCCTCGGCGAGGCGATGGCGCTCGTCTTCCTCGTGGTCTATCTCTTCCTGCAGAGCCTCCGCGCGACGCTGATCCCGCTGCTCGCGGTGCCGGTGTCGCTGATCGGCACCTTCGCGGGGCTCCTCGCGCTCGGCTACTCGATCAACACCCTGACGCTCTTCGGCATGGTGCTCGCGATCGGGATCGTGGTCGACGACGCGATCGTGGTGCTGGAGAACGTCGAGCGGATCATGCACGAGAGCCACCTGTCGGCGCGCGAGTCGGCGATCAAGGCGATGAAAGAGGTCACGAGCCCCATCGTCGCGATCGTGCTGGTGCTGTGCGCGGTGTTCGTCCCGATCGCGTTCCTCGGCGGCCTGACCGGCGAGCTGTACCGCCAGTTCGCCGTGACGATCTCGATCGCTGTGGTCATCTCCGGTTTCGTCGCGCTGACGCTGACGCCGGCGCTCTGCGTGCTGATTCTGAAGCGCGGGCGGCTCCAGCCCAACCGCCTCTTCCGCTGGTTCAACGAATGGTTCGTTCGCGTGACCCATCGCTACGCCCGCGGGGTCGCCTGGATGATCCGGCGCGCAGGCGTCGGGATCCTGCTGTTCGTGGGCATGGTCGCGCTCGCCGCCGGCCTCTGGCGCTTCACGCCGGGGTCGCTCGTGCCCGACGAGGACCAGGGGTTCTACATCGCCGCCGTGATCCTGCCTGACGGCGCAACCCTCGAGCGCACCGACAAGGTGGTGCAGGAGGTCGTCGACATCATCAAGTCGAACCCGAACAACCAGGACACGATCGCGTTCACCGGCTTCGACTTCCTCGGCGGCGCGTTCCGCAACAGCGCGGCGACGATCTTCGTCACCCAGAAGCACTGGGACGAGCGCCACGTGCCGGTGCAGGCGCTCGTCGGCGAGCTCTTCGGGAGGACCGCGCACATCAAGGAGGCGCTTGTCCTCGCGTTCGCCCCGCCGCCGATCTTCGGCCTCGGCATGGCGGGCGGGTTCGAGCTCTACGTGCAGAACCGCGGCGAAGGCGGGGCGAAGCGGCTGGCCGAAGTGTCGCAGCAGTTCATCGGACGCCTCGCGCAGGATCCGGCGTTCGTCCAGGTGAACACGCTATGGCGCTCGAACGTCCCGCAGCTCTACGTTGACGTGGACCGCGAGCGGGCGAAGGCGGTCGGCGTGCCGCTCGACGACCTGTTCGGCGCGGTCTCGGCGACGCTCGGCACGTACTACGTCAACGACTTCAACAAGTACGGCCGCACCTGGCAGGTGCTCATGTCGGCCGAGCCGCAGTACCGGAAGAGCCCCGAGGACATCGGCGGCGTGTGGCTGCGCGGCCGGCGCGGCGACATGGTCCCGCTCGACTCGCTCGCCGACGTGCGCTACTCGTCGGGCCCCGAGACGCTCGACCGGTTCAACAACCTCCCGGCGGTCAAGATCTTCGGGGCGGGCGCCCCGAGCGTGAGCTCGGGCCAGGCCATCGCGCGGGTCGAGCAGGTCGCGAAGGAGGTGCTCCCGGCGGACTTCACCCTCGACTGGAGCGGCGCGTCCTACCAGGAGAAGGCCGCGAGCGGCACCTCGACCATCGCGCTCGTGATGGCGGTGATCATGGTGTTCCTGATCCTCGCGGCGCAGTACGAGAAATGGTCGCTGCCGCTGTCGGTGCTGTTCGCGCTCCCGTTCGGGACGTTCGGCGCGCTCGCCGCGGTGTGGCTGCGCGGGCTCACGAACGACGTGTACTTCCAGATCGGCCTGGTGACGCTCCTCGGCCTGGCGGCGAAGAACGCGATCCTGATCGTCGAGTACGCGGTCTACAAGCGCGAGGAAGGGATGTCGACCGCGGGCGCGGCGGTCGAGGCCGCGCGGCTGCGCTTCCGCCCCATCCTCATGACCTCGCTTGCGTTCATCTTCGGCGTGCTGCCGCTCGCGGTCTCGACCGGCGCCGGCGCCGGCGCGCGGCACTCGGTCGGCACCGGGGTGGTCGGCGGCATGCTCGCGGCGACCTTCCTCGCGATCTTCTTCGTGCCGCTGTTCTTCAAGCTGATCAGCGACCGCAATCTTCGCGAGCCGCGCTCGACCGACGAGATCCTGCAGGAGGCTCACCACGCGCACGAGGCGAGCCTGCGCGCGGCGCGCACGCCGCACCACCACCCCGTCGCGCCGAAAGGAGGCGGGCATGCGTAACGCCGTTGCTCTCGCACTTGCCGCCGCACTGGCGGCGTGCTCGTTCGCGCCAAAGTACGAACGCCCGCCGGCGGAGCTGCCCCAGGCCTGGCGCAGCGCGCCGGACGGCACGCCGGCGCCGGGCGACCGGTGGTGGCGACTCTTCGACGACCCCGTGCTCGACAAGCTGGTCGACGAGGCGCTCGCCAACAACCAGGACATCGCGATCGCCGTGGCGCGCGTCGACGAGGCGCGAGCGCTCGCCGGCGTGCAGGCGTCGCAGCAGTATCCATCCGTCGTGGGCAACGCCGGCGCCGACCGCTCGCGCACGTCGAGCCGGACCGATTTCTTCTTTCCCGGCGTGCCGGTGTACATCACCAACTACCGTGCGACGCTCGACGTGTTCTACGAGCTCGATCTCTGGGGCCGGCTGCGCAACGCCACCGCCGCAGCCCGCGCCGACCTGTTCGCGACCGAGGCCGCGCGCGACACGGTCCGGATCGCGCTCGAGTCGGAGGTCGTGCGGTCGTACTCCGCCCTGCGTGCCTTCGACGAGCAGATCGCGGCGACCGGGCGCGCGCTCGAGCTGCGGACGAGCGCGCTCGAGCTGGAGCGGAGCCGCGCCGCGGCCGGCCTGATCTCCGAGCTCGATGTGCGTCAGCTCGAAGGGGAGGTCGCGGCCGCGCGCGCCTTGCTCCCGGCACTCGAGCGCGCCCGCGCGGCCGAAGAGGGCGCAGCCGCGGTGCTGCTGGGCCGCAGCCCGCGCGCGATCATCGACGAGACCATCGCGCGAGCGCCCGGTCCCGACACGCACGAGCCGGCGGTCGTCGTGCCTCCCGGCCTGCCGTCGGAGCTGCTGCTCCGGCGACCCGATCTCTTCGAGGCCGAGCAGCGCCTGCTCGCCGCCAACGCGCGCATCGGCGTCGCGCGGGCCGCGTTTTTCCCGCAGATCTCGCTGACCGGCTATCTCGGCACCGAGGCTGGCTCGCTTTCGAACCTCTTCACCGGGCCCGCCGGCATCTGGCAGGTGGCCGCCGGGCTCACGCAGCCGATCTTCCAGGGCGGCCGGCTGTTCGCGGAGACCGAGGCGGTGGAAGCGCGGCAGCGCCAGTTCGTGGCGCAATATCAGAAGACCATCCAGAACGCGTTCCGCGAAGTGCGCGACGCGATCAGCGCGCAAGCCCGCGCCCGCGAGGTCTACGCCGCCGAGGGCGCGAGGGTGGAGGCGCAGCGCGAGGCGCTCAAGCTCGCTGCGGCGCGCTATCGGGCGGGGCTCGTCAACCTCCTCGTACCGATCGACGCCGAGCGCCGCCTCCTCGACGCGGAGCTGAACCGCATCGACGCGTTGCGCGTGCAGCGCGCCGCGGTCGCCGATCTCGTCCGCGCGCTCGGCGGCGGGTGGAGGGCGCCGGAGGACCCGGCGGGCACGAGCGCGGCGCCCGATCGGCAGGCGGCGCGCTAAGACCCCTCAACGGCGCGCCCGCGCGCGCCGGGAGCGCGCCTGCTCGAGCCGCTCCGCCCAGCGCCTGCGCACGCCGGCCGGCGGCGGATGCTCGCGCAGCTGCTGCGCGCGGCGCTCCATGCGGTCGCGCGTGCGGAGCCCCCGCTCCTGGCGCTTCGAGATGAGCGGGAAGTGCCGGAGCTCGTCGAGCCGCTCCGCGACCTCGAAGCAGTCCTTGGGGCTCGTGACCCAGCGCTTCGGGTCGACGGTCCGCAGGTCGAACGCCCGCGAGTAGGTGCGCAGCGTCTTCTGCCCGCGCCGGTTCGCGTACTCGTGGAAGTAGCTCATCGCGAGCTCGCGGAGCGTCCGGTACACCGGGTCGCGGTAGCGGAGCAGGACGTGATTCGTCTTCGAGATCGCGCCCCAGCAGCCGTTGCGCCGGAACAGCGCGACGACGTGGTCGTAGTCCTGCACCGCCTCGAGGTCGGCGAGCAGCGGCGGCTCGCCCTGAATCCAGAGCGCGCACGCCGCCACCATCGCCCCCTCGATGCAGTGCGCGCGGCGGCGGCGAAGCACTTCGCGCACCGACAGCACGGTGTCGCCGTCGGGCTCGAAGTTCGCCGGGATCGCGTCGAGGAAGGCCTGGATGCGCTCCGGCGAGTCGAGCCGCTCGAGGATCCGGAACTCGGCCTCGGTCAGCCCGAGATCTTCCCGACGGGCGAAGCGCTTGCGCAATCGGCCTCCTCTCCTGGGGCGGGCGGGGGGGTGCGAGCCGCTTCCCGCAGCGGCCGCGATGATACTGCGAGCGCCGGCGGGGTGGCTGTCGGGCCGTGGCGACGCCCCGGCGGCTCGTTTCCCTGTCGACCTCTCGGCACTCGCGCGAAAAGCGGGCGCGCGACGCTTCCATCGCGCCCGGGCTCTGTGATAATGGCGAGCCCCGGGAAGCTATTCCAATGTCATTACGGCCCGCCCTTTCCGCAGCGCTGCTCGTTCCCTGCCTCGCCGCCGCGGCCGAGCTCGGCCGGCTCATCGTGCTCTCCGGCGTGGGCGAGCCGCTGCGGGCGGAGATCGAGATCGTCGCGGTGCGTCCGGGCGAGGCGGCGGGGCTCGGTGCGCGGATTCCGCCGCCGGACGTCTTCTGGCGCGCGAACCTCGAGCCCGCGCCGGTGCTCGACGAGCTCCGCGTCGGGGTCGAGCGCCGGCCGCAGGGCCGCTACGTGATCGCGGTCAGGTCGAGCGGCCCGATCGCGGACCCGTTCATCCAGCTGCTCGTCGAGCTCACCTCGCCGGCGGGGAGCGTCGTGCGCGAGTACCCGTTCCTCCTCGAGGAGCCGCGGGCGAGGCGGCCGGGGGTCGCCGCGGCGCCGCCGTCCCCGCAACCCGGCCTGCCGGTCGAGGAGGTGTCGCTGCCCGTTACGGCGCCCGGCGACGGCTACGTCGTCAGGCCGGGCGACACGCTCGCCGTCATCGCCGGGACGGTGCGGCCTCCCGGCGTCACGCTGGAGCAGATGATCGTTGCGCTGTACCAGGCGAACGAGCAGGCGTTCGTCGACCGGAACGTGAACCGGCTGCGCGCGCGCGAAACGCTCGCGGTGCCGGCGGAAGACGCCGCGCGGACGATCGAGCCGGCCGCGGCGCGCTCGATCATCCTCGAGCATCGCGCCGCCTTCGACGAGTATCGCCGCCGGCTCGCGGGCGCTGCGGCGGTTTGGCCGGCCGCCGCCGGTGCTCCCGGCGAGACGGCCGCGGCGGCGGCGTCATCACGAGCGGCGGGCGACCGACTGCGGCTCTCGCGCGGCGACGAGCGGAAGCCCGGTGGAGCGGCGGCGGGCACGGCGCGCGAAGACGATCTCGCAGCGTTGCACCACGCGCTCGGCGAGACGAACGAGCGGATCACGGCGCTCGAGAAGAACGTGGGGGATGTGACGAAGCTCCTCACGCTCCGAAACCGCGAGCTCACGCGGCTGCAGCGCGACGCGCGAGCGACGGGTCAAACGCTCGTGCCGATGCCCGGCGACGCCGAAGCTGCGGGCGGTTCGCCCGAGAGGAGCGAAAGCCCGGCGCTCACCCGTCTGCTCGATGAGTACGGCGCATGGCTGATGGTCGCGCTGCTCGCCGGCTTCCTCTCCTGGATCCTGATGCCGTTCAAGACGCTCCGGCTGTGGCTGAAGAAGCGCCGCCGCCAGGCGCGCCAGGCGCGCAAGGCGGCCGAGCGCGTGCGCCGCGCGGCGCGGGACGCGGGGCTGCTGCCGTCTTCGGCCTGAGCGCGCGTCAGCTTGCCTGACGCGCCCAAGGCACGCGCCGCGGGAGTCCCCATGCGCGTGCGGTAGCGGCGAGCACGTCGAGCGCCGCCCGCTCGAGCTCCGGGTTTGCCGCTCGGCGCGCCGGCCGGGGCGGAAACGGCCATGCCCGATCGGGCATCGGCATGCCGAAAGCACTGTGCGCGGTGGGCGGCTCCTCTGCTCTCGCGTGGTCCATGCCATTCACCTCTCGTCGAGTCTGAAGCAGCGAGCCTCGCACGCGATCATTGCAGCTGTTCGCACGCATCGCGGGCCCCAGTAGAATCGCGCTCCCGCTGCACCGCCAGTGCGGGATGGCCTCCGGAGTCCATGCACCGCCCGATCGCAGCCGACATCGCTCGCCTCGCCTGGCCGATCTGGATCTCGCAGCTCGCCATCATGGCGAACGGCGTGATCGACACCGTGATGGCGGGCCGCTACGGCACGCTCGACCTCGCCGCCGTCGGCATCGGCACGAGCGTGTACGTGACGCTGTTCGTCACGCTGATGGGCGTGCTGTTCGCGATCACCCCGACCGTGGCGCAGCTCCAGGGGGCGGGGCGCCACGCCGAGATCGGCGAGGAGGTACGGCAGAGCGCGTGGCTCGCGCTCGGGCTGGCGGCGATCTCGTGCGCGGCGCTGACGCATCCCGGACCGCTGCTCAGCCTGAGCGAGCTCGCGCCGGACGTGGAAGCGAAGACGCGCGCCTACCTGGACGCGATCGCGTGGGGCGTGCCGGCGGCACTGCTCTTTCGCGTGTTCCAGGGCTTCTCGACGGCGATCTCGCGGCCGCGGGTCGTGATGGCGCTGAACCTCGCCGCCTTGGCGCTGAAGATCCCGCTTAACTGGGCGTTCATGTACGGCAAGCTCGGGCTGCCGGAGCTCGGCGGCGCCGGCTGCGCCGCGGCGACCTCGACGATCGCGTGGGTCACATGCGCAGCGGCCTGGACGTGGTGTCGGGTCGAGCGCGACTACGCGCGCTATCGCGTGTTCGCGCGCTGGTCGTGGCCCCGCTGGCGCGCGCAGTGGCAGCTCGTCTCGCTCGGCGTGCCGATCGGGGCGACGTTCTTCGTCGACGTGACCGCGTTCACGTTCATGGCGCTCTTCATCGCCCGGTTCGGCGCGCTCTACTCCGGCGCCCACCAGATCGCCGCGAACGTCGCGGCGTTGTGCTTCATGCTGCCGCTTGCGATCGGCAGCGCGGCGGCGGTGCTCGTCGGGCAGGCGATCGGTGCGCGCGAGCCCGCACGCGCCCGCGCGACCGGGATGACGGCGCTCGTGCTGGCCTCGGGCTGCGGCCTCGCGGTGGGGGCGACGATCTTTCTCGCCGCGGACCCGCTCGTTCGCCTGTATACGAGCGACGTCGCGGTCCAGCGGCTCGCGGCGACGCTCCTCGCGTTGGTCGCCGTGTATCACGTCTTCGACGCGGTCCAGATCGTCGTGGTGAGCGTGCTCCGGGGCTATCGGCACGCCTTCGTGCCGATGCTCGTCTTCGGCGTCGCGCTGTGGGGCGTGGGGCTCGGGGGCGGCTACGCGATCGGCATCGCCGGGATCGGCGTGCCGGCGCCGCTGGCGGCGAGCGGTTTCTGGCTCGCTGGGGTGATCGGGATGGCGCTCGCGGCGGCGCTCGTCACCGCGTACTTCCTGCGGGTGAGCCGGGCGGTCTAACCGCGCCCGACGTGCCGGGTGCCGCCGAGCATCTCGTGCACTTCGTAGGTCATGACTGCGAGGTACGCGGCGAGCCCGAGATAGAGCAGCCCGTAGCTCAGCCGCTGCTCGAGGGTCACGCTGTAGTAGGCCTGATTCTCCGGCGCGGCCGGGTCGAACTTGATCGCGCGCCACAGCTGCGGCGCCGCGAGGATCGCGACCAGGACGAGCATCGGGCTCGGCCGCCAGAGGAAGAGCCCGGCGAGGATCGGCACCCCGAGGAGCCAGACGCGCGGCGACAGGATCGCCGTGATGCGCCCGCCGTCGAGCGGCGAGACCGGGATCAGGTTGAAGAGGTTGAGGAAGAACCCGGCGTACGACAGGGCGAGCAGGAGCCCGCTGTCGTAGTGCCGCGCGAGGAAGTAGCACGCGACCGCCGCGGCCGTGCCGGCGACCGGGCCGGCGATGCCGACGTAGGCCTCGGTCTCCGCGTCGTGCGGCAGGTCCTTCAGCTGGATCCACGCGCCGACG
>Ga0184639_10000307_pt1 | contig 18158 bp, 21 predicted proteins | sample PLM31_170_b2_FD_133155 | JGI IMG/M metagenome (GOLD analysis project Ga0184639, IMG submission 133155) | Groundwater sediment microbial communities from an aquifer in East River, Colorado, USA - PLM3-1_170_b2 | ecosystem: Environmental > Terrestrial > Soil > Riparian zone | place: USA: East...
GCACGGTCCCGATCCAGTGTTTTTTGGAGTGCGAGGCGAAACGCCTGAAGTTGTGGCATCTGCAATGGAGGCGTTGCAGCCTGAAGAAGAGCTGGATGGCTGCATGATTTTCCGGTCAAACCAAGGAACTAACATGCATTTGCAAAATGAGCTGGTACTTGCCGGAATCAAGGCGTACACCGCAGGCCGTGTTAGGTGCAGGGTCGGAACAAAGCCGCGCGCAATGGAAGGCGGGCACGTGATATTTGCAGTTGATCAGGATGGCGTACAAATGCCGGCAGCTGTATACGAGCCGACTGGCCTTGCAAGCGTAGCGGCGAAGCTTGAGCCCGGTGACCTGATCGAAATCGGATGCGGCGTCAGGAAGGGTACGACAAAGCATCCCAAGATTCTCAACATTGAATATCTGTCATTGATCGAGCTTGCGGCCGTTTACGAATCACACAACCCGTTGTGCAAGGAGTGCGGCAAACGGATGAAATCCGAAGGCGTGAACAAAGGCTACCAGTGCGACAGGTGCAAGTTCAGAGATCCGGGGGCGAAAAAAATCCTGATCCAGAAAGAACGCGAACTGAAAACTGGCCTGTATATTCCCACTCCAAAGGCGCACCGACACCTGACAAAGCCGATGCAAAGATACGGGCGTGAGAAAAGCAATTTTCAATTAGTAAAAGTAGCGGGGGGTGGACTTTCCGAATTTTCTAATTCTGTTGAACCACCGCTCTGCGGGTTATGAGCCCGCCGGGATAACCTAGCCTCCTTTCTTCAGGGTTAGGATCTGGCTTCCCCACCCCGCTGACAGCATGTTTTGTACAGGGGAAATATATCTCTGTCTACTTTCGCAGAAAAACGAGTGGAATCGTAGCAATACTGAAGTTATAGATTTATTTCCGCCTTTGCTTCTATAATGTTCGCCCAAATGAATGTAAAAGCCCTCAAGGACGTTGACTTTGACAAGAGAAACGGGCTTTTGCCTGTCATAGTCCAGGATAGAAAGACCAAGGACATACTCATGATGGCGTACGCCAACAGGGAAGCGCTGACCCAAACAGTTGAAACCGGAAACGCTTGGTTCTGGAGCAATTCGCGCAACAAACTATGGATGAAGGGCGAGGAATCCGGAAACGTGCAGCCGGTGCACGAAATTCTAATTGATTGCGACTCCGACGCGATTCTCTACATGGTAGACTCGGACAAACCTGCTTGCCACACCGGCAGCAGGTCGTGCTTCCATAATGTACTGAAATGACTGTCAATATGGCAAGTAATTTGCGCACATGAATGATGTCTTTGTAATATTCACAGGAAACGAAAGTTTAGCAATACAATATATCTAAATTAAAAAGTTAAGTAATACTAAAATGGTGCTTAGTGAAGTTTTAATCAGGTACGTATTGATTGAGGGATAGAAAGTCATGGGAAGTATAAGATCGCTAAAGTGCAGGGAATGCGGCAAAGAGTACGAGCCGCAGTTTCGTTACGTGTGCGAGGAATGCTTTGGCCCTCTGGACGTCCTCTACAAAGACGTCAGTGTGGACAGGCACACCTTTGAGCTGAGGGAAAAAACTTACTGGCGCTATTTCGAGCTCCTGCCGATTGCGGACAAGCACAACATCGTGAGCCTGAATGCCGGCCTCACCCCGCTTCAGCATGCTGACAGGCTTGGCGCCAAATTAGGACTAAAGTCATTGTATGTAAAGAACGATTCTGTCAATCCGACATTTTCATTCAAAGACAGACCCGCAGGCGTTGCAGTTTCAAGAGCCAAGGAGACAAAGATGACCGCGGTGGGCTGCGCTTCCACGGGCAACCTTGCCTCCGCAACCGCCGCGCACGCTGCAAAGGCCGGCCTGCCCTGTTACATTTTTGCTCCATCTGATCTCGAACATGTCAAGATTGCTCAGGCACTTTCTTATGGTGCCGAGTTTGTAGCTGTTGAAGGAACGTACGACGATGCCAACAGGATCGCCTCGATAATCGGCGATTCAAAAGGCATCGGCATCGTCAACATCAACATGAGGCCTTACTATGTCGAGGGCTCCAAGACTCTGGCCTATGAAGTGGCAGAACAGCTGGGCTGGCAGGTTCCAGACAGCCTGGTAATCCCGGTTGGCAGCGGCGCGATGCTCAACGCGATCTGCAAGGGATTTGAAGAGCTTCATTCGCTCGGGCTTATCGACAGCCCCAAAAGCATGAAAGTTATCGCTGCGCAGCCGCACGGCTGCTCTCCAGTTGTAGACGCGTTCAAGCGCAACAGCGACGAAGTGATACCAGTCGAGCGCCCGGAGACGATCGCAAAGAGCCTTGCAATCGGAGATCCAGGTGACGGCATTTACGTGCTCAGGCGCCTGAAGCAGTACAGCGGAATCGCGGAAGAGGCAACCGACGGCGAAATTGTCGACAGCATCCTGCTGCTCGCGCGGACAGAGGGAATATTCACAGAACCTGCCGGCGGCGTGTCAGTAGCCGTTCTGAGAAAGCTGATTGAAGAGGGCAGGATAGACAGGGACGAGCTCACCGTCTGCTATGTCACGGGCAACGGGCTCAAAACTACGGAAGCGATTATAGGTCTGCTGCCGAAACTCAAGGCTGTCAAGCCAGATGCCGCGGTGGTTTCGGCGATGATAGGGTGACATGACATTGGCCAAGGTTGAATTTGTAGTTCCTTCCGTATTGAACAGGGGCCAGGGAGAGAGAAAAATCCCATTAGAGGCTTCTGACCTGCAGGACGCGTTCGGAAAGGTTTCTGAGCAGATGGGCGACGATTTCAAGCGGAGGGTGTTTGACCTCAACGGCAAGCCCCGCTCGCTCATTAACATCTACATCAATGGCAAGAACATGAGGTTTGGCGCCGGCATGGCCGCGCTGCTAAAGGACGGAGACTCGGTCTACATACTGCCCGCGGTGGCTGGTGGCGCAGAGCTGACAAGCGACGAGCTGCAGCGGTATTCAAGGCAGGTGATGCTTGAAGAGATCGGCTTTGAAGGAATGGAGAAAATAAGAAGCGCCAAGGTGTGCGTTGTCGGCGCGGGCGGAATAGGCAATCCGGTGATTACGCAGCTTGTGGCAATGGGCATAGGCAACCTGCGCATAGTCGACAGGGACGTCATTGAAGTCACCAACCTGCACAGGCAGCACCTTTACACAGACGACGACATTGGCAGGGTAAAAGTCGAAGCCGCCGCAGAGCGCCTGCGCAAGCTCAACCCGGGTGTCACGATAGAGCCGGTTCCGACATCCGTTACAAAGTTTACTGCTGAAAGCATAGTCCAGGGCTTTGACGTTGTTATCGACGCGCTGGACAGCGTGGACGCCCGTTATGCTCTCAACGACGCGTGTATAAAGCACAACATCCCGCTGATTTACGCGGGGGCGATTGGCACGACAGGTTCCGTTTCCACGATACTGCCGAACAGGTCTGCGTGTCTGCGCTGCATGTTTCCAGAGCTGAACGAAGAAGAGATGCCTGCATGCAGCACCGAAGGCGTGCATCCGTCAATTCTGTATCTGGTGGCCGGCATACAGGTATCCGAAGCAGTCAAGATAATCACGGGCCAGCAGCCCACCCTGGTTAACCGGCTGCTCTACATGGACCTGAATGAGCTTTCATTTGACAGGGTGCAGATGTTCCGGCAGGACGAGTGTCCTTCATGCGGAACTGCAAGAAAGGAAAGCAACCTAGAGGTGTCAAAGCTGATAATAGAAGAGCTGTGCGGAAGGGATAGAGGCAAGAGAACATGGACCGTTACCCCGACCGAGGTGGTGCCGGTAAATTTGGGCGGCATCGTCAAGAATGCCGAGTCGCTCGGCTACCAGATAAAAACAAAAGGCAACCTCGGGATAACCGCGGTCAACTCTGGCAGGATGTCTGTAAGCTTCCTCTCGAGTGGCGCTGCCACCATTGTTGGAGCAAAGGACGAGGACGACGCCATCAAGATCTACAAAACCTTTGTCGACGGCCTAGCCTAGCTGCCGCCGATAAACTCCATCATGCTTGACTGGGACTTTTTTTCTTCCTTGAAGATCAGTTTCAATTCCATAGAAAGCGACTGAACCCTGCTCTTCAAGTATTCGCTGATCTTGTACTCGTCACACATCTCTATCGCGATGCCGAGATATTTTTCCACCGCGCCTCTAGTGACGGTGCCGATAAGCTCGTTGCCACAGTCTGCGCACTTTCCCACAAGGGGCATTCTGCGAAACTTTGCGCCGCATGATGTGCAGCGGAACATCTGCGATGAATACGATCTCATGTTGCCCATTATGTCCGGCAATATGTGGGTGGTCAGCACCATCGCGGCGACTTCGTCCGCGTCGACAGCACTTATCAGCTTCGCCGTGTCAAACTGCATTTTCAGTTTTTCCTCCATCGTGTTCAGCGTGGAATAAGAGCTCCTCTGCTGCTTTGTCGTCAGCGAAGAAGTGACGTGGGTAAAGCCGTACCCATAGAACTGTTGCTCTTCGCCTAACCTGCTCCCTATTGTTTCTATCATGCCTGCCGCATCGCCTGCCTTGGCCTGCCGCCATGTCGCCTCATAGAATTCGAGGGGGTACGAGCCCGCAACATCGACGTTGTGCGCCTGGCGCTGGACTTCGTGCGGCAGCACCACCGGCTGTATGAGCAGCGGCGCGTCCATCAGTCCGCCTATCTTATCCGGCAAAAAGTCAACCGAAAAGTTGAGCAATGCATCCATCAAAAGCATTATCGAGTCCGCATCACCGTCACAATCCCGGCGTTTTGCAGAGTGCCAGACGGGCGAAGCAAGGCAGACCTGCGAATCCGTAAAGCCAATGATCCTTCCCATTATCCCTACCGAGGTATGGGGGGCCAGTCCGACGACCATGTGGCCAACTAGGTCGTTAATGGAAGATACTTTGTAAAATGGCTCGAGTTCGTACAACTTTTCAAGCTCTTCGTCGATGAACTTTGCGACCTTGAGGAGATGCTCTGCCGAGTCGCGAGGGATTATTACATCCTGCATCATTAGCTCCACGATCTGCTCAGGCGATACGATTTCTTTTCCCAAATAATCGCGCGTATATCCCAGCTGTCTTAGCTTTTGCACGCTGATGTCAATCCATGCAGGCCTAAAGTGGGTGAGCGGCTCGTTTGTCGCATCAAACCTAACAGTACCGTCCTTGAAGGTGTACAGACCGTGCTTTTGCCGCAGTATTCCCTTCTCGAGGGGTTCCGCTGCCCTGTGCCGGCTCATCAGCGATTTCACTCCCTTGAATGGTTCGGTGGGCGCAAAGCCAAGCTTTCGCTGCGCCTTGTCCAGCGCGAGCTTTAGCGGAAAGTTGACAGACGAATAGGTCCGGCCTTCTTTTCCGCACCTGCCGCACTTTTCCCCATCCTCTATTTCGGCCCTGCAGATTACGCACACGTTGTGCAGCATAGTGGGAGAACCACACCCGCGGCAGTGTGTTCCAAGTGATGGCATTTTGCAGGAATCACAATAGCGGTTTGCTATTTCAGCGTAGAACGAGCCTTCCCTGCAGGCCTTTAAGATGTCGCGCGTCGCGCCGCCCTTGGCTCCTACTGGAAAAAGCACGTGGACGGGGGGCTTCATCTTGCGGTCGGCAGCTTTTTCAGGCCTTCCCACCCTGACTGCCACTGTTGAAGCAAATTGCGGCTGCACTACAATGCCGGAGCTCTTGAAGACGAGTTCTATCGCATCTTTGCATTCTTCCTCAACTGCTCCTTTGAGGAGCCTCTGCAGCGAGCTGGCCTGACTTGCGTTATCGATCATAATACTGTTATTTTGTATCGAATGCTCGACGCCGAGTCTTTCAAGAATATCCTTGAGCCTTGAGTCGTTGGCCAGCGCAGGGCCCGCAGCAATTTTTTCGCTGAGGAAAAGCCCCTCAGAAGCGCTGATTGCTTCCCAGTAGAATGAGTATTCCGGGTGCAGTGGTATGCCGAGTTTTTCGCTGATCTCAAATGCCTCTTCGATGCTGGGGTTCGTTGCCGTCTCGACAAGCCGCACCATCCTTTCTCTGTTGCTGATATCCTTGCCTTCCAGCAATTTTGCGCGAAGTTGGAGTGTCCAGATTTCTTTGACATAGCTTGCAGGAATCAGCTGCGCGTTGTTTTCGAGAAAATCTCCGTAGCTTACCAACATGTCTCCAAGGTACAGAATCTTGCTGACCTTTGCTCGGACATTTTCGGCCTGCTCCACACTCGAGACTCTGACGACTCGACCATCATCAAGCCGGACGAGCGGTGGTTCAATCGTGTCAACAAGCGCTATTGTTGACGCCTTGCCGGGGATGTCCATTTTGATCTGTGTCCCTGCGACTACCGCATAATTTAGAAGGGCGGGTACAGCAGGGTGTATTCCAACTGTCGCAAAGCCGGTGTTGAAGCAGCGGCCATATCGGAGTCGGAAACCGCCCAACTTTTTCGCCATGGACAGAACAGGCCTTCCTGTAATGACTTCAGACATCCGGTGATTGGCAGCGTCGTCGTCACCGGTCTGGATCGCACCTTTCAGCTCGCTGAGCCACTCCCATCCGTCCAACTTGAGCGTCTCTACAAGCTTCAAAAGTTTGCGGCTGCGGCCAATAAGACCGTCGTTCATTACCCTCAGCGCGCCTCCTCGCACCCGGTCTGTGGCGATCCTGCGCATGGCCTTGTGACCAACGACTTCGACGGGATCGGTGTCTACTCCGTCAAGCTCTACCGGCAGCCGTGAAATGCACTTTACCACGTCTTCGTCAAGGACCTTGAACTGGAAACCCATCACTTCACGCTCGTAAATCCTGAGCTCTTCAACAAACCGTCCGCTTTCGTCGTCAAAAGAATTCGCAAGATAGCGCCCTAGGCCGGCCACCTTTCTGGCGTGATCGGCTATTAGCATGGTAAGCGCCGCTTCTGTTCCGCCGGCGGATCTGATGGGTCCGGCAAATGACACCGACAGGTACTGGCTCCCATCGGCGTTGTTTTTTATCGCTACATCCGATATTCCCTGCAGGGGAGCAACTGTCACTCCCTCTGTGACCACAGCCAGCGAGACGCGAACTGCGCTGTCAAGCCTTGTCTTGAGATCTCCGGAGCCGTACTCTCCTGCCGCGATCTCTTCGGCTATTTTCAGCGCGGCCTTTTCCTTACTAGTTTGGGAGAGAAGGGCGCGAAGCCTCTCTGCGATGTCGATGTCGTGCATCTTCGCCACCCTGTCCGCAAGGTCATATGCTATCTTGGGCTCGACAATGTCTGCAACGTCAATTCCCCGACGGCGAGCCTTGAGGGCATGTTCATAGTTCAGGTAGACATTCTTTAGGATTTGACGATGGTAATTGCGATAGTACGCCGGCATTCGGATATCTTTGAGGCGGACCTCGGCTTCGTCCAGCATCATCTTTCATCGCGACCGAATGGCTTTGAGTATTGAAGAAAATTTTTCCTGCCAGTTGCCGTCTTTTTCTATCATGGTGCCGATGACGATAATGTCGGCGCCTGCCTTGGCGATCTGTGTTGCAGTTTCCGCCGTGCGTATTCCTCCACCCACTATCAAAATCCCCTCAAAATACTTTTTCACAGCCGCCACCATTTCCGGCGGCACATTCTGAGAAGCGCCCGATCCCGCCTCGAGGTAGACGAACCGCATTCCCAAGTACTGGGCGGCAAGCGAATACATGACGGCAATGTTTGATTTGTGGAAAGGTATCCCCCTTGCCCTGCCGACAAACCATGCCGCGGTTCCTTCGCCGACAATGATGTACGCGGTCGGCAGAGGCTCTATTCCATACTTCTTTACTGCCAAGGCGCCCAGTGCCTGGGCCCCGGTGATAAAGTAAGGGTTTTCAGAGTTGAGCAGCGAGCTGAAAAGGATTGCGTCGGCCTTTGGTGATACGCCTGTGACATTGCCGGGGAACAATATCACAGGAATTTTGATCTTGGCCTTTATCTCCGCGACAACCCTGGCAAGCTCGAGCTGATCGACGGCCGACGAGCCTCCCACCAAGATGGCAGTAGCACCCATCTCCTCAAGCTTCCTCGCCACCAGTGATGCATCTGTCGAGTTTTCAGAATCTATAAGTGGAAGAAGGATTGTGCCGCGTTTTTTTATCTCATCCCGTAAGTACTGTTCGACCTTTCCCCCCGCACCCACGCCTCTGTGAATAGGGCATGTCATTTTAAAGTTTGATGCCACCTACCTGGCGGGTCATCTTTTAATAGCGCACGAACAATACAAAATTGTATAGCTTTCATGGCCGACCCAAATTCCATTTCTAACAACTTTTTACGGCATGTTGTTGCAAATTCTTTGTTTACGGAAAGACAGCTTTCAATAATTTCCAAAAGGTTGCAGGGTAGCGGCAGGCCAGAAAACATTACGTCCGGAGCCTATTACAGGCAGGTAAGGCAGTGCCAGGACAAAGTATTCGCCGCGCTATACACGATGGTCCTTCTGCAATCGACGGGCGTCATCCAGCCGGACGGGCTTGTGACATTGAGCAGGCTTGCCGAACAGGTACGCGTGATATTTTCATCAGAAAACCGTGATATTTTGGGCATGGAACGCATCACAGATGTGATGTCTGTGATGGATCAGTTGATAAAAAGGATATCCAACTTGTAAAATTGTGTTGCGCTATAGCATTATATCACGCGCGCGTGACATTCGCGTGATATGGCCATCGATCTGTCAGGGGCTCTGAGCATGATCAACAGTGATACCGTGATATTTGCTGGGCTCGCATTCTTTGCAGGTCTGGCCAGTGTGATGCTTTACAGGAGGCTTGGCAGCCTGTTCATTGGACGGCAATACCATGCCGACGAGTCGGTGACAGAGGCAGTCGTTCTCGAGTACTCTCGCCGGCTCCGGGACTACGACCGCGTGATAGCTGATATTCGAACGAGGATCGACATCATGGAATTAAGAACAGAAGCCCCTGGCCAGGGTGTGATATCACAGCAAACCATCGGGCGGGGTGTGATATCACAGCAATTACAAACATCACGCGCGCCGCAACATCACGCGGCAGGTGTGAGTGAGCCACCGGATATCACGCAGCACCTGACTGAGCTGGAGACTGAGAAGCCGGAAACCCAGAATGGAACTACCGACTATATCCTGAAAATGCTTGCAGAGAGGCCGCGGACTTCACGGGAAGTTCAGCAAGCCGTTGGGAGGACACGAGAGCATACGGCGCGACTCATGAAGAAGTTGAAAGAGTTGGGGCTTGTGGACAGGGATGTCGAGGCCAAGCCGTTCAGGTACACCATCACCGATTCTGGTCGTGAGAGGCTGAAGCAGAAACTTGAGGTTGCGTCTCAGTTGCGTACTCCCTAGCGGCTTTATAGATCCACTCTTTGCCCTGACGAATTCTGGCAAGCCGGCCCCGTTCTGAATATCTGGAAAGATAGGTAGAGACCACGGACAGCTTGATCGGTTCGTTGAACTGATCCTCATAAAGCTCGAGAATATCAGTGGAGGTAAAACTGCCGTAAGGGAATTTTCCCTCAACAAGGCTCGATATCCTTTGTCCTACAGAAACCGGTGCAAGCTTGGCGACTTCGGTCTCTCTGGTGCCGTTTCCCGGTTCAATATTCAGCAGGTCCATGAATTCTACTATCTTCATGATCTTGTCTTTCGAGACGTTTCCCTCTAATGAGAGGTTGTACTTGCTGCCTTCCGCATCCTCTAACTCTATCTTGAACCTCTTCTTCCCCGAGCTCATATCCTGTAAAGGTAGCTGGACGTGTTAATGTCTTAACACTTAACAACAGCTCTGTCAAGTTTGATAACAACCAGCTTAGCTCTTGTTAACCAAATGAGAGCAAGCCTGTGTTGCTTAACATTTGGGCGCGGGTTATGCAAATTTTCCCCACAAAGGTCAGTTTTCCGCTTCCACTGGAAATAGAGGGGTCTTATTGGTGTTGTTAACAGGTCAATGACCGATCTTAGCATTCCAGTGGAAACAAAGGGGTGATTTTCAGCGCTTTGGCGCGGTCAAAGATCTGGCTGGTTAACAGTAGGCGATTGTCTAAGGATTCGCCACGCCGGGCACACCCCTAGCTTTCCCCTGCAGACCTCTTCTCTAAGCTTATCTTTCCTTGATGATATTGAATTGATTTACCAATTAGTACAAGTTGATTGGGCGGTTTAAAACTGATGTGTTAACATGAGTGTGAAGGTAAAGTTAACAAAGTTGCTTTCTGGATAAGAAAGGCAGGGGTGGCGGCGGGTTAAAATTACAAAAGATGGTGAACATGGCGCTTGAGTTCGGCTGACATCGACAACATCTTTAACAAAGCGGTATCAGGCAAGTCCCTGCTCAAGGACCGGCAGACTCTGACAATCGATTACGTGCCCGAAAAATTGCCATTCAGAGACGAGGAAACCAAAACGCTGGCGCAGGTCCTGTCGTCTGTTTTCAAGGGAGCCAGGCCATCGAACCTCCTGTTGTTCGGCAAGCCGGGCACAGGCAAGACAGCTGTGGTAAAAAACGTGGTCGAGCGCCTGCAAAAAAAATCATCAGAGCTGGGAATTCACATCACCGTGCCGCTCATCAATGCAAAAGTTGCCAACACCGCATACAAGGTGCTTTTTGAGATCGCCGAGCACATCGGCATAAATCGTGAGCAGGAGGGCAAGGTACACTTCACTGGACTTTCAATGGGCGAAGCCACTGACAGGATACTGCAATTCGTGCAAAAGAAAAAACTGCACGTAATCCTTGTAATCGACGAGATAGATTCTCTCATCGAAAGAAGCGGGGACGACATACTCTACAGTTTCACAAGGGCCAACCAAGGCATGACCAAAGGTGGGTTCATTTCGTTGATTGGAATATCGAACAGCATTGACTTCAAAGACAAGCTGGATCCGCGCGTCCGCAGTAGCCTCAGCGAAGAAGAAGCGGTGTTCAACCCTTACGCAGTGGAACAGCTCCGGCAGATCCTGCGCGAAAGATCCATGCTTGCGTTTACAGAAGGCGCCGTCACTGATGCTGCAATCAACCTTTGTGCGGCAATGGCAGGCAGAGATAATGGTGACGCAAGAAAGGCGATTGACCTTTTGCGCGTTGCTGCCGAGCTGGCCGAGAGGGAAGGCGCGGCAAGGGTGGATGAAAAGCACGTGCGCGCGGCACAGGAGAAAATAGAAAAAGACACAGCGTTTGAGATTCTGAAAAATGCGCCGACTCATACCAAACTTGTGATGCTCGCCGTAATGAACTCCAAGAAGGGCAACACCGGCGAAGTTTACAACCTGTATTCGTCCATCTGTAGGAAAGCAGGACAGGAGCCGCTCACACAGAGACGCATCACACAGATAGTTAGCGAGCTTGACCTGCAGGGTCTTGTCAACACGGATCTTGTCAGCCAGGGCCGCTACGGCAGGTCACAAAAGATTACAATAGCGATCCCGGCATCGACAGTAAGGGACGCACTCAAAGACGATTCCAGCTTGTCCACATTCATTGCGCATGATTGAAATCTCGAGTGAATGGCTGCAGAGTCGCGAGGTTGACTAGAATCGCAATTCCCGGAGTCGGCGTGATGCCCATTGTCTGCTGGAATTTAGTCTGCCCCTGCCATGCCCCCGAATTTACGATAAGGGTCCCCCTGTAATTCTGGATGTCGACGACGTGTACATGGCCCGAGTGGAATATGTCCGGGACTTCAGAGATGACCATCATGTCTTCTTGTTCGGGAGCAATGGGCGTTCGCCCCCCGTATGTAGGAGACAGGTGGCGTGCCTTTAGCAGAATCTTCATCGCCTCTGCAGGCTTTGAATAGCTCAGCCCAGGCGTCGTGGCAATGACATCGTCGAGGCTCTGCCCATGGTAAATCAAGATCTTGACGCCGTTGAGCTCTACCGATGCAGGGTTGCCAAGCATGGTGCAATTTTCGAGACCATAAAGTTGCTCCGCCAGTTCTTTTTTCGGGATAGAGGGCTGGGGCAGGGCACGCCTTCCAGGATCGTGATTACCCGGTATCACCAGCATTCTGATGTGCTTTGGCACCTTGGCTAGCAGCTGCGCCGCACGGGCCATCTGCTTTGATGCATTCATTTCTATCAGTTCCTTGTCCTGGTTTGGAAATATCCCAATGCCATCAATGAGATCGCCCCCGAAGCACAGGAACTTGATTTTGCCAACTATTTCATCATCGCTTGAAGAAAGCCATTCAAGAAATCGTAAAAATTCTGCCTCCATGAAATACCTGCTGCCTACATGGAAGTCTGAGATTAGGACCGCATAGGTCTCCGACTTGCTCCTGTTCGGCAGGTGTTCGGGAATGTCGGGGGTAACGATGTTCTTTACCATCGCCAAGCCCGCCGGGCCTTTGCCCTTATTCTCAATTTCAAGCATTACCATCTGGTCAAGAGCGAGAGCAGTTGCCTGCTTTCTTGCCTCTTCCGTTATCGCTATTACATTGAGAATTCCGCTGTAATCATCGATAGCAAGCTCGATGCCGTTTTTCCTGGACCTTCTGGACATGAGCAGGCCTGCCACCACAGTCGAAGTGTGATTTCGATCTTTGCTTTGTGCTGGCTTCCTGCCGCCCCCGTTTCTCCTGGCTTGCTTGACCGATGCGACCTTTGAAATGCGCTTGCTGTCGGGACGCTGGGACAGAATCTTCAGACACCTCTCAAACCTGCTACGGAAAAGCGAAGAATATCCCTCTACTCCTTCGCCTGTAGTGACGTTGGGTGTGGGGTCCATCGTCACGGACACTGTTTGCTCAACAGGACTTTCGTCAACGACTTTGTTTGGATTCAACAGGACTTTGATGTCTTCAACCAGAATAACAGAATTTGCCGACTGCTTTTTCATTTTGATTATATCTTGTACCGTTTTCAGAATATCAGAGTTCAGCCCCTTTAGCATGGCAAACGCATCGGGATGAATTTGAAATTTGTTGCTAGTAGCATACGATAGCGCGCTGAAAAGTTCATTCTGAGAAGCCAACGGTGCCGAGCCGGTTTTGTATCCAGAGGACGTGCTTAATTAGATTTCTGTAAACGGCATCAGCATTGTTTTATTCCGGATGCTCGCAAACTATGATAGTTAATGAAGAAATTCTGTGGTCGGTGCAAGAAAGAATTGCCGGCCGGCTCGAAGTATCTGCTGTGCAAGGAATGCCATACACGTACGGTAATGTCAGAAGAGGACAGGGAATTTTATGAAAACTCACGAGTGCACTACTAGGCAGCCTCGTGTCTTCTGACCTTCTGGCGACTACGCTCTTTCTGAATAGGTCCTTGGGGTACTTGCCCTCGTAACCTCCGAGCACTTCGTCGGTGGGTAAAGTCCGCTTCATTAATTTAAAAAGCGATCTTGGCGGTTAAAACAACTATGAGTGAATGAATCAGAACAACGTTAAATGTCAAGGTTATAATTTGCCTGTAGCATCACTTCGTGCCGTGGCTAGTACTGTCCAGCAATCAAGCCCAAAAACAGGTGCCTTCCTGGCGCTGTCCGCACTGATCATGCTTTATTCTGTCATGCTGCTGGGCGTCTACATCACTTCTTCGCACCAGGGCTTGTCTTGCCGTGACTGGCCGCTCTGTCCAAACGGCTTTGGCTTGCCTTCCCAAAAATACTTTTTCGAGCACATGCACAGGCTGATGGTAGTCGTTTCAGCCGGCCTCATTGTCGCCACCGCGGCATATTCGTCAAGCCGCATGAAACAGGCTCGCAGGACTGCGTTGATTGCCGCCATAGCTGTTTCAATCCAAATAGTGCTTGGCATGCTAGTGGTGACCACTGACCTTGAGCCGCTGCTGGTTGCTACCCACCTGTCAATGGGAATACTGCTTTTTGCGATGACTCTTATGACATTTCTAACGGCATACAAACTAGCCTCAAAACATTGACACGGGACCAATCTACTAGCAACTCCACGACCTTGCTTTGTTATCATTCTCTTTACTTCAGCTTGACCCCTATCTTCAGGAATGTAAGCTCGTGAGGATGAAATTGCCTTTTTGTGAACTCTATAACAATTGACCATCAGCCTTAAAGCAAAAAATGCGCGCCGGTACAAGAGAGTTGCAGCAGACAATTCTTCTCGTGGACCAAAAGAAGAGCACGGCTAACCTGATGAAGACCTATTTGCGTGCGGACGGATTCAGCGTTGACCACACGGCAGACCCGTCAGAGGCCCTGAGACTTGCAAGCCAGATAAGCTACGAGGTGGTGATAACCGACCTCGTAATGCAAGGCATGAGTGGCATCGATCTGTACCGGGAAATCAACTCCGCATGTGACACCCGAGTAGCCTTTATGTTTCTCCTGAACCTTTCAAGCGAGGCACTTCGCCTAATGGGCTCTCTGGACAGAAATGATGTGATAAAGAAAGAGCCCCTCTCAATCAACGAAGTGATCTACAAGGTTCACGCTATTACGAATAATCGCTAAAGATGCTGTTTAAGTGAGACAGCAGCTCGTTGCGAAGCTCGATCACTTTGGTTCGCTTTTCGCCGTCCAGATCAGTCATCAATAGCGACTCGAGACCTTCCACTATGTACTTGATGTTCGGAAGAGTCAGTAGAACCTTTTCCTCCTCTTGATTTTTGCTTGCCATAGCCCTGCAATATTATTGGCGGCGGTTGTTATTAATCTCAATGGAATATTCTCGCCTATGAACCGGTGTGCGGTCACCCTAGTCACGAAAATAGAAATAGCCTTCTATATCAAAATCTCGACGTAAGCATGACTGAAGAGCCATCGGGCGGACCCAGTAACTACCAGCGCCAAACTATACTCAATCTATACAACTCGGGCATTGCACCAGAGATAATTGCCCTGCAGATGGATATCAGCCAGGACGTGATAGAAAGCGTGATTCAAGGCGCCGCCAAACAAGAGGAACAGACAGAGTCTGCAAGAAAGGCCTCGGAGGGGTCATCTCTAGCGTCATTTTACCTCGACGCGGTAGTTGACCTAGACAAGGCAGTCAAGCTTGCGCAGGAAAGAGTATGGAGGGCGCTAAAGGTGGAACCTGAATTCAATCTATCCACCGAGGAGTCTCAGGATGCCCTTGCAAGGCTTGCGAAATCAAAGGTTACGCTCGTAATTCTCAACATTGACCTAGTAGGCTCTACCAGGATGTCGATGACGTTGCCGGTCGATAGGCTCGCTAGCATTATCCAAGCCTTTACCCAGGAGATGTCGCTGACAATAACTGCCTATGGCGGCTATGTGTTAAAGTACGTCGGCGACGCGATCATTGCCTTTTTTGTTGCGGAAGGTGAGCCATATCTGCCGTGCGTCAATGCAGTGAATTGCGCCCGGTCCATGATCAAGATCATGAGGGACGGAATCAATCCGATCTTGAACCAGAACGACTATCCAGAAATGAGCTTAAGAGTAGGAATAGATCTGGGCGAAAACGCAGTAGTCCAGTACGGGTGGGATACCCACACAGTCGACGGAAAGCGGCTTAGATGGCCGCACTATGACATCCTGGGCTACACAATCAACATAGCGACCAAGATGACTGGGATTGCCAGGCCGGACCAAATTGTAATAGGCCAAATGGTATACGACGCGCTGGACAATCGCCAAAAATCCACATTTCAGCTCCTCCAGATAAACCCCGATATATGGGACTACATGAGCGACTACACGGGCGGCATCTATCGGCTTTACGGTACCGCATAGGGAGTAACTATATATCTGAAAAACACGATGCTATTGACACCAGATGCGCGCGCTAGAATACAAAGATTCTTTTGTCAAAATTGCTGGTCTTATCGGCGGGGAGGAATATGTGAAGGTCGCACGCTCTCTTCTGAATACCGAGGACGTGACAGACGAGGAAATTGCAAGCGCCACCGGCTTGAAGATAAACATCGTTCGCAAAGTTCTCTATGATATGTTTGGAAAGGCGCTGATAACCGGGATCCGAGTCAAGGATGAAAAGAAGGGTTGGTTCGTGTACCGCTGGCGCGCCAAGCAGGACCAGGTTGACAATTTTATCGAGAACCAGAAGAAAAAGATCCTTGACAGGCTGCACAAACGTCTCGAGTACGAGGAGTCAACGGAATTCTATCACTGCGGCAACCACGACTGCCCGCGGGTGAAATTCGACGTCGCTGTTGAACTGTTCTTCAAGTGCTCCAACTGCAAGGGTCCGCTGAACATGGTGGACAACACAACGATCAAAGAAGCGTTGCGATACAAGATTGATCAAATAACGACAGACATATCAAAAAAATGAGCCTTCACTTTTCGTCTTTGTGGATTGACCATCGCGGTTCTAAAGCATGAAGCTAAATCCCAAGAGTTATCTCGTCTTTGCATTTCTGGCTGTTGTGGCCCTTGCTGCAATAGCGACTGCTTACGCATCGCGCATGCCGGTTGATCCGGATGCCGGCTTTGATTCTGATCTTGTTGCCTTCCTAAAGCGTTCTGACTACGCCCTACTTACAGTAAGCCGATATGACGACAAACCTTCGAGCGACAGCACATACTTGGATGTATATTCTCTAGCAGGCTCGAATCAGTTACTCTTTCATCACATCTCGAGCGTTGATAAAGCCCATGACCAGCATATCGGCGCCAGCTCACAACTACGGCTGGCAAATGTGCAAGTAGCAATAACGCATTCACAAGCCGTCATGATACTTGAAGATACCAAATTAAAACACCAGGACGGCGGCAGTGCCGAAGCCACACTCGATATTTACTCCGGAGATATAGAGTTGGATGGCAGGTACTATCAGCTCACGCTAATGTTCCCAAAATAATGAAATTCGGACTGGCCGTCAAGCATGACGGCATCCCTTATTTACTTTGAAAATCACACTATTTCATGACACCAGGGAATCAGCGCTCAGTAGAAGTTTTCAATGCGCCCATTACAGGAAAACAAACCTTTACGTCGCTTCCAAGACCGGTGCAGTGTGCGAGCTGCAACACCCATGCATACTGCAAAGTCATGTACGACCTCGGCAATGTTATCAAAGTCGAATACCCATGCAAGTCCTGCTGCAACTCCGCCTAGTTCTCTATTATTGACTTTGCAGTTCTAAAAACATCAAGCCACATCTCCCATGTGAGCCTGCCGGTGTTGGTGTTCTGGCGGCTTGGATGGTAGGATGCAAGAAGGATCGTCTTGCCATTGATGTTATGCCTCATTGCGTGGCCAAATGGCAATCCTTTCAAATTGGCCACTCCACAGTACGCATCAAACGCGATCCTGCCCAGAGCAAGCACTACTTTGACATTGTTCAGAATGCGGAGCTCCTCCAGCAGATACTGCGAGCAGTTTGCAAGCTCTGACGGCGAAGGCCTGTTGCCTGGCGGCGCGCACCGGGCAGCAGCCGTGACATAGGCGTCATTTAGAACAAGCCCGTCGTTTTTGGACGTGCTCGCTGGCAGGTTCGCAAAGCCGGTTTCATACATTGCTCTTGCAAGCCAGTCGCCGGAGCTGTCGCCGGTGAACATCCTCCCGGTCCTGTTACCGCCGTGAGCTGCAGGGGCAAGCCCAACCACAAGCAGCCGGGCTCTAGTGTCGCCCCAGCTTGGCAGAGGCCTAGCCCAGTACTGCTCGTTTGCGAATCTCTTGACTTTTATCTTGCCGACTTGTCTGATGTACTCCGACAGTCTCGGGCACAGCGTGCATTGAGTTACTCTTGAATTGAGCCGCTGCAGCCCTGCATCCGGGTGCACAAGCCTGACGCGCTGGCTCTCTCTTATTAGGTAATCTTTTTATCACCCGTAAGGACGTTCGTTCTACGTTTGTCTAGTTCTGAAAAAAATTCCGACGGGATCTCTGCCGGAGACGACGAGTTGACATCGATTGCCGGCTCTGTAGTGTTGAGCGAAAGCCCAGCCCACCAGCTAAAGCACTGGAGGAAAAAGTTTGGAATAAAACAGGCAGACCTAGCCAGAAAGATGAACATCACTCCGTCGGTGCTGAGCGATTACGAAAAGGGCCGGAGGCCGTCACCGGGGGTCAACTTTATCAAGCGATACCTGCTGGCGCTTTATGAACTTGCGAGGAAAGATAGCCGATCTGAGGCGTCGCCCGAGGTAGCCGCGGCGCCGATGCCTGATGCACATATTAACAAGGCATAACAAAATCGTTGCATGCCTCTCATTGTAGTTTCGATGTATCCGGGCAGGACTTCAGAGCAAAAGAACGAATTTGCAAGAGCCGTAACTGATGCGGCCGTTCAGATACTAAAGACAAAGCC
>Ga0184639_10000308_pt1 | contig 18087 bp, 14 predicted proteins | sample PLM31_170_b2_FD_133155 | JGI IMG/M metagenome (GOLD analysis project Ga0184639, IMG submission 133155) | Groundwater sediment microbial communities from an aquifer in East River, Colorado, USA - PLM3-1_170_b2 | ecosystem: Environmental > Terrestrial > Soil > Riparian zone | place: USA: East...
GACACCAATTCTTACTTTCTCTGCACCGAATTGCGCCGGCTCGGCGTCGAAGTGCAAAAAATCTCGACGATTCAGGACGTGATCGAAATCATCGGCGCGGAAGTCGCGGCGTTCTCAAAACGCTTCGATTTCGTCTTCACCACCGGCGGCGTCGGCCCGACCCATGACGACGTGACCATCGAAGGCATCGCCCACGGCTTCGGCGTCAACGTCGTCCGTCACCCGGACATCGAACGGCGCATGCGCCAGCGGCTCGGCGCCGACGTCAATGCGGCGCGGCTCAGGATGGCGAATGTTCCCGAAGGGTCGAAGCTTTTGGCGAACGAAGCGCTATTTGCTCCGGTGGTAAACATCCACAACGTCTACATCTTCCCTGGCATTCCGAAGATTCTCCAGGAGCGTTTTCACGCGATCAAGGAGATGTTCCGCGACGCGCCCTATTTTCTCAAGAACGTTTATCTCAAGTACGGCGAGGGGGTGATCGCAGCGATGCTCAACGACGTCCTGGCGAAGTTTCCCGATCTCATGTTGGGTTCTTACCCCGTGTTGGATATCCCTGAATACAAGGTCAAAGTCACGTTCGAGTCGAAGGACGCCGCGTACCTTGAGCGGGCTCTGCAAAGTTTTCTCGCCGCGCTCCCCGAAGGCGCCGTGCAGCGCCTCGAGTAGAGTCCAGCGCATGCCCGAAAGCCAACCCTGGGGAACTCTGCCGCCCTACAAGAAAGCTCCGCTGCCGCCGCTGCCGAGCATTCCGGCCGCGCTCGGACCCGGCATCATCTTCATGGCTCTGGCGCAGGGGAGCGGCGAGCTCATCTGGTGGCCCTACATCATCGCCAAGTACGGCCTCGGTTTTCTCTTTCTCCTGCTGCCCGCTTGCCTGCTGCAGTTTCCCGTCACCTATGAGATCGGCCGGTATACGCTGCTCACGGGCGAAAGCATATTTCAAGGACTTATCCGCTTGCACCGGACCTTCGCCTTCATTCTCTGGATTCTCATGACGTTGTCGTTCCTCTGGTTCGGCGCCTTCGCCGCCGCCGGCGGGACGTCGTTGGCGGCGCTTACGAATTTTCCCGCGGGCTGGACACCGCGGGGGCAAACTCTTTTCTGGGGCTACCTGTCGATCTTGATGTTTCTCTCGGCGATACTTCTCAGCAAGGTCATTTATCGTTTGGTCGAGACGTTCATGTGGGGCGTCGCGCTGCTCACCCTCGTCGGATTGCTCTGGGCCAGCGCCAATGCAGAGGCGCTCCACGCGCTCCCGGCGTTCGCCAAAGGCTTGTTCGTGCCCGAGTGGCCGATGCCGCGGCCCTGGGACCGGGCCGACGCCACGAAACTCTTGACCGCGATCACCTTCGCCGGTCTGGGCGGCTTCTGGACGCTTTTCTATTCTTACTGGATCCGCGACAAGGGTTCGGGAATGGCCCACTACATGGGGAGGCTCACCGGGCCGATTACGGGCAAGGCCGAGGCGATCCCCGCTTCGGGGTTCACGCCGGGAAACGACGAAGGACTCGCCCACATGGGTCGCTGGCGCCGATTTCTTTTCTGGGACGTGAGCATCGGCATCGGCGGCAATCTCTTAACCACTCTGATGACCTGTCTGCTGGCGTACGCCCTGCTATTTCCAAAAGGGTTGCTGCCGGCCGGCTACGAGCTCGCCGTCGTCCAGAGCCGCTTCTTCGAAGTGAGCTGGGGCGGGCTGGGCAGAATTCTCTTTTTAATCATCGCCGCGGCATTCCTGTCGGACACCTGGCTCGCGACCGTGGATGCCGTCAGCCGCATTCACACCGATTGCCTCTACGCGTTCTTTCCGCGTACCCAGTCGATTTCAGTTCGCTCCTGGTATCTGATCTTTTTGTTTTTGCTGACGGCGATTACTTCCGCGACGATGGGGGCCGCGGAGCCCGGGCCGCTCATCCTGCTCTCCGCCGTCATTGGTTTCGTCGGCACCGTGCTGTTCTCGGTGGCGTTGATCTTTCTCAATCATGTCTACTTGCCCCGCCATCTTCCCGCCGGCGCGCGGCCGGGTAAGGTGAACCTGGCTTTTCTTTGTATTGCGTGCGTCGCTTACGCGCTTCTAGCCATTGCCTACCTGCTGACCGTCACAGGGGCGGTCTGACGCTAACTACGGCCCAGGTTCAAAACGTTCAAGCCGTTCAAGCGGTTCAATACGTTTTGAACGAATTGAACTTTTTGAACGAATTGAACGCCCTCCTGGGGCAACTCACTTCCCCTGCGGCAGAGGATGGCCCGATTGCGTACCGATCCAGACTTCTCCTCCCTCGTAAACTTCTTTCTTCCAGATCGGCACGGTTTTCTTGATTTCCTCGATCGCGAAGCGGCACGCGGCAAACGCCGCATCGCGGTGCCCCGCCGAGACCGCGATGATCACGCTCGCTTCCGTGATCTGCACGGGTCCGAGCCGGTGCACGATGGCCATGCGGCAGATCGGCCACTTCGTCTTCGCGTCGCCACCGATGCGCGCCAACTCTTTTTCTGCCATCTCCGGGTAACCCTCATAATCGAGGGCGATGACTCTGCGCCCTTCGTTGTTGTTGCGCGTGGTGCCGATGAACGTCGCGATGGCGCCGGCTTCGGGGTCGGCGACGTAATCGACCAGCTCCTGAAGATCGATCGGTTTATCGGTCACGCGAAACATCATTACTCCGTAAAAGGGGACAGGCTACTTTTTTCTACCGCGGATTGATTTAACTGACCAGCACAACAAACGAGGAAAAAAGTAGCCTGTCCCCTTTCCTGCTCCTCCACTCACCGGCGGGATGAAGACGACTTCGTCCTGGTCGCTGAGCCGGTGATCGGCTTTAACGTAGTTTTGGTTGACCGCGTAAAGCAGGCGAATTCCCGGCACATCGATTTTCGGGTAATCCTTCTGTAGCGCCCGCCAAAGATCACCGACGGTGCCACCCTCCTCAATTTCCTTGGTGATCTCCGCCGCGCCGACTTTCTCTCTGAGAATGGCGAAAAATTTTACCCGGACCTTCATTTTCCTTGGAGCTGAGAAACCATGTGACGCAGCTCTGGCAGAATCAGCTTCTCCATCGCCAGCGCGACCGCGCCCTTCGATCCGGGCAGAGAGATCAGCACCTTGCCGCGCGCCGTGCCCGCCGCCGCCCGGCTCATGATCGCCGCCGAGCCGATGTCGAGATAGCTCAAATAGCGGAAGATCTCGCCGAAACCGTCGAGCTTCTTTTCCAAAAATCGGTTCACGACCTCGAAAGTGCCGTCGCGCGGCGCGATGCCGGTGCCGCCGTTGACGATCACCGCATCGACGCTCTCGCTTCCGAGCGCTTCGTTGAGCAGCGCTTCGATTTGCGCGGGTTCGTCTTTCACGATCCGATAGCCCGTCGTCCGATGCCCTTCGTCAGTCAAAAACTTCTTGATCGCTTGACCGCTGGTATCCGTCGTCTCGTCGCGGGTATCGCTTACCGTGACGACGAAGCAGCAGATACTTCGCTTACCACTTTCTTTGTGTTCTGCCACTGACATAGCACGTCCCTCGATTGGGTCCAGGCGAGACTATAACAATCGCATGGAGCGATTTCAAAGCGCTCTGGTTGAGCGCATTCGCAATGAATGTACGTTGCGCCGGTAAAAATCGAACGCTATCGATCCCACGATGGAGAGACTAATAGATCGTGAAGGGAGAATGACTCCCGAGGGTCATCCCCCATCCCCCACGACCACGAAGGGCGCCCAGAACATCGGGTGAGCATAGCTGTAGGGTTGGCCGCGCTCCGGTTTCGCCGATTGCTGCATGACCGCGAGGGACGCTTCGCGCACCGCTTGGGCTCTGCCAAGCTTGGCGTTCGCTGACTGGCGCTTGAATAATTCCGTCGTCAGCAGCTTCGCCGAAACCGTTTCCACGGGCCAATGCGATACCAACAATGCCTTTGCTCCGGCGAAGAAGAAAGCGCGGCCAAGACCAGAGACGGCTTCCGATGCTTGCCCATCCGCCGACGCCGTGTTGCATGCCGAGAGTACAACCCAGTCGGCTTTAAGTTTGAGTGCAAGAATTTCGGCCAGAGTTAGCAAGCCGTCTTCTTTTTCTCCGGTGACTGTTGGATTGCTGAACGCCAATGCAGGTTGTGCGAGGTCGGGTAACTCACCAGGAATCAGACCGTGGGTTGCGAACATGACGACGCGGTAGTTGGTAAGGTCAGTGTTCTTGACTGACTGTTCGCTGGCGCGGCGACCCAGATGCACATCACGGCCTTCATCGGCCCGCAGGATTTTCGCGATGTCACGGACTTCGTCCGCTGTGTCCGGTAACGCCTGGAGCAATTCGAGGTTACTTGATGGTTTGCTTGGTGCAGTTGGATCTTTAGAATTGCGCCGCACCAGCCCACGGGAGGCGAGCGCCGTTGTAGCTTTCGCCGCCGAGCCAAAAACCGGATCGCCGAAGCCGATAAATGGTCTATCTGCCGATTGGGGCGCGCCGCGCCGCAGACTTGTTAGAGCCGCTAGCGATGGCAAATAGGAAATGGCCACGTCTTTGATCAGCCACGGCGCCGCGGCATGATCGGCGAAGGGCACGCCGCTCTTATTCGGTTGATAGGCGGTCTTCACGAGCACGGAGAAGGGCAGTTCGCTAAGCGAACCATGCGGCACGATGATCAGTTCCTTGGCGTTTTTCCAACCGGCTTCGATTGGCGCTAGGAGTTTTTGATAGAGCTCGTGCGCGGCATTGAAGTCGAAGGTCGGCACTTGACCGATATCGGCCTCACTGGGGTCGAGCGTTTTTCGCAACCTCGCTACCAACTCTGCGACCTTCGCCCTGGGCAAATCGACAACATGAAAAGCGACTTGACCTTGCGCGGGCACAGCCCAGACTAGGGTTTGATTCTGAGTTGAGTAGATCGAAATCAATGCTTCCTGCGGTCTGAGCAACTTCTGGGTCTCGTCGATACCTAACGATCTGGTTTCGAGCAGTTGAGAGTAGTCCGGCATCTTGCGCTTGAGCTCGGCTTGCGCTTTTTCGTTTTCTTCCCGCACGCGCACAAGGTCGGCTTGAACACTAGCTACGGTCTTATCTTTGTCTGCGCTACTACCGCCGGCCTGAAGAATCGTCAGCATTTCTGCCGTCGTCTTAACCTGGTGCTCAAGATCCTGGGCGCGCCGCAAGACCGCAACCGATTCCGGGTCGCCGATGCTGGCGCGGGTAATGGCCGCTGACAGCGCCTTCTGGACTTTGCCGCCTCGCGCCATATCCGCCATGCGAAAAGCTTCTGAGTACGGTTCAATGCCTTCTATCCGTGCGCCCGACTGGTGAACATCGGCCAACAGTGAGATGTAACCATCGAGAATCCAATTCATCCACGCTGAGCTAAGATAACCAAACTCACCGGCCTTACTCTTGTCCAGGCGTAACTCTAAAATCTTTGGAACCGCCGCCGAAAGGGTCTTGACCGCGGCTTCCTTTTGGCCGGCGGCGCCGACTCCAAGGGCATGAAAGGCGCGGCCTTCCCAGAGAAATACCGACTGATCGTCAAAGTGTTGTTGGCGGTACTTGAGACCGCCACTTAGCATGCTGAATGCTTCTTTCGTGCGTCCGAGCCGGAGCAATGTGTATCCCCATTCGGGGGTTGTGGTTCCGAGTCCGTAGGCTTGCTCTGTGTTGGTCCGCAAGCCATCGTTCCGCGCGCGAAATATGACGTCCGCTCTCTGCCAATTCTCTTGGGCCATCTCGCTCATCGCCAAGAGACGGCGCGCGTCTGCAACTTGGGCACTCGCCTCGCCGGCCTGCGCTTTTTGCAACTGCGCTATCGTCGTTTCAAGCAAGCTCTTGGCCTCGTTGACGAGTCCTTGTTCCAGATAAACCCGGGCAACCACCCGCACCATTCGAGTCTCGAAAAGAGGACGATTACGATTTTGTCCATACGCCCGCGCCGTTTCGCGAACATCGTTGACATAGGCGCCCGCTTCTCGGACTCGCCCCAGTATGGCAGACAATTCTACCGCGCGGCTCAAACACTGCGGTAGCCAATAGTAACTCCCTGCGCTGACATCGGGATTTCTACCGAGGTGCGAACGAATCGCCGTAGCGCAAGCACGATAGTTCACTTCTGCTTCTGCCAGGTAGCCATAGTTGTAATTAATGCTGCCTCTGGTGTTATTCAGTGCCGCGTCCCAGAAGTTTCGGATACGGTACCACTCCCGGTTACTCCGTCGCTCGGAGGAGAATAGGTTTTCCGCCATTGCGAGATAGTTCGTAGCGCTCGCTCGATCGCGAAGACCCGCTGTGATGCTGGCAAGAAAGTTAGCTTGGAAAAACTTTCCCGCGGAACTAACCGCGACCGCGAGCGCGCCCTCGCGCATCTCTCTTTCCTCAACGAAGTTACCCCTGTCCCCCTGAATAGTTCCGCGCTGATTGTAGAGTTCGTAGCTGGACGGGTCCTTCGGGCCGATCGCTTGGATGCCCTGACTCAATTCCTTCAACTGCCGATCGACATCGCCAAGCGCGCCCGCCGCTCTGGCGCGCTCCAAGTAAAGTTTTGTCAATGCCGCCTTGGAATGATCCTTTGGGTCCGGCGGCGGGGCGTCGAGAACCGCTTGCAGATTCCTTGCCTGCTCAGCGCCGGGTGCACTGGCGGGAAAAACCGTTCCGGCACCGAGCCCCATTGCCAAAATAGAAATCAACACGCAGGTGATTACACGCATGTTAAGCCTCCCGGGCTTTTCTCAAGACGCCGGTTTTGTTTCTCAGTCCAAGTTCTCGAAGCAACAGTACCGAAGAGAAATGTTACGTGTCAATCGACATGGATCGGCAGGTTATCAGGTTTGTTCTCATTATCCCATTCATTTGACAAATACTCGATTCCACCCGATAGTTCGTAAATCAAAACTTGCTTCCACCGAAGAAATATCCAGCGCGACGAATCATGAAAACATCCGCAGCCCTCAGACCGCCGCGGCTCAAGACCATGAAGGAATTTGCACAACCCTTTTTTTGGGCGGCCTACGCACTGACGGGGAGCCGTAAAGCACGGGAAGCACTATAGCGCGCCAGGCCCCTGAGCTGAGTAGTCCAATCCTCATACGTAGAAACTTAGTCTGTTCTTGCCCAATAGTCTTTGCTAGGTTACGAGCGCAGACATGGATTTGATTCAAGAGATCCGCGAGAAGGTCGGCACTGGCGAATTTGAGTTCTCACAGCACGCTACGGATCAAAGCATCTTGCGGCATATCAGCGTGCCGGAGTTGCGTGAGGCCATCGCGGTAGGCGAAGTGATCGAGGACTATCCCGACGATAAATATGGGCCGAGTTGCTTGATTCTAGGGTTTACTAGCGCTGGCCGAGCTATCCACGTTCAATGCAGCTACCCTTCCCGCCCCCTGATCACGCTCATTACGCTCTACGAACCTGACCCGGTTCAGTGGATTGATTACAAGCAACGGAGGGATTAACATGTTTAGTGTAATGCCTGAAGATACCTTCGTCGAACGGCTGGTCACGTACTCACTGGAAGTGCAGGGCCGCTTCGTCATCATCGAGCATGTTCCCGCCCGTGTTTCTCTACAAACCGGTGAGCGATTCTTCGCGCCGGAAACCGTCGAGCAGTTACAAAAGATCGTCTGGGAACGGCAAGTGCCGAGCAGAACCATCGAGACTCCGGTGTTTGAGTTTCCTCCCAGCGAGGCCTAACTGTCCTCGGCAAGTTCTGAACATTCATTCCCGTGCTTAAGTGCGGGCGTCCTATCGAGGCTCGTTACATTTCGATTTACAGATGCGCCGGCACAGATAGAGAGTTCCGTGAGCCTTAGTTGAGCGATGAGAATCATCGAGACTCTTAAAAGGCGCAAGCGGCGCTTTTATAAATCCCTCGTGCTGGGGCTGTCGATCAGCTTGCTCACTTCTCTGGCATCTTACATCGGCTACCTCGAAGGGTTGGAAACCAAGGCGCTCGATTTTCTCCTGTGGCTGCGCGGCCAGCAGAAATCTCCGGAGATCGTCATCGTGCAAATCGACGATCAGGCTTTCCACAATCTCGGCGAGAAGCAGCCGTTGCCGCGATCTTATCTCGCCGGGCTGATCGACGTTGTTGCACGGGGCGGCGCGAAAGTCATTGGCGTGGACATCGAGCTCAAAGTCCCGACCCATCCGCGCGAGGACGAAGCGCTGGTCCGGGCGATCCAGGGCGCCCAGGAGAACGGCGTCAGCAAGGTCGTGCCGGTTTACGTGATCCGCCCGGAAAAGGAACAGGACGGAATGACGGTCTACACGCGCACGCCGTTTTTTTGTCCGAAGCTCGCGGTGGTTGCCGGGTTCGCCAACGCCGCGGTGGAGCCCGACGGCTTCGTCCGCCAGATTCCCCTGGCCGTGAAGGCGAGCGATGGAAAAATTCTGCCGTCCCTCGCCCTGGCGGTCTTGGCGCGCTACGCGGGCTACGACGCCGCCCGTTTGGAGCAAGCCGTCAACCAGGGAAGTAAACCGGTCCTGCTGCTCCCCGAGTGGGATAAGTTGAGCGGCGCGCTGCGCCCCGGCCTGACGCCTTTTTCATTTCAGCTGGAGGATAGCTGGAAGATCAACTTCGCCGGCGCCCAGGGCAGCTTCAGGGCCATCCCCAGCGATCCGGTCTTCCAACTTTCCAAGATCAAGGTTCCCCTGGCGGCGGACAATCCGTTTCGGAACAAGATCGTTTTGATCGGCGCGACCTTCGGCGACAGCCGGGATTTTTTTCCCACGCCCAAGGGCTTGATGAGCGGGATCGAGATCCACGCCAACATCATCCACACGCTCCTGTCCCGCTCGCAGATCCTGCCCGCCCAACGGCTTCTAGCTTTGGCGATCTCCCTCGTTTTTGCCGTCGTCATGAGTTTCTTTCTCACCCTGCTGCGCCCGTCTCTCGTAAACATTCTCTCCTTCGTGGCGATCCCGTTTCTTCTCGTGCCGAGCTATTGGGTATTCGTCCGCTTCGGTCTCTGGGTCGATTTCGTGACGCCGCTTTTGGCGATCCGCTGGGGCGCCTACGTGGGCGACTATTTAGAGAGCCGGCATGTGCGCAAATCCCTCGGCGAATACGTCGACCGGGAGGTCGCCAATCAGATCGTCGACCAGGAAGAAACCATCCACAGCCAGCGGAAAGAAGTCTCGGTGTTTTTCACCGACGTGCGCAACTATACGACACTCTCCGAGGGGCTGCCTCCCGAAAAGATCGTCGGGATTATAAACGAGCTGTTTGCGATGACCGGCAAGATCATCGCCCGACACCAGGGCTGCATCGTCGACTTTATCGGCGACGCCATCCTGGCGGTCTTCGGCGCTCCCAAGGACGATCCGAACCACGCCTGGGACGCGGTGCAAACCGCCATCGAGGTGCAAATAGAACTGGACGGACTCAATGAAAAGTGGCAAAAGAGAGGCATCCCGGCGATACAAACCGGGGTGGGAATTCATACCGGCGAGGTGCTGGCCGGCATCGTCGGTTCCGGCGAGCGCAAGAAATTCGGCATCACCGGCGACACGGTCAATACCGGCTCCAGAGTGGAAGCGCTCAATAAGGAATTCTCGACGTCGATTCTGATTACGCGGGAGACCCTGGAAAAGACTAACGGCAAGATTGAGGCGCGCAGCCGCGGGCAGGTAAAAGTCAAAGGAAGGGAAAAACTCGTGGAGGTCTTCGAAGTATTGATACCGGGAAGAACCTACGAAGCGATAGAGGAGGTCTTATGACGCCAAGAAAAATCCTCGATGCGAGCGCGTTGAGCGCTCTGGTCATTTTTATTTCAGCGGCGAACCTGTGGGCGCAAGGCTCGGATGCCGTCGCGGTGATTACGGAGCTGAAGCTCAACCGCGGCGACGTGCAGGTGCGGTTGCCGGGAAAGAATACTTCCGAGCGGGCCGGCGTGCTCCAATCGCTTGCTCCGGGCACGAGGCTGACGGTGACCAAGGACGCCATCGCCGTGGTGCTGTTCACCGACGGGTCGAAGACCGTAACCGTGAATGAAAAAAATTCGCCGTTCGATGTCGCCGCCACGCCGGCCAAAGGCCAGGGGAACCCCCTTGGGCAGGTAGTGTCGTTGCTGGTGGGCAAGAAACAGCCTCCCACCTATACGGCGTTGGCAACGCGTGGCGCCAAAAAACCGCCGACCCTCTTGTCGCCGCGCAACACCAAGCTTTTGAACGAGACCCCCACGCTGCAATGGATGGGCATGGACCAGCAGCCGGGCACGGTTCGGTTGAATGGTCCTGAAGGTCCGATCTGGTCGGCGGAAAATATCGCGCTCACGCAGATCAAATATCCCGCCAACGCGACGCCGTTGAAACCTGGCGTGGAATACACCTGGAGCCTGGAGAAAAAGGGTTTTCCGCCCGAGAAGGCGAACTTTAAAATTCTCGGCGCGGGCGAATCCAGGGAAATCCAGGGCCGGCTCGCATCGCTGCAGCAGGCCGCCGGCGCGTCGCCGACGACGGTGGCGATCCTTAAGTCGGCGCTGCTGATTTCCAATGAGCTTTATCACGAGGCGCGCGAAATTCTCACGGAAGCGGTTAAGTCAGACCCCGATGAGCCGACGCTCCATTTCCTTCTCGGCGATGTCTACGACAAGACCGGCTTAAAGACCTTGGCCGCGGACGAATACGGCGAAGCGGATTTTCTCGGTAAAGGGCGAGCGAAGTGACAATTGAATTGAGGCTGGGGAGTGCCTGCGAGCCGCCCTTTCTCGCCGTCCCTCCCCTCATCCTTCCCTTTCACCCGCCGCCCAGATTGTGTCGTAACGTGCCGCTGCTCCGGTTGTCGTCCCGAACGAAGTGAGGGATCTAAAAGATTTCTCGGCTTCGCCTCGGAATGACACGAGAACCAGATACGCGGCATTCGTTCATTCAACGCATCAAGCCGAGAAAGCGCCAGTAAGGAATAGCCGCCATTAGCGCCACGACATAAGCCACGGCATAGAACGGATTGATCCGATACATGAAGCCGTACGTGAATCCTTTTCCGTCCGTCGTCGAGTACGCCATCGTGTGCCAATCGACTTGAAAGGGGAAGAACCAGACTTCGGACGCGATCAGGACGATCATCGCCATCACCCACGGGTCGATGCCCATTTCTCCCGCCAGCGGCAACAACGCCACGCACAAAGTCACGACCGTCAGAAAACTAGTGAACGCCAGCTTGATCACGTAGGTGATCAGCGCGATGACCAGAAAGCAGAGCGCGGGATAGTCAACGAAGGGTAGGATCAGCGGCGCAACCAAACTGACGAGCCACTTGTCGATCTTTGCCTCGGTGAGCAGCGTCGGGATGGCCAGAGTGATCCCCATGCAGAGAAGCATTTCCCAATCGATGCCTTTTTTGACCATGCCCCAGCCCATCACGCCCGTATTGACCAGCACGCAGAGCGCCGCCAGGGAAATCCACGCGCCGTCGATTTTGTGATACCCCGCCGTCAGCCAGCCGACGATCGTGCAGCAGAGGACCACGAGGGTGATCCATTCATGCGTCGATAGCGGTCCGAGAACGCCGAGCTGATTTTCCACCATCCGGTAAGAAACCTGGGCGCGCGATTCCGGCCGGTAAAGCAGGAGCGTGCCGCCGAGAATAATCGCGACGACGACCAGGGTCGGCGGCAACGCGGCAAGAAACCAATAGCCCCAGGTAAATTTCGCGCGCACCTCGGCGGGAAGAAGACCCCAGGCGATCAGGCTCGTGGTCGAGCCGGTGAGAAACAAGAACCCGAGATGCCCCAGGCCCAAGAAACTCGCGACAAACATGCCGGTGGACGCCTTGGACGGATTTTTGTAGCCGAGGCTCTCGGACAGGTTAACCAGCATCTGGCTGATGATCGCCGTGCGCGCGCTTTGCTGCGGGATCAAGGCCATGACGACGATGCCCATGAAACCGAGCGCGATGATTTGCCAGGAGTAATTCAAGGGAAAGATCCGCACCAACCGAAGCGACAAACGGTAAAACAAACCCGAGCTGGTGATCGCCGCGCCGAGACCGAGCACGCCGAGAGTCATGAACCAGGACGTGCTGGCAAAACCGCTCAGCACGACTTCGGCTTTGCCCAAGCCCGTGAGAATGATCCCCAGCGCAAAGATGAGCGCGACGCCGTAATCAGGAAACACCCAGAAGACCCAATAGATCAAGGTGAGGGACAAAAGCCCGAGCTGCTTGGTCGCAGCCGGGTTCAAACCGATGTCGGGAGTCCAAAACCACAGATAGCTCCACACGACGAATCCGAGAATCCCGCCGAACCAGCGGCCAAGCGACAAGCCCCGCAGCGAGCGGCTCAAGCGCGCGACGAAGCCGGCCAAACCCGTGGTTCGCGCGATCACCGCCGGCGGCAGCCGCGATAGCCTGCGCTCGGCCCGGTAGCCTTCGCTCAGCTCGCCGCTGTCGGCGGCGTTTTCCTTCTCGAGCAGATTCAAGGCGCTGCGCAGACATTGCAACGCCTGGGCGAGCTCGCCTTCATCCGCCAGCGCTTCCGCCATGCTTTGATATCGGGCGACCGCCTCGGCGGTCACGCCGTGGGCACGCTTGCGCGACAGGACGTTCTTGTAAGTTTCGACGGCGCCCGCCAGATCGCCGAGCAACGTCAGCGCCTCGGCTTTGAGATGGACGATGGCCGGAGTGGCGAGAAAATAATCCCCGGGAATCTCGGCGATCGCCTTTTTCACGAACGCAGCCACGGCGTCATTCAACTGCCCGCTGCGGGAGATCAACAGCCGGCTTGCTCTCGGCCAGTCCTGGGCTTTTAAAGAATGGTCGACCGCGCGCTCCCAATCGCCCAGCGTTTCGTATTGGGCGGAAATTTGCCCATGCAATTTGAGCGTCGCTTCCTGGCCTTCGCCGGCGCGGAGCTTCTCCTGTAAGAAATCCCTGAAAAACGGATGCAGCTCGACTTTGCCGTCTTGCGCGGATTGAACCAGCGAGAGCTCGCTGGTTTGCAAATCTGCGATGCAATTTTTCACGCCGCCGGCCTGCACCAGCCGCTCGGCGGTTTCACCGTCGATGCAGTCAAGCAAGGAGGCGCGGCGCAAAAACCGCTGCTGCTCGGGGGTTCGACTCCCGTAGTAGCGCTCGGCCAGAGCGTTGAACGCATCGCGGCCTTGCGCGTATTGCTTCTCCGCGCGGGTGAGCCGTTTAATCAGCGCGGCGCAGAATTGCAACAACCAGCTCGGATGCTTTTCGATCAGTTCGTCCCAGGCTTCGCGGCTGAGCCGCCACAGGGTCGTGGCGGCAATGGCCTTGACCGTCGCCGTGCGCGGCTCGCCGGAGAGCAGCGCCATCTCACCGAACCAGTCTTGCGGCCCGAGCACGCCGACCGCTTCCTGGCGGCCGGCGGCGCTTTCCAGAATAACTTGCACGGCGCCGGACTCGATCAGATAAAACGAGTCGCCCCTATCTCCCTGGGAGAAGATGGTCGTGCCGCCATCCACATTCACTTCCTCCAGCTTGCCGAGGATCTTGGCGATATCTTCGCGGGAAAGACCGGAGAACAGAGGAATGTTTGTTATGGTGTCGGCGAGGTCGGCCATGATGTCGGTGAATTCTCGGACGCGGGACAGTGGCGCCTGCGATTGCCCGCGCTCATAACACGCAGCCGTGTTCTTACCTCTTTTTTGCCATTCCTGCCAGTGAAAGATCCTGTTGAGCCGGCGGACCTTCGTATTGCACAAGGCCTCCCTGACCCATAAGATGAAGCCAGCATGAACGCCGCCGAGAAGCCCTTTTCGCTCTACATCCATATTCCCTACTGCATCAGCAAGTGTCCTTACTGTGATTTTAACTCGCATGTCGTTCCCGAGATTCCGGAAAAACAGTACACCGAAGCGCTATTGCGGGAGCTGGACCATTACGATTCGCAGGATGGGTGGCGCAATCGAGCCGTGAAAAGCATTTTTTTCGGCGGCGGCACGCCGTCGACTTTCAAAGCCGCGAGCATCGGCAATATCCTCGCCCGGGTCGCCGCCACGTTTCCCGTTGCGCCGGAGTGCGAAATCACCCTCGAAGCCAATCCCGGCACCGTGGATCGGGAATACTTTTTCGGCTATCGCGACGCCGGCGTGAACCGCATCAGCGTCGGCGTGCAGTCTTTTCAGCCACGGCTGCTCAAGTTTCTCGGACGCGCCCATTCGGCGGACGAGGCAAGCCAAGCTTTGGACGTCGTTCGAAAAGCGGGCTTTGACAACTTTAGCTTCGACCTGATCTATGCGAATCCCGGCCAGACATTGAACGAATTGGCGGCAGACCTGGACGCAGCGCTCGCATTCCAGCCGCCCCATCTCTCAGCCTACAATCTGACCTTTGAAGAGGGCACGCCGTTCGGCTATGAATACCGCTCGGGCCGAATGAAACCGCTGACCGAAGAGGAAGAGATCGCCATGGCGGAGATTATCGAGCGGAAACTGAATGAAGCGGGACTGCGCCGCTACGAGATCTCCAACTACGCCCGCCCCGGTTCCCACTCGCGCCACAACGTGAACTACTGGCGCGCCGGCGACTATCTCGGTCTCGGCGCCGGCGCGCATAGCTACAAAAACATGGGGGCCGATGGAGTACTGGGCCGAAGATGGAGTAATGAGAAGAACCCCGGACGTTACATCGAGAGAGTCGGCGAAGCGGGTAACGCTGTTACCGACCGGGAGGACATCGGCCGCATGAAAGCCGCCGGCGAATTCATGTTCCTCGGCTTGAGAATGACCGAGGGAATCTCCATTGACGCCTTCCGCTCGCGGTTCGAGACAACTCCCGTCGAACTGTTCCCCCGCATCGCCAGCTGGATCGAGGCCACGCTAATGGAAGAAAAAAACGGTTTCCTGCGCCTCACGCCCAAGGGGTTAATGGTTGCCAACTCGATCTTCGTAGAGTTCATGTAATTTCCACCCGAGCCAATATTTTGGATATTCAGGCTTCTGTGTGACTAAGCTGGCTAACGCTGTTTCAGTGCAAGGACTCAGAAATTGCACCGCGGAGGCGCTGAGGTCGCGGAGCCCTTCGACAGGCTCAGGGTGAGCGGCTTTCTTCCGCTCATGGTGAGCTTGTCGAACCATGTGAACTCTGCGTCTCTGTGGTGAATAGTCTTTAACAGTAATCCCGGAAGACCCAATATTTTAGATCCGGCTGGAATGAGTGCGGCAAACAATCGCCGTCCTGGCGATCCAAGAGAGCAATCTTTTTTCTTGACGCTCCCACGAGAGCCGGACTATGAATCAGCCATCGGAATGATTGCCGTGGTTTCAATCGCCGCCAAGGAGCTTGAAAGTTTATGATGATCATCGATGGCCAAGTTCATATTTGGGCGCCCCCGACCCCGGAAAATCCCTACTCGACCGAAAACGCTTCCACGCCCCATCGCCCGGTGCCGCTCGGCCACGAGGAGCTGTTACAGGAAATGGATGGCGCCGGGGTGGCGCGCTGCGTGCTCGTGCCCCCGACCTGGGAAGCCGACCGCAACGACACTTCGCTGGAAGCGGCGCGCTTGCATCCGGATCGCTTCGGGGTGATGGGAAAAATCAAAATTACCGCGCCCGAAAGCCGGGGGCTCGTGGCGACCTGGAAAAGCCAGCCGCACATGCTTGGGATACGATTGGTTTTCAACCCTGGCCGCTCGAAGGAATGGCTCGTGGACGGCACCGCCGATTGGCTTTGGGACGCCGCCGAACGCTACGACGTCCCGGTCATGGCTCTGGCGCCGCACGCGGTCGCCAAGCTCGGCGAAATCGCCGAACGCCATCCCGGTCTGCGCCTGATCGTCGATCACATGGGCTTGAACTCCGCGCTGCGTGGAAAGCCACTCGAACCAGCGGTCGATTTCCTGATCAAGCTCGCGCGCTTGCCCAACGTAGCCGTTAAAGTCTCCGCGTTGCCCTGTTATGTGGACGAGCCATATCCCTTTCCGACCCTCCACCCGCTCGTCCGCCGGGTGGTCGATGCTTTCGGCCCGCGCCGTTGTTTTTGGGGCACAGACCTTTCTCATCTACCTTGCCCGTACAAACAATGCGTGACGCTGTTTACCGAAGAAATGAAATCGCTGTCGTCGTCGGAGCTCGAATGGATCATGGGCCGCGGCATCGCCGAATGGCTGGACTGGCGGCTTCCGAATTAATCAGGGGGAATCATCATGAGAATAGTGAATCGCGACTTGACCACGGAAAAAGACGGCATCCCGGGCTACATCGCCTATCCGGAGCGCAAGGAGCCGGGGCCGGGAGTTTTGATCGTGCACCACCATTTCGGCGTCACCGGCCATATGAAATCCAACGTCTGCAACTTCGCCAAGCTCGGTTACACGACCATCGTGCCCGACCTGTATAAGCTCTTGGGCATCGCCGACGGCGTCCATGAAGGGCAGAAGAAAATCACCGACGGCCAGTTTATCGAGGCCATCAACCGGAGCTGGCGTTACCTGACGGCTCGCAGCGACGTCGACGCCAAACGCTGTACGGTGGTTGGTTACTGCATGGGCGGGCGCGTCGGCATCCACTTCGTCGCCGCCACGCCGAGCGTGCGCGCCTTCGTCGGTTACTATCCCTCGGTGCGCGAGGAAGGACCGAGCCAACTCCGCCCGCGCCATCCCAACGACGCGGCGGCCGAGATCAAATGTCCGTCGCAAATTTTCTTCGGCGCCCACGACCACGTCGCGTCGATCGCCGTGCAGCAGCGCTTGATGGCGAGCTTTCAGGCCAACGGCCAGCCGTTGGATTGGCATTTCTTCCATCGCGCCGGCCACGGCTTCGCCCTCGCCGATGGCGACTGCTACGACCCGAAGCTGGCGGAACAATCGTGGAAACTTACGTCCGATTTTCTCGGCCGCGAGTTGGGGGACGAATAACCCGTTACGGACTTCAAGAATTATTTTCTGAAAGCCTTCAAATAAGGCTCCGCCTCTTTCAGCACGCGCTGGAACGACGGCCGCTCGGCGAGACGATTCATGTAGCCGACGACGTTCTTGAACCTCGCGAAGGGATAAATCATCCGGCAGTAACCGAGGGCGGGCGCCGCGGCGCAGTCGGCCATTGAAAATAGCTCGCCCATCGCCCAGCTCTTTTCGGCCATCTCCTGATCGATCATCGCGAACGCCGTGTCGAGCCGGTCTTTCGCCTGCTGCACGCCGTAGGGATCTCTCTGCCCTTCAGGCCGAAAACCGTCAAAAAAGATTTTAACCATGGGATCGTTCACGTAGAAATCGAAAAAACGGTCGCGCATGCGTACCTGCCGCGCCAGGTCGGGATCGTCGGGAATCAACTTGGCGCCGCCCGGGTAATGGCGGTCGATATATTCGATGATGATGCTCGACTCGGGTACGCTCCAATTTTTCTCTTCGATGCGAAGGAACGGCACCTTGCCCATCGGATAAATTGTCTTGTAATCTCCCTTTGCCTTTTCATCCATCAAGTCGACGATCACCGGCTCGAACGCGCAGCCATTCTCGAAGAGGGCCATCAACGTTTTCTGCGAGTAAGAAGAAATAGGATGGTAGTAAAGTTTCATGTGCGTCGCCTCCAACTATTCAGATGATACCCTTTTCCTTGAACTCGGCAAGCTTCGCGTCGTCGTAGCCGAGCAGTTTGAGAAACTCGGCGTTATGCTCGCCCAATTCCGGCGGGGGCGCGGGGTGCTGAGTCTTGTCGCCGCTGAATTCGAGGGGGAATTTCACCGTGCGAATCGCCGGCTTGCCGTTCCGCTCGATCCGAATCTGCAGACCCATATGTTGGATCTGCGGGTCCTCGAACACCTCGGCTAAATTGTAGACCGGCGTGTGCGGCACATCGTTGGCTTCGAGTTGCGCGAGCCAATGGGTGCGCGGCTTCTCTTTGAAAAACGCCGCGAAGGTTTTGTTCAGCTCGTCGTAGTTCTTGCGCCGGTCCGGGCGGGTCTTAAAGCGCGCATCTTCGATCAGCTCCGGATGCTCGACGGCCTTGCACAACCCCTCCCAGAATTTTTGCGGCGACGAAAGATGAATCGCGAAGGGCAAACCGTCCGAGCCGGAAAACGCATAGGTCTGCGACTGTCTCGGACGGGTGTAAGGACCGGGCGGACGGCCGTGAGCCAGCGTTTCGGTCGCCGGCGCGCCGAGAAAACCGAGCACCGCGCCGGCCATCGTCGCGTCGATCTGCTGGCC
>Ga0184639_10000309_pt1 | contig 18085 bp, 23 predicted proteins | sample PLM31_170_b2_FD_133155 | JGI IMG/M metagenome (GOLD analysis project Ga0184639, IMG submission 133155) | Groundwater sediment microbial communities from an aquifer in East River, Colorado, USA - PLM3-1_170_b2 | ecosystem: Environmental > Terrestrial > Soil > Riparian zone | place: USA: East...
AGATCGCGCATCTCTGGCAAGAGAAAGGCATGGACATCCTGTGAGGACTCCACCTTTCCCTTGATCTGCTTGGCCTCGCTGAGGGAGCGGCGGCCGAGTTCGAGGGCCGCCTGCAGCTCTGCGCTTAATGCTATGGTGAATGAAATCACGTATTTTCAATTATTTTCGCTACGGATCACCGAATTTCTGCCATAATTTCTGCCAGACGACGGAGGAGTAACCAGCTCATGGCGGAAGAGCATCGTCGAGGCCGAGAATGAGGCATCTCCCCATGTTTGTCAAGGAACGGCCCCTTTGGCATGCCGAAAGCCATTCTCTTGCCGGCGCGCCCCGGTGTCCCCTTCACGAGTCTCGACGCTTGCGTTCTGAAGCGAGAGAGGGCAGAAAAGCAGCTTGACCGTAGCGGCTCGCGAGGTGAGAATACGGCAGGGCTTCCGAGGAACCACGCGGTCAGCAGTCCTGCCGAGCGGCCCCTGACCCCTCGGCCTCCCGCTGGTAATAGACTGCGAGAAGTCGCAGCCCAATGGCGCGACGACAAGCTCCGTCGGATCCGCCAACTGCCGCCTAACAAGGGGATGCAGCTGACGAGCGCGGCGCAAGCGATGGACTCTCGCAGCTGATCCCCGGTGTTAGCCAGCCCAGAGGATGCCCGAGAAGGAACGAGCGATGAAGCGCCTGGAAGAGGTCTTCAAGACCAGCGGGATTCCAACCCACACGTTCGTTCGACCCGTCGAGTACTCCGCACTCATGGTGGCTCTCCGGACGCCGGGCCGGGGCGTTGTCATCGAGGGTCCCTCCGGAATCGGCAAGTCAACGGCAGTGACCCGCGCCCTCGAGGAACTCGGTCTTGCCGACAAGGTTACTCGGCTGTCCGCGCGTCGGCGGGATGACCTCGACCTGATTCATGCGCTTCCTTCCATGAAGTCGTTTGGAGCGGTGCTAATCGACGACTTCCACCGCCTACCGAGCACAGCTCGAGCCGAGATCGCAGATCTCATGAAGCTGCTAGCTGACGAGGAGACGCCGGACTGCAAGGTAGTTCTCGTTGGCATCAATAAGGCGGGCGAGTCGCTCGTTAAGTTCGCTCACGACCTGAACAATCGGCTTGAAGTCATCCCCTTGGAGACGAATCCGGACGAGAAGGTCGAAGAGCTCATCACCCTCGGTGAGAAGGCCCTTCTCGTCGAGATCAACATCAAGCAGGAGATAACTAAGGCCGCACACGGTAGCTTCTACATCGCGCAGATGCTGTCCCATCAAGCCTGTCTGGATGCGGGCGTGCTCGAGGAACGCGCTACGGCAGCGCCTACTACTGTGAGCCTTGAGGCAATCCGGGGCAAAGTCTTCGAGCGGCTATCCCGAACATTTCTCGAGCGTACGAAGCGGTTCGCCCGAGGCACGCGCTTTCGACGAGAGGGGCGAGCGCCCTATCTCCGGCTACTCCATCTTCTTGCGCTCTCGCAGGAGTGGTCCCTAAACATGGACCAGGCTGTGGCAGCCAACCCTGGCCTGTCGGGCAGCATCACTCAGATCGTGGAGAAGGGCTACCTTGAGGAACTCATCAATAAGGACGAGGAACTGACCGCCGTCCTTCACTTCGATGCGTCCACCCGCATTCTGTCGGTTGAGGACCCGCAGTACATCTACTTTCTCCGCAGCATTTCTTGGTCGCGATTCCCTCAGGAAGTGGGATTTCTCACCATTGATATCCCGTCGAAGTACGACTTCGCCCTCAGCTTCGCTGGCCCCGATCGGGAGGTGGCGGCCGCGGTGTGCGCGGCTCTCCAGGACATGGAGTTCGAGGTCTTCTACGACCAGAACGAGCAGCATCGGATCCTCGCAGAGGACATCGAGGACTATCTCCGGCCCATCTATCAGTCAGATGCTCAGTTCGTCGTCGCTTTGCTCGGGCCGGAGTACCCGAAGCGCATCTGGACCAAGTTTGAGTCCGACCAGTTCAAGGAGCGCTTCAAGCACGGCGCCGTCATCCCGCTCTGGTTCGCAACCGCACCCCCAGGCATGTTCGATGAGAGTTCCAGAGTCGGAGGTATCACCTTTGATCCCGCAGCCAACCGCGAAGCGCAGGTAACGCAGATCGCTGACCTGCTGCGCCGGAAGATCGCGGATACCAGGACGGGTACTGCTGAAGTGAAGGAGGCTGGCTAACAACCGCTTGAAGCTTACGAGCAGACGCTGGCCCGCCGGACGACCGCTCGCAGCTTATGCGGGGTGTTGGGCTGCGGGCCAGGGAGGGGGGGTAGCATGGCGAACAAGCGCGACCTCGAGAAGGAGAGGGAGGAAATCCTACAGGACATTCGTGCCCACATGGACCCGGACCTTGAGGAGGCGATTCGGCTGGCGGCCGAGGTCTCCAAGGTGGGCCGTCCGACACCCACGCCCACGCAGACTTCCGCGGAAGGGTCCCATGCCGCCCCTTCATAAGATCCAGCAGTCGATCCTTGGCAAGCGCGGTGCCGCTCAGGACGAGGTTCGCCGCGGCTACCTAAGGCGGCTCGCTCGGCACACGAAGCGGGACACGATCCTCTATGCGACTGCCTTTACGAACGTCAAGAACCCTGACATTCCGGCACTAGCCCTATCCGTCACGCTGGAGGACATGCAGGGATTCATGGCCTCCCTTCACGGGATGAAGGGCACTGCCCTTGATCTAATTCTCCATAGCCCCGGCGGGTCAATGGAGGCCGCCGACCAAATCGTCCAGTACCTCCGGTCAAAGTACGACCATATTCGGGCGATCGTCCCCCAAAACGCTATGTCCGCCGCGACGATGATCGCCTGTGCCTGCGATTCCATTGTCCTCGCAAAGCACTCCGCGCTGGGTCCGATCGATCCACAGGTCACCTTTCCGACCCCTGCTGGCCTCTTCACGGCTCCCGCCCAGGCGATTCTCGATGAGTTTGAGACCGCGAAGAAGGAAATCGCCGCCAACCCCGCCTCAGCGCCTCTGTGGCTGATGAAGATTCAGGGTTATCCCCACGGCTTTCTTACCTTGTGCCAAACCACTCTGGATCTCGCCAAAGACAAAGTGGCCGGCTGGCTCGACACATACATGTTCGCCCAAACGCAGGCACCCAAGCCCGGTCGGGCGATCGCGGACTGGCTCGGCGACGCCAAAGAGCACAAGACCCACGGGCGTCCAATCAGCGCCGATCTTGCCGCTAGTAAAGGCCTCAAAATCCAGAATCTTGAAGATGATCAGACACTTCAGGACCTCGTCCTGTCGGTCTTCCACGCGTCGATCGTGACATTCCAGGTCACCAATTGCGTGAAGATGATTGAGGGTCACCACGGCCGCGGACTGTATACGCAGGTGTCCGTTCAAGCCGTGCGCGTGCCGGTCCAAACTCAATGAGCCTCCACCGCGGTCCTCTGCGGCTTCCTGAGCCTGGTAGACTAGTTCATCCAGCAGGTCACGGCTGAGCTAGCTGGCTCGGCCGGCTGCGCCGCACGTCATTCGTCGAATCCGTTAGGCAGCATACCACCAGTGGAACCTCCTAACGACGATCTGTGGGACCAAGTTTATGCGGCGTTCGAGGCTCATCGCCTGCCGACGGATCCGAGTGCACAGGCTGCCCTCAACCGGATTGCTGCCAAGTGCCTCCGGTCGGAAGAGGTAAAATCCTTCGACCCGTCGAACTGTGGGCTTCGCCAAGAACTCCTCAGCGCCGAGGATCTGCGTACTCTGGAGCGGTATCATCAGAAGACGAATCCGCAGCGCACTCACGATCCAATCGTCGTCTTGGAGTTCGAAGGCCGACGGTTGGTCGTGGACGGCAACAAGAGAGTTAACAAATGGGTCGCGGACGCCACGTCACAGCTGCGCTCCGCGATTATCATCACGCCATGGGAGATGAAAAAGATCTGACCAGGACGGCAGGCTTAGCGGGATAGTTAACCTTCCCGTGCTTGGTGCACCCTTGCCCACAGTTCTGGAGCGAGATCGTCTAGCTCCTCGTACACCCGCCGAAGGTACTCGATCGTCGCGTGCGAGTACCGTGCCGTCATGGCGAACTGCCGCCCAGCCGAGTGCCCTAAGACTTCCGCCCGCATCTGATCCGGCACCCCCTTGTTCAGGAGATGAGAGGCCACCACGTGACGGAGGTCGTGAATGTGCAGGTCCGCGATGCCCGAGGCTCGGCGGGCGTTCTCCCAGAGGCGCTGCAGGTCGCGGGGTGGGATCTGGAGATATGGGGTGTTGTCGGCCAGGGGGCGCGGAAGAGACGTGAGGACCGCCTCAGCCGTCCGATTCATGGGCACCAGGATACTTTTCCGGCGGGACTTGAGCCGAGGGAAGTTGAGGATCCGCTCCTGCCAGTCCACCTGGGCGGGAGTGAGGCTGAGCAGTTCCCCGCGGCGGCGACCCGTCGCCAAGGCCAGGCCGATGAATGCCCTGAGCCGTTCATCCGCCACCGTCAGGAGCTTCCAAAGCTGCTCCTTGGCGACGTAGGGCTCGCGGCGATCACCCCCCACCCGGGGAATCTCCGGCAGCGCCTCCTTGGCAAGGTATCCCCGTTTGACAGCGAGCGACAGCACGCTCCTGAGGATCCACAGCTCTCGCCTGATGGTGTTAAACGCGATCTCGGGCTTGCTCGAGTGCGTCGTCTTCCGCCAAAACTCCTTCCCGCCCTTCAGGATCCGCCCCAGGTATCGGACGATCGGGATGGCGATCTGGTTGCGGCGCCGAAGGAGGACATAGCGTTCAACTTCGGTGGCCGTGATCTTGTTCAGCGGGATATGCGCGAAGAAGGCGAGGACGGCTCGGAGGCTGGTGATGATGCCAGCGCGGGTCCACTTGTTCTCGGCCGCCTGGACAACCTCGGGGTCGTAGAAGTCCCGGACGAACTGGCCGAAGATTATGCGGCTAGAGGCCGTATACAGAGTAATCGATCGCCCCTCCGCCTTCCGCCCCCGGACCGCCTGGAGCTCCTTCAGCGCCAGCTCGAGATCCTTGCCGACGATGCGCCTGATGCGTCGGCCCTGGGCGTCGGTGAGGTCGATCCCGTAGGACACCCCGCGCCTGCCCGTGACCCGGTACACCCCCCGATAGCGCCCCTTGAGGTACTCCACCTGCGGCTTCATGGGTCTGTCTCCTCTCATCTGCCCATCGCCTGATCTCGCCCTCCTCGAATCGGATCATCCTCCCGAACCGGTGAGAGGGGATATATCCCATCGTGGCCCACCTGTAAAGCGTGGGCTCGCTCACGGCCAGGATCTCGCTCGTCTGCTTGACGGTCAGGAAGCGCATACCTGCTACCTATGGCCCCTACAGCGCCTCGTCCTCGGTCTGATGGCCCGGTGGATCCAGCCGGAGATAGGGACGCCGGAACCTCAGCTGCTGCTCTTCGAGGGGGCCATGTCGGTTTTTCGCCAGGCTGAGCGTGACCGGGATGTTGGGCTTCGTCAGGCGCTCCTCGGTCGTCCACAGAAACGCCACCACGTCGGCCTCTTCCTCGATGGCACCCGAGTCCCGAAGGTCTGCCAGCCGCGGCCGAGGACTTGTCCGCTTCTCCACCTCGCGGTTGAGTTGGCAGAGAGCAAGGACGGGGATCCGAAGCTCCTTCGCCACAGCCTTGAGTCCCGTCATTGTAACCGCCATTAGCCGGTTTCCCGGTCCTCGCCCGAATCCAGTCCTCCAGGCAGGAAGCGCCTTCCTGGACGGTCGAACACGATCAGCTTCCCGCCGCTCGGACCGTCGCGGCTCTTGGCCAAGGTCAAGCAGTACTGGGCCTGTGGTCTGTGTTCTTGCTCCCGCCTCGCCCACAGGAACGCCACCGTATCCGCCTCCTGCTCGATCTCGCCGCTGTCCCTCAGGTCCGAAAGCTGGGGCCGCTCGGATCGGCGACCCTCGACCTGGCGGTTGAGCTGGCACACGAGGAGGCAGCTGCACCCCGTCATCCGCATCAGCGTGCGAATCGAGCGGAGGATCCCCCCGATCTCCTCTGCCCGGGTTTGGTCGCGCCGCCTCGGCAGGGACAGATATCCCAGGTGATCAATCACAACCAGCTTGGCCTTGGCCGCTTCAATCTGCCAGCGGAGGTCCAGCTCGAGCGAGGACCATTTGCGCGGGGGGTCTCGAAGTACGTATACCCTCTCCGGCAGGTCGCCTTGCCGTTTGGCGAGCTCGGCCGTCCTCTCGGCGCCCATCTCCAAGGGAACGATGATCGCTGGTGCCCCGAGGCCTGATGCCATCTGCACGGCCAAGGTAGATTTCCCGCGGCCTGGACGGCCGGCCAGGACATGGAGCATGCCAGGACGGAGTTCGCCCACCAGCTCGTCCCAAGGGGCGAAGCCGGTGAACGGGCCGAACGAAGCCGGGTCGTCCTGGGGCAGGGCATCCACAAGTGAGACGAGGGAAGATCCACCGCGCTCGGCCATCGCATTCTCGAACAGTCGGCGAATCTCTGCCTTCTTCGCCTCGTAAGGCCTCTCGTCCTTCAGCAGGAGGTCCTGGATGCTCCCAACGGCGTCCTTAGCCCGCTCCTCTTCCGAACAGCCAATGAGCCGCTCTACCCAATACGGCTGGTCGGAACCTGTGACCTCTTCGATGACGAGGTCGCAGACCGTTTCCTTGACCTCCGGATGCAAGTCGGCCAGGACATCGACTGAGACAGGGCGCCCTTCAAGCGCGCTCTCCCGGATCGCCGCAAACACGGGTCGGTAACGTGTGGGGAAGTGGTCCGGGTCACAGCGCCGCAGCATCGCAGACATGGCGTCCCGATCCAGGATCGCCTTCCCGAGCACCTTCCGGGCAACCTCGGGCCACTTCATGGTTTCTCCTCCAGGTCGGGATCGGACTTTGCTGCTTGGAGGTAGCTCTCAAACTTGGGTCCGAAGAGCGTCTCTGGCCGGAGGTATTGCCGCATCTTCGGGTCCTCCGCCCACGCAAGGGACTTGTAGTCGATGACCAGCTTCACGTCCTCGATGGTGAACCCGTCCCTGGCCCTCGCTGTGAGGTGGTGGATGGTCAACTTCGTGGTGGACTTATAGCTCGTTGCAATCTTCTCGTTGAGGTACTCGACGGCCGCAGAGATGAAGCCGTTGAGAGAAGAGTCCGGCTGGGCTTGCCCGACACCTTCTTTATCCTTCTTCCCCTTCTTCTCCTTATTATATGGCTCAGCGCGTGGCTCAGGCGTGGCGCTCGCGTGGCTCAACTCGTGGCTCAACTCCTGCTCATCGCCCTCTTCGTCGCTCCCTTGATAACGCCCGTAATTCAGGATAGTTATAAGAGTGTAGCCCCCTTCGGGACCGTGGCTCACTTCGTGGCTCAACATTTCGTCCGAATTTAAAATACGGAGCCAATGCGCGATTGTGTTCCGTGCCCAGCCCCACTGGCTGGCAAGCTGCCGCTGCGATACGAGGACCTGGCCACGCTTCACGGTAACGAGCTGATTTCCTTGCCGGACCTTGCGATCCTTGTGTGCCGCGCGGAGGAGCAGATCAATCCAGGCCTGGCCCCACGTGAAGCGTTCGCGCTTCCAAAGCCAGTGATCTCGAAGCTGTCGGGACACCTTGACCCACCCACCCCTCATCACCGCTCCCTCCGGGCCCGGTACTGAGCGAGGAGGGCGTTCACGTGCTCCAGGGCACCCAGATAGTCCCGGAGATTAACTGTGATCTCGCCGTTGAATACTCGCTCGAGGAAGTCGGGCGCGAGGCCCTCGAAGATGAAGGTCACTTTGCCGGTGGCGGGATTCTGAGTCGTTCTCGCAAGACGACCGCCGAGGAGCGTGGCGGCTGCGGCTAGGCGGGGATCGACGAGAGGGACCTCTTTAGGTGTCGTGCTCTTGGTCATCGTTCTTCATCTCCAGCCCGACTTCTGGAAATCAGCCGGCTTCTTCGGTGATGGACTTTTTCGCCTCCCCCGTCAAGACTCCTTCTGGGGGCTCACTCAATGAGTGGGCTCGCAGGAAGGCCTGGACCAGCTCCTCGGCCTCAAGGCTGTTGGCGATCGGATGGACCTGCTTCGGGATAAATTCTCCGTTGACCCTCTCGCCGGTGCAGAGGAATCCGAGGGGGTGGGGGCTTGACGACCCGGGTGCTCCAGTGGTAGGCTTCTTGCGCTTCATCACATCCTCCTGTTTGTGGGCCGCCTGGCCGGGCGGCCCTTCTTGTTTTCTCGATGTCCGAAAACCCCTGAGCGCGAGGCCCCTCATTTGCTCAGTGGATTCAAGGCCCTCCTCACGTCATTGTGCTGTCCGAGAATGAGATGGTTTCCGCACGCCGATGCTCATTCCCGATCCTGCCTCACGATCTCCTTCCGAAAGGCGAGGTCGCCTCAAGAGGGGCGAGGTGTCTCCGATACCACTCATCCCCCTCCCGGGTTATCGCATGAAGGAGCACGAGCAGCGCGATCGCATCGCCGTGGGGCTGGAGAACACTGCGGAGCGCTTCGGCCTTTTCTATCACCGCATCCCGGTTTCCCGGGTCTAAGGCCTGTAATGCGGATTCGCAATAGGCGGCGAGCGGAATAAAAAGAGCCTCAAACCGCTCCCGGCAGAACCTCCGCGCGACAATTTCCTGTTGCTCAGGCATTCCGAAAAAGGGATTCATTTGGCCTCCTGGCTGATCATCCCGCCCACGGTGCATAGACCGTGTTGATCCCCGGAACACCACTACTGAACGAGCCTCCGAAGGCTGGTATCCCAGCAGAGAGACCCGAGCCAAGACTCGAGCCAAGTGCAGCACCGGCGAAGGCGCCACCCGGGCCAAGTGCAGAACCGGCGATGAGTCCTCCGGCCGAGATCAAGCCGCTCAGAAGTCCGCCTTGGGCCTTCGCCCTTGCGTTTGCCGCATCGATCTGGGCTTGGAAGATGTTCATGTTGTATTGCTGCTGGAGCTGCGCGTTCTGCGCGGCTAAGGCGCGGTCGTAGTTATACTCTCCCGTGAGTTGGCCGAACTGCGGCGGCGTCTCCAAGAAACCCAAGCCGGTCTGAGCGAGCCGTCCCGAGACGTCATAGGGCGAGACGTTGGGCACCCCGGCCAAGAGACCCCGTCTGGTTCCCAGGATCCGCTCCGTCGCCGGCGAAAGGGTGTAGCCCACTCTGCCGGCCCGCTCGAGCTCGTACTGGCCGGAGAGGTACGTCTCCCTGCCCTGCCGCTCCAAGAGGTCCTGTAAGCCCGTGCTGTACGGCGAAGAAAGCTGGTACCCAGATCCCAACGCTCTCCGGAATCGTTCGTCCAAGTCTCGCTGCTCTTGCAGGAACCGGCGCTGCATGCCTGGATCGGTCGGGAGGCCTCCCTCAAGAGCCGTCCTGTACCGATCCTGGAACCCCCGGCCGATCTCGAGCTGCCGGGCCGCCTCTTCCCCCGCATAGTCCTCGGGGGTCAGGCCTGTCGCCCGCTGAAACGCCGCCCGTTCCTGCTCCGTGCCCTGCAGGCTCTCGGCCTGGAGTCCTCGGAGACCGGTGAAGAGGCCCAGTTCGGAGACACCCAAGCCGGCGATAAGTTGCTCAAACGGGATCCCGAGGGCCTCCTCCAAGGCAGCCCGGGTGGCCTCCTGCTCCTGGCCGGCCTGGCGGACCCGCTCCAAGTTCTCTTGGTAGAGTTCTCGGCCGCCCGCCCGGATCTCCTTGAGTTCCTCGCCAGGAGGCGGGGCAGGAGGGGGAGGCGGGGGAACGACGACCTTGGGCTTGGAACCGAATAGGCTACCCATTGCTTGTGGCCTCAATCATCTGCATTTCTCCTTGGCCTCGCATCGTTTGCACAGGCCCAAGAGCCACTGTCCCTTTTCAAGGGCCTGGCCGCAGCGGTCACACCTGTCGATGCCGTGGTACGTCATCACTCCTCCCCCTCTGGAGTAGGATGCTGCAGGATGATCCTGAATGGCTGCGGCTCCCTGACCTCCACCGTCTGGAGCGGTTTCCCGTCCAAATACTCAAAGGCGAGCCGGAAGTAGGGGGCGGAGTACGGCGGCTTTGCGTCGAGGCCCCTCCTGAAGCGCCGCTCCATCTTCGCAGGCTCCGTCAGGGCGAGCTTGGTCACCATCGCCTTCATCGAAGCCCTGGGGATCTTGTCTTTCGAGCCTTTAGGTCTCCCTGGGCCTCGTCCCGTCAGCTTGTGCCCTGTCTGTTTGCCCCTCGCCATCCGTTTATTATCCGTTTCTTTTTTTCGTAAACTCTCTAAAACAAAAGCCCACACCAGTCTCTTGGAGACCAGCATGGGCGCTCACTTAGAGTCGGCCCGACTACTTCTTCAGCCCCTTGCTCCTGTTTCCACGTCGCCTCCGCTTTCGGACCGTTTTTCGTCTCAAGGTGCGGAAACTCTGAGGGACCGCCATTGGCTGTATCGGCAACAAGTGGCGTCGGTCAAACTCAGCGCCCTCCTGGAGGATAGTCTCGAAGAGCACCATGAGCCGAAAGTGATCCTCCCGGTAGGAAGTCTCCACCTCGTGCGGGTGCAAGATCTTTCGCAGGATAGCGACGGTCTCGTCCAGCGGTTCCAACTCTTCGTCGGGCGTCAGTGCGCGCAACACATCCCGCAACGCGGCGAACGGCTCGAGGATGGACTGCAGTTTACCTGCGAGTCTTCGCCTACCCGCAATCTCTTCGAGTTCGGTAAGTTCGAATTTCACGCAGGCCCTCCACGGGTCATCTGGTCCTTCGCTAGAGGCAATCCCTCACTCATCGTCGCGCCCCTTCACTCAGCACACGATCTGACTTCAATCCACCCTGGGAGAGGGTAGCAATGTCCGATGCGCGCAACCGAACCGATCGCCCCAGACGTACACAGCCGATCGTTCCCTTCCAGATCCAGCGACGGATGGTTATCGGTGACACAGCGAGAAGCCGAGATGCCTCGGTGACGGTATAGAGCTGTTCGCCCATAAGATCCTCCCAAGCGGGAGGATTACACACGTGTAAACCTAGGGCAGAGTGTTTTTAAGAGGCGAAATGTGAGGGGTGGTTCAAGGCTTTCTGGTGCAGGTAGGCGAGGGCCCTGGTAGGTACGCAGCCGGGATCAGGGTTCGCGCGTACTTGAGGTAGTTGTAGAGCCGACTGTGGATGGAGGCCATGTCACCACCAAAGGGACGCGGCCTCCACTCCCCGGGCCAGACAGTATCGATGACCCGGCGCTCCCTTCCCTTGGTGTTCTTCAACTCCTGCCAGAAGTCGAAAACTTTCCAGACCTCTTCGTAGAGCTCAAGCCGATGCCGGATGCGGAGCCCGCGGAAGTGGATCCTCTGCTGGACGTACCAATCCCACCCTTCGATCACAAGATTGGGAACGCGCCGTGCTCCCGGTTGCCGCCTTGCAACGCGCGCCATGGTCCATCCGGGCACGTCCACGAAAAGAGGCCCCTCGTCGTACCGTTCGATCTCTTCCACGGTGAGGGTCCGGAGTCGATGAGGCAAAACGAGGCGGGTGAGTCTCGCGCGGTTGCGGATTTCCTGGGCACGTCTACCCAAATAAAGGGTCTGGCCCTTCTTGTCCTCATTCACGAAGACGCTATACGGCTCGGGAATCTCAAAGCCGTCGTCGCTGAACTGGTAGCCTTTGTCCCGAAGATCGGCAAGGTCCGCCTGGTAGTCTGCATTTCTCGCTAGTGCTTGGGCGCGGTGGTAGGCGATCTCGGCCCGGCGACGAATGGAACGGTCCGAAGGGTAACGGGGCACAGCTCCTCCCGCAGGAGCCCCGAAGGGTAACCCCGGCCAACCGCTCGGGATGCGGCTTTCGGGCGGCCGGCCCTAGGCCGGGGCAGCAGCCACTTCGTTTCCGATCGCCATCAGGGTAGGAAAATACCCAGCGGCAAGAGCGCAGCCTTCAGCGCTTGGTACGCCGGCTGGAGGCTGCCAGCGGTCTGGATCGTCGTCGCGATCCCCGTGAGGATGTTCGTGAGCCGCAAGCCGTTTGGCCTGGACTTCTCGAGCTCCGTTCGAGCGTCGTCGACGAGTTCCACGACCTCCTGCCTGGAAAACCCCGCCACTTCGGTTACCCTGATGAGGTCTTGTCTTACGTGTTCGAGAGCCTGGACAAGTGCCTCCTTGTCCTGGCCACCGAGATTCTGAATCACGTGCGCAGTTGCTCCAGGCCCCGTCTGAACTACTCCAACCGGAGAGTAGAAGTTGAGCACCGAGGGCACTGGGATCGCCTGTCCTTCACTCGCCTCATCACGGCGCTTGAGGGCTAGCACGAAGAGGTCGATCTCAGCTCCGATCTTTCGGAGCGCGTGGGCGCGTGTGTCGGTGAGCGGCGAGAACTGTCCAAAGCCGATGCGGTCAGCTACGCTCGAGAGGAGCTGGGTCAGCTCTTGAACGTCTGAAGGAACGTAGGATTCCACCTCCGCCTTTAATTCACCAGCAAGGTCATCCGTTAAAGTGACCCCCGCCGTAGATAAGACCTTTGCCAATATCTGCCAGGTGACCCTCGCTCTGGTTTCAATCTCGTGGACGCACCGCTCGTAGACCTGCCCGACGATCGCGCCCGACCGCCCTACTCCGCGAGCTGCTGCTTCATTTTGGATCCGCTCAACGTCCCTCGCGAGCTCTCTTCGCCGGCCCTCTAGCTCCGCTTGGATCATCGTGCGCGCCAGCTCGGTGATCTTATGGTCGAGCATGCTTCGTCCTCCAAGGATACCTGTGGCGTTCCTGAATGATCTTCGTCCGGTGGATCCTCGCCTACCTATCCGCCCCGCTTTCTTTCTAGCTCCCGTCGCACTGTATTGACCTCTGCCAGGACCTCTGCGTTACTCACCAGCCCCTTCCGCACCAAGACACGCCGCAGGGCCTCCTGTTCGTACAGGCAGGCGCGGAGGAGCTCTTCGAAGGTCACCAGCTGCTTTGGATCAGCTCTCTCGGCCATGGTGGACTCCTCTACTCCAAGGGAGGAAAATCAGACATCGTCAGCTTTGGTCGTTCGCCGTCCCGATCAGCAGCCCATTCGCCGACACGTCGGATGAGCGCCCTTACCACTGCCTCAGTCCAGGCGATCTCGGCAGCAGTATGGGGCCTGAAATGCACCGTCGGATGCGCCTTACGGGCGGACCGCTCGTCTCCTACCACCGTGGTCAGGCGACCGAGTGTGCTTAGCACCTCGGGATGGATTCCGTACCTCTTGGCGACGTCGATCCGTGTGTTTCGGCTGTCGGGGATTGCCTCAAGGACCGTAAGGCACATATATGCCATGCTCGTCAGTGGCTCCCGGCCAGCACGGTATCCCTCGTAGCGGTTCCACATCGTCTCGACATCGGGAGAAACCGCAAACCCCGCAGTCGGCTCGGGATATCGTCGTCGTCCATGGATAAGGCGCGCAGGGTATCCAACTATCTGATACCTGCCTGTCTCTACTTCGATTGTGATGCCACGCGGTTTCCCTGGAGATGGGGGCTCTCGATCGACAATTTCCGCTCTTTCAAAAACGAACCGTATTGTCCGCCAGCCTGAATTGAGAGCCTCTGACAGTTCCCACGCACGGACGTACGGCTCAACCCGCTCCCGCGCGCACTGTTCCGAGGGGTGGTGTTCTTTCATCTCAACCCTCAGGACGCCATCCGCGAGCCGCACGCGGAATGCGTCCGTTTCATGCTCTAGCGGTGGCGGATCGTCAAAGGCAACTGTCTCATCCGTCTCCAACCGATAGACCAACGCAGAGACATGAGGATCTCTCATGTTTGCGTCACCTCCACAACCCTCGTCCTGCCTCCCGCGCCTCGCGCTGGAGCCTCAGAAACAGCTCCTGGTACTTCATATTCGGTGGCACGGTCATGACCTGGGCGTATCCCTGCTTCACGAGCCAGGCGTTCACGAAGGTACCGTCCTCCAAGTACACGTAGGCCAGAAGCCGCCCGTTGCGGTCCCGCGGATCCACATCGAGCTCGAGACGGACGGTCTTGCCGGCGACCAACCTGCTATTGGCCTCCTTGGCCTCCTTCCCGTACGCCTCGAGCCCCTTGGTCGGGTGGTTCGTCTCGGGCGTGTTCACTCCGATGTACCGGATGGTCTCCGGGCGGCCGTTTAGGCAGCAGGCCTCGATGGTGTCGCCATCGATGACGCGAACAACCCGGACGGTCTCCTGAGAGAAGAGGAGGCCGGGACCAAGGAGAGCGAGGGACGTGCACAGCCCGAGAACGAAGGCAATCCCCCTAACTCCAAAGAGGCTACCGCGTGTCATGGTCTGGGCAAGAACAGGTCGGCGGGTCGCGACAACGTAGCTGCCGGTCCCGCTCCGCAAAGGCACCACCCACCACCGGCCCTTTCGTTGGAGCTTCCGCGTGGCAGCGAGTTCCAATCCCCGTTGTTCCCGTGTCTCCATTGGCCTAATCCTTCTTTGGAATCTGTGTACCTTCAAGTATATTACTGACAGGTATATATCCCTGTCAAGTTCCTTTTACGATATTACTTGACATCATATACCTATAGTAATATACGAACAGGTATGGGCCGAGCCAGACTTGAGGGGTATCGCTGCGAACGATGCGGGCATGAATGGGTGCCTCGGGATAAGGGAAAACAACCAGAGGTCTGCCCGAAGTGTAAGAGCCCGTACTGGAACACTCCTCGCCGCAATGAGAAAGCGAAGGGAAAGAGATCTATAAGTGGCACGTAAAATTCGTGATAGTGAAGTCCACGCCTACGACTTCATCAAAACCAACCTAAAGGCCCTGGGGTGGGACGTTCGCAATCCAGAACGGGTGGACTCCGGCCAGGTTTGGACTCAGAACGAGTGTCTATCAAACCCAGAGATCAAGCATTGTCTCGGACTTCAGAAACCAGAAAACATCGTCAAGGTGACTGAAAAGATACTCTGGGTGATCGAGGCCAAGCGATCCCACTCCCAGGTCGATCAGGCGCTTAGCGAAGCAGAGGATTATGCAAAACAATTTGAGACAAGCGACCGCTACGAGGCGAAGCTTGTGTCAGGAGTGGCCGGAAACGAGATTGACTCGTTCTTGGTCAAGAGTCGGTTTTTCGATGGTACTCAGTTCCGCCCCATAACCATGAACGGGATCGATGTTACTGGCCTCCTCTCGCCATCACAGACAGAGACCATCATACATTCCAATAACCCGGACATCGCGGACCCGAAGATCGACGAAAAATTGTTTCTGTCGAGGGCGGAGCATATTAATGAAATCTTGCATCTAGGAGCAGTCAACCCGCATCAGCGAGCCGGAGTGATGGCTGCGCTGCTCCTGTCGATGCTTAGTAGCACCCCCCCCAACATAGAGGAGCGCGATCCTTCAACGCTGATCGGAGACATCGACGCAAGGGTCAAGAGCATCTTGACCCAGCAGGGCAAGTCGGAGTTCTACGACTACGTTAAGATCAATTTACCTTCAATTCCCGACAACCACATAAAACTGCGACGGGCATTGGTTGACACCATCCAAGAATTGAATAATCTGAACATCAGGTCGGCCATGAACTCTGGCGCGGACTGGCTGGGTGCCTTCTACGAGGTATTTCTAAAGTACGCGAACTGGGCACAGGATCTAGGTATAGTTCTCACGCCCCGTCACGTCACGCGCTTCGTAGCGGACGTAATGGACGTTCAGACCCACGACATCGTGTACGACCCGACCTGCGGCACTGGCGGATTCTTGGTAGCCGCCTTTGACTACGTCAAACAACACTCAGATTCCACACAATTGCTCAAGTTCAAGCAAAATTCCGTCTTTGGAATAGAACAGGATGCCGGGGTGGCCGCGCTGGCAGTCGTCAATATGATCTTCCGGGGAGACGGCAAGAACAACATTCAAGAAGGGAACTGCTTCTCGAGGTTCCTCGCCCCACACACTGTCGGCAGAACGCTTACGGCCAGATACGCCAAGGACCCATCTGACAGCCCGCCAGTCACCAAAGTTATGATGAATCCTCCCTTCGCCCTAAAGCGGAGCGACGAGAAGGAGTACAAGTTTATCGACCAGGCGTTGAGACAAATGCAGCACAGCGGTTTGCTGTTTTCCGTCCTCCCCTATTCTGTCATGGTGAAGCCAGGTGCATACAAGGACTGGCGCCGGCATTCCCTCTTGGAAAAAAACACCTTACTTTCTGTTGTCACGTTCCCCATTGACCTCTTTTACCCAGTGGGAGTAGCGACGGTCGGCGTTTTTGTTCGCAAGGGAACGCCACACCCTCCCAAGCAGAACGTGCTCTGGATAAGGGCAATCAATGACGGGCTCTTGAAAAGCAAGGGGCGACGCCTTCCCAATCCCAAGGCCCCGAACGATTTGGCGAAGGCCCATGATGTTCTCAAGGCATTCCTGGTGAACCCATCTCTTCACGTAGAGAATATTGAGAAGTTCCAGAAGGCGTGTCCCATCGACTTATTGGACCCGCTTCTTGAATTGGTTCCAGAAAACTACCTCGATCAAGCACCCCCAGCCCTAGAGGAGATTCGGGACGGTATCGAGCAGGTTGTCCGAGACTCCGTGGCCTTCATGATCCGGGCCAGGAAAGAGGGTGGGCCACATGACTGAGATGGTGCATATCAATGATCTCTTTGAAGTTCATTCTGGTGATTTCCACTCTACCGGCGAACTCGATCCAGGCCCTGTTCCCTTAGTCTCTTGCGGCGACACCAACAACGGCGTCATGGGCTACTTCGAGGTACCGAAGGGGAAGCGGTACCAAGGGTGCATCACGGTTGCTTACAATGGTTCCTGGCCCCTCCTGGCGAAATATCATCCTTACGAGTTCGGGGCCAAGGACGATGTGGCTGTATTGATCCCGAAAAGACCGCTCCCTGAAACAGCGTTGCTCCATACCGCAGCCGTGTTGAACACGATGGTCTGGCGGTATTCATACGGTCGCAAATGCTTTCGAGAGAAACTGCGAAATGTCGTGCTTCCCATGCTAAGCCCGGAGGAAATCCAACAGGCTTGGGCGAGAAGTCCACAGGATTTCCTTCCGCATCGTGGGTCTCCCGCGTCCGCGCCGGCGAGTGCTCAAAACTGGGGTCTTCTCCCAATCAGTGATTTGTTTGAAATTGAGCGAGGAGATTTTCACTCCCTTGCTGATCTTGATCCAGGGCCATTGATGACCGTCTCTCGCGTGACAGAGGACAATGGTGTGGTGGGCTATTTCACCCAACCCGATGGAGCCAGGGTGCATGCGGCTGGCGTATTGACTGTGAGTACGGTCGGGGGCGACACGTTCCTCCAGATCGACCGATTTATCGCCACCGACAACGTGCTCGTACTCAAGCCGAAGACGACGCTGGCGACGACAACCTTACTTTTCATCGCCTTCGCCCTAAACAGGCAGAAGTGGCGATACTCCTACGGGCGTCAGTGCTATAAAACCAAATTTGCAACCACGAGAGTTTGGCTGCCGTTAGACGGGGACGGCAAGATGCACGAAAAGTTAGTCCGGGACCTTGTTCTTAGTACGCCGTACTGGCCTTATGTTGAGAGGTGGTTGCCGGTCACCGCATGATTTTTTTGCGTGGAGCGGGCCGGCGGGGAAGCCCTCACAGCTGGGCGGCGGTGTAGCGGAAGATAAAAAGCGCGGTGAAGAGGTAGAGGGGCCACGAGAATGTACTCTGACCCCCTATTTGCACTGACCCCCCTTTGCACATCTTCATTCTTTATTAGCCGTGGAATCGACTACGAAGAGGCTTGCCGACAGTATCGGATTCGAACTCCTCGGCGCTGGCCTCGCTGAGGACGTTGAGGCATCCCTGAGCGCAGCGCTGAAGGCCGGCGGCGTATTCTCAGGAGATCCCTTGTCCGTGTTTCGTGAGACGCTGACAAGATCGATTCGCGAAATGGAGCAGACGGACAAGCGCGTCGACCTTCTGCAAAGGTTCCTGCGCGACATGTCCTATGACTGGGGAGCGGAGCGGAGAGGGGAATCCCCTGATCCCGTCGCTGTGGCTCATCTCGATGAGGAGCTCGCCGAGGTCGTGAACTTCATCTCTGGCCACATGGTCAATCGGTTTCAGGGAGGAATCGCTGAACTCCTCGCCGCAGCACCTTGTCAGGCGCTCATGGAGAACCTCCAGCAAAGTCTCGCGCCTGGACGCGGAAGATGCTCCTGTACTGCACGATGTAGGTCCAGCGTCCGCCCCGCAGGCGAGCGAAGGCGAACTCAACCGGCTTGTCCCAGAAGTCGGTGATGATGAGAGCC
>Ga0184639_10000310_pt1 | contig 18083 bp, 33 predicted proteins | sample PLM31_170_b2_FD_133155 | JGI IMG/M metagenome (GOLD analysis project Ga0184639, IMG submission 133155) | Groundwater sediment microbial communities from an aquifer in East River, Colorado, USA - PLM3-1_170_b2 | ecosystem: Environmental > Terrestrial > Soil > Riparian zone | place: USA: East...
GCCGTTCTCACGCGTGGCCAGGACCTGCCGTTCTGGACGGGAGACAGCCGCGGCGCCCCTCATCCGCTCTTCTCATCCGCTCTTCTCACTCTCCCTGATACAGCGCGGACGACGGTGGAGTCAAGCGTGGCGTTTGCGACCGGGGCGGAGAGGGATCGGGGCGGTTTTGGAGCGGGCCACGCCCACGTCGGAGCGCTCGAGCGCGGCGGGCAAGACCGCCGACCAGGGGACCGCCCCGTCCCTCAGGGCGGCCGGAGCGGATTGAGCGGGGGCACCTCGGCAGGCACCCCTAGAGAATCCAGGATCGCCCGGATGGCCTCCGGCTCCTCCACCGTCGCCAGCAGACGCAGGCGCCCACCGCAGCGCGGACAGGCCAGCACATCGATCCCGAAGGCTCGCTGCATCAACTGCGCCCAGGCCCAGTGGCGGTGACCTCCCCTCGGGCCGGAACCCTCACCCTCGGACAGGTCCGGCGTGTTGGGCGCGTGGGATGCTGCGGGGCCGGCGGCCTCGGCGACGACGCGACGGCGCCAGCGGGCGTGGGGGGCGAGGACCCCGTGGTAGAGCACGAGATTGACGCGCGAGCGGGGAATCAGAGCGGCGAGTTTTTCCAAGAACTCCAGGGGCTCGAAGAGCAGGTGGCGTGTGCCGTCGGCCCAGGGGGTCTTCAGTGCCAGCCGGACATGGCCGTCGCCGGTGAGCCGGAGGCGATCCTGGGCGGCGGGCGTTCGGCGGGGGGCTTTGAAAGACCGCATACAAAGATTGACTTCTTATTTTCGATCCTGGATACTTCCGCTAATAGTCTTCTCCGCTATTTTCACCGCCGAAGGTTAGAGGGAAAACGTGACTGGAGCGCCTGGCCGGAAGGTTCGCTGCTCCGAGGGGTACACCGCCTTCGTCCCGAACCCGCTTCCGCCGGAACCGTCCTGGACGCCGGGAGTGGTCCGCGCCCTCTCGGACGCCGACCGGATGATCGGGCGACTGGCGGGCGAGGGGGGGCGGCTCCCCAATCCCCATCTGCTCATCCGGCCGTTTGTCAGGCGGGAAGCGGTGCTTTCGAGCCGCATCGAGGGGACCCAGGCCACTCTCGGTGAACTGCTCGCGGCGGAAGCCGGGGCGGCCGTCGAGCGCAGCCCGGCGGACCTGCGCCAGGTGGGGAACTACGTCGTCGCCCTGGAATACGGGATCAAGCGCCTCAAGAAACTCCCCCTGTCCCTCCGGCTGGTGAAGGAACTCCACGAAAAGCTCATGCGCGGCGTCCGCGGAGACCGGGCGACTCCCGGGGAATTCCGCCGCTCGCAGAACTGGATTGGACCGCCGGGGGCCACCCTGGCAAATGCCACCTACGTCCCGCCTCCGCCGAGCGAGCTGATGGCCTGCCTGGCAGACTGGGAGAAGTTCCTCCACGACCGATCTTTGCCCCCCCTAGTGCAGATCGCGCTCGTCCACTCCCAGTTCGAGGCCATCCATCCGTTTCTCGATGGCAACGGTCGCGTCGGGCGACTGTTGATTACCCTCTTCCTGGTCGAGCGAGGGATCCTTCCCACACCGCTGCTCTACCTGAGCGCCTTCTTCGAGGCCACGCGGCGAGACTACTACGACTGCCTGCGCGGGATCACCGAGCGCGGAGAATGGGTGGAGTGGCTGCATTACTTCCTCAACGGTGTCGCCCGGCAATCCGAGGACGCCTTGGGCCGGGCTGAGCGCATCAACCGCCACCTCGCCGAGTGGCGGATCGCTGCTTCGGGGACTCCGTCCAGGGTTCCGCTCGCGCTGGTGGATCAACTGGCGGCCAATCCGTTTCTGACCGTGAAAGGGGCGGCGAAGCGCCTCGACGTGGCGTTCACGACTGCCCAACGGGCAGTCGTGAAGTTGGAGGAATTGGGTATCGTCAGGGAGGTCAGCAAGGCTAAGCGGGACCGCGTCTATTGCGCCAAGGCTCTCCTGGACATCCTGGAGGAGCCGGCCCGGCTGACCCCACCGGGGGAGGCCTGATGCCCCGCGGCGGACGGGGAACGCTGCCGGCAGGGGGTCTACTACCGAGAACGGGCCTCAGGAGGCCGCGGCGGCTTGCTTCTCCTTCTTGGCGCGCGGAGCCTTTTCGCCCTTGGCATCCTTCCCTTTTCCCTTTTTCGCCTTGGGCGTCTCCGGGCGATCCACGAGTTCGAGCAGCACCAGGGGAGCCGCGTCGCCCGCCCGGTGCCCGACCTTGATGATGCGAGTATATCCGCCGTGACGCTCGGTGTAGCGGGCGGCCACGGTGTCAAAGACCTTCTTCACCACGGTCTCGTCCGGAACCAGAGCGAGCACCTGCCGACGCGCGTGCAGGGTCTCGCGCTTGGCGAGGGTAATCACCTGGTCGGCCAGCCCACGCACAGCACTAGCCTTCGCCTGGGTCGTGGTGATCCGCTCGTGCTGGAACAGAGCGGTAAGTAGATTCCGGAACAACGCCCATCGGTGGGCGGTCACCCGCCCCAGCTTTTTCCCCGCGCGCCTGTGCTTCATCGGAGTCCGCCGCGCCCGACTGCGCCCAGAAGGGCGGGATCGATGCGCATGCCGAGGGAGAGCCCAAGGGCGGCCAGAGCGGCCTTGATCTCCTCCAGCGATTTTTCGCCGAGGTTCTTCACCTCCTCGACCTCCGTCTCGGTCTTCTGTACCAGATCCAGCACCGTGAGGATCTCGGCGTTCTTCAAGGCATTCACCGCCCGCGCCGGGAGTGGCAGCTCGTCCAGGCTCTTGGCCAGCGTCGCCCGGAGGAAATCCTCCCCGGTCTCGAGAATCTCATCCTCCTCCGCCCGCTCTGCGGCCAGCAGAGTGAAATGATCGCGAAGGTGGGTCGCGGCTCGGGTGAGGGCCACCTCCGGCGTGATGGCGCCGTTGGTCCAGACCTCCAGGACCAGCTTCTCGTAGTCGGTGATCTTGCCGAGCCGGGACATCTCGACGTTGTAGGAGACGCGCTCGATCGGCGTGAAGACCGCGTCAAGGGGAATGGCGCCCGCCGGGACCGTGCCCTCGGGATGCTTGTCGGCGGCCATGTAGCCCCGCCCAACCTGGATCCCCAACTCCATCGCTAGCTGGCCGTCCCGGTCCAGCGTGGCGAGATGAAGCTCGGGGTTCACGACCTCCACGCCGGAGCCCGCCAGGACGTCCGCGCCGGTGACTTCCTTCGGCCCCTTCGCCGCCAGCCGGACCACGGTGGACTCCCCCGACGGGACGTCGACGACGAGCTTTTTCACGTTGAGGAGAACGTCCACGGTCTCCTCCCGGACGCCCGGAATGTGGACCAGCGGATTCTTCACCCCCGGGATCTTCACCCAGCTGACGGCGGCGCCGGGAATGATGGCGAGAAGCGTACGCCGGAGGGAGTTGCCCACGGTGAGGGCATACCCCTTCTCGAAGGGTTCCGCCATCAACCGCCCGTACCGATCGGTGAGGGTTTCCCACTCGATCTTTTTCGGCTTCTGGAACGGAATTTTCGGCATGGTATGGCCCTACTTCGAGAACAGCTCGACGATGAGCTGCTCCTGGACCGGAATCTGGATATCCTCTCTGAGCGGGAGCCCCCGCACGACACCCCGCTTCTCCGCAGCAACCACTTCGAGCCACGGCGGCACCTGCCCCCGGCCCGCGTTGAGATTGTCCGCCACCCGCTCCTGAAGCTTGGAGGAGGGACGGAGCTGGACCACCTCCCCGACCTTCACGAGGTACGAAGGGATGTTCACCTTCCGTCCGTTGACCTGGACGTGCCCATGGGTCACGATTTGGCGCCCCTCCCGGCGGGAAGCCGCGAACCCCAGACGGAAGACCACATTGTCCAAGCGCCGTTCCAGGAACTTGAGCAGGTTTTCGCCCGTGACCCCCTTCTCGCCCTCGGCCAAGGCGAAGTACTTACGAAACTGCTGCTCGAGAATGCCGTAGATCCGCTTGGCCTTCTGTTTTTCCCGGAGCTGAACGCCAAAGGGCGTCAGCTTCACACGGTTGAGTCCGTGCTGGCCGGGCGGGTAGTTGCGGCGCTCGATCGCGCACTTCTCGGTGAAGCAACGCGCGCCCTTGAGGAAAAGTTTGATGCCTTCTCGCCGGCACTGCCGACAGACCGCGGCTCTATATCGCGCCAAACCTGATCCTCCCTAGACTCGGCGCCGCTTCGGGGGACGGCAGCCGTTATGCGGAATCGGGGTGACGTCCCGGATCGCCGTGATCTCGAGCCCGACGGCTTGCAGCGACCGGATAGCCGCTTCCCGTCCAGAGCCTGGCCCTTTCACATAAACCTCTACTTGCTTGAGCCCAAGGCCCATCGCCTTGCGGGCCGCATTCTCGGCAGCCGACTGGGCGGCGAAGGGGGTGCTCTTGCGGGATCCCTTGAACCCGACGCTGCCCGCGCTGGCCCAGGCCACCACGTTTCCCATCTTGTCGGTGAGGGTCACGATCGTGTTGTTGAAAGTAGCCTGGACGTGGGCGATCCCAACCCGGACCTCCTTCTTTTCCTTCTTCTTCCCGCCTTTTTTCCGCGGAACCGGCTTGACAGCTTCGGCCATGGCTTACGCTCCGGCTTTTTTGGAAGGCGCCGGGGCTGCCGCCACGGGCGAGGGCTTTTTCTTGCCCATCACGCCCCGACGCGGGCCCTTGCGGGTGCGCGCGTTGGTGTGGGTGCGCTGGCCCCGGACCGGCAGGCCCTTCCGGTGACGGATCCCGCGGTAGCACCCGATGTCCATCAGTCGCTTGACGTTCATGGACACTTCGCGGCGCAGGTCACCTTCCACCTTCTGCTCCCGTTCGATGATCTCGCGAATCCTGGCGGTCTCTTCTGCGCTCCAAGCCTTGACCCGCTTGTTGGGATCCACGGCGGCCTGGGCCAGGATGCGCCGGGCCGAGGGCCGGCCAATCCCGTAGAGGTATGTGAGCGCCACCTCCCCCCGCTTGTCTGGTGGCAAATCCACTCCCGTTACTCTCATCTGCCGTTTCCTCCTCGCTCAGCCCTGTCGCTGCTTGTGGCGGGGATTGCTGCAGATGATCCGCACCACGCCCCGACGTTTGATGATCTTGCACTTCTCGCAGCGCTTCTTGACCGACGGTCTCACTTTCATGGCCTATTTGAACCTGTACGTGATCCGACCGCGAGTCAGGTCGTACGGACTGAGCTCCACTTTGACCCGATCGCCCGGGAGAATCCGAATAAAGTTCATCCGCATCTTGCCCGACACGTGGGCCAGCACCTTGTGCCCGTTTTCCAGCTCCACGCGGAACATGGCATTGGGGAGCGGCTCGACGACCGTCCCCTCGACTTCGATGGCGTCTTCTTTGGTCATACCGGCTCAGCCGACCTGATTCGGACGGGTGAGGACATCCGGGCCATTCTGGCTGATGGCCACCGTGTGCTCGAAATGAGCGGCCAAGCTCCCGTCCTCAGTCACGGCAGTCCAGCCGTCGGGGAGGAGCCGGACCTCCCAGCCTCCCATGGTCACCATCGGCTCGATGGCGAGCACCATCCCGGGCTTCAACACGGGCCCGCGGCCGGGCTCGCCGAAATTTGGGATCTGGGGATCCTCGTGCAGCTCGCGCCCGATCCCGTGCCCCACGAAGGCCCGCACCACCGAGAACCCGTGACGCTCCACGTACTCTTGCACAGCGTGCGAGATATCGCCGAGGCGGCGGCCGGGCCGGCACTGGGCCACCGCCCGGTCGAGGCTCTCCCGCGTCACGTCGAGCAGTTCCTGGACCCGAGGGGGGACCTCTCCCAGGGCCAGCGTGAAGGCGCAGTCGGCGTAGTAGCCGTCCACGATGCACCCCAGGTCCAGCCCGATGATGTCCCCCTCCTTGAGGCGACGGTGCGGCGAGGGAATCCCGTGCACGACCTCCTCGTTGATGGACGTGCAGACGGTGGCCGGAAATCCCCGGTACCCCTTGAAGGCCGGTTTGGCTCCCCTGCTGTCGATGAACGCCTCGACCTCGCGGTCGATCTCGGCCGTGGAGATGCCCGGCTTCACGAAGGCGCGGAGGCGTTCCATGACCTCGGCCAGGATCTGACCGGCGGCCCGCATCAGGGCGATCTCACGCGGCGATTTCAAAATGATCATGGCCCCCTACCGGCTCGCCGCGGCCCGTCGGATCGCGCGTCCGATCTCTTCCGCGGCGCCCTCCCCGGCGATTCGAGTGAGGAGTCCTCGGCTGCTGTAATACTCGAGCAGCGGCGTCGTCTGCGCCACGTACACTTCGAGTCGACGCCGGGCGGTCGCCTCAGCGTCGTCCTCACGCTGATAGAGCTCTCCCTCACACGCATCGCACCGCCCCGCGTTCTTCGGCGGCGAAAACGCCAGGTGGTAGGTGGCGCCGCACCGCCGGCACACCCGACGCCCCGTCAGCCGACGGAGCAGCTCACCCTCGGAAACCTCGAAAAAGATCACCCGCTCCACGGCCAGCTCCCACTTCTTGAGCTGCTGCTCCAGCGCCTCGGCCTGCGCGACCGTGCGGGGGAACCCGTCCAGGATGAATCCCTTCTTGGCATCGTCCCGGTCCAGGCGTTCCGCGACCAATCCTATCACCACCTCGTCAGGGACCAGTGCCCCCCGGTCCATATAGGATTTCGCCTCGATCCCCAACCGGCTCCCGCTGGCCACCGCCTCTCTCAACATGTCACCCGTCGCGATCTGGGGGATCCCCTGCTCGGCTGCCAGCGTCCGCGCCTGGGTCCCCTTGCCCGCTCCGGGCGGCCCGAGAAAAATGAATCGCATGGCTTAGCCGTGCACCCGCGCCTGCCCTCGGAGGGGGGCTCCGCCCCCCTTCCGATGCCTCCCCCCAGGGGTTGGGCGGGCAAAGCCCGCCCTCGAACTTCCCGGAGCCATGACGAGAACCAAGCAGCCCAAGGCCCGAGGGACGAGCCGACCGGAGCGTACGAGGGTGTACGTGAGGATCGGCGAGGATCGAGAACGCCGGGATGCGAAGGTTATCGTCATGGGTCAGCCGTGCACCCGCGCCTTCTTGCGCAGGAACCCTTCATAGTGGCGCATCAGCAGGTGCGACTCCATCTGCCTCACCGTGTCCAGCGCCACGCCCACGACAATCAAGAGACTCGTGCCCCCGAAGTAAAAGGGCACGTTAAACCACTGGATGAGCATATCGGGCAGCACCGAGATCAGGGCCAAAAAGATCGCCCCCGGGAGGGTGATCCGCGTCAGCGTCCGATCGATGTACTCCTCGGTTTTCTTGCCGGGTCTGACGCCCGGGATGAACCCACCGAACTTTTTCATGTTGTCCGCCAGGTCGGCGGGATTGAAGACGATGGCCGTGTAGAAGTACGTGAAGAAGATGATGAACCCCGCGTAGAGGAACGTGTAAGTAAAGCGCCCCGGGGAGAGCGCATCCGCGACCGCCTGCATCCAGGGGTGCGGGATGAACCGGGTCAGGGTGGCGGGGAAGAGAATGATCGAGGAGGCAAAGATCACCGGGATCACGCCCGCGGTGTTGACCCGGAGCGGGATGTGGGTGGACTGCCCGCCGAACATCCGGCGGCCGACAACCCGCTTGGCGTACTGAACCGGGATCTTCCGCTGCCCCTCCTGCATGATCACCACCGCCGCGGTCACGAGGATCATGAGCAGAACCAACGTGCCAAGCACGAAGAGCTTCAGCTCGCCGGTCGAAAGCAGCGTGTACGAGGCCACGATGGCCGAGGGAAGTCGCACGACGATGCCGGCGAAGATGATCAGGGAGATGCCGTTGCCGATCCCCTTCTCCGAGATTTGCTCGCCGAGCCACATGATCAGGGCGGTACCGGTGGTGAGCGTGATCATGGTCAGGAGCCGAAACCCCCACCCGGGCACCGGGACGATGCTGGTGCCCTCCGGGCCCCGCATCCCCTCGAGCCCGATCGCGATCCCCATCGCCTGAATCGCGGAGAGCACGATGGTGCCGTAGCGCGTGTACTGGGTGATCTTCTTCCGACCGGCCTCGCCTTCTTTCGCCAGGCGCTCGAGCGCCGGGATGACCACCGTCAGGAGCTGGAGAATGATCGACGCCGAGATGTACGGCATGATGCCCAGGGCGAAGACCGTCAACCGACGCAGGTTTCCCCCGGAGAAGAGATCGACCATCCCGAGGAGGGTGTTCTGGGCCTGATCGAAGAAAAGCGACAGCGCGTGGCCGTCGATGCCCGGCGTCGGGACATGGGCCCCGATCCGGTAGGCCGCCAGGAGCCCGGCGGTGATCAGGAGGCGGCGCTTGAGCTCCGGGATCTTGAAGACGTTCTGAAAGCTCTGAAGTCCCTCGATCATCCGGGCAGCACCTCCACCGTCCCGCCCGCCGATACGACCTTCTGCCTCGCAGCCTCGCTGATCGCGTGGACCTTCACGGTCAGCGAGCCGGCCACCTCGCCCTCGCCGAGAAGCTTTACCAGGCCGCGCTCGCTCTTCTTGATGAGCCCCGCTTCGACCAGGCGGTCCGGGTCCACCACGCTCCCCGCGGTGAAGGCCCCGAGGGATCTGAGGTTCACGACGGCGTACACCCTCCGGTCTCGCGGCACAAAGCCCCGTTTGGGGACTCGCCGGTAGAGAGGCATCTGGCCGCCCTCGAAGCCGGGCCTTGTACCGCCACCCGAGCGCGCTTTCTGGCCCTTCTGCCCCCTGCCGGAGGTCTTGCCGTGGCCGGAACCCGGGCCGCGCCCGACGCGCTTCGGGGCCTTCTTTGCACCGGGCGCCGGACGGAGCTGATCAAGCCTCATGGCCATCGCCTTCCTTGACCTGAACACAGTGGATGACCCGGGAGATCATCCCCCTGATCGTCGCCGTGTCCTCGTGGATCACCGTCTGGCGGATCCTCCGAAAGCCGAGCGCCCGAACCGTCGCCTCCTGCTTCGGACTGAGGCCGATCAGGCTCCGGACCAGGGTGACCTTAAGCTTCCTGCCGGGCAAGCTCGGCCTCCGTCCCTTCTTCGGTCCGCTTCCGGGCCGCATAGGTGTCCTGAAGCCGCTTGATCCGTCGCAAGGCGTCAAGCGTCGCTTTCAGCACGTTGTGGGGGTTATTGGAGCCCAGGGTCTTGGTCAGAATATCCTGCACCCCCGCGGCCTCAAGCACCGGACGGACCGCGCCGCCGGCGATGACGCCGGTCCCGGGTACGGCAGGCTTCAGGAAGACGCGGCCCGCCCCGAAATGGCCGGTGATTTCGAACGGGATGGTCGTGTCCTTCAGGGGGACAAAGATCAGATCCTTCTTGGCGTGTTCGACCGCCTTGCGGATGGCCTCCGGGACTTCGCGGGCCTTGCCAAGCCCCACCCCGACGTGCCCCCGCCCGTCTCCCACGACGACCAGCGCCGTGAAGGAGAAGCGGCGGCCGCCCTTCACCACTTTCGCCACGCGGTTGATGGACACGACTCGGTCAGTCAGTTCCAGCACACTCGGATCGATCCGCGCCTCTGCCACCAATGCCCCCCGTCTCTAAGTTTAACTGCCCCCGCAACTGAACCAGCCAATCACCGTTAGATACACACCCTTTCGCGCCATGGCGAGAACCGAGCAGCCCAAGGCCCGAGGAAGGAGCCGACCGGAGCGTAACGACCCAGCCCGCCTGCGACGGGACTGGGTGCCCGTAGAGGAGTGGCGACGACCGAAGACGATCAACGGCCGAAGGCCATCCATAGCGCGGGGAACCCATCCAGTGGATGGGTCGCACGAAGTGGGTCGTGCGACGGTTATCGGCATGGCGCTCTAAAAGATGAGGCCGCCGGCCCTGGCCGTCTCAGCCAACGCCTTGACCCGGCCGTGGAATTGATATCCGCCGCGATCGAAGACAACCCGCTCGATCCCGTGCGCCTTGGCCTTCTGGGCCACCAGCTCCCCTACCACCTTGGCGGCGGCCACATTGCCTCCGTTCTTGAGCTTCGCGCGAAACTCGGGGGACTGGCTTCCAACGAGAACCAGCGTCCGCCCCGCCTCGTCGTCGATGAGCTGAGCGTAGATGTGTTTGAGGCTCCGGAACACCGACAGGCGGGGGCGCTCCGCCGTCCCGCGAACCCGACGCCGAACCCGGAGATGCCGGATCCGCCGCCCCTCCACCTTCACCGCTGCCAGCACGTTCCGCCTCTATTTCGCCTTCGTGGCGGCGCCGGCTTTCTTGCCCACCTTGCGCCGGATGACTTCGTCCACGTACTTGACCCCCTTGCCCTTGTAGGGATCGGGCTTCCGGAGCGACCTGAGGCTGGCCGCCGTCTGCCCCAACAGGGCCTTGTCGGCGCCCCTCAGGGTGACGAGAACCTGCCGGTCCACCTCGGCCTGGATCCCCTCCGGGAGGGGGAAGAGCACCGGGTGAGAGTAGCCCAAGGTCAACTGAAGGTTCTTGCCCTGGAGCTGGGCCCGGTATCCGATTCCGACGATTTCCAGCTTTCGCTCGAACCCTTCGCTGACGCCCTGCACCATGTTGGCAAGGAGGGCGCGGGTGAGGCCGTGGAGCGCTCGCGCGCTCCGGTGCTCGACGTTCCGCACCACGTGGAGCTGCCCATCCTTGAGGCTCACCGTCAGCACGCCCGGAACCGAGTGGGAGAGCCGGCCCCTCGGCCCCTCGACCTTGACGTGCTGCCCCTCCAGCGCGACGCGAACGCTCTGGGGTACCGGAATCGGTTTCCGCCCGATCCGCGACATACCGCCCCTTACCAGACGATCGCGAGCACTTCGCCGCCGACCTTGAGCTTGCGGCTCTCGCGATCCGTCAACACGCCCTTGGAGGTAGAGAGGATTGTCAGCCCCATGCCTCCGAGGACCGAAGGAATCTTGTCCGCGGTCACATAAACCCGACGGCCCGGCGTGGAGACGCGGAGCAGGCCGGAAATCATCTTCTCATTGCCCGCGCCGTACTTGAGGTAGACGCGCAGCGTGCCCTGCTTCCGGTCCTCGATCATCCGGAAGTTCCGGATGAAGCCCTCCCCCTTCAGGATTCCGGCAATCCGCAGCTTCAGCTTCGACGACGGAATATCGACCTTCTCGTGTTCCGCCCGGCTCGCGTTGCGGATGCGGGTCAGCAGGTCGGCGATGGGGTCCGTCAGCATTCCCTGGCCACTCCTACCAGGAGGCCTTGATCACTCCCGGAACCTCGCCCTTGAGGGCCAGCTCCCGGAAGCAGATCCGGCACATGTCGAACTTTCTGAGACACCCCCGCGGCCGGCCGCACAGCTTGCAGCGGCGGTAGGCCCGCACCTTGAACTTGGGGGGGCGCAAGGCCTTGTTTATCAGCGCGGTCTTCGCCATCTCTCACTCCCTGAAGGGCATCCCCAACTGCGCGAGGAGCGCCTTCGCCTCCTCGTCGGTCCTGGCGCTGGTCACAATGATCACGTCCATGCCACGCATCTTGTCGATCTTGTCGTACACGACTTCCGGAAAGATCACCTGTTCCTTCAGGCCCAGAGCGAAGTTGCCGCGACCGTCAAAAGCCTTCGGCGACACCCCCCTGAAATCCCACACCCTCGGCAATGCCACGTTGATCAGGCGATCCAGGAACTCGTACATTCGGGCTCCCCGGAGGGTGACCTTGGCCCCGATCGGGACCCCCGCCCGCAGCTTGAAGTTCGCAATCGATTTTTTGGCGCGGGTAATGACGGGACGCTGGCCGGTGATCGCTACCAGATCGCCGGTCGCGAAGTCCAGCGCCTTGGCATTTTCCTTCCCCTCTCCCACTCCCATGTTAATCACGACCTTTTCCAGCCGAGGAACCTGGAAGGGATTCGTGTAGCCCCGTTCCCGCATGAGCGTGGGAACCACCAGCTTCCTGAATCGCTCCCGGAGCCGCGGCGGCTCCTTCCCGAGGGCCTTCGGCCTGGACGGGGCCGCCGGCGCCTCCTGGGGGGCGGCCTTGTCCTTGCCGCCCGTCTTCGGTCCGGCCTTCGCAACCTGAGCCTTCTCCGCCTTTGCCATACGCCCGCTGGAACCCCCGCCTACGTCCGGTCGATGATTTCCCGGCATCGCTTGCAGACCCTGGCCTTCTTGCCCTCCTCGAGCATCTGGATGCCGGTCCTGGTCGGCCGATCACATTTGGAGCAGACCACCATCACGTTGGCGAGATTCAGCGCCCCTTCCCGTTCGATGATCCCTCCCTGACGGAGCTTCTGTGTCGGACGCTGGTGGCGCTTGATCATGTTGACCTTCTCGACGATCACGCGCCCCTTGCCCGGAAGCACCACAAGCACCTTCCCACGCTTGCCCCGCTCCTTGCCGGCAATCACCAGCACGGTATCCCCCCGCCGCACGTGCGCGACGAGCATTTTCAGATCACCTCAGGAGCCAAGGAGATGATCTTGGTGTACTGCTTGTCCCTCAGCTCCCTCGCCACGGGTCCGAAAATGCGAGTCCCAATGGGGTTGTTCTGCGGGTTCAGGAGCACCGCCGCGTTCCGGTCGAAGCGGATGTACGATCCGTCCCGCCGCCGGACCTCTTTCACCGTGCGCACGACCACCGCGCGGGCAACCTCGCCCTTCTTCACCGTGCCGTCGGGAGCCGCCTCTTTAACCGCGACGATGATCGTGTCCCCCAGGCTGGCGTACTTTTTGTGAGACCCGCCCATGACCCGGATGCACTGGACCTTCTTGGCCCCGGAATTGTCGGCCACCTCGAGCATTGTTCTCGGCTGAATCATCCCGCGATCTCAGGCGCGAGTGAGGATCTCCAGGATCCGCCACCGCTTTTCCTTTGACGTGGGCCGCGTCTCTTCAATCAGCACGCGGTCTCCCACGCGGCTCGCGTTCGCCTCGTCGTGAGCTTTCAGCTTCTTCGAGCGCCTGATCACGCGCTCATATCGCGGATGACGGTACACCCGCTCGATCATCACCACGCGGGTCTTCTGCATCCGGTCGCTCACGACGATCCCTTTCCGAGTTTTCCGCTCTCCCACGGAAGCCTCTCCCGTCATGCGGTCCTCGTGAGGTTCAGCTCCCGCTCGCGCAGGATCGTCCTGGCGCGGGCCAGGTCGCGCTTGGCCTGCTCCACCCGGGCGGGGTTCTTGGCCACCCCCATGGCAAGCTGGAACCTCAAGTTAAAAATCTCCTCGGTCAGTTCCTTGACCCGCTGCCGCAGCTCTTCGTCCGAAAGGTCACGCCACTTGGCCGGCTTCATCGCCTAGACCCGCGTCCGGCTCACGAACTTCGTGGCTATCCCGAGCTTCCGGCCCGCGAGCCGTATGGCTTCCCGGGCATCGGCCTCGGTCGCCCCCTCCATCTCATAGAGGATCCGCCCGGGCTTGACGACGGCGACCCACGACTCCGGGTTTCCCTTCCCCTTGCCCATGCGAGTCTCCGCCGGTTTCTTGGTGACCGGCTTATCGGGAAACACCCGGATCCAGATCTTCCCGCCCCGTTTGACCGAGCGGCTGAGCGAGACGCGCGCGGCCTCGATCTGCCGGTTGGTGACCCACCCCGGCTCCAGGGCCTTGAGGCCGTAGTCCCCAAAGGCCAGAGTTGAGCCGCGAACGGCCACACCCTTCATCCGACCGCGCTGAGCCTTCCGGTACTTCACCCGCTTCGGCATCAACATCGGGGGTGCCCTTTAAGTCTCCACCACCGGCTGGGTCACCAAGACCTCGCCCTTGAAAATCCACACCTTGACACCGATCGCCCCGTGGGTGGTGTGGGCTTCCGCCAAGCCGTAATCGATGTCCGCGCGAATGGTGTGGAGCGGCACGCGCCCATCCCGGTACCATTCGCGTCGGGCGATCTCGCCGCCCCCCAGTCGGCCAGCGCACGCGATCCTGATCCCGTCCGCCCCGAGCCTGAGCGCCGACGTCACGGCCTTCTTCATCGCGCGCCTGAACGCCACTCGCTTCTGGAGCTGCAGAGCCACGTTCTCGGCCACCAGCTGAGCGTCCAGTTCGGGGTGGATGACCTCCTCGATGTTGAGGTAGATCTCCTTGCCGGTCCGGGTCTGGAGCTCGTTCTTCAGCTTCTCCACCTCCGAGCCCTTGCGCCCGATGATGATGCCGGGCCGCGCGGTATGGATGCTGATCCGGGCGCGGTTAGCCGATCGCTCGATGTCAATCCGTGAGATTCCGGCGTGGTACAGCTCCTGCTTGATGTGCCGGCGGATCTTCACGTCTTCGTGCAAGAGCGCGGCGTACCCCTTGGTCGCAAACCACCGGGAGCTCCACGTGCGCGTGGTCCCCAACCGGAACCCGACCGGATGCGTCTTCTGCCCCATGTCTAACCCTTTCGACCCGCGCGTACTGCCGCGCCGGCGGCACGGCTCTCCGGCGTCCGGGACGGGCCCGCGGCAGCCCTGCGGCCTTTTTCTCGGACGACCGGCTCATCGCTCAGCACGATGGTGAGATGGCTCGTTCGGTGGCGGATGAAGAACGCGCGTCCCATGGCTCGCGGCTGGACGCGCTTCATCGAGGGACCGCCGTCGGCGAACGCCTGCACGATTCGAAGATCGTCCAGGGTCCGCACCTGATGGTTATGCTCCGCATTGGCTATGGCGGAGCGAAGGACCTTCTCCACCAGCCTCGCCGCGGCCCGGCGGATGTACGGGAGAATTTGAAGGGCTTCCGATACCCGCTTCCCCCGCAGCTGGTCGAGCACCAGGCCCGCCTTGCGCGCCGGCACCCTCACAAACCGCGCCACTGCCTTGGTCTTCATGTTTTGACTTCGGTTGTGGCCTTTTGAGCCGACCCGTGGGCCTTGAACGTTCGCGTCAGGGCGAACTCGCCGAGCCGGTGGCCCACCATGTTTTCGGTGATGTATACCGGGATGAACTTCTTGCCGTTGTGGACCGCCAGGGTGTGCCCGACGAACTCAGGCAGGATCGTGGACCGGCGGGACCAGGTCTTTAGCACCTTCTTCTGACGAGACCGGTTCATCCCTTCCACTCGGCCGAGCAGCGTCGCGTCCACGTACGGCCCCTTCTTCAGCGATCGTCCCATCCCGGTCCCCCTTACTTTTTCCGGCGTGCCACGATATACCGATCGGAGGGAGCGGTCTTGCGGGTCTTATAGCCCTTGGTGGGCTTCCCCCACGGCGTCATCGGATGATTCCCTTTTCCCCGTCCTTCGCCGCCGCCCATGGGGTGGTCCACCGGGTTCATGGCGGTGCCGCGCACCGTCGGACGGAAGCCACGCCACCGGACTCGCCCGGCCTTGCCCACCGAGATGTTCCCGTGGTCCAGGTTTCCGACCTGCCCGACCGTGGCCATGCAATCCAGCCTGACCATGCGAATCTCGCTGGAGGGAAGCTTCACCTGCGCGTGATCTCCCTCTTTGGCCAGGAGCTGGGCCTGGGACCCGGCGCTCCGGCACAGCTGGGCGCCCTTGCCGGGCTGCAGCTCCAGGTTGTGGACCATCGTCCCGAGCGGGATGTTCTTGAGCGGGAGCGCGTTTCCCGGCAGGATGTCGGCCTGCGGTCCCGACATGAGCGTGTGCCCCACCCGAAGGCCGAGAGGAGCGATGATGTACCGCTTCTCGCCATCCCGGTAATGCAAGAGCGCGATGCGGGCCGAACGGTTGGGATCATACTCGATCGCCGCCACTTTCGCGGGAATCCCCCACTTCTCCCGGCGGAAATCGATGACGCGGAACCGGCGCTTGTGACCGCCCCCCCGATGGCGGACCGTGATCCGGCCGTAGACGTTCCGCCCGGCGGTCCGGCCCTTGGGACGGAGCAGGCTCTTCTCCGGCTGCTTCCGCGTGATCTCCTCATTGGTGAGATGGGTCAGGTAGCGCCGGGCCGGCGACGACGGCTTCAGGATCTTGATCCCCATGGCTCTACACGCCCTCGACTAACTCGATCTTGTGGCCCGGCGCGAGCGTCACGACGGCCTTCTTCCAGGAGGGACGTCGCCCCGCGTGACGGCCCATCCGCTTCAGCTTCCCTTCCACGGTCGAGGTCCGGACCGCGCGGACCTTCACGTTAAAAATCATCTCCACCGCCTGACGAATCTCCACTTTGTTGGCGTCGGGCACCACCTGGAAGGTGACGGCGTTGCGCTCGTCTTTCATGCGCATGCTCTTTTCGGTCATGAGCGGACGCACCACCACCTGCCGCGGGTCCCTCACTTTGCCAGTTCCTCCTCGAGGGCCAGCAGCGCGGCGCGTTCGAACAAAACTTGATCGTGGCGCAGCAGCCGGTGCACCGAGACGCGGGACGGGGTCTCGACGGTCAGCCACGGCAGGTTCCGGGACGCCAGGGCCAGCGACCCGGTGATCTCCTGAACCACCAAGAGCGTGGGGACCGGCTTGAGGCCCAAGCCGGCGAGATGACGGGCCAGCGTTCGGGTCTTAGGCTCCTGGAGGTCCAGTCGATCCACCACCTTCAGCTCCCCCGAGTTCACCGTGTCAGTCAGCGCCGCCCTCAGAGCTTCCCGCCGTGCCTTTCGGGGCATCTTCTGCGCGTAGCTCCGCGGCGTGGGACCGAACACGGTTCCTCCTTTTCGCCACTGAGGTGCCCGGATCGAGCCCTGACGCGCCCGGCCGGTCCCCTTCTGGCGCCAGGGCTTCCTGCCGCCCCCGGAGACCTCACTGCGACCCTTGGTGTCATGGGTGCCGGCCCGGCGGCCCGCCAGTTCCCGCGTGACCGCCTGGTGCAGGAGCGGAACCCTCACCTCGACCCCAAACACCTCAGGCCGGAGCTCGAGCGTCTCCTTCGCTTTCCCGGTTTGATCGAGGACGGCAACCTGCGGCATGGCTACTCAGCCTTCCGCGCACGCTGCTGCGCTTTGGTCAATTTGACGCTCTTTCTCACCACCACCAGGCTCCCGATGGGCCCGGGCACCGCACCCCGGACCACCAGGAGGTTCTGCTCGGGAAGCACGCGGACGACGGGGAGGTTCAGCACCGTTCGGCGGTCGCCTCCCATCCGGCCCGGTAGATGATGCCCGGGCCAGACGCGGGAGGGATCGGACGAGGCGCCGATCGACCCCGGCGCCCGATGGAACATGGAACCGTGACTCGCGCCCCCGCCATGCCAGCCGTGCCGCTTGACGCCGCCCTGAAACCCCTTCCCCTTGGAAACGCCGCTCACGTCCACCAGCTCGCCCGGAGCAAAGAGGACAACGCTGAGAGTCTGGCCCACCTCATACCCGTCCACCTTCTCCAACCGGAGCTCCCGGAGCACTCCCATGGGGGGCACGTTGGCCTTCTTGAAGTGGCCGGCGCGCGGCTTGGTGACGTTCTTCGTCTTCGGCTCGAATCCGAGTTGGAGCGCGTTGTAACCGTGCCGCCCTTTCTCCCGCACTTCCACGATCGGGCAGGGGCCGGCCTGAATCACGGTAACGGGGATCTGCCTCCCGTCGTCGCCGAAGAGCTGGGTCATCCCCATCTTCCGGCCGATCAGCCCCTCTTTCATCGCCACGCTGGTCGCCCTCTCAGCATCGTGCCATGTCGAGAACCGAGCAGCCCAAGGCCCGAGGGGGGAGCCGACCGGAGCGTAACGACCACGCCGGCCTTCGGCCGGACGCGGTGCCCGCAGAGGAGTGGCGACGACCGACGCTGATCAATGGCCGAAGGCCAACCTTAACGGGCACCCGCGAAGCGGGTCGTGCGATGGTTATCGGCATGGCACTAGAGTTTCAGCTCGACGTCAACGCCCGACGGCAGATCCAATTTCATGAGCGCGTCCACCGTTTGCGGCGTGGGATCCAGAATGTCCAGGAGGCGCTTGTGCGTCCGCATCTCGAACTGCTCGCGGGAAGTCTTGTCCACGTGGGGGGAGCGGAGCACCGTCCACCGGTTGATGATGGTGGGCAGGAGCACCGGACCCGAGACCCGGGCACCGGTCCGCCTTACGGTTTCCACGATCTCCTTGACCGAGCGGTCGAGGAGCCGGTGATCGTAGGCCTTCAAGCGGATCCGGATCTTCTGATCTTGGGCAATAGCCACCATCACTTCGCTGGGAGGGGGGCTACGCCCCCCTTCCCAGACCTCCCCCCGGGGTTGCGACGGCAAAGCCGTCGCTCGAACGGCGGCCAGTCTCGGGCGTGCGGACCGTCGTCGCCATGGCGCTCGTTACTCGGCGATCTCCGCCACGACGCCGGCCCCCACCGTCCGCCCCCCCTCCCGGACCGCAAACCGCAGCTCCTTCTCCAACGCGATCGGCGTGATCAGCTCCACCGCCATCGTCACGTTGTCC
>Ga0184639_10000311_pt1 | contig 18046 bp, 14 predicted proteins | sample PLM31_170_b2_FD_133155 | JGI IMG/M metagenome (GOLD analysis project Ga0184639, IMG submission 133155) | Groundwater sediment microbial communities from an aquifer in East River, Colorado, USA - PLM3-1_170_b2 | ecosystem: Environmental > Terrestrial > Soil > Riparian zone | place: USA: East...
CCGGGAACATGATCGCGAGCGCGATGCCGTGGCTCGCGAGGAGGAAGATCCCGTACCCCGCGTCGGTCTTGGCGGTGCCCTTGAGCACCAGCTGCATCAGATCGAACATCGCGCCGTAGAGGGGGAGCGTGGCGAGCGCGAGGAGCCCCATCGCGATCTGCACGACGCCGAGGAATGCGAGCGGCTCGCGCGCACGGTCGATGCGGCGCCGCACCCAGTACCCGCCGCAGGCGAGGCCGAGGATGAACGCCGAGAGCATGAGCTCGAACGAATGGGTCGCGGCGCCGAGCACCAGCGTCAGCATGCGGATCCAGCCGATCTCGTAGATGAACGACGCGGTCCCGGTCAGCGCCGCGACGGCGAGCAGCAGCCGCCACGGCGCCTCGGCACCGCCGGCGGCGGTGCGCTCGGCGATGGTGGCCGCCGCGACTCGCCCGGGCTCCGGATCGCGACCGGGCGCGACCAGCCACACGATCGCGGCGAGCGCGAGGTTCAGCGCCCCGGCAACCTGGATCGTGCCCGGCAGCCCGAGCTTGTCGATCAGCACGAAGCCGCTCGCCAGCACGCCGAGGGCGGCGCCGAAGCTGTTGGTGAAGTACAGCATCGCGAGCGCCTCGCCCGGCCGCTGGGGATGGCGGCGGAGGAGGCCCGCGCTCATGAGCGGGAAGGTCATCCCGAGGAGGATCGACTGCGGCAGGATGAGCGCCGCGGCGAGCGACCACTTGACGAGCGCCGCACCGGTGTCGGAGCCGAGCGCCGGCAGGATCGACCCGTACGCCGCGTCGGTCGTGGCGACGAACAGCGGATGGAAGGCGATCGCCGCGAGCCCGATCACCGCTTCCACGATCGCGTAGCTGCGCAGCAGGTTCCGCCAGCGCGCGGACAGGCGGCTCGCGAGCCACGCGCCGAGCGCCATGCCGCCCATGAACAGCGCGAGCACGAGCGTCTGCGCGTACGCGGCGTGGCCGAGGAAGAGCTTGAGGTAGTGGCTCCAGATCGACTCGTAGATGAGGCCCGCGAAGCCGGAGACCGTAAACAGCAGGAACAGCAGCCCCCGGCGGTATGCGGGTGTCGACCCAGGCGGGGGCGGTGCGGCGGTCACGGCTTCGGCGCGTCAGCGGGCGCCGCGGCGCCGATCCATCGGCGCGTCAGGCTGTAGCCGACCGCGAGCAGCGTCGGGCCCAGAAAGACGCCGATGAAGCCGAACGCGAGCACGCCGCCGAAGACGCCGAGCAGCACCAGCACGAACGGCATCGCCGCGCCGCGGCTGATCAGCAGCGGCTTGACGAAGTTGTCGATGCTGCTGACCACGAGCGCGCCCCAGACGAGCATGAACACCCCCCACGCGATCTCGTCCTGCAAGAACAGCCAGATCGCCGCGCCGCCCCAGACGAGCGGCGGGCCGATCGGCACCGGCGACAGGAGGAAGGTCGCCGCCCCGAGAAGGAGCGGAGAGGGGACGCCCGCGAGCCACAGACCGATCGCCGCGACCACGCCCTGCGCGAGCGCGGTGCCGATGATCCCGTACATCACGCCGACGACCGTGTTGTTGATCGTCCCGACCATCCCCTCCGCGAGGCCGCCGGCGAGCCGGGCCGCGACGCCGCGGATCGCCGCCATCAGCGCCTCGCCGTCGCGATAGAGGAAGAAGCCGATGAACACCGCCAGCGTGAGCTGGAGGATCCCTTCGCCGAGCACCCTCCCGACCGCGAGCAGGAACGCCTGCGCGGGTTGGGCGAAGCGTCGCAGCAGCGCGAGAGCCTCGTCGCGGCTCGCGGCGAGGCGCTGCCAGTACGCGTCGAGTTGCTCGCCGACGTACGGCAGTCCGATCAGCCAGGCTGGCGGCTCGGGCGGTCCCTCAGCGAAGGCCTGCTTGACCCACTCGACCAGCCGCGGCACGTCGTCGACGAGCGACCCGACGAGCAACACGAACGGGATGAGGCCGGTCAGCACGAGCAGCAGCGTCATCAGGCTCGCGGCGAGCGTCGAGCGTCCGCCGAGCTTGCCGCGGATCCACGCGTAGAGCGGCCACGTACAGGCAGCCACCGACGCGGCGAACAGCGTGGCGGCGAGGAACGGCTGCAGGACGACATAGCAGCCGACGACGAGAATCGCCACGGCGGCGATCTGCGCGAGCTGCTCGATGCGGCTGCGTTCTGCCATGAGGTCGGCGGTCGAGTGGCCGGGAGTGTAGCGGAGCATGCGTGGCGGCGCGTGAGAGAATCGCGTGAGCTCCGCTTCGCATCGCGCGCCGTGCCCGCCGCCGTCCCGATTCCGTACCGCCGGCTCGCCGGGATCTACTTCGCCTATTTCGCGTTCGTCGGCGCATTCGCGCCGTACTTCGGCCTGTACCTGCAGTCGATCGGGCAGGCGGCGTGGCAGATCGGGCTGCTGCTCTCGCTCATGCAGCTCATGCGGATCGCCGCGCCGTATTTCTGGGCGTCGCTCGCCGACCGGCACGGCTGGCGCGCGCGGCTGCTCCAGGGAACGCTCGCCACGGGGCTCGCGGCCTACGCGGGCGTGTTCGCGACGACCGAGTTCGCCGGGCTCTTCCTCGCGCTCGCGGGCTTCGCGTTCTTCTCGAGCGCGACGATGCCGCTCGTCGAGGCGATCACGCTCGCCGGGCTCCGCGGCCGCATCGAACGGTACGGCGGGATCCGGCTCTGGGGCTCGGTCGGCTTCATCGTCGCGGTGCTCGGCGCCGGCTGGGTGCTCGACCGCGTGGCGATCGCCAACCTGCTGTGGATGCTCGCCGTCGCGCTGGCGGCGACGCTCGCCCTCGCGTGCTCGTTGCGCGATCGTGCGACGCCCGCGCCGCCAGCGCACGAACCGGTCTGGCGGCAGGCGCTGCGCCCCGAGGTCGTCGCGCTGCTCGTCGCGAACGTGCTCATGAACGTCGCGCACGGGCCACTGTATGCCTTCTATAGCATCTACCTCGCGGAGGCCGGCTACAGCCGGTCCGCGATCGGCGCGCTGTGGTCGCTGGGCGTCGTGGCGGAGATCGGGGTGTTCCTCGCGGCCCCGGTCTGGATGAAGCGCTTCGCCGCGCACGACGTCCTCGCCGGATGCTTCGCACTCGCCGTCGTACGGTTCGCCCTGATCGGCTGGGGGGTTGCGAGCGTGCCGCTGCTCGTGGTCGCGCAAGTGCTCCACGCCGCAACGTTCGGCGCGTGCCACATGGCCTCGCTCGCCCTCGTGAACCGGTGGTTCACCGGCCCCCGCCAGGTCCGCGGACAGGCCCTGTACCTCTCGATCTCGTTCGGGCTCGGCGGCTTCATCGGTGCGGCGGCGAGCGGGGCGGCCTGGGACGCGGTCGGCCCGGGGTGGACGTTCACCGGGGCGAGCGCCGCGGCGGCGGGTGGCTTGCTCGTCCTCGCGCGACAGGCGAAACTGCTACGGTGTGCATCCGGTCGAACGGTCGATGCGGCGGCGCCACGGTAGCCGCTGCGGGAGGTGCCATGTTTCCTCGATTCCTCAGGCTCTTGGTCGTCGGTGCGGCGATCCTGGCGGTCACCGGCTGCGCGCAGACCACGCAATCCGGTGCGGTCGGCGTCGACCGGCAGCAGACGCTGCTCGTCTCGTCAAAGGACGTGGATCAGGCCGCGGCGCAGCAATACGCCAAGACGATCGGCGAAGCGCAGAAGAAGGGGCTGCTCGACCGCGACCCGGCGCAGGTCGAGCGCGTGCGGACGATCTCGAACCGGCTCATCGCGCAGACCGGAGTGTTTCGCCAGGACGCGCGCAGCTGGAAGTGGGAGACCCACGTGATCACCTCGAAGGAGCTCAACGCGTGGTGCATGCCGGGCGGGAAGATGGCCGTCTACACCGGCCTGATCGACCAGCTGAAGCTCAGCGACGATGAGCTCGCGGCGATCATGGGCCACGAGATCGCGCACGCGCTGCGCGAGCACGGCCGCGAGCGGGTCTCGCAGCAGCTCGCGACCGGGCTTGCGGTCGGCGTCGCGAGCGCGGTGCTCGGGCTCGGCCAGGGGGGCACGCAGCTCGCGGACATGGTTGCGCAGGTGACCTTCACGCTCCCGAACTCGCGGCTGCACGAGCAGGAGGCGGACCGGATCGGCGTGGAGCTCGCGGCGCGCGCCGGCTACGATCCGCGTGCCGCGGTCAACGTGTGGAAGAAGATGTCGCAGGCCGGGGGCGGCACGCCGCCGGAGATCCTGTCGACGCATCCGTCGCCGGCGAGCCGGATCAAGGACCTCGAGGTGTACTCGGAGCGGGTGATGCCGCTCTACCAGGCCGCCCGGCGGGGCGGCTGAGCACGCGCACGGGCGCGCCGCGCCGCGCTGCGTCGCACAACGGGCCTCGCGTGGCCCGGTCATGGGGGGTGGTTCCGCTATAATTTCCCTCTTTTCAGGCCCGAACAATGGCGCCGCAAACCCTCTACGACAAGCTCTGGGCGAGCCATGCCGTCCACGCCGAGGACGACGGCACGACGCTGCTCTACATCGACCGGCACCTCGTCCACGAGGTGACCAGCCCGCAGGCGTTCGATGGCCTGAAGCTCGCCGGGCGGAAGGTCTGGCGCCCGGGGTCGATCGTCGCCACGGCCGACCACAACACCCCGACCAAGAACTGGGACCAGGGGATCGCCGATCCGACCTCGCGCGTCCAGGTGGACGCGCTCGACGCGAACCTGCGCGCGCTCGGCGCGAAGGCGTACTTTCCGTTCCGCGACCGCAATCAGGGCATCGTCCACGTCATCGGCCCCGAGCAGGGCGCGACGCTGCCCGGCATGACGGTCGTCTGCGGCGACAGCCACACGAGCACGCACGGCGCGTTCGCCTGCCTCGCTCACGGGATCGGCACCTCCGAGGTCGAGCACGTGTTCGCCACGCAGTGCCTGCTGACCAAGAAGGCGCGCAACATGCTCGTGCTCGTCGAAGGGCGGCTGCCGCGCGGAGTGACGGCGAAGGACGTGGCGCTCGCGATCATCGGCCGGATCGGCACCGCGGGCGGGACCGGCTACGCGATCGAGTACGGCGGCAGCGCGGTGCGGGACCTGTCGATGGAAGGCCGAATGACCGTCTGCAACATGTCGATCGAGGCGGGCGCGCGCTGCGGCATGGTCGCCGTCGACGAAGTGACGGTCGAGTACCTGAAGGGGCGACGGTTCGCGCCGAAGGGCGAGCTGTGGGAGCGCGCCGTCGCGCACTGGCGCACGCTCCGTAGCGACGACAACGCAAGCTTCGACCGGGTGGTGACCCTCGACGCGCGCGAGCTGAAGCCGCAGGTGAGCTGGGGCACCTCGCCCGAGATGGTGGTGTCGATCGACGGCCGCGTGCCCGACCCGGACAAGGAGAAAGACCCGACCAGGCGCTCGGGGATCGAGCGCGCGCTCGAGTACATGGCGCTCGAGCCCAACATGCGAATGACCGACATCCGGATCGACAAGGTGTTTATCGGCTCCTGCACCAACTCGCGCATCGAGGACCTGCGGGCCGCGGCGGGGGTGGTGCGCGGCCGGCGCATCGCATCGAACGTCAGGCTCGCGCTGGTCGTGCCGGGCTCGGGGCCGGTGAAACAGCAGGCCGAACGCGAGGGGCTCGACCGCATCTTCACGGATGCCGGGTTCGAGTGGCGCGAGCCGGGGTGCTCGATGTGCCTCGGCATGAACGACGATCGGCTCGGGCCCGGCGAGCGTTGCGCGTCGACCTCCAACCGCAACTTCGAAGGGCGCCAGGGCCCCGGCGGGCGCACCCACCTCATGAGCCCGGAGATGGCGGCCGCGGCGGCGATCGCGGGGCATTTCGTCGACGTGAGAGCGTGGAGCTGACCCCTGCGATGGAGAAGTTCACGGTCCTGACCGGCATCGTCGCGCCCCTCGACCGGGCCAACGTCGACACCGACGCGATCATCCCGAAGCAGTTCCTGAAGTCGATCAACCGCTCGGGCTTCGGGCCGAACCTGTTCGACGCGTGGCGCTACCGCGACATCGGCGAGCCCGGGAGGGACTCCGCAAAGCGGCTGCCGAACCCCGACTTCGTGTTGAACCACCCGCGGTACAAAGGCGCGGCCATCCTGCTCGCACGGCAGAACTTCGGCTGCGGCTCCTCGCGCGAGCACGCGCCATGGGCGATGCTCGACTTCGGGTTCCGCGCCGTCATCGCGCCCTCCTACGGCGAGATCTTCTTCAACAACTGCTTCAAGAACGGCCTGCTTCCGATCGCGCTGCAGGAATCCGAGGTCGACCGCCTGTTCCACGACGTCGCCGCCTTCCCGGGGTTCCGGCTGACGGTCGACCTCGCGCAACAGACGGTCGCCTACCCCGACGGCAGCCGGACATTCCGGTTCGAGGTCGATCCGTTCCGGAAGCACTGCCTGCTGAACGGGCTCGACGAGATCGGGCTCACGCTGCGGCACGCGGACAAGATTCGCGCCTTCGAGGAACGCCGCAAGGCTGAACAGCCCTGGCTGTTCAGCTGACCGATGAAGATCGCGGTCCTCCCGGGCGACGGCATCGGCCCCGAGATCGTCGCGCAGGCGGTCAAGGTGCTGAAGGCGCTCGCGCGCAAGGGGCTCGAGCTCGAGGAGGCGCTGGTCGGCGGCGCCGGCTACGACGCCGCGGGCGATCCGCTCCCCGCGCCGACGCTCGCCCTCGCCAGGACGGCGGACGCGATCCTCTTCGGGTCGGTGGGTGGGCCGCAGTATGACCAGCTCCCGCGCGCGAAGCGCCCGGAGCAGGCGCTGCTCCGGCTGCGAAAGGAGCTGGGGTTGTTCGCCAACCTGCGCCCGGCCACGATCTATCCCGAGCTCGCCGGCGCGTCGACCCTCAAGCCCGAGATCGTCGCCGGGCTCGATCTCCTGATCCTGCGCGAGCTCACCGGGGACATCTATTTCGGCGAGCCGCGGGGCATCCGCGCGGGCGAGGACGGCGAGCGCGAGGGCTTCGACACCATGCGGTACTCCGAGTCGGAGATCCGGCGCATCGCCCACGTGGCTTTCAGCGCGGCGCGGAAGCGCCGGCGAAAGCTCTGCTCGGTCGACAAGGCGAACGTGCTCGAGACCTCGCAGCTGTGGCGCGAGGTCGTCACGGCGGTGGGCAGGGAGTATCCGGACGTCGAGCTCTCGCACATGTACGTCGACAACGCCGCGATGCAGCTGCTGCGGCTGCCGAAGCAGTTCGACGTGATCGTCACCGGCAACATGTTTGGCGATATCCTGTCCGACGAGGCGTCGATGCTGACCGGCTCGATCGGCATGCTGCCCTCGGCCTCGCTCGACGCGCGCGGCAAGGGCCTGTACGAGCCGATTCACGGGTCGGCGCCGGACATCGCGGGGAAGGACGTCGCGAATCCGCTCGCGACGATCCTGTCGGCGGCGATGATGCTGCGCTACAGCCTGAACCAGGACGACGCCGCGCAGCGGGTCGAGGGCGCGGTACGCAAGGTGCTCGCCGCAGGCCTGCGGACCGCGGACATCCACGCGCCCGGGACGACCCGGGTGGGCACGATGGCAATGGGCGACGCGGTGGTCGCGGCGCTCGCATAGACGAGGCTGGACGAAGATGAGACGAGTGGGGTTCGTGGGCTGGCGCGGCATGGTCGGCTCGGTGCTGATGCAGCGCATGCGCGAGGAGCGCGACTTCGACGACATCGACCCGGCGTTCTTCACCACGTCGAACGTCGGGGGCCAAGGGCCGGACATCGGCCGGGCGACCGGCGCGCTCGGGGACGCGCGCTCGATCGAGGCGCTGAAGGCGCTGGACGTCGTCGTCACCTGCCAGGGCGGCGACTACACGAACGAGGTGTACCCCAAGCTCCGGGCCGCGGGCTGGACGGGCTACTGGATCGACGCGGCCTCGGCGCTGCGGATGAACGCGGACGCGGTCATCATCCTCGACCCGGTGAACATGGACGTCATCGAGGACGCTCTGGCACGGGGCATCAGGAATTACATCGGCGGAAATTGCACCGTGAGCCTGATGCTGATGGGGCTCCACGGTCTGTTCAAGCACGGCCTGGTGGAGTGGCTCACCGCGATGACGTACCAGGCGGCCTCGGGCGCCGGGGCGCAGCACATGCGCGAGTTGCTCGCGCAGATGGGTGTCGCGCACCGCGCCGCCGAGGATCTGCTCGCGGATCCGGCCTCCGCGATCCTCGAGATCGACCGTCGCGTCGCCGACGCGCTGCGATCGGAGCGGCTGCCGAAGGGCGAGTTCGGCGCGCCGCTCGCCGGGAGCCTGCTCGCGTGGATCGACAAGGACCTCGGCAACGGCCAGAGCCGGGAGGAATGGAAGGCGCAGGCCGAGGGCAACAAGATCCTCGGCCGCACCGAGAACCCGATCCCGATGGACGGGGTCTGCGTGCGGATCGGCGCGATGCGCTGCCACAGCCAGGCGGTCACGATCAAGCTCACCCGCGACGTGCCGCTCGACGAGATCCACGCGCTGCTCGCCGAAGCGAACCCATGGGTGCGGCTCGTGCCTAACGAGCGCGAGGCGAGCCTGCGCGAGCTCTCGCCGGCGGCGGTGACGGGCTCGATGCACGTGCCCGTCGGGCGGTTGCGCAAGCTGGCGATGGGGCCGCAGTACCTCGCGGCGTTCACCGTCGGCGATCAGCTTCTCTGGGGCGCCGCGGAACCGTTGCGGCGTATGCTTTGGATCCTTCGTGAGCACGGGGAACACCGATCGCGTGGCCCGGCTCGGACGGCAGCGACGGCCTGACCGCCGCGTTGGAGGGCGGCGCGGCAGACGTTTTCGAGGCGCGTTCTGGGCCGGCCATCGACCAGCGTCGAAGGTCCAAAATGACTGCGAAATAGTTGGCTTAGCGGCGATTTTGAGGAGGAGGATTAGCTTGCAAGGCTAAACCCCTGATGCTATGTTAGTTACTTCGATCGAAGTCCCCGAGGGGGGCACGGTGGGAATCCGAACGATTACAACGAGACTGCTCGCCCTTCTGGCGCTTGCGTTGCTGCCGTTGGAGGTGCCGGCGGCCGGTCTGGGGCGGCTCGCCGTTTTGTCAGGCTTGGGTCAGCCGCTGCGCGCCGAGATCGAGGTCGTGTCCCTGCAGCGTGGCGAAGCCGAGTCGCTGAGCGCGAGGATCGCTACGCCTGACGCGTTCCGCGAAGCGGGGGTCGAGTATGGAGCGATGGTGCCGCGCGTCCGCACCGCGCTCGAGCGCCGGCCCAACGACCGATACGTGATCGTCCTCTCGACCCCGCAGCCGGTCGAAGAACCCTTCCTCGATCTGCTCGTGGAATTGAACTGGGTCGCGGGCCGGCTCGTTCGCCAATACACATTCCTGCTCGATCCCGTCGACTACCGGGGGCCGCAGCCGATCGCCGCCGCTTCGCCGAAGCCCGCGGTCACCGAGCTGCGCCCGGTCGAAGCGCCACGGCCTCCGGAAGTCGCCGCGGCCGCACCGGCCGCGCCGGTCGTCGCACCGCCTGCGGCGTCGGCTACGCCAACACCGTCCGCGCCCGCCGAGCCGCCCGCCGCCCAGACGCCGGCCGCGCCAACGCCGGCCGCGCAAACTCCGGCCGCGCAAACTCCGGCCCCACAAGCGCCCGCCGATGCGTCCCCGCTGGCACGCGAGGCGGTGGCCACGTACGAAGTGCAGAAGGGCGACACGCTGGGGAAGGTCGCGCAACAGCACAAGCCCGACGGCGTCACGCTGCAGCAGATGCTCGTGGCGCTCTACCGCGCGAACGAGGACGCGTTCATCCAAAAGAACATGAACCTGGTGCGCGCCGGCCGGGTCCTCACGATTCCGGGTCGGGAGGCCGTCGAGGTGATCGCCCCCGTCGATGCGAGCAAGATCGTCTTCGCGCAGGCGCAGGACTTCAACGAGTATCGCGCCAAGCTCGGCGAGGCGATCGCCGCGGCGCCGGCCCGGGCCGACGCGGCGCAGCAGCGCGCGGCCGGCCGGATCACCGCGCAACCCGAGCCGTCGGAGGCAGCGCCGAAAGCCGCGCCGCGCGACGAGCTGCGCATCTCGAAGGCGGACCAGGCGGCGAAGAGCGCAAAGGCCGCCGCGGCGGCCCGCGCGGACGATCTCGCGGCGCGCGAGCGCGCGTTGCAGGAAGCCAGTTCGCGCGTCACCGATCTGGAGCGGAACGTCAAGGATCTCCAGGGCCTGGTCGAGCTGAAGAACAAGCAGCTTGCCGACCTGCAAAAGCAGGCGGAGGTCGCGAAGGCTGCGGCAGCGAAGGCCGCCGCAGCGCCGGTGGCCAAGGCACCCGAGCCGAAGGCCCCGGCCAAGGCGCCGGAGCCCGCGAAGGCCGTGGAAGTCGCCAAAGCCCCGGCGGCACCCAAGGCCCCCGAGCCGCCGAAAGCGGAACCCGCGCCCAAACCCGAGGCACCCAAGGCCGAGCCCCCGGCGGCCAAGGCCCCCGAGCCGGCGAAGGCCGTCGAGGTCGCCAAAGCGCCGGAGGCGCCCAAGGCCGCCGAGCCTGCGCCCGCGGCACCCGCACCGCAGCCCGAAGCGCCGAAAGCCGAGGCCCCCAAGCCCCCGGCGCCACCCAAGGCCGCGGCGGCGCCGAAGAAGGCGGCGCCCCCGCCGCCGCCCCCCGAACCGAGCCTGGTCGACGCGATCCTGGAGGAGCCCCTGTACCTGGCAGGCGGGGGAGGTGGGATCCTGGCCCTGCTGATCGGGGGCTATCTGTGGCGAAAAAAGCGGAGCGCCAAGCTGGAGAATAGCCTGCTTGGCGTCACGACTACCGACTCGAGCTCCGTCTTCGGCACGACTGGCGGCCGCAGCGTCGACACCGGCGGCAGCTCGCTTCAGACCGACTTCAGCCAGAGCGGGATCGGCGCGATCGACACCGACGAGGTCGATCCGGTCGCCGAAGCCGACGTGTACATGGCGTACGGCCGCGACGCGCAGGCCGAGGAGATCCTCAAGGAAGCGCTGCTGAAGGACCCCAACCGCCAGACGGTCCGGGTGAAGCTCCTCGAGATTTACGCGGCGCGCAAGGACTTGAAAGCGTTCGAGACCACGGCCGGAGAGATCTACGCCGCGACCGGCGGCCAAGGGCCCGATTGGCAGAAGGCGATCGAGCTCGGGCTCTCGATCGACCCGAGCAACCCGATGTACGGCGGACGGCGAGCGGCAAGTGGCCGCCCGCCCGAACGCGACACGGTGGTGCTCCCGGCCGCCGGCGGCGCGGCAGCGGCGATCGCGAGCGACCTCGCCTTCGACCTGGCGGGCGGCAAGGGGCCGCCGTCGATCGACTTCGATCTGGGTGCCGGCGCCCGCGGCTCCGGCGCGGCGGCGCCCGACCTCTCGCTCGACGTGGCGAGCCAGGCGCCGGCGGATCTCGGCTTCGACCTCAACCTCGGCGGCGACTCCCAGAAGCCCGCCGTCGAAGAGGCGAGCGATTTCTCCCCGAGCGGCACGTTCATCATGGACGCGGCCACGAAGAAAGCGGTCAGCGACATGGTCGAGGCGCAAGGCGCCCCCGGATCGCTCGAGATCGACTTCGAGCTGCCGGGGACGAAGGGCGGTGCCGCGCCGGGGGCGCTCGAACAGACCGCGAGGATGCAGGCCGCGCAGCGGGCGAACGTGACCGAGATCGACTTCAAGCTCGGGGACCCGACGAAGCCCGCAGGTAGCGCAATGGATCTCGGCGGGATCAGCTTCGATCTCGGCAAGGGGGGCGGCGAGGGTGCGCCGGTCGACGCCCGCTGGCAGGAGGTGGCCACCAAGCTCGACCTCGCCAAGGCGTACGAGGAGATGGGGGACAAGGACGGCGCGCGCGAGCTGCTGAACGAGGTGCTGAAGGAGGGCGACGCCGCCCAGCAGCAGCAGGCGAAGCAGATGCTCGCGGCCATAAGGTAACGTCCGCTTCGAAATAGACGCCTGCTCCGCAGACGATCTCCGAAGGCCGCATCCGCGGCCTTCGTCCGTTCTGGAAGAAACCGCATTGAGAATCGCGATTGGCGTCGCGTACGACGGGCGAACCTTCGCCGGCTGGCAGTCGCAGCCCGGGGGCAATACGATCCAGGACCGCCTCGAGGCGGGTCTTACTGCGATCGCGAACGCGCCGGTGCGCGCCACGGCGGCCGGGCGGACTGACGCCGGCGTGCACGCGACCGGGCAGGTCGCCCACTTCGACACCGGGGCGGAGCGACCGGAGACCGCCTGGGTCCGCGGCGTGAACGCGCAGCTCCCGGAGGCGATCGCAGTGCAATGGGCCTGCGCGGTGGAAGCGGAGTTCCATGCGCGCTACTCGGCGACGAGCCGCACCTATGCGTACGTCCTGTACAACCATCCGGTCCGTCCGTCGGTGTTCGGTGGCCGGACCGGCTGGTTCCATCTGCCGCTCGACGTCGACCGGATGCGCGCAGCGGCCGGCGCGCTGGTCGGCGAGCACGACTTCAGCGCGTTTCGCTCCGCCGAGTGCCAGGCGAAGAGCCCGGTGCGCGTGCTCATGCGCGCGGCGGTTGAGCGACAGGGCGAATACGTCGTCTTCGAGTTCACTGCCAGCGCGTTCCTGCATCACATGGTGCGCAACCTCGTCGGCTGCCTCGTCCACGTGGGAAAAGGCGCCCAACCCCCCGGGTGGGTCGCGGAGGTGCTCGCCGGTCGCGACCGCCGCCGCGCCGCGCCGACCTTCGGACCGGAAGGGCTCTACCTCACGCGCGTGACGTACCCGGAACGCTGGAACCTGCCGCGGTTCGCGCCTATGCTCCCGCTCTTCTCCGAGTCGCGCCCGAATAGCTCATGAGGACGAGGGTCAAGATCTGCGGCATCACGTCGGTCGCCGACGGTCTGGCCGCGGCGCGGCACGGCGCGGACGCGATCGGGCTCATCTTCCATCCTCCTAGTCCGCGTCGGGTAACGCTCGAACGTGCGGCGGAGATCGCCGCGGGTCTGCCGCCCTTCGTCGCGCGCGTGGCGGTGTTCGTGAACCCTTCCGCAGCGCACGTGGACGCGGTGATCGGCGCGTGCCGGCCGAGTCTGCTGCAGTTCCACGGCGAGGAGGCCCCGGAGTTCTGCCGGGGTTTCGGCGCGCCCTACCTGCGGGCGGTGCGGGTGAGATCCGGAGTCGATTTGCTAGAATGCCTCGCCGCTTATGAGGATGCCGCGGGCTGGTTGCTCGACGCGTATCGTGACGACCTGTACGGCGGCACCGGCGAGGCCTTCGACTGGGGCCTGATCCCGCAGCGCCTCGCCCGTCCGGTGATCCTTTCGGGGGGGCTCGATGCGCAGAACGTGGGTGAGGCGGTCCGCCGCGTGCGGCCGTGGGCGGTCGACGTCTCGAGCGGGGTCGAGTCGGCGAAGGGCGTCAAGGACGAGCGGCTGATCGCCGCCTTCATCGCGGGAGTCCGCAATGCAGATGCATGATCTTCCGGACGCTCGAGGGCACTTCGGGCCGTACGGCGGCGTCTTCGTCGCCGAGACTCTCGTTCACGCGCTCGAGGAGCTGCTCGCCGCCTACCAGCGCTTCAGCAAGGATCCGGAGTTCCTCGCCGAGTTCCGCTACGAACTGAAGCATTACGTCGGCCGGCCGAGCCCGATCTACCACGCGAAGCGCTGGTCGCAGCTCCTTGGCGGTGCGCAGGTCTTCCTCAAGCGCGAGGACCTGAACCACACCGGCGCGCACAAGATCAACAACACCGTCGGGCAGGCGCTGCTCGCGCGGCGAATGGGCAAGCCGCGCGTGATCGCCGAAACCGGCGCGGGAATGCACGGCGTGGCGGCCGCCACCGTTGCCGCGCGCTACGGCATGGAATGCGTGGTGTACATGGGGGCGGAGGACGTCAAGCGTCAGGCCGCGAACGTCTACCGGATGAAGGTCCTCGGCGCGACCGTCGTCCCGGTCGAGTCGGGCTCGAAGACGCTCAAGGATGCGCTGAACGAGGCGATGCGCGACTGGGTGACCAACGTGCACAACACGTTCTACATCATCGGCACCGTCGCCGGCCCGCATCCGTACCCGATGATGGTGCGCGACTTCCAGCGCGTGATCGGGCGCGAGTGCCTCGAGCAGATGCCCGAGGTCGCCGGCCGCCAGCCCGATGCCGTCATCGCCTGCGTCGGCGGCGGGTCGAACGCGATGGGCATTTTCTACGACTACATCCCGCACGAGAAAGTTCGTCTGATCGGCGTCGAGGCGGGCGGCTACGGCCTGGCGACCGGCAAGCACGCGGCCTCGCTCAACGCCGGGAAGCCGGGCGTTCTCCACGGCAATCGCACGTATCTGCTGCAGGACGAGCACGGCCAGATCATCGAGACCCACTCGATCTCGGCGGGGCTCGATTACCCGGGGGTCGGGCCCGAGCACGCGTGGCTGAAGGACTCCGGCCGCGCCGAGTACGTCACGATCGACGACGACGAGGCGCTGAAGGCTTTCCAGGATTGCTGCCACTACGAGGGGATCATCCCGGCGCTGGAATCGTGCCATGCGCTCGCCTACGCGGCGAAGATCGCGCCGACGATGGCGCGCGACCGGATCCTGCTGGTGAACCTGTCCGGGCGCGGCGACAAGGACATGCACACGGTCGCCGAGAAATCGGGAATCGAGTTCTAGAGCGACGTGTCCCGAATCGCTTCCATCTTCGAACGCCTCGCGCGCACCGGGCGCAAGGCGCTCATTCCGTTCATCACCGCCGGCGATCCGTCGCCGCAGGCGACCGTGCCGCTCATGCACGAGCTCGTCAAGGCGGGCGCGGACGTGATCGAGCTCGGCGTGCCGTTCTCCGACCCGATGGCCGACGGCCCGGTGATCCAGCGCTCGAGCGAGCGCGCCTTGAAGCACGGGATCAGCCTGGACACGGTGCTCGGATACGCAGCCGAGTTCCGTAGCCGCGACGACGCGACCGGCCTCGTGCTCTTCGGCTACGCGAATCCGATCGAGGCGCTCGGCGCCGAGCGGTTCGTCGAACGGGCCGCCGCGGCGGGCGTCGACGGCGTGCTGGTCGTCGATTACCCGCCGGAGGAGTGCGGCCCGTTCGCCGAGCTCGTCAAGAAGCGCGGAATGGACCTCATCTTCCTGCTCGCGCCGACCTCGACCGAGGCCCGCGTCGAGCGGATCGCGGGGCTCGCGAGCGGCTACATCTACTACGTTTCCTTGCGAGGGGTCACCGGGGCGTCGCACCTCGACGTCGCCGACGTCGCGGCCAAGCTCGCGGCGATTCGCCGCAAGACCTCGCTCCCGGTCGGCGTCGGCTTCGGGATCCGGGACGGCGAGACCGCGCGGGCGGTCGGCGCGGTTGCCGATGCGGTCGTGATCGGCAGCCGCCTGATCCAGGAGATGGAGCAAGCCCCGGCCGGCGCGGCGATCGAGCGCGCCGGCGCGTTCCTCGCCGGGATCCGGCAGGCGCTCGATGGCTCGGAGAAGGCCGCGGCGAGGCGCGCATGAGCCTGCCGGGCCGTCCCAAGGGCGAATCCCGAGCGCGCGAGCCGCGAGGGTAGTCCAGTGAGCTGGCTCCAGAAGCTGCTGCCGCCGAAGATCCAGCGCACCGGCGCGGTGCGGCGCACCGTGCCGGAGGGCCTCTGGACGAAGTGCGAGGCCTGCGATGCCGTCCTCTACACGACCGATCTCGAGAAGAACGCGAACGTCTGCCCGAAGTGCGGGCACCACAGCCGTCTCGGCGCGCGGGCGCGGCTCGATCTCTTCCTCGACCCGGAGGGCCGCTTCGAGATCGGCGCCGAGGTGCTGCCGGTGGACACGCTGAAGTTCAAGGATTCGCGCAAGTACGCCGAGCGCCTCGAGGAAGCCGAGAAGGAAACCGGCGAGACGGACGCGCTCGTCGTGCTGCAGGGGGCGGTCAAGAACGTGCCGCTCGTGGCGAGCGCGTTCGAGTTCGCCTTCATGGGCGGCTCGATGGGGTCGGTGGTCGGCGAGCGGTTCGTGCGCGGCGTGCACGTCTGCCTCGACCAGAGCCTGCCGCTGGTGTGCTTCACGGCGACGGGGGGCGCGCGCATGCAGGAGGGCCTGCTCTCGCTCATGCAGATGGCGAAGACGACCGCGGCGCTCACCCAGCTCGCCGCGCGCCGCCTGCCGTTCATCACGGTGCTCACCGACCCGACCATGGGTGGTGTCTCCGCGAGCTTCGCGATGCTCGGCGACGTCGTGATCGCCGAGCCGAAGGCGCTCATCGGGTTCGCGGGTCCGCGCGTCATCGAGCAGACGGTGCGCGAGAAGCTGCCCGAGGGCTTCCAGCGCGCCGAGTTCCTGCTCGAGAAGGGCGCGATCGACCTCATCGTCGACCGCCGCCGCCTGCGCGATCAGATCGCCTCGCTCATCACCCTGTTGATGCGGCTGCCGCCGGCGGCCTAGGAACGAACCGGTCTCGTCGTCGGCTGATGGACCTCGCCGGCTGGCTCGCGTACATCGAGCGGCAGCACCCGCAGACGATCGCGCTCGGCCTCGACCGGGTGCGAGCGGTCCTCGATCGGATCGCGACCCCGAAGCCCTGCCCGATCTTCACCGTGGGCGGCACCAACGGCAAGGGGTCGACCTGCGCCATCATCGAGTCGATCCTGCTCGCCGCTCGCTACCGGGTGGGCTGCTACACCTCTCCGCATCTCGCGCGCTACAACGAGCGGGTGCGGGTGAACGGCCGCGAGGCCGACGACGCAACGCTCGCTGCAGCGTTCCAGGAGGTCGACCTCGCCCGCGGCGACACCGCGTTGACGTACTTCGAGTTCGGCACGCTCGCGGCATGGCTCGTGCTTGCGCGGGCGGGGCCCGACGCCCTGGTGCTCGAGATCGGACTCGGCGGCCGGCTCGATGCGGTGAACGCGTTCGAGCCCGACTGCGCGATCCTCACCAGCGTCGCGCTCGATCACCGCGAGTACCTCGGCGATACGCGCGCGACGATCGGTTGGGAGAAGGCGCACATCTTTCGGCCCGCGACGCCGGCCGTCGTCGGTGATCCGAGCCCGCCGCAGAGCGTGCTCGACCACGCGCGCGAGATCGGGGCGGGCCTCCAGCTGATTGGCCGCGATTTTGGCTATCACGCGGAGCCTCGGCAGTGGCGGTACTTCGGTCCTGGCGGCACGCGCGCGGGGCTCGCCTACCCCGCGCTGCGTGGGGCGAAGCAACTCGCGAACGCGGCGTGTGCCATCGCCGCGCTCGACAGCCTCCGCGAGCGGGTGCCGTTCGGGGCGCAGGACATTCGCCGCGGGCTCGCCGCAGTCGAGCTGCCAGGGCGCTTCCAGGTGCTGCCCGGGCGCCCCACGGTCATCCTCGACGTCGCTCACAACCCCGAGGCCGCGGCGGTGCTGGCGGAGGGCCTCGCCGGGATGGGGCGCTACCGGCGCACCCTCGCCGTCATCGGGATGCTGCGCGACAAGGACGTCGCGGGAGTGTGCCGCGCGTTGCACGGCCGGATCGATTGCTGGTACGCGGCGACGCTCGACAACCCGCGCGGCGCCACGGCCGAGGAGGTCGAGCAGGGGATCGTCCGCAGCGGGGCTGGCGGCGAAGTCCGGCGCTTCGCGTCACCTCGCGAAGCGCTTGTTGCGGCGCAGGGAGACGCCGGGGAAGATGATAGAATCGTCGCGTTCGGTTCCTTCTACACCGTGGCGGAGGTGATGGCCGCGCGCGCCGCGACACCGCGGAGCCCAGATGCGGGGTAACGACGAGACGCTCGAGCTGCGACGACGAGCGCGGCGGCGCCTCATCGGTGCGATCGCGGTGGTGCTGGCGCTGGTGCTCATCCCGCCCTGGGTGATGGATCTCGAGCCCAAGCCGGTCGTCACCAACCTCACGGTCGAGATCCCCAAGCAGCAACCTGGCGGGCCGAAGCTTCCGGCGGCGCCCGCGAGTGCTCCGGCGTCCGCGAAGGCGCCCGACGCCGCGGCGACTGCAGCGCGGACCACGGCCAACCAGGAGATCCCCCGACCCCCGGACGTGAAGCCCGAGTCCGGCCTGCCCGGCGAGCGGCCGAATGCGGCTGCGCCGGCGCCGAAAGCGGCGACGATGGCCCGGGCGGCGCCGGGCGATGCGGTCCACAAGGAGGCCGAGGCCAAGCGCGCCGAGGCCATCCTCAACGCCGAAACCTACGTCGTGCCGCTCGGGGCGTTCGCGAGCCGGGACAACGTGAAGCAGCTCGAGGCGAGGCTCTCCAAGGCGGGCG
>Ga0184639_10000312_pt1 | contig 18028 bp, 20 predicted proteins | sample PLM31_170_b2_FD_133155 | JGI IMG/M metagenome (GOLD analysis project Ga0184639, IMG submission 133155) | Groundwater sediment microbial communities from an aquifer in East River, Colorado, USA - PLM3-1_170_b2 | ecosystem: Environmental > Terrestrial > Soil > Riparian zone | place: USA: East...
GCCAGAATGCGATCACGGATTTCATCCAAGTTCAGGCCAACGACCTCCTGAATCTTGTTGACGAATGTCGTCTTGAACAGCTCGTCCCTGTCATCCGACCTCTCACCGAGTGATTCGATGAAGAGCGCTTCGGCGTTCAGGACGACGTCAGACTGACGCTTCAGTTCTTCCTGTTCGATCTGAGCCTTGCCGATCTTGGCCTCGGCCTCGTCGTGAACCTGATGTGGAAGCTTCTCTGTTGGGACTGAACTCGGCGTCTTGTCTTGCTTAGGTGCAACCGCCTTGATTTTCATCGCGGCCAGCCGAGCCTTCCAATCACTACCCGTCGAAGTTGTCTTCGCCAACTTGGCTTCTACGACTGGAATTTCCACGCCGTCGCTTGCCTTTGCCTCTGACATTTCTTTCATCTTCTCGTTGTTTTCTGGTTTCTCTGCTCTGAACTCAGACATCATGTCCTCCACTTACTTGTTGATACACGAACTAACGAAGCACCGAGAAAAGGATAATTGTCTTGCGACAACATCCCTTTCCCCGAACTTCATCGGTCCTTAAGAATCTCGTTGATGATACGGATGCGCTGCTCGTTGTCAGCAATCGAGCGGTTGTAGCTGTCGTTCAGCTGGTTATAAGTCTTGATGAATTTCTTCAGAGCCACTGAGGTCATCAGCTCGTAATACGCGCGCAGAGCAGTGCAGTCCAGAACCTTCGTTTCGAGATTGACTTCGTTCATCATGAACTCCTATTAGAATTTGTCTACGATTTGAACCGTTTCACGCTCAGCAAACAGGGGAAGAACATGTGTCCTGACGAATGCAGCTACTAGTCTGGGAAGGTGCTCAGGAGCATATCCCCACATGAGAATGCAGCCGCATCCACAATCTCTGTAGTGCCGCACCGAACGAGCCGACCCCCAAAGATGATCCCAATGATTGCTATCATACTTGATTTCGGACATCCTCTGTCCACAATCAGGGCATTTCGATGGCATTTGCATTCGAGCGAAACCAAAGCGATGAGTAACATCCATTCTCATCACCGCTGCTCCAACGTGTAGTAGGCCGTCGGAAAGCCACCGTTGATTGACACGAGACAGCACGCCTGAAAGTATGTGCCCGTCGCGAACAGATACTCGGCAACATCCTTCGCGTCATTGTGCTCCGGCCAGATCGTGTCCTCCAAGATCCAGCCAGACTCCGTGTGCCGCCGCGTGGCGACGTAATACTCTTTCTTCGATTGCTCGTTCATCATGAACTCCTGATTAATTACGCGATTCTGAGTGTGTGCTCGCCGTCGTGCAGGCGAATGATTGACTTGCACAGTTCCTGCTCGACGTATTGGGAAAGTGAAATGCCCTGTGATGCAGCAATCTCACGCGCACGTTCCCAAATCTCTGGATTCTTCGCATACATTGTGAAGATTCGAGGATTCCTTTTCTTATGCATTAGCTTTTCCTTTGAGAAACCGAATCAGAGCAATTGCTATCATTCCGATGCTCAAAAGAGTTTATAGACGGGAACCAGCCGCAGCCAGTCCCCGTCTCGAATTGTGTTTGATGGATGATTTGGGGTCGCTACTCCCCGCCACGTGCGCGTTCAAGGTATTGGTTTCCTCTTATTCGCTGTATTCAATCGAGACTGTTCTATCTGCTTCCCCTCCGACCAAATTGCCCGGCCTCGGTCATTCAAAGTGTCATACCGGCATCTTCAGGGTTTTGCCTATCCAACAGAGTGTCTCGCCAAACGATGCATTATCCGCAAATGAGCCGTTGTAGACTCACAACAGAGCTTGAGTTGGCGCTAGATGTGGCTTTTAAGTTGTCAAAGACCTGAAGGCCCGCCGCTTCTATCTGAGAATGAGTTTATGCGTAAACCGCGTTCATCCAGAGACAAGGGCTGCAAAGAGCTGGCGGCATCCAGAACCGAACCGAGAAACCACCAACCCCTATTATAGCATACCCTGCAACTCCCTGCAATTGTTGTAAACAAAGGGGTTAGCGGCGCGAAGCGGATCAGTGTGCCATTTTGAGACACATCATCTAGATTGTGCCTGATAAATACCTTCTGAGCAGATCCTCGATAATGTCACTAAGTGATTTATCCTGCAAGTCTGCAATCCTTTGTGCTTCCTCCCACAGTGCTTGATCTTTCATGTAAATCGCTTTCATCGGCTTCCTGCCACCACTGAGACTAGGCCGTCCACGCTTGCCGGCTCTATCGAGCATGTTTCTTAATGCCCCGCTTCTCGATGAAATCAGTGATACTCTCAGTTGGCGCGTGCGATTCCATCCATCTCTGATAACAAGCGCCACACTCGTAAGTTGTGTAGTTTGCGTCTTTCTCTACCATCCATACGTTCTTGCATGGACAATAGAGGCATTTCTTGTCCTTGATCTTTTTCATCATGGCTCCTCCATATAGATTTGGCTTTTGCCGTTGGGCAACTCTAGCTTACCACGAATGCAGTAAAAAGTCCAGCAAATTTCGACTTCTACGTATGTATTAGTAGACGATCTATAGGGTTATTTGGTATAGAATTGGCCTAATTCCGGTATAGATTTGATATAGATTTGGGGTATTCTCAGAAAGTGTTCAGGCGCGTTTTCCCTAATGTTTTCGCGGAAAATAAGTGTTCAGGGTGTATAGGTGTGTGTGATGTTGTTTTCTTTATAAAATATATTAATTAATAATAGACACCTCTATAAAACTCTATAGATTCCCAGACCTTTATAGAGTCCGAAGACCGGAGGACATTTTTAGAAGTGTGTGGGGGTCTATTCTATACACATACACACCTATACATGGTGAACACTTAAAAAGGCCCATATTCATTGCCCTGAACACTTATTTCACTTTATCCAATTTAATACCGGAATTTACCCAATTCTATACCGGAATTATACCGGAATTGCCTTGTCCATACAGGAAGGTATGTGGACGAGTGCTCAGGTAGGAGAGATCTATAGATTAGCTTCACTCGACAATGGGAAACCGGGCCAATCAAACGCAGTTCAGGAAGTGAACACTTTCGCTCAATTTCAAGCAATCTAGGCCCGATCTGCCCTATTGACTTTGGAAGTGCTGAATGCTATCCTTATTACTCAACGCGCGCACTAATCAGAAAGCACAAGATCATGGATATGACTGGATTCACTCTACTGGCACTTGCGGCGACGTGGCTGTTCACTGCAAGCTCTGGTCGGCGATAAGCAGAGCCAATCTATAAAGCTCCGCTCACTGCCCCTAGGACGAACGATCGGCAGAGCACGCACTTGGATACCACCCTGCCTCCGATCGTTCAAATGAACAGGTATACAGGGCAAATGAACACTTGTTTAGGCCGACCCCTAAGCCCGGTAGAACCAGCCCTATTTTACAACATCTATAGATTCCCAAATCCATCATCAGGCGCCACGCTCGACGAGCCCCTGGTGACAAGCTCAGGTAGGACGCCCCTATAGATACGAGCCGCTTTCGAGCTGGAGCTGGTGCTCGACGAGGCTGCTGGAAATGACGGGGATTCTATATGCCGGGCGAAGTCATCTCATGAGATACGGGCGGATCAGGCATCGGCGGTTGTTTGTGCAAGGTGGCTGCAAAACGCGCGTTTTTGTTAGCGTTTTTGTGCGTTTGACAATGGTCTATGGATTTGCTATTCTATTGACTCAGTCGGCGGTTGGAACGGGCGAGCGGAATAACCCGCTACCCTGAAAGACCGAAACACTCTATAGAGTGGAGTTTATGAAAAACAAAAACGGCTCAAACCTCGTCAGCGGAAAGACAATCGTCAACAGCAAGACAATCGCAAAGGAAACGAAGAAAATGGAAAACGGCAAAACGGAAAAACAGCCCGAAAAGAAAGTTTTCGTGGCTTCGGTGGAACAGGGCATTGCAGACCTTATCGCGGAAGGCCAGCTCCCGGCGGAAGTCACGGGGCTGATCGAACAGGGCATCATCAAGGCCGTGATTGATCAGGCCAACGTGGACGAGGACAAATACTCCGGCGATTACATCCGGCTCACGTTGGGCGACGGCGCGAAAACGGATGATGATGTGATCATGGGACTTCTCATGATCGCGAACGGCAACTTGCGCGCGCCGTTCAAGGAAGACGGCGAAACCCGCGACATGCGCAAGCCGTCGTTGGAGAAGTTTGCGCTTTACGGCGCTGATCTGGCCTCGCGTTCGCGGGTGAGCCAGCGGGTCAAGGCAGCGGCTGAAGGCCCGGAACGCGCGATCGAACGCATGGCCGATCAGCTTCAAAAGGCGAAGCCCGGCATGTCGCGTGAAAAGGCAATGGCGAAGGCGGTCGCCATGCTGGAGGATGACGGCGACGAATAGTCGCAATCTATCAAGGCGGGGGACAGCAAACCCCGCCTCTTTTCATCCCGTATATTCCGATATCGTAGTATCCGCTACCGCACCATCCGCTCTCGACATACTTTTCTATATCAACTAATAAATCTATAGGGACGCACGTAGATATAGCGGCTTCCTTTTGTATAGCGACTTACCTTTATATAGCAGCTATACTTTATATAGTCCCACCGACGGGTCCCATTTCCTGGCCCCCCTGCGAAGCATTTCCCGTTAAACACATAGAGCCTATCAAGAACTAACCTAAAAGATAGGGTTGGTTTGGGGATAAGAACCAGAACCGTTCAGTTTTTGAACGCCCAGATAACCGCGATTTCGTTAAGGAAAAGGGGGGTTGACAAAAATCCCCTATCGTGCTAGTCTAGATGCAATCCATCTTTTGCTTCGCAACGATTGGCTCGGGGTCTATCTATTTAGCCATGTTTATAGACGTGAAAGAACTCGCAAGGCGCAAAGAGGAATCGAATAATCTGATCGAGCGCATGTCTGTCGCTCCATCTGAGCCAATCGATGTCCCTCTCGATACCTCCAAGTTCAAAAAAGATGGAACCAACAGAAAGACGCCCGAGTATTCTCCAGAGCAACGTGCACTGATCGGAGTCTCTGCGATTGCGCTCGGACCAAAGAAGGCTGCTGAAGTCCTTGATGTTTCTGAGTCCTATGCCAAGGTTCTGGCCAGGGGAAGCTATAGCACGGCTCTGGACCCAGAGGAACGGGATAGGAGAAATCAGGAACTGAAGGATGCCGTTTACGAAGGACTCGCATCTATCAGGGAGAAGGCCCGCGAGAAATTGATGATGGCACTGGATGGCATTGATGAGGTATCGCTTGGAGCCATCAAGGGTAGTGACAAGGCGAAGGTTCTAGCCAATATCTCCAATCAGCTCAGCTCTGTCATCGACCGAACCATCAACAAGGGCGAGCATCTGCATGATAGCAGAAGCACTCATCTTCATCTCTACGCGCCCGAAACTAGACCGATAACTGCATTCACTATCAAAAGGATTGGTGGAAACACTGATTCTGAAGCCACAGGTTCATCGAATGCCCAATCAAGCTCAGAATGAAACTCGTGAAGATCGAAGGATGGATGGCAAAGTCGTCCGTCTCAACAAAGGATTCGGCTTCATAGAGGGAGTAGATGGCCGAGACTACTTTTTTCATTGGACAGAGCTCGACAAATTCTCGAAGCAATTCCGCAATCTTAAAGTAAACGAGCTTGTCTCGTTTCAGCCAGGAGCGACAGACGACGGGCCACGGGCATTCTGCATAAAGACGGAGTAGAGCAATGTTGCTGATTATTGTCGTCTTGCTCATCTTGTTGCTCGGCACTGGTCCTTGGTATCCATACTCGCGCTCATGGGGCTATGGTCCTTCTGGATTGCTGGGAATTGTCCTGGTGATCTTGCTGCTCTATTTCTTGTTGGGGAGAGGTCGGCTCTAGATGGAGTGGATGCTTCAGTTCTTTCAATACGATCACCTCCCAGAGAAACTTCGGGACGCCTCGAAACCTTTCTGTGATCTCGCGCACAAGGTCGTGGATGAGTTTCCTGAGAATCCTGAGCGGACGGTTGCTCTGAGAAAGCTCTTGGAGTGCAAGGATGCGGCGGTGCGCGCGGTTCTGGCTGGTCCGACACCACGTCGCACGTAACAAGTGCCGCTTCAGATCGAATACTTTGAGGGAGGGGTTCGCAGGACCTGGAGACCATTCCCGCGCCAAGAAAAATTCCTCAGCCTCCCCGATGAGGTCTTTGAAGGCTTCTATGGTGGGTCTGTTGGTGGAGGGAAAAGCGAGCTTCTAGTTCTGCTGCCTGTCCTGAAGGGGTGGTATAGAAAGGCTCAGTTTAGAGGGATCATCTTTCGCCGGACAATGCCGGAACTGAAAGAGTCCCTGATTCCACGTAGCGAGGAGATCTATCGCGCTCTCGGTGCTGAATATAATGCGACAGACCACATATGGAAATTTCCTAGTGGTGCCGTCATTAAATTCAGCTATTTGGAGAGCATGGCTGATGCGAGGTCGCATGACACCTCGGAGTTCCACTACGCAGCCTTTGATGAGCTGACACACTTTGAGGAGGGTGAATACACCTACATTGCTTCTTCTCGTGTTCGCAGCACAGATCCTGAGCTTCCTGCTTGCGTTAGGTCAGCCTCTAATCCTGGCAACATTGGTCACGGTTGGGTTAGGACTCTATTTGTTGAACCGGATCGTGAGGGGCTAGGCGACACGATAATATTCGACGAGAATTCTCAGACATATAGGGCGTTTGTCAGGGCACGACTAACTGATAACCCCTATCTGATGACGAATGACCCGAATTATATCAATCGTCTACGTCGGCTGCCGCCCGCTGAGTATAAAGCTAAGGTCGAAGGAGATTGGTGGGTATTCGCCGGACAGGTCTTTAGTGAGTGGAGAGAGTTCGCTATTGAAGGTGAGCCACGATATGCAGTTCATGTTGTAGATCCCTTCATCATCCCAGCCTATTGGCCCCGTGTTCTGTCGATAGATTGGGGTGGGGTGAATCCGGAGCGAAAGGCTCAGACAGTCGCTGGATGGTATGCAATTTCCCCTGGACGTAGAGTTTTCAAGTATCGAGAATACACGTCCAAGGACAAGATAGCGATCTGGGCGGCTGATGTAGCGCGCTTGAGCACAGAAGAACCGCTCAAACGAATTGTTCTTGATCCATCGGCATGGGCTAATCGTGGGCAACGTCATACAATTCAGGAAGAATTCGTCAAGCACTCCAAGTTCCTCATTACAGAGAAAGCCAATAATGATCGCCTTGGAGGGAAGCAACTCCTTCACGAGTATCTCAGGTGGACCGTTAAGCCAGCTCGTTATATTCCGCCTGAAGGATATAGTGAAGAACTCGCGACGAGAATCTGGAGGGTCCACGGAACGAAGGGTCTTAGGGAGTATAAGGAAATGTTCCTCCCCGAGAAACCGGAGGGGAATCTTCCAAAGCTCCTAGTCTTTCGTGGCTGTAGAGAGACAATAGACGTTCTTCCAAAGTGCGTCTACAATGACCCAAGTAAGGCAGGAAAGAATCCAGAGGACGTCAAGGAATTCGACGGGGATGACGCCTACGATGAGACTCGCTATGCAGTCAATGCAGCTGAGGATCTCCTAGACTCACCCGACGCGCACTTGGAGGAGTTAGTTGAACAAGGTGTCATCGTGGATCGTCTCCAGCAAACAGGTGATCAGACGAGCTACTATCGTGCAATGGAACGATTTGAAGCGAAGCATCGCGGCGATGATCAACCGACTCAGCTCTATCACGCGCCCAAGTTCGGAAAGGTCAATCGAGTCAGGCGCGGACGCTCATTTTCGCATTAAGAAGCTCGGTGCGCGTCTGGTTGACAATGAGCGAGAACTCTACACAGGATACATCAGGCGGCTCGAGGCTGAACTCGATCGCGCGCACGGAACCAATCAGCGTCTCCTTGATGAATTGCTCGCAGCTAAGCAGCCTTATCGACCAGCTGCTAGCGAGTCGCCGATGGAACCCGTCGGACCAAGGACCATGTCATTCCAAGAGGCCGCGAAAAGAGTCAGAGAGTTTGAAAGAAAAAGACTAGAGAAACCAGAAGAGGTCTCCAATGCCAGCGAAATCGAGCAAGCAATATCGTCTGATGCAGGCCGTAGCGCACGGGGCGGAGCCGAAGGTCAAGGATGGGCCGTCTGAAGGTGTCGCACGTGAAATCGTGGAAAAAACACCACCGAAGAAACGTGCAGCATTCGCTGGTCGCGGTTTCGGTTCTCGCGTTCTGAGGGACTGACATGCCAACACCCCAATTGTCCGTCGGAGTTCTGACAGCAATCGCACAAAATGAAGTCTGGGCCTTGCCATCGTGTGATTGCACTGTCTTCAGCGGAGCAATCCTTGACTTCGCCATGCTTCCGGGTGGTCCGTGGACAGCGGCACCTGCATCATGGGCGCAGGGGATGGTTCCTTCTGGTGCATATGTTCGCTGCTCGACTGGGATTGCTCAGGTCATCCTGAAGAAGTAGCAAACCGTTCAAGGACTGAACACTAATGGCTAACGGACCATACGAGGGCGATCCTGAGGATTTGGCTGTTCAAGAGCAAGCTGCTATCTTGGACGAGAATCCTGAGGCGTTGGTTCCGGAGGTCCAGGGTGAGGTCAACGAGGCGAACACAGCGACTGAGACAGTTCTGCCCAAAGAGCTGAGCGACGCATTGATTGCTCTCGTCGACAAGTATGAGCAGGAGGAAGAAGACTTTCGGGAAACGATGCTGCGCGAGTGGAAGTTGATGGAGCACTTCTGGCATGACAATCAACACAATATCTGGTCGGAGGTGGCACAGGACTGGCGCCCAATTCAGAGCTATGCTGATGAAGACGACCTGGACTTGGAAGGTTTCGAACCAAGAACGGTCAACATTTACAAGGCTCATGGTGAGTCTATCATCGCAGCAATGTCTGCTGGAATTCCTGCCACGAAATTCTTTCCTGATGACGCAGACTCTCAGGATGACGTGTCTACTTCCAAGGTATATTCGAGAGCAGCGGAACTTATACAGCGTCGCAATAAAGCACCACTTCTCCTTATCAGATCTCTATACATTCTGTGGAACCAAGGGGTCTGTGCGTATTACAACTATGCACGAAAGGACCCGAAGCTTGGGACAGTGATTCAGCCCGTCCATGGAATGGTTGATCAGGCGCGCGTGGAATCGTATTGTGCTGTCTGTGGCAACAACATGCAGGCTCCTCCCTGTCCGACTTGTGGGAGTCAAGAGCCGCCCCAATCAGATGAGATCACAGAACAGGTTCCGGGTATCGTCGGGGAAGAGGAGATTGATCGGGTTACTGAGGATGTTAAAGTCTTCAGTCCTCTCTTCTTTCGTATACCTCATCGTGCTACTTCTCAAGAGGAGTGTGGATGGCTTACACTCGACACGGAACTCGCACCGGGAGCAGTCATCGCTACGTATGCGAAGGATGTGCCGAACATCAGGGAATTGGTCGTTGGGAGCAAGGACGAAGAGCGGTATGACCGATGGGCGCGAAACCTGAGTAGCGACCGAGGATATACCGAAACGAATCTCGTCACTGTTCGTCAGCGTTGGTTAAGGAGCTGGGCGCTTGAGGAGATCGAGGAAGAACTCATCAGGGAAGATCTTAAACAGAGATTCCCTAATGGTGTATATTTCGTCCAGGCAGGAGATAACTTCATTACGGCCCGAGACGAAAATCTCGATGACCACTGGACAATTTCTACATCGCCCACATCGCCGCATCTGTTCGCGCAAGCTCTGGGAAAATCTCTTAAGCAAATCCAAGAGCTGACGAACGAACTGGTCACGATGACCATTGACAACATCGAGCATGGAACGCCAATGGCCTTGGTGGACGCCGATGTTCTGAATCTCAGGAAATTCAAGGAGTCGAGAGTCGCGCCCGGAACGATGTATCCTGTGAAAGTTCCTCCGGGATCGAATATCGCCAATTACATCCATGAGACGAAGCCGTCGACCCTTTCTGAGGAGGTCCGCTACTTCTCTGGAGAGCTGAAGGAGTTCGGTCAGTTTGCTTCTGGTGCGTTTCCTTCAATCTATGGTGGTGTTGCATCGGGTGGAAGCAATACCGCCAAAGAATATGAGATGTCGCGCGCACAAGCATTGCAGCGACTCCAGATCACTTGGAGAAACGTCTCTGAGTGCTGGACTGAAATGATGAGCAAGGCTGTCAAAGATTACTTGAACAATCTCAAGTATGATGAACGCTTTGTGAAGCCGCACGGAAAGATGGGATACATCAACGTGTGGATCAGAAAGTCCGAAATGACTGGAAAGGTCGGAGAAGTCGTCGCTGAGACCTCCGAGCAGTTCCCGGTCAACAATGTCCAGAAGCGAGATCTGTTGATGAAGATGCTGGAGATGAAGAATCCCAATATCGACGCGGCAATCTTCCATCCCGAGAATGTTTCCAACGTCGCAACCCTGATTGGATTCCCCGATCTGTATATTCCGGGTGACGACGATCGTTCGAAACAGCTCAACGAAATCACACTTCTCTTAACAGGTCAGCCCATCCCCGCTGGCATGGACCCAATGACCGGGCAGCCTCAAATGCAGCCTACGGTCATGCCCGACCAGGACATCGACGACCACGCGATTCACATGCAGACACTGAAATCATTCTTGGTGTCTGAGACGGGTCAATTGGTCAAGGTCGAGAATCCAATGGGTTACGAGAATTGTCTGGCTCATTACAAAGCGCACGAAATGGGTCAGATGATGATGTCTATGAAGCAGGGGATGATGACTGGAGGCGCCGGCGGACCAGAGTCTGAAGTTCCTGGGGATGAAGAAAATCCCAATGTCGAGGCTCCTCAGGGAGTCGAAAGCGGTCAAGCATAAGGAGTTGCTAAATGAGCTATGATTTGAATCGTTGCCCTCAGAGTGAAGCGGAAATGATGGATTACGTTTTCGCTCTCTTCGGTCGGTCCATCGGGCAACCGGCGAATGATTGGAAGGGAGTGATGCAGAACTCCAATCTTCCACAGAACGTCTACACTCCAGGGCTGAAGGCGAACGCGAACTGGCCCAACTTCGGCGTCACCCAGATGTGGTCGGACGGACCTCGTGGGCGCATCTTCCTCCCGGCGGCAAAGGCCGACGAGAACGGCTACTACACACGTCAGATTCAGGTCATCGATGATGCCGAAGACGGCTCCGGTGGTCTGGTCTGGAACTGGCGATGGATCTCAGGCAATCCATATTCTCCCGTGACGGGAGCTGATTCTGGAAGTGGAGGCGGTTCGGTTCCTCCTACCAGTTCTGGTCTGACCGAAGCGCAAGTTCAGGCGATGATCGACGACAGCATCGCACAGGCGATCGAAGGATTCACTGGCGTCAAGCTGGGCGACAAGATCGCACTCCGCACCAACTCGGGTCTGCTCATGGGCATCAAGGGTGGTGGGCCGACAGAGGTGGATGCTCCCATCGAATTCATCGGCAAGGACGGCGACCCGCACGCCTGGGAGTCCCTAACGATCGAAAAAGGCGAGTAGTAAGGAGTCCTCAGTATGTTTGGCATAGGTCACGGTTTTCGGTGGCTCCAACCTTTCTATGATGGGGAGGGTGGAGGTGGTGGAGGAGGATCTGACGTCCAAAGTCTCCCAGAAGTTCCCTCTCCATCAGATGCGGATCTTGACGCTCTCGCGGGGGATGACGATGATGGTGACGCTGGTGAAAGCGATGCCGTCACCGAAGAAGAAGGCGACGAGGACGAAAAGATCGAAAGGGAAAAGCCAACTCCAAAGGCCAAAAAAGAGCCAGCCGAAGTTGACGAGGGCGACGAAGATGAGGACAAAGAAGAAGCCGAAAAGCCCGCCGCCAAAGCAGAAGACGACGAAGACAAAGTCGCCGCAAAAGACGACCTCGCGTCGATCAAAGCACTGAAGGCGGACTATCCGGACATCTTCAAGAAGCATCCTGCTTTGCGCGTTGCTATCGCGGAGCATCGTCAGTTCCGGGATATGTTCTCGTCAGTCGATGAGGCGAAAGAGGCCACGCAGGCTCAATCGAATCTTGCGGATCTACGCGAGCAAGTCCTGGACAAGACCGACTTCGGGTTCCTCCTCGACGAACTCAACAGGGCGGATGGGCCAGCAACCGCTCGCCTGGTCCGCAAGATACTTCCGGCTGTTCTGGAACGCTCGAAAGATCTCTACTACGAAATCACCGAGGAGCCAATCACTCAGTTCGTCCACGCTGCATATACTCGCGCACAGAGGAACAATGACAAGAACCTCATGCACTCGGCGATGTATATGTGGCGTTTCCTGGGGAAGGATGGCAATCCATCACCCCAGAAGGCAGGACCGAGTGAGGCGGATCGACAGTTTGAACAGCGAGTTCAGGAGTTCGAGGAGAAGAAACTCCAAGATGCTTCTGGAACCGTCAACACTTCGATTCGCACTGGTCTCGTCGGTCTGATCGAACGCGCTATCGACCCGAATGGTTCACTGAAAGAGACGACCAAGAAAGCTTTGGTTGATCAACTCGTTCGGGATATCGACCAAGAGGTTGCCTCAGACTCGAACCACATGACAAGGGTTCAACGTCTGTGGGCCAACGCAAGACGCTCGTCCTACGCACAAGGGCACACTTCCAGGATAATTTCCGCGTATCTGGAGCGCGCTAAACAACTGTTGCCCAAACATGCGAGAAAGGTCAGGGAAGAACTCAACATCTCCGACAGTCGGCCTAATGGGGGCGAGCGCAGTCCAAGGCCGGTTCAGAGGAGAGAACAAGGTCCGGCAGCAAGGCCCAATGGTGGGAGTCAGGCGAGTCCGAAAACAATACGGGACACCAATCCCCGGTCAATCGATTGGAACAGAACCTCGGACGAAGACATACTCTCAGGGAAGGCAAGGCTCCGGAAGTAGGGAGACGACAACATGGCGATGACAGCCATTCAGGTCGTCGGGACCGAACTGGAAAAGATCGATGACAGAGGCGCTCTTCCAGTTCTGTTCGAAAGAGAGGATACGTTCTACTCTTTCATCGAGAAGCGCCCCGTACAAGTCATTTCGGAACGCGACATGAGGATTCCCCTCGAATTGCGTCCCGGTGGCAAGTTCGGGCATTTCGATACCGACGGCGGCGACATGGGACGTGGTGATGGTCCGCTGTTTGACAAGGCTGTGGTCAACACAGTCAATCTCAAGCACGCGGTGGAGTGGACGAAGAAGGCCGAGTGGGCGACCGACGACCGGCGGAAGGCCGTGGTCAACACTCTGCGCCATCTGCTTGCCACTTCGATGGCCGAATTCCGACGCAACATCGACTCTCTGTCCATGCAGGGTGGAGATGGAGTGCTCGGCACGATTTCGGCCTTTTCGTCAGCAGCTGGCGTCACGACGGCGACGTTGGGATCTGATGGGTTCGGAGCGCGTTTGCTGCGCTACGGGCAGAACATCAACATCTACAACTCTACGTTGACGACGAACAAGACAGCTGCGGCCGAACGAGCCATCTCATTCTACGACGGCCCGAACAAGCAGATTCGGTTCGCGGACGTCGCTGGCCTTGCGAACGGCGACAAGATCGTCGTTTCTGGCCTGTCGGCAACTCCACCTGTCTCGCTTTTGGGAATTCCATATCACCACTCATCGGCAACGACTGGACAGTGGCTCGGATTCGACCGTGCGATCACGCCGGAAATTCGTGGCAACTCCGTCAACGCTGCTGGTGGACTGGCCCTTCCTCACGCGCGCCTCGCCATGAACAAGGTGGGCGATCGTGTCGGCATGGGCAAGGGAAAGAAGGTTACGGCGTGGATGCATCCCGCTCAGCTCGTCGCATACGAGGAGATCGGAATGCTGGTCAGCGTCGTCAACCGCTCGCCCAGTGGTGGTGAGAAGTTCGATGCGTATTTCGGCGAGAACATGACGATTGCTGGTATCCCCATCAAGACTCATTTCTCGTGGGACAAGACGCGCATCGATTTCATCGCCAATGACGCCTGGGGCCGTGCGGAAATGCACGCTCCGGGATTCTATACCGTCGATGGACGGCGAATTTTCGAGATCCGGGGCGCTTCGGGAGGCGTGGCGACGTCACAGGTGTTCTATCTGTGTGCGTCGTTCAACTTCTTCGTTCGCAATCCGGCGGAAATCGCCTACATCTACGGTCTGACAGTGCCCGCGGGCTATTAGGCCACGGTAGTTCGTCGGCATGGGGAGTGGAGTCTGGTGGGTGCCTCGCTCCACTCCCGCTTTTAAGGATTAGCTAATGGACACAGGAAAAGTCAAAATCGCACCCTGGCAGTCTGAGGCAAATGGGATCAACTTTGCCTTGGAGATGAGGTATCACAAGAACGTCGAGCGCAACAAGCCGAACTTCAGGATCTCGTGGTCAACGAACCAGACCGAACGTAGATTTGGGACTTACCATTTCTACTACATGGAACACATTTTCCTCCGTGAAGAAACCGGAGAGTTAGAGGTTCCGAAGTATCCAGATTTCCCCGATTGCTGGGTTCTTGAGCAGTTCGTGTATGCTCCGATTCGGGAACTTCCTGAGTCGAAGAATGGACATTACGAGATTGTATATCCGTTTATGTCCTCCAAGCAGGAACCGCTCGAACCCTTGTTTCGGGTGTGCGAAATCATAATCTGGTGTCTTCGGAACCCACAAAATCCGCAAGAACTAATGAATTATCTGACGGACAGGGACAAGAAGCTGTTCGATCAGGAAATCGGTTACTTCAAGGACTTGTTGGATGACGAAGGGCGCTCGTGGATTTTCATGGACCCGAAGGCTGTCGTGACGGTCCCACGCAATTACGAGCGGCCTGAGAGGACAATAATTCCGGGCACCATCGGAGTTACGAAAGGTGAGCTATGAATCGCGATATTCCACAGGAATCTCTGAAGGCAACTGTCGTCTCCCTCTTTCCGCTCGAAATCAACGAGACGAAACCGGGTCTCTATCCGGGTTATTTCGTGATTCCGGCGGCTCCGTTGGGAGATTTTTCTTTCCTGATTGTTGGTGACGGCATCTACTATCAGGAAACGAAGAACGACGTCAAAACGCAGGTTCGGACCCCGTATTACACGCTGGCGGAGTCAATCTGTCAGGATTTCCAGACATCGCACATTGGTCGCGTGCCTGAAATTGCTGAGCCAGGACTGTTCTGGGTCGCCGGACAGTGGAGAAAACAGGAGATTCGAGACAATTTCGCCGACGAGCTGGACAAGTGGGAGAAAAGACAGCTCGCATGGTTCACGAACCTCGTCGAGATCGCCGATGACACCTACGCGCGCACCCAGAGGCACACGAGTGTGTCGGCGTTGCAGAGATTGGCGGCCAAGAGGCTGTCGATTCAGCGTCCGTGGATCATTCGGACTGGAGAATCGGCCAATTCTTGTCGGTTCTGCAAGGCCGAGGTGCCATACGGCGCCGTCAAGTGTCCAACCTGCCGAGAAATCCTCGACATGGTGGCATATCGCGAGCTACAGGGAGAGATTTCAGGTGTTGCCGAGCCTCTAGGCAAGGAATAACCTCATGCCCCTTCTTGCAAGCGAGGTAATGGACGAGAGCGCCAGCGTCTATCTGAATGACGCCGCCAAAATTCGCTGGCCTCATGCGGTCCTGCTCCCTTATCTGCGTTCTGCGATTGGAGAGTTGCAATCCGAGCTGGAAAGCAATGATCTCCCACCGCTCTATGAGATTGGAGCCATCATTCCTGTCCCTGCGGGTGAGACATTCCTCGACTTGCCTCTGGATTTCGTATTTCCTGTCTATCTGGGTGAACGTGCGCCTGGAGAGACTCGATTTACTGACCTGGTCGAACTTTCTTGGGAACCCGATGCTGACCCGACTGGTAAACTGGAGCATTACGTTTTCAGAGAGGGCACCATTCAGTTCTTGGGTTCTACAGCGAATCGTGAGGTTCGTCTTCGGTATCTTCGATCGCTGAGTGCAATTGTCAGTGAGAATTCAGTCATCGAAGTAGCCAATGCTAAAGGATTCCTTGCTGCTCGGACGGCAGGATTGGCATCTCAGTTTGGAGGAAGTGCCACGACTCGTGGAAATAGTGCCAACGAGCGGGCCGAATACTTCAAGCGGCTTGTCATCAGCACAATTACGAAACGTCTTCAGGACAGACCCGTCCGAAGAAGGAGGTATCTATGGCGGCGGTAGCAACAGAAACTCGGAAGTTTCCAGAGCTTCGCTCGGTCAGGAGCACTGGGACCGTTGTTCTCTCTGGATCGTATGCAACGGGTGGTGATCCGCTCGCGATCCCGAAGCCCTACACGACGAAGGACCCCTACAACGTCAGCTTCACCAGCAAGAACGGGAACAATTTCGGATGGGACCCCGTGGCGAAGACGATGAAGGCGTTCTCGGCTGTCGGGACGGAACTGGCGGCGGGTGCATATGCCGCTGGATACACGGGTGATGTCATCACCTACATGGCGGAGTTCCCCAAGCTCGGTTAGATCATGTTGGACGAACTGACACCGACACACATATCGCAATGTAACGGCTGGTTCTCTAGGGGACCGAGCGAGATGACGCCTCCCAGCTATCTCGACATAGCCGACAACATTCGATATTTCAACAACGGCTACGAGACTCGCTATGGCACGAGTATCTCGGAAAACGTTCCCGAAGGTGTCCGTCGGTTTTTCCCATATCTGATCGAGGGGCAGGCGGACAGGGTTCTGTATCTGACCTATGATGCTCCAAGCAACACGGGCAAGATATATGATTCCCTGTTCCCTGCCACTCCTATTCATACAGTCGTGGGGATGCAAGACTTCTCCATGATTGTCATGAATGATCGAGCATATCTGTCTCCTCATAATGGGAAGTCAGGGATGCCGGGTCAGCTCATCTACGTTTATACAGGAGGTGGAGTTGTTGCTAGACTTGCTGCTGGTCCAGCTCCTGTTGGTTTCACTCTAATTTCCAGCTCCGACAGCATAGGTGATGGTAAGATTGATGCTGGATTTCGAGTTCTTGCTGTCGCCTATGAGACTGCCACTGGACATATAACCAGACCTGGACCTCCTGGATTCCATTCCAACACATTTGAGGAGGCTTGCCGTATCAGATTGCAGGGTATTGGCCTTGGTCCTGGAGGAACAGTCGCGCGTCACATCTTAGCCAGTCAGGCAATAACGACGAGTTTCGATGGCAACATTGAGGACGTAGAGCTATTCTTCGTAGAATCGGAGTTTGGCGGAGTTCTCAATAACAACATGGCTGTTGAGACAATTCTTGACTTTTATGACTCACAACTAGTCCGTTCAGCAGACTATCTTCGTGACAACATGGAGACGATTCCTGCTGTCCTTGGATTCACGACTTTTGCTGGCAGCCTTGTCGGATGGGCGCCAAATACAGAGCCTTCATCGGTTTATCTCTCACGAGCTGGAGAACCAGAGAGCATCTCGCTTATTGAGGGAGGAATCGAAGTCGAGCCAACAACTGGTGGAGGGGTCACGAACTGCGTGGAATATCGCGGTGCGGCTCTGATGATTCACAAGTCGGGGAAGGTCTACACGACATCGAACAATGGTGAGGAGCCAGTTTATTGGAAAGTCGATAGGGTAGATTCAGCAATTGGGACGTCCGTCTTTGGTGTTGCAGCAATTCTCGACGAGGAAGGAAACACCGTCGATCGATACATCCTAGCAGCCAAAACGGGACTCATTGCTTACGAGGGTAACTTCGAGAATATCCTATCGACCTCTATCGACGACATTTGGATGAGGATAACTCGAACTGCTTGGCACAAGGTCCAGGTCGTTCTTGATCCTATCAATGAATTCATTGTCGTAGCAGTTCCACTGGATGGTTCAGCTGTCCCGAACTGTTTGCTCTACTGTGACTACTCAAATGGTCTGAATGCTGCTGATGTCCGATGGGCAAAGTGGACGTTCCCATATGCGCCGACAGCAATCGGTGTGGATCTTGCCGTTGATGGCAGTCCAGTTCTTAAGATTGCGTCGTCGCAAGGTCATGTCTATTTCCTCGACACATCTGCTCAGGGCGATAATCTGGTGGCAATTCCGCAACCAACAGCCCGGACTGCTTACGTGGGTGATCCAGAAGGCGCTGTTAACTACTACGGCGGGATACGTCTTCGTGCCA
>Ga0184639_10000313_pt1 | contig 18017 bp, 15 predicted proteins | sample PLM31_170_b2_FD_133155 | JGI IMG/M metagenome (GOLD analysis project Ga0184639, IMG submission 133155) | Groundwater sediment microbial communities from an aquifer in East River, Colorado, USA - PLM3-1_170_b2 | ecosystem: Environmental > Terrestrial > Soil > Riparian zone | place: USA: East...
CGCCGACCGAATACGCTTACGCGATGCTCGCGAACGACTCCAAGTCGGTCCTCGTAGCGACCGGAGAGCCGGCGGCACTCTTCCGGGTCGGCACGGACGCCAAGTACGCTCTCCTCGGCGTGCCCGAGCAAAAACAGATTCTTGCGCTCGCTCGCGGCGGCGGCGAGACGTTCGCTTCCACAGGAAACGACGCGATTCTCTACGCGCTCGGCGCGAGGCCCGCCAAGGAGGGGACCTTCACTTCCGAAGCGTATGATCTTCACTCGGTCGCCTCCTTCGGCCTCGTGTCGGTCAGGGCCTCCGGCGGGGGCGAAATTCTTTGGTCTACGAGGAGCGGCATGAGTGAAGAGCCCGACGAGGGCTGGAGTCCCTGGACCTCCGAGGCCGCGGTCCACGGCTCGGTGCCGATCCAGAGCCCTCCGGCGCGATTCCTCCAGTACCGTCTTCGCCTCAAGCGAAGTGGCGAGACCCCCCCGGTTGTGACCGCGGTGGAGGTGGCCTACCTCCAGCGAAATTTGCCGCCCGAGCTGGGCGTCATCCAGATTTACGGTCCCGACAATCCCTATATGGAGGGGGGACCCGAATACCGGCCGCCGCAGATCTCCCAGACGTTTCCGAACGGGCTCAAGGTGGAGTTCTCCTACCCGCGCGTCGGACCCAAGCAGGTCTCCGACGCGAGCGCCGCGTGGGCGAGAGGCCTCCGGAGCGTCTCCTGGGAGGCCATCGATCCGAACGGCGACGCGCTTCGCTATGTTATCCAAATCAAAGCCGACGACGAGCAGGAGTGGCGGAAGCTCGTCGGCGACTACTCCGAGCGGATCTATTCGTGGGACTCGGAGTCGTTTCCGAACGGGGACTATCGCGTCAAGGTCGAGGTTTCCGACGCGCCCGATAATCCGCCGTCCACGGCGCTCAAGGCAGACCGGTTGAGCCCGCCGTTCCACATCGACAACCTGCCGCCGCGCGTGGAGGATCTCCGGCTCGGCCAGATCGCGGCCCCTCGCGGCGGGCGCCCCGGCGCCTCGGTCACCGGGACGGCGGTCGACGCCGACACGCGAATCACCGAGGTCGAGTACGCGCTCGACTGGGGCGTGTGGATCCCGGTCGTCCCTCTCGATGGCATCTTCGATTCGCGCGAGGAGAAGTTCCGCTTCGAGATCCGCGATCTGGGTCCAGGAGAGCATTCGATTTCGATCCGCGCATCGGACCTGGATCGAAATGTGGCCGCCGCCAAGGTGCTGACCGTCACGCGCTGACGTTGCGAATTGCACGACCGCCCCAGGCGGCCGCCCGGACGCCCCGCGCGGGCAAGCCCCTGGGGTGTCGCCATGAACCGCACGAGTCGTTCCGCCTGAGGAGATAGCCCCCGGCACCCGTCGCGCTCTCCGATGGTACAATCCTTGCGTTCCGGACCCTCGGATCCATCTCGTTTTGCCTTCCCTCCCAGGGGTCTACGAAGGGGTGACATGAGGCTCGCGTTCCTTGATCTGCCCGACGACCGGGTAGATCTGATTTCCCTCGCGCACCAGACCCCGGGCATCGAAATCGTGCTGGTAACGCATCCCGACCCCGACGCGCTCGCGCTCAAGATCGCGGAGGTGCTGCAGATCCCGCGCTCCACCGAGCCCCTGGACCTCCTGGCGCTCAAGCCCGATCAGGTCGCCCTCCCTTCGCTCGACACGCCGGGTGCGGCGGCGCTCGTGCGGGCCGGGATATCGAGCCGCATCTTCACCACGCTCGAGGAAGCGGCGCGCGGATTCGGCGCGACCCGCGCCGACACGGGTGACAATTCCGCCCCGTTGGAGAGCTGGGAAGCCCTCTTCGACGAGGCGACGGGCGCCCGGCTGGGGAAGCTCGAGCAAGCGCTCGCGCTCTCCGAAGACCGCGAGCGCCTCTTCCGGGAAGTGCTCGCCCTTGCCGTGGAGCAGACCGGCGCCGACGCGGGATCGATCATGATCGTGAACGAGGATGAGGGCGAGCTTCGGATCGCGTTCGCCGAGGGGCTCTCGCCCGACACGGTGCGCACCTCCCGGCAGAAGCTCGGGGAAGGCGTCGCGGGCAAGGTCGCCAAGGAAGGGAAGCCGCTCATCATCAACGAGCGGATCGCCGATCCGCGATTTCGAGACGCGCGGGACCGCTCGCGCATCACCGCCGCGATGTCGGCGCCCATTCAGCTCGATGGCCGGATCATCGGGGTGCTCAACGTGTCGAGCGATCGCGCGGAGAAGCGTTTCTTCGAGCGCGATCTGGAGCGCCTCACCGAGATCGCGTCCCAGATCTCCGCGATTCTCGAGCGGGTGGTCCAGGGCCAGCGCCGGGACGTGGACGCGATCGAGTTCCGGGCTCGCCGGGCCATCGAGCAGGCCTTCGCCCGCGAGGACTTGCCCCAGACGGAGCGGCTTCGACTGGCGGCCACGCGGCTCATGTCCCACCTGGGCGCGGCCGCCGTGCATGTCCACGTCGCGGTTCCCGACCGGCAGGCGTTCACGGTGATCACATCCGGCACCGCCGCCGGGGTCGAGGGCACGCTTCCGTATGCAGGCGGACTCCTGGCGCGCGCCTTCGAGCGGGGCGAGTCGTTCTTCCTCGCCGCGCGACTGGCCCGGCCCGGCGAGTCGGACGCCGCGGAGATCTCGCCGAATCTCGTGGTGGTGCCGCTCGTCGACGTGAAACCGCTCGGCGTCCTGACCGTCGAGTGTCTCGCCCGGCTTTCGGTCGACCTCGAGGATTTCACCCGCCTCGTGAACCGGCTCGGCCGCTACCTCGCGCGGCTTTCGGCGACACACCGCGATCATGGCGTCGCGACACGGCAGGGCCTCCTCTTCGGGAAGCTCTCCGATATCGCGCCGCGGCTTATGGTCTCGCATGACCTGGAATCGCTCCTGGCCGAGGCGCTCGGCGCGTTGCGCGAGCTGTTCGGCCGAGGCCTGCTGACCGCGCGCCTGATGGGCAAAGCCGAGGAGATACTCCAGAAGAGCGCATTCGAGGGATCCGAGATGGATCGCGCTCCCCTCACCGAGATCGAGGGGGAGTTGGCCGCGCTCGCTCTGGGGCAGGGGACCGAGTCGAGCTCGCTTGCCGGGGCGTCCGAACCGGCAACGGTGGCCCCGCTCCAGACTGAGTTCGCCGTGGTTCCCGTGCGGACGTCCGACCGGATCATCGGCGCGCTGGGCGTCGCTCTGCCCCCCGATCCCGCCGTCGAGGGTGCACCCGGGGTTCTGAGCGGCATCGAGCTCGAGGCGCTCCGAAAGTTGGCGCTCTACGTCGCGCTCGCCTGGGAACAGATCCGGACAAGCTCGGGCGAAGCGCGGAGCCTCCACGACCCCGTCACGGGACTCCTCGCGGGCTCGGGGTTCGAGGCGCGGATACTCGACGAGGTCAAGCGCGCGGAGCGCTACCACGACCGGTTCCTCCTCACGCTCTGCTCCCTGTCGGGCTATGAGCGTCTCGAGAACCGGCACGGGACGGCGTGGGCGGAATCGCTGCTGCGCGAGTTCGCCCAGGCGCTCGCCAAGAACGTCCGTGAGGTGGACGCGGTGGCGCGCATCGGTTCCGGGCGATTCGCGGTGCTCTCACCGGAGACCGACAAGGACAGCGGAGCGCTTCTCAGGCGCCTCGACGGCCTTCTGCCTCGCCTGGAATCGGTGCGCTCCCTGGGCGACCCGGACGAGGTGCGCCTGGTGGGGCGGCAATACACGTATCCCGACGAGGTGCAAACCGGCGGGGAGCTCCTCGCCCTGATCCGGAGCAGCTACCCGACGGCCTGATTCCAGCGCGGCCGAGTTTTCGTTGGCGCCAGCGGGGCGCTCGGGCTATCGTTCCCGCATGTACACCGCCCCGACGGCAACCCGCGCTTCCAGTCTGAACGCCCTCAAGCTCGCTCAGGCCCAATCGTTGTTGTCGGATTTCGGCCTCGACGCCTGGTTGATCGTCGTGCGCGAAACCTCGGAAAGACCCGATCCGACCCTCCGCTTCCTGGTGGAACTCGATTTCACGTGGACCACCTATTTCCTCGTGACGCGCGACTGGGCCGGAGCGCTCGTGGCCACGTTCGACGCGCCCGACCTGGTGCAGCTGGGCCTCTTCGACGAGGTGAGGACGTACAAGGAGGGGTCCCGGGCCGCCCTCATCGCGATGCTCGAGGAGCGGAAACCAGGACGCATCGGTATCAATTATTCCACCCACGACGCGCTGGCGGACGGCCTCACCGCGGGGCTCCGGGATCAGCTCGCCGAGACGCTCGCCGGGACTCCATTCGCCGGGCGCCTGGTCGGCGCAGGGCCCTTCGTGGGCGCCTTTCGCGGCGTCAAGCTGCCGGAAGAGCGCGCGGCCATCGCGCGGGCCGTGGAAGAGACCGAGGCCATGTTCGACCGCGTGAGGAGCGCGCTCCGCCTCGGGATGACCGCGCGTCAGATCGCCTCCGCATTCCACGCGGAAGCCGAGCGGGCCGGGGTTCGGACCGCGTGGCCGATCCACCACTGTCCCACCGTCACGGTGGGGCCGCGCGCCCCCGTGGGGCACGTCGGTCCCGGCGAGGAAGCGCTCGAACCCGGGTGCCTCGTGCACATGGATTTCGGCATCGTTCGGGGCGGCTATTGCTCTGACCTCCAGCGGGTCTGGTACGCGGCGGGCCCGGAAGGCGGCGCGCCCGAACCGGTCCGGCGGGCATACGCGACCATGGTCGAGGCGATCGACCTCGCCGCCAAACGCCTCGTTCCAGGCGCCGTGGGCTGGGAGGTGGACCAGGCCGTCCGCGACCATCTCGGGTCGCGCGGATTTCCGGAGTACGCCCACGCCCTCGGGCATCACCTCGGTAGGGCGGTTCACGACGGCGGAGGCGTGCTCGGCCCGCGATGGGAGCGATACGGCGACGAGCCCTTCGAGAAGGTCCGTCTCGGATCGGTCTACACGCTCGAGCCGAGCATCCAGCTCGAGGGGCACGGCCTCGTCGCTCTCGAAGAGGACGTGGTCGTCGGCGCGCGAGGGGGCGAATTCCTCTCGCGCTTCCCCCGTGAGCTCCCCATCCTTCGACTTTCCTAGCCCCATGCCGACCATTCGGGTTCTCGACCCCGAGGTCATCGCGAAGATCCGCGCCGGGGAGGTGATCGACCGCCCCGCGTCCGTGGCGAAGGAGCTGATCGAGAACGCGCTCGATGCAGGAAGCCGCCTCGTCGCGATCCAGGCGGCGGGGAGCCCCGAGCGATCGATCCGGGTCCAGGATGACGGGGTTGGAATGGCGCGCGAGGATGCGCTCCTCTGCGTCAAGCGTCACGCGACGAGCAAGCTCGAGCGAGCCGAGGAGCTCGGCTCGATCCGCACGCTCGGTTTCCGCGGCGAGGCCCTCGCCTCGATCGCGGAGGTTTCCAGGCTCACGCTCTCGACGCGAGGGGCGGACGACCTGACCGGCACCCAGATCGAAATCCTCGGCGGGACCGTGATCCAGGTATCGGGCGTGGGGCGCGCGGTCGGCACGACCGTCACGGTCGAGGATCTCTTCTTCAATACTCCCGCGCGACTTCGGTTCCTTCGCTCCCGGGAGTCAGAGAGCCGGGTCCTCTCCCGTCTCGTATGGAGCTACGCTCTCGCGACGCCCGAGGTCCACTGGCGCTTCAAGGTCGAGGGGCGTGAGGACGTGGAGCTGCCCGCGGCCACCGATCTCCTCGAGCGCTGGCAGTTCCTCTACGGTCGGGGCTCGGGCGAGAGCGCGGCCACGTTCGACGGGGAGGGCGCTGGGATCCGCGTGTACGGCGTGCTCGGCGCGCCGGAGTCCGCGAGGGCGAGTCGCGAGCACCAGATCTTCACGGTGAACCGGCGCGTCGTCCACTCGCCGACTCTGGGGGCGGCGGTCCGACAGGGCTACGGCAATCTGCTTCCGGGAGACCGTTATCCGGTCGCCCTCGTCCTCATCGAAATCGATCCCGCGCAGGTGGACGTGAACGTCCACCCCACGAAGCGCGAGGTGCGCTTCCGCGACGAGTCCGCGCTCTTCCAGACGACACGACGCGCCGTCGAAGCGGCGATGCGCCGCCACGTGCCGGTGTCGCTCGCGATCGGGGAGGCGACCGAAGTTCTGGAAGAATCGTTCTCGACGGGGACCGGAGCTCCGTCCACGTCCGGGTACCCGCCACGAGCAGGCACGCAGGTGGAGTGGGATGGTCTCGAGGCGGCCCGGGCGCTCTACTCGGCCCCGCAGCTGGGCAACGAAACGGCGCGCGAAGCCGCCGTGGGGGACCTCCGGGAGAGCCTCGCCGAGCCGGAGGTGGCGATCTGGCAGCTCCACGACCGCTACCTCCTCGCTCCCATTCGAGGCGGCCTGGTAATCGTGGATCAACACGCGGCCCACGAACGGATCCTTTACGAAGAGGCGCGGCTCCACCTCTTCGGCGGGGCCGGCGCGAGTCAGCATCTCCTCTTCCCGCGCATGCTCGATCTCACCCCTGCGGAGCTCGACGCTCTACTCATGCTCGAGCCCCACGCGCGGCGGCTGGGCTACGAGATCTCGCTCTTCGGCGAGCGACAGGTGGCGATCCGAGGGGTGCCCGCCTCGCTTCCTGAGGAAACCGCGATCGATGCGCTGAAGCGGCTGCTCGGGGGAGAGGATGCGCACGAGATGGGGGACGGAACCGAGTCGCCCGAGGAGCGGATCGCGAAGACGTACGCCTGCCACGCCGCCGTCCGATCGGGGCAGACCCTCAATCCCGAGGAGCGGCGCGCCCTCTTCGACCGGCTCTTCGCCACAAGCCTCCCCCACGGCGATCCGCACGGCAGGCCGACGTACGTCCGCGTCTCCATGGAGGAGCTGGACCGCCGCTTCGGACGGCGCTAGCCGGATGGCGCCCGACGTACGCAGGATTGTCATCCTCGGGCCGACCGCGGCGGGGAAGAGCGAGATCGCGCTCCAGCTCGCGCCCCGTCTCGGGGTGGAGATCGTCGGCGCGGACTCCCGGCAGGTCTACCGCGGGCTCGAGATCGGAACCGCCGCGCCGAGCCCCCGCGATCGCGCGATCGCGCCCCATCATCTGGCCTCGTTCCTCGATCCCTCGGAGGTCTACAGCGCGGGCCGCTATGCGCGAGAAGCCCGCGCCGCGATTCGAGAGATCGAGACGCGGGGCCGGGTCGCTCTGATCGTGGGCGGCTCGGGCCTCTACCTGCGCGCCCTTCTCGACGGGCTCTTCGAGGGGCCCGAGCGCGACGAGGTAATCCGCTCGGCGCTCCAGACCCGGATCGAGAAGGAGGGGCTGGAATCCCTGCGCCAGGAGCTTGGCCGCGCCGATCCCACCGCGCTGGCGATGATCCTTCCCGGCGACTCGGTCCGCGTCATCCGCGCCCTTGAAGTCCATGCGCTCACCGGCCGGCCTATCAGCGAGCTTCGCAGGGAGCGGCGGCGCGAGCCGGTCGCCGCGACGCGCTTCGGCATCCGCTGGCCCCGCAAGCTCCTGGCGAACCGGATCGAGGCTCGGATCCGCGATCAGCTCGCCGACGGTTTCCTTGATCAAGCTCGAGCGCTTGCCGAGTCACGGCTCCCCGAGCGCGCTCCCGCGCGGCATACGCTCGGGTACCGCGAGCTCCTGGCGCACCTGGGGGGAGCGATGTCGCTCGAAGCGGCCGTCTCCCTGATCGCGCTTCGCACGCGGCAGCTCGCCAAGCGGCAGGAGACGTGGTTCCGAAAGGTGGAGCTTGTCGAATGGTTCGATCTCGAGTCGCCCGATCAGTTCCCGGCGGTCGCGAACGCGATCGCTTCCCGATTTGAGCCTTGACCGGAGATCCCGAAGCCCGTACGCTTTCACCAGATAACCGATACGGGAGCGGGCATAACTCAGTGGTAGAGTGTCAGCTTCCCAAGCTGAAGGTCGCGGGTTCAAATCCCGTTGCCCGCTCCAGTAATCTCGCGGCGTCCGCATCCACCCGCGCCTCGCGCATCGCTTGATCAGGAACGTCGAACCTCTTAGAATTCCGCGTCTTCGGCGCTGCCACCCTGTCCAGGAGTCTGTTCCGTGATCGGCCTGAGCGACCCCTTCACCATCGCCCGCATCGAGTCCGGTGGCCTGGCCGAACGGCTGGGGCTCACGCCTGGAGAGCGGATCCTCGAGATCAACGGGGTGGAGCTGCAGGACGAGATCGATTTCGGCTCCCAGATCTCGGAGGAGGAGCTGCGCCTGGCCGTCCGCGGGACAGACGGTACGGTGCGCGAGGTCTCCGGCGCGCGCGAGTACGGAGTCCCGTTCGGCGCCGAGTTCGAGGCGCGCCAGCCGAAGCGCTGCCACAACAACTGCGTCTTCTGCTTCGTCTACCAGCACCCCAAGGGCGTGCGGCGCGAGCTCCTGATCAAGGACGACGACTACGTCTTTTCGTTCGTGCACGGTAACTTCATCACGCTCACGAATCTCTCCGAAGCGGAGTTCGAGCGGATCATCGAGGAGCGCCTCTCCCCGCTCTACGTCTCGGTGCACGCCACCGATCCCGACGTGCGCGTCCGGATGATGAAGAATCCGAAGTCGGGTCTCATCCTCGCGCAGATCGACCGCCTCGCCGCCGCGGGCATCGACATCCATACCCAGCTCGTGATCTGTCCCGGAATCAACGACGGCCCGGTGCTCGCCCGCTCGATCCGCGAATTGGCGGAGCGCCACCCCCGGGTGGCCACGATCGCCGTGGTGCCGGTTGGGCTCACGAAGCACCGCGCCAGGCTTCCGGAGATCCGCACCTTCACCGGCGAAGACGCCCGGGCGGCGCTGGCGGAGGTCCACGCGTTTCAGGCCGAGTGCCTGAGGCGCTTCCGGACGCGGATCGTGCACGCCGCCGACGAAATGTACGTGCTCGCCGGCGAGGAGATTCCCCCGGCGCCGGCCTACGAGGGATTCCCGCAGCTCGAGAACGGCATCGGCATGCTTCGCGAGACGATCGACCGCTGGATGAGCGGGGCGGACGTGGTGGCCCCGCGGAACGGACGGCGGGAGCGGGTCGTCCTCGTGTCGGGCACCAGCGCCGCCCCGACCCTGTCGCACCTCCTCGAGGCGCATCCGCCCGTCGGCGTGGAGACGTCGCTCTGCGTCGTGCCGAACGATTACTTCGGAGAGAGCGTGACGGTAAGCGGGCTTCTCGTAGGGGCCGACATCGAGCGCGCGCTCCTCGCGCGGGCGCCGGCGGACCGGGTGCTGCTGCCGCCCAACTGTCTCAAGGAGTCGGAGATCTTCCTCGACGACCGGACGCGCTCCGATCTCGAGCGGACGCTTGGCGTGCCGGTGCAGATCGGGTTCGACGCGCCTCAGGGGCGGCCGGCGTGACCTCGATGCTTCCCATCGTGGCAATCGTGGGCCGTCCCAACGTGGGCAAGTCGACCCTCTTCAACCGGCTGCTCGGCCAGCGGAGGGCCATCGTGGACGAGCTTCCCGGGCTGACCCGCGACCGCCACTACGCCGAAGCCGATTGGAGCGGCCGGAAGTTCCTTCTGGTCGATACGGGTGGAATCGACCCTCGCAGCCCCAGCCCCATCCAGAGGCAGGTCCTCCAGCAGACCGCGCACGCGCTCGACGAGGCGGACGTGACGCTCCTCGTCGTGGACGCGCTGCAGGGACTCACACCTCTCGATCGCGAGGTCGCGTCGCGCGTGCGGCGGGGAGGACGCCCGACGCTGGTCGTCGTCAACAAGGCGGACCGTGGCGGACAGGACCAGGAGATCGCCGATTTCTTCTCGCTGGGGATGGACGTGCCCCTTCCCGTCTCGGCCCTCCATGGCCTGGGAGCGGGGGAAATTCTCGACGCGATCTTGGAGAGACTTCCCCCCGGCGAGGAGGCACTCCTCGAGGACGATGCGATCCGCATCGCGGTCATCGGCCGCCCCAACGTGGGAAAGTCGTCCCTGGTGAACCGGCTGGTCGGGAGCGAGCGCATGGTCGTGGACGCGACCCCCGGGACGACGCGCGACGCGGTGGACACCGCGATCCGACGGGGAGATCAGGCCTTCGTGATCGTGGACACGGCGGGCCTCCGCCGGGAGCGCAACATCACGGAAGGCGTCGAGTACTACAGCATGACCCGGGCGCTTCGGGCCGTGTCGCGGTCGCAGATCGTGATCCTCGTGGTGGACGTTGAGCGCGAACCGGCCAAGCAGGACGCCCAGTTGGCGGCTTGGGCGGAGGAGCAGCGCAAGGGCATCGTGGTCGCCTTCAACAAGTGGGACCTGGTGGAGAGCCCCGCGGAGGCCCGCGCCGCCATCGAGGAGGAGTTCGTCCGGATCTATCCGTTTCTGGGCTTCGTGCCCCGGCTCTTCGTCTCGGCTGAGACCGGGCGAGGGGTGGCGAAGATCCTCCCCACGTGCGCGGCGGTCCACCGCGAGTACAGCCGCTCCATTACGACCTCGGAGCTCAATCGGGCGATCCACGCGATCCTGGCGCGCGTGGCCCCGCCCGCCACGTCCTCGGGCCGGCACCTCAAATTCTACTACGCCGCGCAGACCGGGACCCGCCCGCCGACATTCTCGCTCTTCGTGAACAATCCTCGATATCGTGAGAAGAATTATGTAAGTTACCTGGAGCGCGGTTTGCGCACCCGCTTCGGCTTCGAGGGCACGCCGATCGTGCTCGAGTGGAAGGGAAGCCACTAGCGGACACTCGGCGCCCGCCTGGGGAGGATCGCCCATTCCGCTCATTATCGCCTCGGCGCTGGTGGGGTACCTGCTCGGGAGCATTCCGTCCGGGCTCCTCGTCGGGCGCCGGCGCGGTGTGGATCTCACTACCGCCGGCAGCCGGAACATCGGGGCCACGAACGCGTTTCGCGTGCTCGGCCCAAGGTGGGGCGCGCTCGTCTTCCTTCTGGACGTCGCGAAGGGCTACCTCGCCGCGCTCCTTCCTCGGCTCGTGGCAGGCCCCGAGGCGGGCCAGCTCGCCGGGGGGCTCGCCGCGTCCCTCACGGCCGGGATTGGCGCTATCCTGGGGCACGTCTTCACGCCCTGGCTTCGGTTTCGCGGCGGTCGCGGTGTCGCGACGAGCTTGGGCGTTTTTCTGGGCATCATGCCGGTCCCGACCCTGGTCGCCTTCGCGCTCTGGATCTTGTTGGTCGCGCTCTCCCGCAGGGTTTCGGTCGGGTCGATCGGCGCGGCGCTGGTCTATCCGGTCCTGGTCTTCCTCCTCGTTCCGGATGCGCTCCCGCGCGGAGTGGTGACCGTGGTCGCGTCGGTCGTGGGGCTCCTCGTGGTGCTGCGGCACACGGCGAACATCCGCCGGCTCCTGAGCGGAACCGAGCCTCCGGTCTTCGGCGGCGCCTCCGCGGCGCCATCCCCCGGGCCGAAGCGACCATGAGAATCGCGGTGATCGGCGGCGGGGGCTGGGGGACCGCGCTATCGCTCGTGCTCGAGAGCCGGGGCCACGAGGTCCGGCTTTGGGTCTACGAGCCGGAGCTGGCGGAGGCGATGCGCGCCTCGCGCGCGAACGCACGGTTCCTTCCGGGCGTGGCGATCCCGGAGCCGATCCGCATCACCACCTCGCTGTCGGAGGCGGCCGACGGCGCCGAGGCGTTCCTCTTCGTGACCCCGTCGCACGCGCTTCGCGCGACGGCCGTTCGCCTCCGGGACGAGGCGGGGGAGGCCGTGCAACGCGCCCGATACGTGGTGGTCGCGACGAAGGGGCTCGAGACCAAGACCCTGCTCCGTATGAGCGAGGTCCTGGCGGCGTCGCTTCCCGAGCGCCAGGCCCGGCAAATCGCCGTTCTTGCGGGGCCGAGCCACGCCGAGGAGGTCGCGCGCCGGGTGCCCACGCTCATCGTGTCCGCGTCGCGCGACGCCTCGCTCGCCGTCGCGGTCCAGGAGGCCTTTTCGACGGAGTGGCTTCGGATCTACACGAACGAGGACGTGATCGGCGTGGAGATCGCGGTCTCGCTCAAGAACGTCATCGCGATCGCCGCCGGCATCGGGGACGGTCTCGGCTTCGGCGACTCCACCAAGGCGGCCCTCCTGACGCGCGGCCTCGCGGAGATGGCCCGGCTCGGCCAGACACTCGGCGCGCGTGCGGAGACCTTTTCGGGCTTGGCCGGCATGGGGGACCTGATCGCCACCGCGACGAGCCGCCATAGCCGAAACCGGCGATTGGGAGAAGCGATCGGACGGGGCTCCACGCTCGCGGACGCGCTGGCCGCGTCCCCCATGGTGGTGGAGGGCGTGGGCACCGCCCAGGCGGCACTCCTGCTCGCCCGACGCCACGGGGTGGAGCTTCCCATCGTCGAGCAGGTGCATGCGATTCTGTACGAAGGCAAGAGCGCCAGGACGGCGCTCCGCGAGCTCTTGACGCGGGATCTCAAAGCGGAAACCCGGACCCACTCCTAGGAGGTGATCGCGTGAAGTCGCTTCCGACCGGCAAGCTCTACTACTCCATCAGCGAAGTGAGCGACATGGTGGGAGTCAAACCTCACGTGCTTCGCTACTGGGAAACGCAGTTCAAGATGCTCCGTCCCAAGAAAGGGCGGGGCGGAGCGCGAATGTACCGAAAGCGCGAGATCGAATCGCTCTTCGAGATCAAGCAGCTCCTCTACGACCAGCGATTCACGATCGCCGGCGCGCGGCGAAAGATCCTGGACGGCCGCTCCGGCGAGAAGGAGCAAATCGAGATGCCGTTCAGCAAGCTCGACCGCGAGGAGATGCTGCGCGCGCTCAAGCGCGAGATGAAGGGGCTGCTCGAGATCCTCAGCGCCGAATCGAAAACGGGCAAGGGCCGGATCCGCCGCTGACCGGAGAGATCGCCTCTTGTCGCCGCGCGGATGGGTCGTGTAACATCAATACTGCATGAGCAGCACCCGACTCCAGCTGGACGACGTCGGGGCGTAGCGCAGCCCGGTAGCGCACCTCCTTGGGGTGGAGGTGGTCGCAGGTTCAAATCCTGTCGCCCCGACCATCTGAGTTCGGAACGCACGCTCCGCCCCGGGGTTCGGACCCCCGGGGCGTCGTCGTTCCCTCCCGGAGAACGAGCCGACGCCATGAGCGATATCGGATACGTCCTAGCCGCCGCCGCGGCCCGCCATCTTCCGGGCTGGATGAGCGCCGGACTGGCGCTCTTGATCGCCGACCTGCACACCTGGACGCATCCCGCCCGTGTCCGCGCCGTCAATCTCCGCCTGGCACGCGTCTGGCGGGAACGCGGCGATCGGGGAGCGCCCCCGTCCGCACGCGAGACCACTCGGGCCTTCGCCCGCGCGCTTCGGGACTTTCTCGCGGCGGGTCACGCCGTACGGGGTCGGATCCCGCCGGTGCGCCTCGACGACGAGGGGCGGCAAATCTTGCACGCGGCCCGCGCGTCCGGGGCCTCCACCGTGCTCGTGAGCGGTCATTTCGGCCCCTGGGAAGTGGCGCTCCGGTGGCTCGCCCGCGAGGTGGGCTCCGTGGACGCGCTGGCGGCGCCGCACCGGCTCCCGGCCGTGGAGCGATTCTTCGCGGCGACCCGGGCGGCGTACGGCGTACGCACGCTGAGCCAGGGCCGACCCGCCGCGGCGGCGCTCGCCCGCTTGCGGGCCGGCGGCTGGATCGCGGCGCTCGCCGACCGCGGCCCACGGCGCGGTGGATCCCAGGCTAGGCGCGGCGGAACCGAGGCGCGCCGCGACTCGCTCGTGGCGCTCGACCGGACGCCGCTCCTTCTGGCCCGGCGCGCGAGCGCGCAGATCCTGGCGGGGGTCGCCTGGCGTGCGCCCGACGGAGCGATCGAGGTTCGATTCCACCCGGCCTTCACCCTCGAGCCGCGGTGGGACGGAATCTCGCTTTCCCAGGCGATCGCGCGGTTGCAGGGATTCTTCGACGCGCACGTTCGCGCGCATCCGACCCAGTGGTTTCACTGGGAAGCGGGCCCCGCCGGCTCGAGCGCGGATTCGGTTTGATGCGCGTGGCCGCGGTGATCCCCGCTCGCGACGCCGCCGGGACCATCGGCGCCGTCGTGCGCGGCCTGCGCGAGGTGATCTCCGGAGTCGACGTGGTCGTGGTCGACGACGGGTCGGCGGATCTCACGGCCGAGCGGGCCGGCGAAGCGGGAGCGTTCGTGGTGCGCCACGCGGTCAATCGGGGGAAGGGAGCGGCGCTCCAGACGGGATTCGACGAGGCGCTTCGGCGGGGCGCGGAAGTGGTGCTCCAGCTCGACGCCGACGGACAGCACGAGCCTTCCGCGGCGCCGCGTCTCCTCGCCGCGCTCCGCGATTGGGACGTCGTCGTGGGATCGAGGAATCGAGACCGGGGCAAGATGCCGTGGCTCCGGCGCGCCACCAATACCGTCACCACCTGGGTGGTCTCGCGGCTTGCCGGCCGTCCCATCCCGGACTCCCAGTCGGGGTATCGCGCATTTCGGGCGGACGTGCTCCGCTCGATCCGGCCGGAGAGCCTCCGATTCGAGTACGAATCAGAGTTCCTGATCGGCGCGGCCAGGGCCGGATTCACGATCGGCGAAGCGCCGGTGCCCACCCTTTACAACGCGCCCGGGAGCCACATCCATCCGGTCCGGGACACCCTTCGATTCATCCGACTCGTGGTCCGGCAGTGGGGGCGGTGATGGACATCCTGATCACGAACGACGACGGGGTCCAGGCGGAGGGCATTCGCGCGCTCGCCCGGGCGCTGCGTCCGCTGGGCGAGATCTCGGTCATCGCCCCGGACCGCGAGCAGAGCGCGACGAGCCACGCGCTCACGCTTCACCGCCCGCTCCGCATGCGAAAGCTCGAAGAGGGCGTGATGAGCGTGGACGGAACTCCGACCGACTGCGTCCTTCTCGGCGTCCATGGCTTCCTGGAGCGAAAGCCCGGCCTGGTCGTATCCGGAATCAACCACGGGCCGAACATGGGGAGCGACGTCACGTACTCCGGCACCGTCGCGGCCGCGAGCGAGGGAAATGTTCTCGGTATTCCCTCCATCGCGATCTCGCTCGCCACGTGGGGAAGCGCCGATTTCGAGCCCGCCGCGCGGATCGCCCGCAACATCGTGGAGGGCCTGCTCCGTCGCGGACTCCCCGAGCGGATGTGCGTGAACGTGAATATCCCCCCCATTCCGCTCGATCGGATCAAGGGCGTTCGCGTGACGAGGCTCGGAAAGCGAATCTACCGGGACGTCATCGAGGAGAAGGTCGATCCGCGCGGGAAGACCTACTACTGGATCGGAGGGCAGGAGCCCACTTGGGAGCACGACGAGTCGAGCGACTTCACCGCCGTCGAAGAGGGGTACGTCTCGGTCACCCCGCTCACCTTCGAGCTGACCGATTACCGAGGCATGGTGGAGCTCGACTCGCTCGCCATCACGATCCGCGATCATGAAGCGTGACGATCTTTCCGTCGCTCGCCGGCGGATGGTCGAGGGACAGCTCCGCGCGCGCGGGATCCACGACCCCCACGTGCTCCGGATCATGGCCGCGATTCCGCGCCATCTGTTCGTGGACGACGCGCTCGACGCGCGCGCATACAGCGACCACGCGCTCCCCATCGGTGGGGAGCAGACCATTTCACAGCCGTACATGGTGGCGCTGATGACGCAGGCGCTCGAATTGACCGGCGAGGAAAAAGTGCTCGAGATCGGAACCGGCTCGGGATACCAGACCGCCATCCTGGCCGAGCTGGCGGAACGGGTCTTCACCGTCGAGCGGATCCCCGAGATCGCCGCCGCGGCGCGGGAACGGCTCACGGGAATGGGGTACTCGAACATCGTGTTCCGGCTCGCCGACGGCTCGCTCGGGTGGAAGGAGATGGCGCCCTTCGACCGCGTGCTCGTCACCGCCGGCGCGCCCCGAATGCCGGCATTCCTGGAAGAGCAGCTCCGCATGGGCGGCATCGGCGTGGTGCCCGTCGGTGAGAGCGGCGATCAATCCCTGGTGAAGGTGACGCGCACCGAGGGCGGACTGACAGAACGGGTCCTCTGCAGCTGCACGTTCGTCCCGCTGATCGGGCGCGAAGGATGGTCCCCAGGGGAGGCCGGTTGACCGCCCCGGCAACGGCTGATAGACTCATCGTTTCGAGGGAAAGGAATCATCGTCGATGCCGCTCGCGGCGCACGATCGGGGCGTGGCTCAGCCTGGTAGAGCACCTGGTTCGGGACCAGGGGGTCGGAGGTTCAAATCCTCTCGCCCCGACACTTTTCCTCTCTCTCCGCTGCACGCTTGGGGAGCCGATCAATGCGGCGGAATCGAATGAGCGCGCCCGTGCCGGCGCGGTTCCTCGCGCGGGTGGAAGGACGCGTCCAGGGCGTCGGGTATCGGTATTTCGTCCACCGGCGGGCGTGCGAGCTCCACGTGGCGGGTTCGGTGAGGAATCTGCCCGGCGGCGGCGTGCAGGTGGACGCGGAAGGGACCCGCGAGGCGCTCGACGCCCTCGCGCAGGATCTCCATCGCGGGCCGCCCGCGTCGCGGGTGGAGCGGGTCCTGCTCGAATGGCATCCGCCGCGCGGCGCTCGAGAATTTCGCATCGAGGCTGGATGGTAACGCCATGAGCCAAGACCCTCGTCGCTTCATTTCCGACCTCACCGACGCGCTCCGCAAGGGCCTCGAGCGCGGCTCCCTGGAGAGCGCCGATCTCGAGCCCCTCCTCCACTCGCCGGACTTTGAGCCGGGGGCCTTCGACCTCTTCCTCTCCGAAGCCAAGCGCCAGGGGGTTCGACTTCCCGAGGAGTCGCAGCCGGCCGATCGTGGCGGCCCCGCGAGCGATCACTCGATCGGGGATCTCGAGCGGCGGTACTTGAAGGAGATTCAGCGTTACCCGCTTCTCGAGCGGGAGGAAGAGCGCCAGCTCTGGGAGGCGATGGGGCGCGGGGAGGAGGGCGCGCGCCGCGCGATCATTCTCGCCTACCTCCGGCTCGTGGTTTCGATCGCGCGCGCCTATCGGAATCGCGGCGTCGAGTTTCTCGATCTGGTCGAAGAGGGGAATCTGGGTTTGATTACCGCGGTGGACCGCTTCGACGTGGAGCGGGGGATCCACTTCAGCACGTACGCCACCTGGTGGATCCGCCAAGCGCTCGCGCGCGGCGTGGCCAATCAATCCCGGACCGTAAGGATCCCGATCCACGTGCTCCAGATGATGCGTCGGTTCGTCGCCACGCGACGGAGGCTTGAGGCCGAGCGGCGTCGCATGCCCAATCTCGAAGAGGTGGCGGTCGAGATGGGAATCGGCATGGCGCGGGCGAGCCGCCTGGATACCCTTGTCCATTCGGTTCACACACTCGACGTGGACATGGGGAACGAGGCGTTCCATGGACTCATCGACTCGGAGGCCTTGGAGCAACCTCCCAGCCTGGACGAGATCGTCGAGATGCAGATGCGGGATCAGCAGCTGAACGAGATGCTCCGCCGCCTGCCGGGCCGAGAGGAGGCGATCCTACGGCTGCGGTATGGCTTCTTCGATGATCGGCCGCGCACGCTGGCCGAAACGGGGGAGCAGTTCGGGCTCTCGCGGGAGCGGATCCGGCAGCTCGAGGAGCGGGCGCTCCTGAAGCTCCGCCAGCTGCTCGAGTCGGACGGCTCGGACGCGCCCGCCTCGGTGCACTGACCGACTAGCGTCGGCCTCCTCCACCTCCCTCGCCACCCCCTCCGCCGGAGCGCTGGTAGCCTTGGGCTCGGTCCTCGCCCGAGCTTCGCGCGGCCGCCTGACTGTTGAGATCTTGGGTGTTCTTGTCCTGCGTACCCGCGCTGCTCCACCCGCTCCCGCTGTTCGACTCCCAGCCGCTGCCCGTGTTCTTGTATTCGGTCCCGTCGCTCGCGGCGTACGTGTTGTTGCCGACCTGCGCGACCCCTTGGCCACTTTGGTTGTGCGCGGCGTTCACGGACGTCTGCTGGCCGGTGGTGGGGTTGTACGCCGTCGCATGCGTCTGCGTGGTCGATTGCCCCGTGTAGGCGTTGCCGGTGGTCGAGTGCGTGCCGGCGACCGTCGTCCCTGCGTTGGTGTTCGTCGCGGCGGCGTGCCCTCCAGTGGCGTAGTTGCCGGTGTAGGCGTTCTCGACCGAGCCCTTCTGCCCGGCCGACGCGACAGCGGTGGTGGAGTTGTATGATTTGGCGCCCTGGGTCTGCCACGCATTGCCC
>Ga0184639_10000314_pt1 | contig 18017 bp, 18 predicted proteins | sample PLM31_170_b2_FD_133155 | JGI IMG/M metagenome (GOLD analysis project Ga0184639, IMG submission 133155) | Groundwater sediment microbial communities from an aquifer in East River, Colorado, USA - PLM3-1_170_b2 | ecosystem: Environmental > Terrestrial > Soil > Riparian zone | place: USA: East...
GAGACTCTTGAAATCCAAGGAACGCCCACCGAGTCCGGCGCCGAGCAGGGCGGCGACGAGGAAGGTCTGGAAGAGGCGGTGGCCGAGGCCGCCGCCCAGGAAAATATGCCGCTGGAGAATCTCGATGAATTCTCGATTCCCACCTACAGCCCGCAGGAGCTGCTCAACCGCAAGGACTTCAGCGAGATGGGCGTGGAGGAAAGCCGCGCCATCGCGCGGGCGATTTTGCTGATCGCCACCAAGATCGCCACCCAGATCAGCCGGCGCAAAAAAATCGGCCGCAAAGGCAACACCGTCGATCCGCGCTGGACCATGCGCAAAAGCATGAAGTACGGCGGCGAGATCGTCGAGCTGGTGAACCGCAAACGGCGCATCAAGAAAACCAAGGTGGTGCTCCTGTGCGATGTCAGCGGATCCATGGACTGTTACAGCCGCTTTCTGATCCAGTTCATGTACGGGCTGCAGAACGAGCTTTGGGGCGTGGAAACGTTCGTTTTCAGCACCTCCCTCAGTCGCATCACCCATCTGATCCGCACCAAAGACATCGGCAACGCCCTGGAAAAGATTTCCGGCAGCATTCTCGGCTGGTCCGGGGGCACGAACATCGGCCGCTCGCTGCACACCTTCAACCGCAACTTCGCGCCTAGCATGGTGACGCACCGGTCGGTCGTCGTCATCATCAGCGACGGCTGGGACCGTGGCGACGTGAGCTTGCTCGAACGGGAAATGCATGACTTGAAGCGCCGCTGCAAGAAGGTCATCTGGCTTAACCCGCTTTTGGCGAGCGACAATTACGAGCCGCTGTGCAAAGGGATGCAGGCGGCGCTGCCGTATCTGGACCTGTTTTTGTCGGTTCATAACGTCAACAGTCTCGTCGCGCTCGGGCGCACGTTGCAGAAAATGGTCGCGTAGCGAAAACTACGTCGAGGATAGAGAATGGAGGATAGAGGATCGCGTTCGAACTCAGAAAATCCAGCTTCGATCCTCGATCTTCCATCCTCGACCACAGGAGGTGCTAGAATGGCTGGACCCGGCTCTTGTTACGAAGGACCCGATGCCGAAGGCAACAAGAAAGACTCGATCTACCACCAGGTGAAAGAATTTCTCGACAAGGGGGAGACCCTGGCGGTGGCCACGATCGTGTCGGTGAAAGGTTCGACGCCCCGGGAAGTCGGCGCCAAAATGGTCGTGACCGCCTGGGGGGAGATCCTCGGCACTGTCGGCGGGGGCTGCGGCGAGGCCGACGTCAAGCGGGAAGCGATCGAAGTGATTCGCACGCGCAAACCGAGAACCGTGCGCATCGATCTGCTTGACGACATTTCTTCGGACAGTCCCGCGGTTTGCGGCGGCATCATGAATATATTTATCGACCCCTGGTGGCCGGAGCGGGACCGGGAGGCCGGTGGTTCGACAAGCTCACCACAGGCCGGGGCAAGATGAGTTCGTTTTCCCAAGAACTGGTCGAAATCAGCGAGCAAGGGGTGGCGGCCGTGCTCGCCACGGTCGTCGAAGTGGCGGGCGAGAGCCGCATCGAGCCCGGCGCCAAGTGTCTCGTGCGCGACGGCAAAATCGCGGCCGAGAACATCGGCGACGCCGCGGTGGTCGAGGCGATCGTGCGCGAAAGCGCGGCGCGCCTGAGCGCCGAAAAATCACAGTTGGTGTCGCTCGATTTGCCGAGCGGTAAGCTGGAAGTATTCTTCGAAGTCATGCCCGAGCCGCCCAAGCTGATCGTTGTCGGCGCCGGCCATATCGCGGTACCATTAGTAAAGATCGCCAAAGTTTTGGATTTTCACGTGACCGTGATCGACGACCGGCTGCTCTTCGCCAATCGCGAGCGCTTTCCCGATGCCGACCAGGTTTTGGTGGGCGACATGGCGCGGATGCTCAAGGAGATGACGCTCACGCCGGCGTGCTATATCGTGCTGATCACCCGCGGCCATAGTTACGACGAGCCCTGCCTGCGCGCGATCATTCACAGCCGGGCCAAATACATCGGCATGATCGGCAGCCGGCGGCGCATCAAGGCCTGCTTCCAGCGCTTCCGCGACGAAGAGAAGATCGCGGAGGAGGTGATCGAGAGAGTCTACGCGCCCATCGGGCTCGATATCGGCACGGAAACGCCGGCGGAAATCGCGTTGTCGATTCTGGGCGAAGTCATCAAGGTGCGCCGCGGCGGCAAGGCGGCGTCGCTGTCGGAGAAGTGATTCGGGGCCGCAACGGCGATGCGCACAATGACCGGGATTGTTTTTTCCGACTTGGGCCAGGCATCGGCCTTCATGGCTTTGGACTGGGTGCAAGAAGCTTTACGGAACAGCCTTGGTTTTAGCCCTTTTCCGGCGACCCTCAACTTACGGCCCAGGGCAAAGGAAGATGCGCAGGTGTGGGAGAAAATTCAGGAGGAGCTTCAGGGTGTTGAAATCCCTCCCTCGAGCGCGGGTTTTTGCCGCGCGCGGTTGTACCGAATCGAGATTCACGGTCCGGCGGATCGCCCCGGCGATACGATCAAGGGAGCCGTATTGCTGCCGGACGTGAGCGGCTATCCCAAAGATAAAATCGAAATCGTCGCGCCGGTCCGGATAAAAGACGCCTTCCGCGTGCAAGACGGCGATTCATTAACATTGGAGTTCGTCCATTGAATGACAAGAAAAAATTGATCGTGGGTATTTCCGGCGCCACCGGCGCGATCTACGGCGTGAGGATTCTCGAAATTCTCGCCAAGCTCGACGACGTCGAGACTCATTTGGTCTTGACCAAGGCGGGCAAGATGACCATTGGGGTCGAGACGCCCTTTTCGATCAAGGACGTCGAAGCGCTGGCGGACGTTGTCCACGACATCAACAACGTCGGCGCGAGCATTTCCAGCGGCTCGTTTCGCACCGCGGGAATGGTGATCGCGCCTTGTTCGATGAAGTCCATGGGAGGAATCGCCAACTCCCTGGGCGGCGACCTTCTGGTGCGCGCGGCCGACGTTATCCTCAAAGAGCGGAAAAAGCTCGTCCTGGTAGTTCGGGAAACGCCGCTTCACCTGGGCCATCTGGAGGCGATGGCTGCGCTCACGCGGATGGGGGCGGTGATCTTCCCTCCTGTTCCGGCCTTTTATCATCGGCCCAAATCGCTTGACGACGTCATCAATCAGTCCGTCACGCGCATTCTCGATCAGTTCGATATCGACGTGAAGCTCTTTCACCGTTGGGATGACACAGGGATGAGCCGCCACCCGGACGCTGACAAGGCCACGCCGCTCGCGGCCGCCAAGGCCCGCCGGGAAGCGAAGAAGCAGCGGTAGGGATAACACCGCTATTCCAAGCCAACATGTCACGCCGCGGGGTGAGAAAAGCCCTCAGTAAAACTCAAAAGCGTAAAAAAGAGCACCTCGAACTCTGCCTCGACACGGGGAGCGTCACCGGTCCTTCAGCCACGGGGTTTGACCGTTACAGTTTTATCCACAACGCGCTGCCCGAGCTGGATATTGACGAGATCGATCTGAGCGCGACTTTTCTCGGCAAAAAACTCCAAGCGCCGCTGCTGATCTCCTCGATGACCGGCGGTTTTGCCGTGGCGCGCAAGGTCAACCGCAACCTGGCCGCTGCGGCTCAGGAGCTGGGTTTGGCGATGGGCGTAGGCTCGCAGCGGGTGGCCATCGAGGAGCCGTCCGTCGCCGATTCTTTCCAGGTGCGGGACCTGGCGCCGGATATTCTCTTGTTCGCCAATCTCGGCGCGGTCCAGCTCAACTATGGCTACGGCATCGAGCAATGCCGGCGCGCCGTGGCAATGATCGGCGCCGACGGCTTGATTCTTCATCTCAACGTTCTTCAGGAAGCGGTGCAGCCCGAGGGGAATCGAAACTTCAAAGGTCTGACCGCGAAGATAACGGAGGTTTGCCGGCACTTGCAAGTCCCGGTTGTCGCCAAGGAGGTAGGCAGCGGTATCTCGGTGGACGTCGCCCAACGGCTCGCCCGGGCGGGCGTGCGCGCCATCGACGTGGCGGGCAAAGGCGGCACCTCCTGGTATGCCGTGGAAGCGACCCGGGCGGCGAAAGCGGGAAAACCCGTCGATGCGGCATTTGCGGACTGGGGAATTCCAACTGAAGAAGCGCTCGTTACTGTACGCAAGGCGTTGCCGGAAATGGAGCTGATCGCCTCGGGAGGCATACGGTCCGGCCTGGACATTGCCAAGGCGATCGCCCTGGGCGCAGACGTCGCCGCGTTGGGGCAGCCCTTGCTTGCGCCCGCTTTGGAGTCGCCCCGGAAGGTGGTAAACTTTATCCGTGGAATTTTTAACGAACTCAGGATCGCGATGCTCTGTGTCGGCGCGCCGGATCTGGCGGCGCTGCGCCGCGCGCCGATCATGCGCGAGTCAAAATAAGGACTGAGTAACGAGTGCTAGTACTGAGGCAGCGGACGGGGTCAGGAGCCTTTCGGGAAGGGCTCCTGACCCCTTATCTCAGGACTCAGCACTCATTACTATTCAGATCGCCATGGCTGACGACTTGAGGCGACAAATTCTCGATTACATGCAGGCGCATAACACGATGACGCTGGCGACCTCGGCCGGCGATATTCCATGGGCGGCGACGGTTTTTTACGCGAGCGAAGATCTGCGTCTTTATTTTTTCTCCGCGCCGGACTCGCGCCATTGCCAGAACCTGGCGGCCAACGCGCGGGTCGCCGTCACGATTCAGGAAGACTATCATGACTGGCGGGAAATCAAGGGCATTCAACTGGAAGGCGCTGTCACTCTCGTGGATGGAGTGTTGGAGAAAGCCAAGGCGATGGCGGTCTACGCGCGCAAGTACCCGGGGGTGATCAAACTTTTTACCGATCCGGGGAGCGGCGTTTTCTATAAAGCGTTCCTAAAGGTCAAATTTTACTGCGTGACCCCGCAAAAGGTATTTTTCATCGACAACGAACAGGGCTTCGGCAAACGTCAGGAATTGCCGGTTACGGATTAGCCGATCGGCTTATTTTTCGTCTAAATATCAGATGTCGCAAATCGTTGGAAAAGACCTGACGCAAGCGTTGTTCGAGCGCCTGAGCGGCGAGGAGATCGAGGCCGCCGAGGGCAAGATCATACCGATCTTTACGACCGACGAGCAGGGATGGGCGCATCCCGCCTTGTTGTCCTATTACGAGGTGGTGGCGCAGAACTCATCGACGCTGGACATGGCGCTGTGGAAGGACAGCTCAACGGCGCGCAATCTGCGACGGACGGGTAAGGTGACACTTATGATCAGCGACAGAGGTGTGAACTACTATCTCAAGGGCAGCGTCCGCGAGCTCCAGCGTGAGATGGCCGGCGCGCCGCCGGTTTCGCGCTTTCGAGTGACGCTGGAGCAGGTCATCGAGGATCAAGAGCCCAACGCCGAGATCACCACGGGCCTGACTTATCGCCGCATGACCGACCGCGACGCCAACGATTTCACGGTGAAAGTATTTCGCATCCTGCGCGGGGAGCCATGAAAAGAAAACGGGTTGTAATCATTGTCATCGTGTTGCTGATGATCGCCGGGGCCGGATTCGGCTATTGGCGCATGGGAAACAGCGGCAAGGAGTCCCCATTCACGACGGTGCCGGTCGGTAAAGGTAATATTTCCCAGGTCGTCGCCGCCACGGGATCGCTTCAAGCCGTGGTTACGGTTCTGGTAGGAAGCCAGGTCTCGGGAACGATTGAGAAGCTCTATGCGAACTTCAACTCCAAGGTAAAAGCAGGGCAGGCTGTGGCGCAAATAAACCAGGACAAGTTCAAAGCCGCAGTGGATCAGGCATGGGCCAACCTGACCGCGACGCAATCGAGTTTGGCAAAAGCGCGGGTCACCGTTGCCGACGCACAGCGGACTCTGGAGCGCAACAAGGAACTCAAGACACGGGATCTCGTCGCTCAAAGCGAACTAGACGCGGCTCAGACCGCATATGACGCCGCCGTGGCGCAGTTCGAGGTGAACCGGGCTCAGGTCTCACAGGCCCAGGCGGCCTTGAATCTGGTGCGGGTCGATCTCGACAATACTATCATTCGCTCGCCGGTGGATGGCATCGTCATCTCGCGCAATATCGACGTCGGACAAACCGTCGCAGCTTCTTTACAGGCGCCCACGCTATTCACGATCGCCAATGACCTTTCAAAAATGGAGGTGCATACGAGCGTGGACGAAGCGGACGTCGGCAACGTTTGGGAGAATCAAGAAGTTACCTTCAGCGTGGACGCTTTTCCGACGCGCCGCTTCAGGGGCAAGGTCTTGCAAGTTCGTAACGCGCCCACGGTGGTGCAAAACGTCGTCACCTATAACGCAGTGGTGCGCATCGACAACAAAGAATTGCTGCTCAAGCCCGGCATGACCGCCAACGTGCAGTTTCTGGTGAGCCAAAAGGAAGCCGTCTTGTCGATTCCCAACATGGCGATCCGCTTCAAGCCGCCGGAAGAGAAAAACGAGGCTCAGGAACTCTTGCGTCAAGAGCAAAGCAGAACCGCGCCCAGGCCGGGCGCTCGGCGCACCAGCCGCTCGGGCGGCGGTGGCGGCGCGGAGACCCGCCGCGTGCGCGAAGTGCGCATCTACTTGCTGCGGGACGCCAAAGCGCAACCGGTGGACGTCCAGTTGGGCATCAGCGACGGCTCCAAGACCGAGGTTGTGTCCGGGGATCTTAAGGAAAACGATCCGGTCATTATCGGCATGGCGAGCAGCGCCGCCAGCCAGACGGGCGTCGCCAATCCGTTCCAGCCAAGCCAGCCGCGGGCCTTTGGTTTCCGATGAGCGAGCTGATCCGGGTCGAAAACGTTCACAAGATCTATCGCATGGGCGACGTCGAGGTGCCGGCGCTGCGCGGAGTGAGCGTCGTCATCGAGCGTGGAGAATTCGTTGCCATCATGGGTTCGTCGGGTTCCGGCAAGTCAACCTTCATGAACATCTTAGGGTGCCTCGACCGTCCGACGAGCGGCAAATATTTCTTGGAAGGCGAGGAAGTCGGCTCGCTGTCGCGCAACGAGTGGGCGCATATCCGCAACCAGCGGATCGGCTTTGTCTTCCAAGGTTTTAATCTGCTGGCGCGTACTTCAGCCGTCGAAAACGTCGAGCTGCCGATGATGTACAATGGGAACGTAGCGAAGCAGCGCCACGAGCGCGCCTTGGAGGTGCTGGCGCTGGTCGGACTGGGAAATCGGGTGGATCATCTTCCCAATCAATTGTCCGGCGGGCAACAGCAACGCGTCGCCATCGCGAGGGCGCTGGTGAACCGGCCGTCGTTGATTCTCGCCGACGAGCCCACCGGCAACCTCGATTCCGCAACCAGCAGCGAGATCATGGGGCTGTTTCGACGCTTGAACGCGGACCAGGGAATGACCGTGATCCTGGTGACCCACGAGCCCGACATCGCCGTCCATGCGAGAAGGCAGATTCAATTCAAGGACGGGCTGGTGGTCTCGGACCGGTTAATCGAAGCCGCGAGGAGCGGCGTGTAGCCGCAGGGGAAAAAGATGAATTGGCTGATGACTCTAAGAATCGCGCTGCGGGCGCTGAGGAGAAACAAGCTACGCTCCTTTCTGACGATGCTCGGCATCATTATCGGCGTCGGCGCCGTGATCGCCATGGTGGCCATCGGAGAAGGCGCCAAGGCGACCATCCGCTCGCAGATCGCCAGCCTCGGCACCAACGTGCTGGTAATTCTTCCTGGTACGTTGACGCAAGGCGGAGTCCGCACCGGTTTCGGCGGCGTCAACACGTTGGTGGACGGCGATGCCAAGGCGATGATGCGCGAGATCCCTGCGGTGGCGTTCGCCTCGCCGGTTTTGCGCCGTCCCGAACAAATTGTCGCGGGGAATTTGAATTGGGGGACGCTGGCGACTGGCGTGGCCCCGGAGTTTCAGCAGATCCGCGACTGGCAGGTGGCCGAAGGTCGCTTTATCCATGAGGGAGACGTTGAGAGCGCCAGCAAAGTTGCCGTCATCGGCCAGACCGTTGTGACAAACCTCTTCGGCAACGACGATCCCATCGACGCGGTGATCCGCATCAGAAATATTCCCTTTCGCGTGGTCGGCGTATTGGCGGCCAAAGGACAGACCAGCCAGGGGACGGATCAGGACGATACGGTTATGATTCCCTATACCACCATGCAAAAGCGGCTCTTGCGGATCACCTGGGTGCAGAGCATCTCGGTTTCCGCCGTCAGCGCCGAGCGGGTGCCGGAGGCACAAGAGCAGATCGGCGCCCTGCTGCGCCAGCGCCACCGCATCGGCCAGGACCGGGAGGACGACTTCACGATTCGCAACCTGTCGGACATCGCCGAGGCGGCCTCCACCAGCGCGCGAGTCATGGCGGTGCTCCTGGGCAGCGTCGCGTCGATTTCTCTGCTCGTGGGCGGCATCGGCATCATGAACATCATGCTGGTCTCGGTGACCGAAAGAACCCGGGAGATCGGCATCCGCATGGCCGTGGGCGCGCGCGGCGGCGACATCATGCTGCAGTTTCTCGTCGAAGCTGTAGTCATGGCCGCCACCGGCGGCGGCATCGGCATTCTTTTGGGGATCGGCACCTCGGAGGTTCTGAAACTCTGGGCCAATTGGCCGACCCTCGTCAGTCCGGCGATCGTCGCCGTCGCGTTTCTCTTCTCCGGCGCGGTCGGCGTCTTCTTCGGTTTCTATCCCGCCAAAAAAGCCGCGACCCTCGATCCCATCGAAGCGCTGAGATACGAGTAGCGACGCCTAGTAGCCTTCACGCTTCGCCGTGTTGACATCTCCGGTGTTTCACTATATTGTGAGTTTCACCAATTGGTGAAAGTTATAGAATAATGAAACAGCCCGCTCCCATATCCAAGCCTCCTCTAGTCGTAAAAGAAAATCAGCTTCTGACGGGGGCTTTGCATGTCTTTAAAGCGATCCCTAAACTCGCGGTCAAGGAGATTGTCTCCGCATCGAAACATATCGATCACGGGCTCGATTTTACACTCCAAATAGAATTTGCCGCGAAGAAGTTCAAGGTAGCGGCGGAGGTCAAGCACAGCGGTGAGCCCTCGATTCTCCGTCGCTCGGCAGCCTGGCTCAAAGGGCTGCTAGCGAAGACGAAGCATGATTACGGAATAATAGTTGCTCCGTATATCAGCGGAGAGGGCGCGGCGATTTGCCGTGATATCGGCGTAGGATTTGTCGATCTCTCCGGGAATTGCCTGCTGAGTCTTGACGGGCTTTATATCGAACGCACTGGGTTCCCCAACAAATTTAGGAAGCCCCGAGAGATCCAAAGCCTCTTTTCGCCCAAGTCCTCTCGGGTAATTCGCTGCCTGCTGTCCGATCCCAAGCGGGCCTGGACGCTTAAGGGCTTGTCCACGGAAACCGGCGTCAGCATCGGTTTGATTCATCGCCTGGCGATGGCCCTGGAAAATAATCTCTTTGCCGAGAAAAAACTCGGGGCATTCAAGCTTGAAGACCCGGCGCGCCTGTTAGAAGCGTGGAGGGAGGAATATTATCGGCGGGCTCCCAGATGGGCGCGGTACGTTGTCAAAGCTGGCTCTATCAAAGAATCGCTAACGAAGCTCAGAACGGCCGCGGCTCATCACGGAGTTCGGTACGCGTTTACCGGGCCGAGCGGGGCTTCGTCGGTCTCCTCATACCTCACTCCGACCGTGGTCCATCTATATGTGGATGTCTTAAAGAACGAGTTCCTGGAGGAGATTAAAGCGGATCAAGTTTCCTCGGAAGGGAATCTGCTGGTCAGAGTTGTCGAGCAAGAGAACGAGTTCATCGGGTCCAGACAAGTCAAAGGGATCTACGTCGTGAGTGATCTCCAGCTGTACCTGGATCTTTGGGCCATGGGCGGTCGAGGGCAGGAAGCGGCAGAACAACTTCGTCGCGAGCGTCTGAATTTTTAAGGGGACGACGGTGTATAGCAAAGATGCGCTTGAGGCATGCCGGCAGGTTCTCAATGACGTTGTTTCTTCGTTGAGCGATTATGCCGATAGATTTTACCTCATCGGGGGATGGGCTGTGTACTATCTCCTGGATCGACCCAATCGCACGCCTGAAGCAATTGGGTTTGCCGGCACCGAAGACGTTGACTTGGCCTTTTTGGTTCCAATGGCCGAGCTTGAGCGGATCATGGAGAGATTGGGACAAAGGGGTTACCAACGATCTGCGAGCCAACGTATGCTTCGAGAGGTATCGGGCAAGACGGTGATCGTCGATCTCCTCGGTGGCAAACCGGAGGTTAAAGCGAGTTTTACCTTTAAGAAAAGAATCTCAGGGCGAACTCTAGCGGGAGAGGTCGTAGACGCGGAATTCAGTGTAGCGAATCTTCCTGCATGCTTGATTTTGAAAGCCAGGGCGTTCGATGAGAATCCGAAGGACAAGGACGCTTATGACATTTATTATCTGGTTACGCACGGCGGCGCGGAAGACGGCGACGCCGCTCGCGAGGTGAAGACGGTTCTTAAGCATCCGTTCATCGCAGAGGGTATGAAGCTTCTGCAACTACATTTCGGCAGGGTCGAGGGCAGGGGACTCAGAATCGCCACGCAAATGTTGAACCGCCTCGAAGGGAAAACGGCTAAAGAAGCGATGGCCCTGGTGAGGGGAAGCTTCAGACGATTTTTTACGGGAATAGGTATCGCGGTGAATTATTGAATTTCTCTGGCGGCAATCAATTACTCTAACCATGCCTTCTAAAGTTTACACTGGAAGCGTTTCTCTTCTCCGGCGCCGTCGGCGTCTTCTTCGGTTTCTATCCCGCCAAAAAAGCCGCCACGCTCGATCCCATCGAAGCGCTGAGATATGAGTAACCGGCATTGCTACGCGGTGGCGGGTTCGGCGATCGTATTTTTTTCGTGCATTCGGAACGGCTATTCGATAATATCGGATTTATTCAGGCGTGGTTCGGCAATTGCCGAGACGATCTCACGACCAGGCCAGGGGTCGTTGATGGCCGACGTCTTTTCAAAGAAAAAGCGGTCACAGATAATAGCTGCCGTTAAGTCGGCCGGTAACGAAGTGACGGAAAACAGCCTTCGGTATGTGTTCGCCGCAATCATGCGTCGGGTCCTTAACTGATCGTGCAGGGGACAGGCCGATGACTAAAGTCTCAAGCTTCACGGTTGGGGAGTTCTACACGAATGACCAGATTCGTTTCTCGCTGGATGTCGAGAATCTCGGAGGCATCCGACCAGCTCTTGGCGCTGACCGGAATGTAAGACATGTCGCTGTGCTGACAGCGTCAGAAGATTCGGGAAGACTAAGATCGGAAAACCCGTATTATGATCGCATCGAGGGCGATGTTCTGACCTATACCGCGCAAGGTCGCGAGGGCGATCAAGAACTCACGGGACGAAACAAACGGCTCATCGAGCAATACACAACTCCCACGCCATTGTTCGGTTTCGTCAACCTTGGCAGGCAGACTTATCGGTTTCTCGGCCTGTTGGAACTACTTCGCCATTACCAAGAGAGGCAAGCCGACAAAAAGGGCAACATCCGCCGGGTCTGGTCATTTGATTTTAGTATCTATACTTCTCCCCGTGTGGTTCCTATCAGTGAGGCGAGGACCATAACCGCCACCCTGCTTGCACAATCTCGCCAGAATAATCCGCTTGTAACCTTAGACCGAGAAGTTACTACTACGGCTGTGGACGAGTCACCTCCCGGAATCAGACCGCCCGGCGAGCTTGAGAATATTCGTATGAGGCTTTTCCAGATTGCGCCGCTTGAATTCGAACAGTTCATCAAACGGGTCATGGAGAGGAGCGGCTTTGTAGATGTCACGGTGACTAGAGCGAGTGGCGATGGCGGAATAGACGTGAATGCTTACGTGGAAGAGGGGAATGACTTCTTTGCTGGCACCCACGTCCAAGCTCAAGTCAAGCGCTGGCGTCATGCTGTAGGCAGTCCCGACATAAATAGCTTTAGGGGCGCTTTAAGCGCTACCGCTAAGGGCGTTTTCGTGACAACTAGCGCTTTCACAAGGGCAGCCGTGAGTGAGGCGAGCCACTCGAATAAACCATCGATCGGCCTGATCGACGGGCCGCGCCTATCCGCGATCGTGTTGCGCTTGAATTTGACTCTTCATTGAAAACAGGAGGACAAGCTATGCTTGCTTTAGCTATTCCTATCGATACCGACCGCCGAGGAAATACGATTATTGAGACAAATGCCGGGCGTGAACTGACAGCACGACGCTGGCCTCAGGATTGTGAGTTCCAATTGATTGCCTTCCGGCCCTCTGGAAACACTTGCCAAGTAGTATGGACAGAGCAGCTCGCTGAAGACATTGCCCACGTTTTAGAACTGGTGGATACCACAGGCGTTTGCCGCGGAAACAAGCCCGACTGGTATCAAAGGCTTGACAGCTATTGTACCGGGATCGGACTGCGACGTCGTAAACATTCGCAGCGTTAGAGGTTATCTTACCGAATCGAAACTCGGTGCAATGTTAAACGAGAAGCCGCCGAGAGCAGTGGAGGCTGTTGACCTTCCCCAAGACTACCGGCGGCGCATCATCCCTGATGCAATCTATCCGCACCGGAAGCATCCAGACATTCGAATTGCGCGCCGTGCCAGCACGATAGCTAATCTTGCGCGCGTTATCAGCGAGAGGAAGGTCTCGCGAGGCTTACGCCAGACTCTGCTAACACAGGCTCGGCGTCTGGAACGCTTGGCTGCTGAACGGCTGAAGGACTTCGCAACGGGCGAGGCTGATGACTCAGAAGAATAAGCAGCCTGTTTTTAATTGACCCAGACCCACCTGAAACTCTTGAACCCTTAACCCAATTCAAAGTCTATCTCGCTCCTAAACGCGTTGATGCGCGCGACTTGGACACGGACGTTGTCGCCGTGGCGGCGGTTCTTAGGATCAGCGCAGACGAGACAGAAAGTAGGCGAGATCGAGGATCTGCTCATCGCTGATTAGGTAAAGCACGTCCGCCATCGAGGCGTCGTAGCCGCGGCGCGTGTTGTTCTTGTACTCGCGTAGCGCCTTCACGAGAAAATCCTCGCGTTGGCCCGCGAGGCGGGGAACGTTCTGCTCACCGGAATAATTTCCTTGATGGCAAAAGTTGCAGCGGTGCTGCTCGATGACCGCGCGGGCCCGCGCCATGCGCGCCGCATCGATTGAACCACCAGCAGGCTCGGGCGGCGGCAGCTTCGCCAGGTACGCCGCCAAATCGCGCAGATCGTCGTCTTTGAATCCTTGCATGACCTGATTCATCAGTTCGACGACCCGCAGCTTTTCCCGGAACATGAGCAGTCGGACGGTGAGGTAAAAAACCGGCTGACCGCCGAGCGACGGTACCGCGGCAATCGCGGATTGCCCGTTCGCTCCATGGCAGTCGAGGCATGGAGCGAGGCGCCCTTCGAGGGTATCGGTGTTGCCGGACGATGCCAACAACAAGACGAGCGCGAAGTCAGCGATGGCGCGCAACACGATACGCTATTCGAGGAGATTCTCTCTCACCACGAAGTACACGAAGGCCACGAAGGTTTCGGACATTGATATTTTTAAACTTCTTAACTTCGTGCTCTTCGTGACCTTCGTGGTAAAATTTGGTTTTACGTCTTTGATTGCGGCTTCGCCGCGTTGTGTCCTTCGTGGTGAAATCGGTTTCTCCCCGAAGCCCCAGGATGCAGGACGAAGGACGACGGTTCGTGGGCGGCAATCCGCCTTCCTACCCCGACGCCCCTCAACGCGCAGCGGCCTGGCCGCTGCTACCGTAGGTCACGCGGTAAACCGCGCCGGCGTAGTCGTCCGAGACCAGCAACGAGCCGTCCTTCAGGATCTCCACGTCGACCGGCCGACCGCTATAGGCGTTGTTCTGGAGGAAGCCGGTAAGGAACGGCTCCTGCGACTTGACGCTGCCGTCCTTGTTGAGCTTCACTAGGATGACGTCGCCGCCGATCTTCTTGGTCCGGTTCCACGAGCCGTGGCGCGCGATGAAGATCGCATTTTGATACTGGCTCGGGAACATTTTGCCCGTGTAGAAGCGCATGCCAAGCACGGCCGAGTGCGGGCCCATCAGAGCGGCCGGCTTCTCGTACCCGTCACACGAATGTCCCCAGCCCATCTCGCGGTCCGTATGGGTGCCGTTGTGGCAGTACGGGAAGCCGAAATGCTGGCCGATCTTCGTGACGCGGTTCAACTCGTCTTCGGGCAGGTCTTCCGACAGCCAGTCGCGGCCGTGCTCGGTGAAGTAGAGTTGCTTCGACACCGGATGCCAGTCGAAGCCGACGGAATTCCTGACGCCGCGCGCGTAAATTTCCGCGCCGCTGCCGTCGAGGTTGAGGCGCCGAATCTGCGCGTTGGCCGCGGGCGGTTCGCAAATGTTGCACGGCGCGCCGACGTTTATGTAGAGTTTGTTGTCCGGCCCGATGCCGATGTACCTCCAGCCGTGCGACTGATGATTGGGTAGATCGTCGTAGACGACGACGGGCTTGGGCGGATTGTCGAGGCTGTTCTCGATATTTTCCAGCTTCGAAATTTTGGTGCCTTCGGCAATGTAGAGCGCGCCCTTGTGGAAAGCGAGACCGTTGGGCCGGTCCAGCCCCGAAGCGATGACTTTCGTCGCGCGCTTCCCGTCCCTGTCAACGACGGCATAGACCTTGTCGAGGAGGCGGTTGGAGACGAACAGGGTCCCCTTGTCGCCGAGCCGCAGCGTACGGGCATTCGCAATGCCGCTGGCATAGACCTCGATTTTGAAACCCTTGGGCAGCTTGAGCTGCGGGATCGGCAGCTTGTCTTCCGGCGTCGGGGACGGCGGGGGCTGGATGCCGCGCAGCACCTTAGCAACTTCGGCGTTGGGTATGTCGGGCCGTCCCGGCACGGTGGTCGGCTGCGGTTGCAAGGAGGGCATCGGTTTCGACGCCTCGGGTTTTGGCGTTTCAGGCGCCGCCGGTTTAGCCGCCGGTTGGTCCCCTGGCTGCTGCGCGAAAGCAGGTGGCGCGGCAAGAAGAGCGGTCAGAGTCCCGGCGATCAAGAGGCTATGCAGTTTGAATGAACGGGTGATCATATGGAATCCTCCTAATATGAGTTGGTTGACAGGGAAAGCACTTCGGTTCGAGACGTTCAATCGGCTCAAGCCGATTTGAATCAATTGTACCGCCACGGGGGGACAATATCCGAGTTCTACCCCTTACGTCAACTTCGACCCTTCGACTCGAGCCCCGGCTTTGGCTCAGGGCTCTTGCTCAGGATTACGCCCCACTGGGGCGCTGGACGGTGCCACGGGCCTGCCGGTGGGGCTCCACCCGGTTCCTGGGAAAACCTAAGCGAGGAGTGCGAAATCGATCTCGCTGCTAAACGCGTTGATGCGCGCGACTCTAACGCGCACGTTGTCGCCCAGGCGGAACTTGCGGCCGTGGCGGCGGCCTTTGATGAGGTATTCTTTCTCGTAGTAGTCGTCGTATGTGAGGAATCGGAAGCGGATTAGATGGCAGTGCTACACGCTGTCAATCTTCCGTGGTAGGCAGGGGCTCGTAGGTCGTCAGTCCCCGAGTGCGTCTCTCTTTTACCCACTGCGCAATGAGGTCGCGCAGAATTTCTTCAGCATGGGCGGTGGACGTAATTTGAGAGGGGTCTATAAGCATAAGTAGCTTGCCTCCCTTCTCTACGAACTTAGCGTTAATTCTTTTCATAACTCACCTACCCAATAATGTGTTCGATCGTAACCCTGATACCTATCTCCACCGAAACGTAAACAACTATACCACCCGGTGCCTGAAAGGAAAACATACCGCCTCCGTGGTCCATGGCACCTTGAGTTCTTCCCTGGGCGATCTCTTGGGCTTTCGCGCTAATGGTCCGTCGGACATCCCTTGGGAGGCGAAGAAAGGCCGGCTTTGCAAGCGTCGCAATCTCGATGAGCATAGATCTTGAAAGGTCTTTCCAGGCCGAACTCGGGCTCCTTCTGAATTAAATTCCCCCTGCATGCGAACGGGTAGTTTGCCTTGCTCAATCAATTGCTTCAATTCGTCCACGTCTTCTTTGGGGATGTCAGGCAAGGCCTGTATCACCTTAAGGATCGACAAGGGCGAACCTGGTCGGAGTTCCGGATGCAGAGGCTCGACAGAGACGCTAACGCGTTGGCCTTCAGAATAGGGAAGTGGTTCATCTAATTTGATGATTTTACCCTTAGCTATACCCTCATGTGTCATTTTTGTCTCCCTGGGGTGGAGACTGCCACGTTCAGACTGTCAGCCATTCTCATACTATTTCATCGTCCAGTCCACATGCTACTTGGAGACCAGCTCGAAATCGATCTCGCTGCGAAACGCGTTGATGCGTGCGACCTTGACTCGGACGTTGTCGCCGAGGCGGAGCTTGCGGCCGTGGCGGCGGCCTTTGATGACGTATTCCTTCTCGTAGTAGTCGTAGTCGTCGTCGGTGAGCGTCGAGAGTTTTACCAGGCCTTCGATGAAATAGGCGTCGAGTTCGACGAAAAATCCGAAGTTGGCCAGGCTGTTGACGAAGCCGCTGAACTCTTCGCCCATCTTGGTCATCATGAACTGGGCTTTCTTGAGAGCGATCATCTCGCGCTCGGCGTCCATCGCGTGGCGTTCCCGCTCGGAGGTGTGCTTGCCGGCTTCCGCCAGATAGGACGAAAGGTCTTCCCGTTCCTTCGGTTTTAGCTTTTCTCCGCGCAGCGTCCGGTCCAGCATGCGGTGCACGATCAAATCGGGATAGCGGCGGATCGGCGAGGTGAAGTGGGTGTAGCAGGTCGACGCCAGACCGAAGTGGCCGATGTTTCCCGGCTGATAGAGAGCTTGCTTCATCGATCGAAGGAGAACCCGGTTGACGACCCGCTCTTCGGGCTTGCCGCGCGCGGATTCCAATAGCCGTTGAATTTCCAACGGCGGTAGATTCTTTTTGTTCTGGGGCAGACGATAACCAAGACTCAATAGAAACGGTGCCAAATCTTCCAACGCCTCTTGGTCGGGACCCTCGTGGACGCGGTAAAGCGTCGGAAAATCTTTTGCGGCGAGCTGGCGCGCCACCGCTTCGTTGGCGGCGATCATGAACTCTTCGATGATGCGGTGCGCGATATTGCGCTCGGCGCGAACTATGTTTTCCGGCAAGCCTTGCAGATCGAGAACGATCTCCGCTTCGGGAAGATCGAAATCGAGATTGCCGCGCGCTTTGCGGTTGGCGTAAATCAATAGCGCGAGCTCTTCCATCAGTCTGAACGGGTCGACCAGGTTTCGATAGCGCTCCACACATTCCTGATCTTTATCGACCAAAATCCTCCGCACGTCGGTGTAGGTCATGCGCGCGTGGCTGCGGATGACGGAAGCGAAAAAACGGCTGCGGGTCGTTTCGCCTTTGCCGTTGAATTCAATCCAGGCGGTTTTGGTCAAGCGGTCTTCGGCGGGATTCAAGCTGCAGATGCCGTTGGAGAGCGCTTCGGGCAGCATCGGGATCGCCCGGTCGGGAAAGTAAACGCTGGTGGCGCGGGCGTAGGCTTCTTGGTCCAATGCAGTCTCCGGGCGGACGTAGTAAGAGACGTCGGCGATGGAGACGAAAAGTTCGTAGCCTTGACCGTTGCGGCGTACATAGACGGCATCGTCGAAGTCGCGGGCGTTCTCGCCGTCGATGGTGACGATGGGAAATGCGCGCAGGTCCTCGCGCCTGGCGATCTCCGACTCGCTGATTTCATAGGCGGCGCTCATGACTTCGCGATGCACTTGCGGCGGAAAGCGCGGCGACAGGCCGAAGCGAAAGATGATCGATTGCGCCTGCACCTCGGGATCGTCCGGGTCGCCCATGACTTGCACCATGGCGGCTTCGGGCGGCGACATCGCGGTGCCGAAGCGGCTGATCTCGGCGGCAACCACTTTCCCTTTTTCCAATCTTGCGCCGGCGCTCTTGAGTGGCATGGCGCCGATGCGCGCGTCCATGGGGATCAGGTAAGCTTTGCCGTCGATCTCCTCGTAGGTGCCGAGCAGCCGCTTCTGTGCGTGCTCGATCACTTGGACGATGTGGGCTTCGGTGGCGCCGCGCGCTTTGCCGTCGATGCGTACCATGACCTCGTCGCCGTGCATGACCCGGCGCATCTCCCGGC
>Ga0184639_10000315_pt1 | contig 17925 bp, 16 predicted proteins | sample PLM31_170_b2_FD_133155 | JGI IMG/M metagenome (GOLD analysis project Ga0184639, IMG submission 133155) | Groundwater sediment microbial communities from an aquifer in East River, Colorado, USA - PLM3-1_170_b2 | ecosystem: Environmental > Terrestrial > Soil > Riparian zone | place: USA: East...
GTGACGCCAAGCCGGCGTTGATAGAGACAGACGCGTTGTGAGCCGGGCGATCGCGCCAACGGCACGCGATGTAATCCTCTTCGTGGTTTCCTCCACGCCCCCTTCAGGGAATGGCGTTCCACGCCATAAAGGTCGAGGATTCCTACCGGATTCGATTCTGAGAACATATCCCGGAATGGAATCGGAGGAAGCGCCGTCGGTTCGGTGGATCGTGCGTACCGTTTCCGTGTGTGAGAACCGAGTGGAAGGGTGCTGAAGGCATGCCATCTACCTCCCAAGAGTGCCCCAGACGATCGGGTTGGACTCCCGAACGACGGCCGTGGCGGCCCGCGCCGGAGGGAATCCAGAGAAGCCTCAGTCAAGCCATCGAAGAACTCCTGAAAGTCCGAGGATTCGTCGCCGCGACGGTCACCCGCCGCGACGGACTTGTGTCCACCACACGTTTCGGAACGCCCGGGAGGCGGCGGGATTGAGCGCGAGGGTGGCCGCGGGCATGTTGGGCGCGGCGAGGGCGACGGGACGATCATTGCCTCTTCGAATCGGTCGAGTTCCTCCGACCCAAGCAGGCGTATGTCGAATAGACGACGGTCCCGGGTCAGCCGGCGGGTCGGAACTTGTACCCGTAGTGGATGACGCCTGCCGCGCCCTCTTCGCCGAGCTTTCGGAACGTGGCCTGGACCTTCATCCCGATCCTCACATCCTCCGGTTTGACATCGATCAGCTGCGACGTAAGCCGAACGCCTTCGTCCATCTCGATGATTCCCATGACGTAGGGCTTCTGCATCTCGAACTGAGCGGGGGCATCGTGGATCACGGTGTAGGTGACGACAGTCCCCTTCCCGCCGAGCCGGAGCCGCTGCATCTTGCCGATCGACTTGCGCCCGCACGCCGGGCAGACGGCGCGGGGAGGAAAGTCCACCTTCCCGCAGTTCCCACATTTCGTCCCGATCAGGTTGTAGCGGCTCTGGATCTCTCGCCAGAATCGGGGGACGGCCATCTCAGTCCCCTCGCTCGAAGATGTGGACGACCGCCGTGGCCCCCGTCCCTCCGAGCGTGTGCGTGAGGCCGCGGCGCGCGCCGATGACCTGCCGCTTCCCCGCTTCGCCCCGCAGCTGCTTGACAATTTCGACCGCCTGAGCGACGCCTGTCGCTCCGACGGGTTGACCGCGGGCCTTCAGCCCGCCGGACGTGTTTACGGAGATCTTCCCGTTCAACGCGGTAAGGCCTTCTGCGGTGGCGGGTCCGCCCTTGCCCTTCTCGATGAACCGCAGGTCCTCAATCGCGAGAATCTCCGAAATTGTGAAGTTGTCATGCACCTCCGCGACCTGGATGTCCTTCGGCTGGAGCCTCGCCTCGTGGAACGCCCGCTTGCCCGCGACCACGGTCGCGTCCATGGTCGTCAAGTCCCGTCGGTCGTGGAGGGCGAGGAAGTCGCTGGCTTGGCCCGAGCCCGCGATGCGGATCGGCGCATCGGTGAACTTTCGCGCCTTCTGCGCCTCGCACAGGACCACCGCGGCCGCGCCATCCGACAAGGGGGCGCAGTCGAACAGTCCGAGGGGCTCCGCGACCCAGGGGGCCTGGAGGACCGTCTCGACCGAGATCTCCTTCTGGAACTGAGCCTCCGGGTTCAGCGCCCCGTTCTTGTGATTCTTCACCGCGACTGCCGCCATTTGCTCCCGGGTCGTGCCAAACTCGTGCATGTGACGCCGGGCAATCATCGCGTAGAGGCCCGCGAACGTCGCGCCGAAGACGCTCTCCCACTCCTGGTCCGCGGTGGAGGACAGGATTTCCGCGGCCTGGACCTCGCCCACGTCGGTCATCTTCTCCGCGCCGCCCACGACGACGATGTCGTGCATGCCGGAGGCGATCGCGAGGCGGCCCTGCAACAACGCGATGGCGCCACACGCACCGCCGCCTTCCACGCGGACGGTTGGTAGATGCATGTCCGCAAGGCCCGCGTAATCGGCCACCAACGCGGAGACATGCTCCTGATCGATGAACTTACCTGCGGACATGTTGCCGATGTACACGGCATCAATGTCTTCCGACCGGACCTTCGCGTCCTGAATCGCCTTCAGACCCGCCTCGATACCGAGATCCCGGAAGGAACGGTCCCACAACTCCCCGAACTCCGTCGCACCGACGCCGATCACCGCGACGTCCCGCACCGTCAGGCCTCCCGCATCAGAATCTTTCCGCGGTACTTCGCATACGTCGCGTAGTCGACAAACACGTGATTCTCGATCATCTGCTTGGTCGTCGGCGTCGCGTTTCGACGGATCTTCGCGATCTCGTCCGTGACCGTGAGATCGAAGCCGTCCGAGCCGGCACCGCTTCCGTATCCGACGGCAAAGATCCGGTCGCCGGCTTCGGCCTCATCAAGGATCGCACACAGGCCGACCATGATGGCCCCGCTGTACGTGTTGCCGATGTCCCGAACGCAGAGGCCTGTGTCAATCTGGGCTTCCTTGAAGCCAAGCTGCTTCGCGGCCCGGACGGGGAACTTCCCGTTCGGTTGGTGGAAGACCGCGTAGTCGTAGTCTTCCGCCGTCGTCCCGACTCGCTTGAATAGGAGCTGCGCGCAGTTGGTCACGTGCTTGAAGTAGGCGGGCTCCCCCGTGAACCGACCGCCGTGGCTCGGGTATCGCTGCCCTTCCCGGCGCCAGAAGTCCGGCGTGTCCGTCGTGTAGGATACGGTGTGGGCGATCTCCGCGATCACCCGGTCGATGCCGATCAGGAGGGCCGCTCCGCCAGCGGACGCGCTGTACTCGAGTGCATCGCCGGGCGCCCCCTGGCTTGTGTCGGAGCCGATCGCGAGGCCGTATTTCATCATCTTCGACAGCGTGAGGCCCATCGTCGTCTGGATCGCCGCGGTGCCCGCCTTGCACGCGAACTCGAAATCCGCCGCAGTCATGACCGGGGCTGAGCCGATTGCTTCAGCGACGATCGTCGCGGTCGGCTTCACCGCGTACGGGTGGGACTCCGAGCCGACATAGATCGCACCGATCTCCGTGGGATCGATGTCGACCTTCGCCATACATGCCCTCGCGGCCTCCACGGAGATCGTGATCACATCTTCGTCGGGACCCGGAACGCTCTTGGCCCGGATGTTCAGCCCGCGACCCATCGCCTCTCCATCGGCCCCCCAGACGGTCCCGATGTCCTTCGGCCGAATCCGGTACCGTGGGATGTACGCGCCATAGCTCACGATCCCTGACTTCATGCCATCCGCTCCAGTCTCGTGATCAGCTCCGCCTGATCGAGTTCTGTCCGCGCGAGGAGGATGCTGTCCAGCTCCGCGAGCTTCACCGCGAGGTCGTCGATGTTCTCCGGTTGGACGTACACGACCATCACGGGCTTCAGGGGATGCGCCTTGATCGCGATCATCGGCGACCGCCCGTACTTCACGCCGGTGAAGAGGAGCGCGCGTTCGCTTGTGGACCCGTAGATGCGAAGGTAGTCCGTCGCATCGAGGGTCGTGATCGCCTTGATCGAGTCGATCACCGTGTACCCGTTCACGAGGCGGCGCGTATTCAGTTTCTGTGTGAGGAGCTTTCCCTCGATCTTCCGGAGGAAATCGGCGGCGCGCATGCCGAACGCCCAATCCCGCATGGACGGGATGACGTCCGAATATTCCTGGAACCGTTTCGAGAGCTTCTGGCCCGTCCTCTGGTCGATCTCCAAGAGGGCGTCCACGAGCCGATGGATCGTCTTGATCCCTGGCGACATGCGGCGCCCCGCCTCGTAGTCGCTGATCACGCTCGGAGAGACCCGCATGTGCTGCGCGAGGTCCGTTTGCGTGATCCGTAACTCCTCCCGCCACTTCCGCATCGTCCTCCCCGGCTGATCGGAAAGAGCGATCTCTCCCGCGATTTTCTCGCGGAGCGGGAACTGCATGTCGCGTGCGAAAAGTCGAGCGATATATAAGCGTGTCGAAGAGACTATCGACGTATGCCGACACCATTGCAGCGGCAGATCAACGGCCTCGTCGCTGCGAGCAATCGAATCCGAAACGACCGCATTGAGGCGTCCCATCGCATAACGCTTATACGCGGGCCTCCTCTTCGCGGGAGACATTCTGGGTCCGTGGGGTAGCTTGGTCTATCCTTGGTGGTTCGGGACCACTAGACTCCGGTTCAAATCCGGACGGACCCACTCTGGCTCGGAATCACCCAGGGCCGCGGCCCGTTGCCGCGAGGGCTGCGATCCCATCGAGCGGAATCAAGAAGTTCTCCATCCGATGCTTAAGCTCGTAGTCAAGTTCGTAGAGGGCCTTTTCCATCGCCCAGCCTTTGACGAGGAAGCTGGCGTCCGTGGTCTCGAGGTCTCGATAGAGGGTCGAGGAATCGAGGTAGGCTCTGACGAATCGATCGACTGTCTCAGCTTCCCAGGCGATCAGCCGCTTCATCAAGTCCCGCTGAGGAGTTGAGAGGCCATCGAGATCAAGGGGCCACATCAGCGGGGCTTCGGTATCACCAGCTCTATCGCGCATGACGTAATGCCTCACGTACGCAAAGGATCGGACCATCGTGCCGACGTCGCGGAGGGGCGGCCGTTTTCTCGCCCGCTGACCTGGCGCCCGCTCGGGCTCTCCTTCGAAGTCAATGAACAGGAGCCTGCCATCGGATCGTCTCCGAAGCACTTGCGCCAAGTGCAGGTCGGAATGAATGACGCTCTTCGGGCCGCCGACGTTCGCCTCCAGGTTGCCAAGCGTCTTCTCGATGCCCTCGCGTAGATCGAGGAGCCGAGACCGCGCGCGACGGGCGGAATCCGCGCGCGTCCGATCGGCCGCATGACCGAGCCGGCCGAGGCGCCGGAGGGCTGCTGCGAGCGAGCGCATCGCTTCCTTGAACACGAGGCGGAAATCCTCTGAAGTGAAGGGCTCGAGCCTCCACGGTCCAGGATGGCGGTCGATGAGGGCTTCATGGAGTCTTGCGATGGCCTCTCCCAGATCGGACGCGACGAAGCGACTCGCCCGGTCCATCTCGGCATTTGACCCGCCTTCCGCACCGAGGGTGTTGGTCCATCCTTCGCGCAGCCAGGAGAACAGATCGAGTCCGTCGACATGCTCCGTGGCGATGGCGAGCACGAGGCGGTCTTTCCCCCGTCCGAGGCGGACCTCACCGACGAATCGGGCGGCGTGCGGAAAGCTTCGCGCCTGCAGGCGGGCCAGGACTTCCGGCTCGCGATTCGATGCATCGAGAAACTTGTACGATTTCAGGATGATCGAGTCTCGCGCCGTTGCGATTCGAATGAGCACGTTCGACGTGTCACCGGAGGGGATCGGAGACATTCCTCGGAAGGCATCAACGGCCTCCCCCTGGAACGTTAGGGAATCTCCCGAGGCGGTCCGGATCTTTGCCCCTCGTCGAAAGCCGTCGACGAGTACGCGTGCGTAGCCCCCTCGCCGTTCCGCCTCCAAGATGTAGAATGCAGACTCATCCGTCTCCAGCTCGAAGGCCATGGGATCCAGACGAGCCGAGGCGATTGAAAGAGGCAAGTGGACCGGTCGCGACCCCCCTTCGCGATCTTTCGCACGAAGGAGGAAGAGCACGATCGCCTCGCTTCCCGATTGGGCGAGGAGGACGCGGTCTTTCACCCCGAGCTCCGTCGTGAGTCGAATGGAATCGCCGCACCAACGCAAAGATCGGAGCCATATCCGAAGGGGACGCGATCGCCGTAGCGCCTGGGCCGTCGACTCGATCGCTTCATCGAATCGCGAGGACATCACGTCAACGACCGATACAGCTCGAGGGTCTTTGCCGCAATCTGGTCCCATGTGAAGTTTCGGAGGACGTGTTCGCGACCGGCCTTCCCCATTCGAACGGCGGCCTTCGGGTCCTCGATGACTTGCGTGAGGGCCTGTCCCAGCTTCGCGGGATCGTTCGGAGGGACAAGAAGGCCCGTCTCTCCGTCCACTACGACCTCCTTGATCCCGCCGACCCGAGTGGCCACGACCGGGGTCTCGCAGGCCATCGCCTCCAAGTTGATGATCCCGAACGGCTCGTAAACCGAAGGACAGGCGAATACCGCGGCTTCGTTGTAGAGGTTCACGAGGTCGGGATCTTCGAGCATCTCCCGAATCCAGACGACGTTGTCCGATGACCGGACGGCCCTTCGGAGGTCGTCCTCGATCTCCGGGGTGTCCGGCTTGCCGGTCGCCAAGACCAACATGGTGCCTTGGGGGACGTGCTTCTTTGCCTCGATCAAATCGAAGATGCCCTTTTGCCGGGAGAGGCGGCCGACGAAGAACACGAACGGCGGGCGGATGGAAAACTTCGCGAGACTCTCTTTGCCGTCCCGTGGGTGGTACTTCTCCGGATCCACGCCGTTGTGGATGACCGCGACTTTCGAGGCCGGGATCGGATAGGCTTTCACGATGTCTTGTTTCATGTCCCGGGAAACGGCGATCACGGCGTCGCAGGCGAGGAGGCCCTCTCTCTCCATCCACGAGCTGAGATCGTATCCGGCGCCCAGCTGCTCCCGCTTCCAGGGTCGTAGCGGTTCGAGGGAGTGGACCGTGGCCACGAGCTTGCATCCGTAGATCCGCTTCGCCATGGCCCCTGCGAAATTCGTGTACCACGTGTGCGTGTGAACGATCGCCGCGTCAATCGGATCGGCGACCATGTTCAGGTTGACGGAAAGGACCTGGAGCGCCTTGATGATGCGCGGATCGGCCGTGGCGAGTCCGCGGAGAGTCTGCTGGTAGCGCAGGACGTTCACGCCCGGGATGTTCGGGTGGGTACCGGACTCGAGGGTCCGGACTTCGACCTTGATCCGCTTCGCCAGGGCCATCGTGATGTACTTCGCGTGAACTCCCGCGCCGCCGTAGATCGTCGGTGGGTATTCCCACGTGAAGACGCACGCTTTCATCTCGCTTTCAGAGTACGGTGCGACGGCGATTGAAGGTTCCGGTGACGATTCACCGGTGTTCGCACCATTCCGGATTCGCCCACTCCCCATGCGCCTCGCCGACGATGCGTCCCGTATCCGCGACGACGCCTTGGACGGCCGGGATCGGGTCTCCCCCGGGCCAATCGCCTGCGGAGGCCAAGGCGAACATCGCGGCCCGCTTCACGACATCGAGGGGGGACCTCAGCGGCACTTCGGACTCCAAGGACGAATACCAAGCGGCGTCCGTCGTCTCCCATCGCTGTCCTTCCTGGAGCGTCGTGAACTCCCCTCGAGTGTGCCATTCGGAGAAGTCAAAGAACGTCGCCTGGAGCAGCCGACGGAGGGCCGCCGCGCGGCCGGTCTCCTTCGCTCGGACGCTCGCCTCCGCGAGATCCCTCAGCGAATGTACCAGGAGGACGACATTCTGGAACGTCACCCGCGTGTCAGGGTTGTCCCAAAACCGGGGGTCGGATCGAAGGCCCATGAGCATCAGCACATATCCCCGGGCGATGAACCCGGCCAGCTCGGCATCGACCTTGCCTCCCAGGATCTCTTCCGACGATCTCGCGAAGTCGGTGTGCGCGGCGATGGAACCCTGCGCCTGATAGTGCGCCCGGAACCAATGGCGACCATAGGCGACGGCAAGCCGGCGCAGCGCCTGCGGCCGTCTGGCGACCCCGGCGCCTCGGAGCAAGTGGAGGGCCCGACGGCGGACTGCGGTTTCAATCCGCTCCGTGGCGAGGGTGAACGCGTGCTTCCACAGCTGGGATAGAGGCCGACCCCGGTGGTCGCGCGACACGACCAACCCGTCGGACCGTCGGATTCCGGTCCAACGAGTATCCGAGGTGATGCCGCCCGACAACATGTCGTCGTAGTCAGACCAACTCGAATAGTCCACGATCGACGACGCCGGCACCTCGCCGGGTGGGAACGGTTGAGTGATCTGGATCCCGTGTTCGCGGAGCGATCCGACGATCGTCTCGAACCGCTCGGCCCGCGTCGGATTCGCGAGGAGGGACTCGAGATCGCTGGCAACGAAGACGGATCCGGCGCCGCGGGACCGGACGGAGGCGTTGAATTCTGCCGCGGTCGCCCTCCCGAAGGCGAACTCGCCGCTCAGCGGGTGGTCGCGCGCAATGGCAAGGAGGCGTTCCGCAGCGTCGACCCGAACCCATGCCTGGCCGGGTCCGGGCGGGGTGGCGAATTGTCGGGCATCGGTCACGAGGTAGGCACTGCGAAGCGACCCCGAGAGGGCCTCTTGCTCCAGGCTCGCCTCACGCGCGGATCCGCGGAAGCTCTCCAGGGTCTCGCGAGAGACCGTGGCCTCGGGGAGCCACAGACCGAGTGGCATCCCCTCCGAACGGCGAATCAGCGGCGCATAGAAGTCGATCATCATGTCGAAGAGGGCCTCTCGTTCCAACCGGTGGTGATGAGGGAGGATCGGATGGAAGGGCGGGGTCATCACGAAGCCCGCTGTGCCTCGCTCGTACGCGGCGAGGATCTCACGGTACGCGGAAGGATCCCGTTCGAGGAGCCAAACGAGGGTCTGCGGCTCGATATCCACGGAGGCCGTCCCCGAGGCGCGACCCAGGACGGACCCCATGCGGCCGTACGTGCGAAGGACTGCATCCGTCCAGTTTCGGCCCGAGATGCGATCCGCTCCGATCCGGTGAACGACCGGGGAATGCCGTTCCTCGAAGGTCTGGGCTCGCAGGGGATCCCGCTCATCCCAGCGCACGATGTCACCGGGCTGATATCCGTGAAAATGGAAGGAAAGGGTGAGCATCCCCGTCACCGTTCGGGGCCCCACGACTTGAGGTCCAGATCAGGAAAGAGAGAATCCCGCGCCTCAATCGTCGCCAACCACGACTCGTCGTCGGCCGACAAGGCATCATCCGTCGCGCGCTCCAGCATCGTGCGCAGGCGATCGAAGACCCCGACATGCTCCTTGACGCGGGCCTCCGCATAATCTCTCGCGGCGACCGTCGTGACCAGGAACGGCCAGTCGGATGCCTCCATGAGGAGGAGTTCCCGCCCGAGCTGCTTCAGGATCCGCCGCCCAAGGGCGTCCGATCGGGGCCGAGGCCTGCGCACGGCGTCGATGAACGCATCTTCCGCCCGGTACACGTGCTCCCAGATCCACCGCGTGTCGTCGTTCAGCCAGACCCAGTGGTGGCCTCCCTGGCCCCACGAACCTTCCGGAAGACGGATCGTGGACCGAGGAGGATGCGCCGCCAGATAATCGGAGGCGGTCACCGCCGCGACCTGCCCTTCCAGCTTTCGCAGCACGGCCTCGAGCCACCGAGGGCCCTCGAACCACCAGTGGCCGAAGAGCTCCGCGTCGAAGGGGGCCACGACGACGCCGCGGCGCCCCGTCGCCTCGTAGTATTCCCGCAGCGTGTCGAGGACGAGGGACGCGAAGTGTTCGGCGTGGGCATCCGCGCGTTCCGTCGCCGCCTGTGGATCGTAGGGGATCTTTTCTTTCAGAGGGAGTCGGCGATCCGTGACGCGCCAGTATCGCAGGCCTTCCCGACCGCGCTTGCGATGGAACTCCAGGTAGGAGCCATCCCCCGGGTACCCGTAGTCCGCGCTCCACACCTGCACGCTCGATCTCGGGTCTCGAGCGAGGACCGCGACTCTCCGCCGGCCGGAGGCGGGGAGCGTATGTGGTTCATTCGGGGACAAACCCGTCGGGGACCGAGTCGCATCGAGACGGCGTTCCTCGAACCGATCCTCGTACGTTCCAATCGGTGCGCCGCCGGCGACGAGGTGCGTGTCGACGAAGAAGTAGCGGAGCCGATGCCGGGCGACGAAATCCTCGAGGCCGGGGCGCGGCGCCGTCTGCGGCGGGCCAACCGGGCGCGACCACACATACCCGGGACGGTACGCGCACTCCGGGAGCCAAATCCCCCGCGGTGACCGACGGAAATGGCGGTGGTAGCTGGCGATGCCGACGGCGAGTTGGGCCTCGACCGATTCATCGCGACCCAGGAGCGGCAGGTATCCATGGGTTGCCGCGGACACGATGACTTCGATCCGATTCCGATTCTGGAGCCGTGCAAAGGCCGCGATCAGGTCCTGATCGTACACGCCCATGAAATCCGCCTTCGCCCGTCCGTAGAAATCGGACCATGCCGAGGCGAGGCTTGCGGCGTGGCCGTTTCCTTCCGCGGCAAAGTCCCGCCGGTCCGATTCCGCCCGTTGGGCCCGGCCGTCGACGTATGCGAGGAACCCGTCGCGGAACCGCGAGCTCGCGAGCATTTCCGCGAGGACCGGGGTGATGCCAATCGTGATCGAGCCCTTTCGACGTTCCTTCTCCAGACGGTCAAAGAGCCGAAGGATCGGGAGGTAGCACTCCGCGGCGGCTTCGTAGAGCCAAGCCTCCCCGTGCGGCCAGACGCCGTGGCCGAGGACCCACGGTAGGTGCGTGTGCAGGACGAAGAGGATGTGACCAATCGAGGCTCGGGGCACCATCCTCAGGAAGGAGGTCGGCAGGAAAACCCTTTGGAAAGTCTTTCCGGGTCGACACGCTGGCCTTCGAGGCAACGCGACGACGGCGACGGGGATTGACGACCGAGGCCGCGAAAGGCAGATTTAAGTAACCGCCGTTCGTCCACCCCGAGATTTCGATGAAAATTCTCTTCGCGTCGGCCGAAGCGTACCCGCTCGCAAAGGTCGGGGGCCTGGGGGACGTCGCGGGCAGCTTGCCAAAGGCCCTGAAGGCGCTTGGTCACGACGTGCGGATCGTCTTGCCGCGGTACGGAATGATATCCGCGAGCCGCAAGGACCGGGCGCAGTTCTCCGTCCATCTACCGGGCGGGCGGCACGAGGTCGGGCTCCAGGAGACCCGAATCGGAGACGTTCCCGTGTACCTGATCGACAAGCCGGATCTGTACGATCGGCCGAAAGTGTACGAGTACGAAGACGACGGCCAGCGGTTCGGGTTCTTCTGCAAGGCGATCCTCGATTTCCTCCCGGTGGCGGATTTCTGGCCCGACGTGATCCATTCGAACGACTGGCACACGGCGCTGGTCCCCGTATTCCTCCGGGCTTCCTCCGAAGGCAGTGAGCGCTTTCGGCGGATCGGGACTGTCCTCACCGTCCACAACCTCCTCCATCAAGGACTTTTCCCGCGGGAGCTGTTTGACTGGCTCGGACTCCCCGGAGACATGTGGAACCCCGAGGCGGTTGAGTACTACGGCCAGATGAATTTCATGAAGGCCGGGATCGTCTACGCGGACCTTGTGAACACGGTCAGCCCGACGTATGCGAAAGAGATCCAGACGGAGGAATTCGGGGAAGGCTTGGACGGGCTCCTGCGATCTCGCGCCGGAACGTTGTCCGGAATCCTGAATGGAATCGACTATGATGTCTGGAATCCCGCGAAGGACGGCCTGTTGACCCAGAAGTACTCGAAATCCACCGCGGAGAAGAAACGGGCGAACAAGGCGGGACTGCAGAAGGAAGGGAACCTGCCTCGGCAGCCCAAGGCCCCTCTGATCGGTTTCGTCTCCCGGGTCACGACGCAGAAAGGATTCGACATCCTGATCGACGCGCTACCCGAGATCCTCGACCAGGGAGTCCAGTTCGTGCTTCTCGGTACGGGCGAGAAGCGGTACGAGGACCCGGTTTCGGAACTAGCACGGAATCGCTCCGACCTCATCGTGTGGCTGAAGTACGACGAGGCCCTCGCGCATCGGATCTACGCCGGATCCGATTTCTTCCTGATGCCCTCAAAATTCGAACCCTGCGGGCTCGGCCAGATGATCAGCCTGCGCTACGGCACGATCCCCATCGTCCGATCGACGGGGGGCCTTGCGGACACGGTCGTCGATCTGACGGAGCATCCGTCGAGAGGCAACGGATTCGCGTTCCGGGAATACACCCGGGAGGCCTTGCTCGAGGCGGTCCAGCGGGCGATCGGGTTTTTTCGGGCCGGACGGGGCTGGAAGGCCGTCGTCCAGCGCGCCATGTCGACCGATCTGTCGTGGAAGGCATCCGCGCGGCAGTACGTTGCCCTCTATGCGAAAACGCACGAGGGGCTCAACGCTCCAAGTTGACTCGTACGGTTTCCACTAGGGCGGCTTGTCCGCGAGCTTCACGCCTTCTCGGAGGATTGACGCGGCGTCTTCCGGCATCACGGGGTTGATGTAGAATCCGGTCCCCCGTTCGAATCCAGCGGTCTCTGTGAGACGCGGTGTGATCTCGAGGTGCCAGTGGTACTTCGTCTCCTTTCGGTCGCAGGGTGCCGTGTGGATGTAATAATTGAAGGGTGGGTCGTCGAGAATTCCGTGCATCCGTCCCAGGATGTCCATCAGGATGCGACCAAACGGCGTCCGTTCGTCATCTGCGATGTCCTCGAAGGCCATCTCGTGCTCGACGGGCAGGATCCAGGTCTCGAACGGGAAACGCGCCGCGTAGGGGGACAGGCACACGAATGACCCGTTCTCCGAGACGATCCGCTTCTCTTCCTCGAGTTCCGTTTCGATGATTTCGCAATAGATGCAGGAGCCGCCCGTCGACTCGTAGTAGCGGTTAATGGAATTGACCTCTTCCATGATGCGCCGCGGCACGATCGGAGTGGCGATGAGCTGCGAATGCGGATGGGATATCGACGCGCCCGCGCGCTCCCCGTGGTTTTTGAAGATCAGGATGTACTTGAACCGCTTGTCGCGGATCAGGTCGAGGTACCGCTGCTTGTACGCGGTGATGATCTCCTGGACCTGGAATTCGCTGAGCATCGAAAGGTGCTCGTCGTGCTCCGGAGTCTCGACGATGATCTCGTGCGCTCCGACGCCGTTCATGCTGTGGAACAGCTGGCTCACCCGGCGATGGACTTCTCCTTCAACCTGCAAGGCAGGGTATTTGTTCGGAACGCAGCGGATCCACCACCCTGGGCCGTTCGGGACTCCGTCCTTCCGGTATGCGAGCACCTCGGGCGGGGTCATGTGTTCGTGTCCATAGCAGAACGGACAACGGTCCGGGTCAGTCTTCGATTTCCCGCCCCGGAAGGCCCCGGGACGTTGGGATCTCGCGGCCGAGAACACCACCCAGGTATCCGAGACATAGTCCTTCCGGAGTTCTGGCATGGAAAACCCAAGGCGTCTGACCTGACGAAGAAGCCCTCCGTATTTTAGGGTTGTGGACTCGATATCCATCTGGCGAGATGGGTGGGATTCCGTATCATTCCCACAATCGAATCCGCGGTCGACCCGAGTGACGGACACGCACCGGGGAAGCTCCGGCGTCTCAGGAGTGCGGGTCCAGGCCTCCCGAGGGTACAACATTCGGACCAGCGAGTCTTCGAAGGAACGAGCCCGCAAGCTGCTCCTCCTCGAAAGACCTGGAAAGGTCCTCCCACCGGACCGTAATCCAGCGTCCAGCGAGGAGAATCCCGAGGATCGGGTCGGCGCCGCTCGCCCTGCGGATCCGATCCACCTGTCCCAGATCATGTGCGACAATAATTCCGCTCGCCCCTTGCGCGATGCGTTCCGCGACGATCAATTCGAGGTGTTCGGCGCGATCCGGATCCTGGTGATTCGTGAATTCGTCGAGAACCAGAACGGTCGGCTGCGCAGCGATTGCGCGGGCAAAGACGGCCCTCTGCCGCTCGCCTCCGGAGAGCCCGAGCGCGTTCCTCGATGCGAGATCGGAGAGCCCAACCGCATCGAGGCTCTCCCGCGCCGCATCCATCGCAGCCTCACGAGGCATTCCGCGCCACCGGAGCGGCATCGCGACGTTTTCAAGGAGAGTCGTGTGGAGCAGCCCTGGCTGTTGCTGGACGTACCCGAACGTCCGCCTCATTCGGAGGCGCTCTGCTCCTTTCAAGGACGCCCATTCCTGGGTGTCGACGTGCGCGCTTCCCTCGCTCGGTTCAAGGAGACCAATCAGAAGGCGCAGGAACGTGGTCTTCCCCGACCCGCTCGGCCCGACGACCGCGAGCAGTCCGCCAGGAGGGATTCCCAGGTGAACGTGCCGAAACAGCCAAGTCCCGCCGATCTTCGCACCGGCATCGGATAGGCGAAGTTCCGGCGGTCTCGCGGGGCGTTCGTCGGGAATCGACTCCACCTCACCCACCGACCTGGTCCGACGCGGGACGTTGAGCGAGGGCCCGCCCCGCGGCCACACGCTCTGCCCGCTGGAGGCGATACAGCAAGAAGGCCGTAGCGAGGGCCTGTGCGATCAGGATGCCGGCGAGGACCAGGGCGAAATCGAAGTCGCCTCGGTTCACCTCCTGGAGAATCGCCGTGCCGATCGTCCTGGTTTCCCCTCGGATATTCCCTCCGAGGATCAAGGCCGCTGCAACTTCCGCAAGAGACCGACCGTATCCGACGAGGACGCCCGAAAGGATGCCGAACCGCGCCTGGCTGATCAGGGTGAGGAATCGTTGCCGCGGCGTGGGGCCCGCCGCGTCGATCGCCTCCACGAGCTCGGACGGAAGCTCAGCGATCGCGGCAATCGTGAGGCCGGCGATGAGCGGAATCGTGAGCATCGTCTCCCCCAGGAGGATCGCCCAGGGCGTGAACAGGAGGCCCAAGGCCCCGAGAGCACCTTCTCGCCGGAGAATGAGGTAGAGGACGAGACCTGCGACGACCGGCGGAAGCGCGTACAGCGAGTACACGACGGCCCGGACGAGTCCTCGGCCCCGTAACCGGCTCAGGCCGAGGGCAGTGCCGATCGGAATCCCCACAACGGATCCGAGGAGCGTCGCACCGATTGTGACTTCCGCGGTGAGCAAGACAATTCCAATCAGTTCGTCTGCCGGAATCGCCGTGGCCCTTCCCCCGCTTATGCGGACGGATCGTCCGCATCCGGATAGAACGCGGGCAAACCGCCGACGCGATAATTGCGGATGATGGCTTGGCCTCCCGGGCCCGTGAGCCACGTCGCGAACGCAATCCCTCCGGCCTCATCCGCCGCTGGATGGCGGCTCTGGCTGATTGGAATCACCCCGTACTGGTTCTTCATTCGGCTTGGGTCACGAACGAGCACGGTCAGGTCTCCCGTGAGTCCGGCGGCGGCCAACCGATTCCACGTCGCCTCATCACAGAGGGCATACGCGCCGAGCTCAACGGCTACACGAAGCGTCTCGGCTTGCCCCGAACCGGTCTCCTTATACCAGGCGCCGGTCAGGTTCGCGGAATCAATCCCAGCCGATGACCAGAGGGCCAGTTCTCGAGAATGGGTCCCACTCCCGTCCCCGCGGCTCACGAACGCGATGTCCGCGCGATGCTCGAACAGCAGGTCCAGGAAGGACGTCGCGTTTCTCGAGAGCTCGTCCCGCGCCTCGACGGGGGCCCATTCCGGCCAATTCGGGCCCACGAAGACGAACCAATTGTACATGACGGCCCTGCGCCAAAGGCCCTCTCGGTCCGCGACGAACGTTAGCTCGCGGTCGCGGTCATGGGTCAAGAGGACGTCGAGGTCACCGTTTCGGGCTTGCTGGAGGATCGCGCCCGTGCCGGCCACCACAATCTTGAGCGGCTGACCAGTCTGGGCCCGATACGCCTCCTGCAAGACGTCCAGGAGACCCGTGTCCTGGGTCGTCGTGGTGCTGCCGACGATCACGGCCCGAAGCCCCCACAGAGGGCTCCAGGGGCCGAGGACGGCGACGACAATGGCCGCCGAAACGAGGAGAACAATCAGGATTCGTGTTCTCATGAGAACACGTGTGGGAGGACGCGGGCGAAGATAAAGCTTCCCGCGGCCGGGCTTGCAACGTATTTTATCCTGAGAACCGTTAGGTAGAATCTGATGCGAAAGCGGAGTGTTTCAGGGACCCCATCAGGCATTCGTCGAGTGCCCAAACCGCGGATCGCCGCTCTGCTCAACGAGATCCTTCGATCTGGAAGTCTCCGGAAAGCTTCCTGGGCCCTGGGGATTGCGCCGGGAAACGCGCACCGCCTGTTGCGCAGCGAGGAGCGCCGGCTCCGGGTCCGCCTCCTCACCGGTTCGACCGGCGGCCGAGGAGGAGGTAGCAGCCGATTGACTCCCGCGGGTCGGACCCTCGCTCAGGCCGTCGGTCATGAATCGGTGGTAGCCAGCTGGTGGTCCTGCCGTCTCGTGAAGTCCGTCTCGCAGCGATCTCCTCTTCTCGTCGACATTCCCGACGCGGGCGTCGAGGCCTTTGTCGCACCCCTTGGCCGAGACCTGGAGTGGTCGCGAACCCTCCGCCCTGGCGCGAAGCTCGAGCTCGGGATCCTCCCCGAGGCCGTCACCATCATCCCGGGTCGCGGTCGTGCAAGCGGAAGCGCCCGGAACCTCTGGGAAGCACGTGTGATCCGAGTCAGCGGTCGGCTGCCGTATGGCATTCGGTTCGTCCGTCTGGACGTGGGAAAGAAGTCGCTCGTCGTAGCGGTAACGACCTCTGCCGTGTCCGAGTTGCGCTTGGTACCCGGTTCGACGGTGAGGCTTCAGCTCAAGGCCACCGCCTTGCGCCTTCGAAAACCCGTCGCATAGGTACCAGCAGGTCAAGCGCGGTCTGTGTGTCCCCAGTTCGACCAGGTTTACGTCGCTGGCTCGAACCTCACAGACCGGATCCGGCCATGGTCGACCAAGAAATGACCGCGGAGGCTGCGCGACTTGCCCTTCCGGAAGAGGACGCGCACATCCGGAAATGTCGATTCGATGCTCTCGAGCGAAATCCCGTGCGGCTTCCGGTACGGGAGCAGGGAGGTAGCGATCGCGCGGATGCCGCGCGATTCACCTCCGCTTTCGTCCCGTAGAGTGGCATCGGGCGCGACGAGAGCCAATGCGTCGATCATTCGGCCCCGGGCAAGGGAATCGTAAAACTCACGGACGATTGCGGCCGCTTCCCTAGGGGACTTCTCCACCGTGGATTCGTTCATCGGCATCGACGACTTCTCCGTGGGAGACAAACCCTCTCTACGGAGTTTTCATAGGCCTATGGAGATTCGACGACTTGGGAGACCGCTCGGTCGATAGCGATTTCGGCAATGTCGGCCGCATAACCCGCGGTCCTCCCCAGGCTATCCACAATCGCGGCGAGGGCCAAGAGTTCCTCCCCCTTCCTCGCGGCGACGTGGTGGAATAGCCCGTCGATGAGTTTCTGGTGACGTACGAGATCGTCGACCGCCTGGTTCGCCGCGTCCACGTCCGCGGTCAGGAGGGCTGTAAAGGCGCGGTCGAGAATTGAAATTGCAGACTCCCGCGCAGCGTCAAGCTCCTTGAGCAGACGGGGGTCGAGTCCCCGATCCGCAAAGATCGGATACGTCTTGGCAATTCGCTCCGCGTGGTCTCCAATTCGCTCGAAAAGCTTGGCGATCAAACGATAGTTGTGTAGCTCCACGCGGCCTGCCGCGGTCGGGGATCCCCCGCCTGGGGCATGAATGAGGTTGTACTGCTTCGCGACCATCCAGTACAGGCGATCGACGTCCTGATCACGCTGGGCCACGTCTCGGGCGAGTGCCTCGTCGCGGTTCCGGAGCGCGATGAGGGCATCCTCATGCATCGCTCGGACGGTCAAATGCATCCTGCGCAGACACTTTTCCGCGCTGAGGTCCGCTGTGTCGGAGAGATCCTGAATCACTACCGCATTGCGGGTCTCTTCGATAACCTCCGGGCCGATGACCATCCGGCTGAAGTCCCTGGCGACCCGGCGTACAAAAGGGCCCATCTCGGGCCGGAACCGGATCTCGATGTAGCCGAAACCGCCGATATACGCCCCGATCAGCTTCCTCAGGAGGTGGTCCCGCCTCTCTTCGCCCTTTTCCTCGAAAATCCGACGGCGGATCTGGGCCTTCTCGAGCTGCCGTGGGCGGACCGAGACCGACCCATCCGACTGCGTGTCCAGAAACACCATGTCCCCCGCCTTGAGGCCCGCCTCGACGACCCACCGCTTAGGTAACGAGACGATGTACGTGGACCCTCCGGTGAGTTGCAATTTCCTGCCTTCCATTCCCCCTACCTCTATGGTCTACGCCAGAAACCTATGTAGGTATAAGCGTCTCCAATATAAACTATATAGTTGCCCGTCTGACACTGGGTGACAATCAAGACTCCATCGGGAAC
>Ga0184639_10000316_pt1 | contig 17909 bp, 16 predicted proteins | sample PLM31_170_b2_FD_133155 | JGI IMG/M metagenome (GOLD analysis project Ga0184639, IMG submission 133155) | Groundwater sediment microbial communities from an aquifer in East River, Colorado, USA - PLM3-1_170_b2 | ecosystem: Environmental > Terrestrial > Soil > Riparian zone | place: USA: East...
CCCGCCTCGTCCCGCGCGGGGTGCACGGGGTAGAGCGCGAGCACCGGCACCCACCCGGTCGGCACGGCGACGTTCGCCGAGTGGGTGAGCGCCGGGCGGAGCAGGCTCGGGATGAGATGCGTATGCGGTCCCGACGGCGTCCGGCCGTCCTCCCGCGCGATCGGCTGATAGACCTCGATGCGCGCGAGGCGCGTGACGGCGACGCGGTGCGGGCTCGCCTCGACGATCAGGCGCGCGACGCCGCGCGGCGGATCGAGCAGCCGCGTGCCGGCCGCGCGACGCAGCTCGGCGAGGAGCGCGGGGTCGGCGGTGCGGACGCAGAAGGAGAAGGTCGCGGCACCGAGCCCGAGATCGAAGAGGGACGCATCCCGGTCCGCGACGCGGATCGCGTCGCGGTCGGGGCCGAGCTCGACGATCGCGCGCCGCGGCGCCAGCTCGGTCTTCGCGCGCCGCATGCAGAAGAAGACGCCGTGGTGCCATTGGCCGAGCTGGGCGCTCAACGCCTCGTAGGCGAGCGCGCGAACTTCCGGTTCGCGCGCGACCCGGATCGCGCCGCGGCCCGTGACGACCGTGAGGTCGTCGATCTCGCACGCCTCGTCCGGCTCGCGCGCAAACTCGGCGAGCACGCCGAACGTCCCCACGCTCCAGCTGCTGGCCGGATCCCGCAGGTGCGCCGCGGCGAGCTCGAGGGCCTCGGGGGCGTCCATATCAGTGTGGCCTCAGTAGAGCACGCCGACGACGCTGCCCGCAATCAGCGTCGCGAGCGTGCCGGACACCAGCGTCTTCGCGCCGAGGCGCACGATGTCCTCGCGGCGCTCCGGGGCCATCGTCGCGAGGCCGCCGATCATGATGCCCAGGCTGCCGAGATTCGCGAAGCCGCAGAGCGCGTAGGTCATCACGAGCCGGCTGCGCGGCGACAGGGCGCTTTCGGGCAGCTTCGCGAGGTCGAGGTAGGCGATCAGCTCGTTGAGAATCGTCTTCGTCCCGAGGAGCTGACCCGCCGTGTACACCTCGGCCCACGGGATGCCCGTGAGCCAGGCGAGCGGCGCCATGACGAGCCCGAGCGCGCGCTGCAGGGTGATCGGGGCGCCGGCGACCTCGGGCGCCAGGCCGAGCAGCGCGTTCGCGAGGCTCACGAGGGCGACGAGCACGAGCAGCATCGCGACGATGTTGATGAGCAGCGCCGCGCCGTCGAGCGTGCCGCGCGTGATCGCGTCCATGCTGCTGGTCGCGGCCGAGGGGGCGAGCTCCGCGTCGCCGTCCGCCCCGCCGGCCCCGGGTTCCGGCGGCACCATCAGCAGAGACACGGCGATCGCGGCCGGGGTCGCGATGAGCGAGGCGATCAGGATGTGACCGAGCGCATCCGGGACGACTTTTCCGAGGATGGTCGCGTAGAGCACCATCACGGTGCCGGCGATCGTCGCCATGCCGCAGCTCATCGTCACGAAGAGCTCCGAGCGGCTCATCGCGGCGAGGTAGGGCCGCACGAACAGCGGCGCCTCGACCATGCCGACGAACACGTTCGCCGCCGCCGACAGGCCCGTCGCCCCGCCGATCCCCATCGAGCGCGTGAGCAGCCACGAGAACCCGCGCACGATCCAGGGCAGGATCCGCCAGTAGAACAGCAGCGCCGAGAGCGCGCTGATGACGATCACGAGCGGCAGCGCGCGGAACGCGAGGACGAACGAGCTCGTCTCCGGCTTCTCCTCGTAGGGCAGCGGGGCGCCGCCGAGATAGCCGAACACGAACGACGTGCCCTCCTGCGTCGCGCGCTCGAGCGCCCCGACCGCGCGGTTGAGCCAGAGGAAGAGCTCGGAAAACAGCGGCACCTTGAGGAGGAGCGCCGCGAGCGCCAGCGTGAGCGCCATGCCGGCGAGCACCGAGCGCCAGGGAATCGAGCGCCGGCGCTCGGAGAAGAGCCACGCGAGCGCATGCAGCGCGAAGAAGCCGAACAGGCTCTGCAACGCCAAGCTCACGACCCGCTCCCTCCCCCTTCCCCTTCGCCCCCCGCCGTCTCCTTCCCCGGAGGCTGGGCGCGGCGCGACATTGTCCTACGCGAGGCTCACGCCGAGCAGCCTTCCAACGCCATAGGTCAGCGCGCCCGCGGCGCCGCCGATCGCGAGCATCCGCAGTCCGTCGCGGAGCGCGCTCCGGCCAGTGAACAAGCTGATCGTCGCGCCGACGGCGAACAACGCGCACGCGGTCACCGCGACCGAGGCGACGAGCGCGCCGTCCCCCCGGGTGACGAGGAACGGCGCGAGCGGGACGAGCGCCCCCGCCGCGAAGGACAGGAACGACGAGATCGCCGCGCTCCAGGGGGAGCCGAGCTCGTCGGGGTTCAGGCCGAGCTCTTCGCGCGCCAGCGTGTCGAGCGCCTTCTCCGGGTCGGCGACGGTGGCGGTCGCGAGCGCGGCCGCCTCGTCGCCCGGCAGGCCGCGCGCTTCGTAGATGAGCGCGAGCTCCTGCGCCTCCTCCGCGGGGTACTCGGCGAGCTCCTTGCGCTCGAGCCCGATCTGGTACTCGAACATTTCGCGCTGCGAGCGGACCGAGACGTACTCGCCCGCCGCCATCGAGAACGCGCCCGCGAGGAGGCCCGCAACGCCGGAGAGCAGCACGAAGGTGCTGTTCGCGGACGCGCCGGCGACGCCGAGGATGAGGCTCATGTTGGAGACGAGCCCGTCGTTCACCCCGAAGACCGCCGCACGCAGATTGCCGCCACTCGCGACGCCGCGGTGGCGCCGCTTCATGTCCTCGATCGAGGTCGGTCGGGGGTGCCCCGGCTGGGCATGGGTGTAAACGGAAAGCCCGCGCACCTTCATCGCGGCGAGGATGCCGCTCGTCTTGCGCGCCCCGTACCGGCGCACCAGGCGCTCGACGAGGCGCGTGCGGACGTCGGGGGTGAAGGCCGCAGGCACCGATGCGCCCTGTTCGCGAGCCAACCGGGCCCAGATCGCAGCCTGGCTCTCGGCCTCGTTCGCGAGGCTGCGAAAGAGCCGCTCCCGCGGCGTGCCCGCCTCCGCCTCGGCGATGACACGGTAGAGATGCGCCGAGCGCATCTCTTCGGTCCGGCTCTCGAGGGCCGCCTGCGCCGACATCGTCTTGCCGCCCGCCTCGGAAAACCGGCGAATGCTAGCAGACGGCCGCGTCCTCCCGCGCCTGCCACTTCGGGTCCGCGAGCACGACCGAGGTCGCGATCTGCCGATCCGGGATGCGCCAGTACTTGCGCAGGAGCCGTTCCTTCTCCGCCGGCGACACGACCCGGAAGCCGTGCTTCTCGTAGAACCGGATCGCCCAGGTCGCCGCGGCCCACGTGCCGATGAGCACTGGCCGCGACGTGCGAGCGAGCAGGAACTCGAGCAGCTTGCCGCCGATGCCTTTGCGCCGCGCGGCGGTGGCGACGTAGGCGTGGCGGATCAGGGTGACGTCGGCGACATCCTGCAGCCCCATGACGCCAATGAGCTTGCCGGCTTGCTCCCGGCCCCAGAACACGACGCCTGCATCGAGCTCGTGCCGGAGCTCTTCCTCGGGCATGTACGGCTCGTGCCAGCGGTCGGCGGGAATGTGGCCGCGGTAGGCCTGCGCGGCGTCGTTGACGATCGCGCAGATCGCGGCGGAGTCGGCCTCGGTGCAGCGGCGGATCACGGTCGGGGGCCGCTCACTCCTCGTCGGCGCCGCCGACGACGCGCCGAATCGCGTCGAACGAAAAACCGCGTCCCTGGAGAAAACGGATCTGCTTCGCACGCTCGGCCGCGCCGCGAGGTGCTCGGCCGAAGCGCTTGGCCCAGGCTTCGCGGGCACGGGTGAGCTCGGTCGCGCGGACTTCGCGCGTCGCTTCCGCGATCGCCGCATCGCCCACGCCCTTCGCCCGGAGCTCCCACGCGATGCGCGTCGCCCCGAACTTGCGGGCGAGGGCGTTCGCGCGCACTTCGGCGTAGCGCTCGTCGGAGAGGAGCTTGCGGCGGACGAGCTCGTCGAGCAGCGGCGGGATCTCGGCCGGATCGTCGGCGTGACGCGCGAGCTTGCGGGCAAGCTCGGTGCGGGAATGCTCCCGCTGCGCGAGATACGCGACCGCTCGCTCGCGCAGCGTCGGCTTACTTCCCACGGGCGAGGCTTCAGGCCTCCGCCGCGACGGCGACCGGGGCGGCCTTTGCGACGCCCACCTTCTCGCGGATCTTCGCCTCGAGCTCCGCGGCGAGCTCGGGATGCTCCTTCAGGTACTCGCGCGCGTTGTCCTTGCCCTGGCCGATGCGGTCCTTCTTGTAGGCGAACCACGCCCCGGACTTGTCGACCACGCCGTGCAGGACGCCGAGCTCGAGGATCTCGCCCTCGCGGGAGATGCCCTCGCCGTAGAGGATGTCGAAGATCGCCTCGCGGAACGGCGGCGCGACCTTGTTCTTGACCACTTTCACGCGGGTCTCGGAGCCGATGACCTCCTCGGCCCTCTTGATCGACCCGATGCGGCGGATGTCGAGCCGCACCGAGGCGTAGAACTTGAGCGCGTTGCCGCCCGAGGTAGTCTCGGGATTGCCGAACATCACACCGATCTTCATCCGGATCTGGTTGATGAAGATGACGAGCGTGTTGGTGCGCTTGATGTTGCCGCAGAGCTTGCGCAGCGCCTGGCTCATCAGGCGGGCCTGGAGACCGGGCAGCTGGTCGCCCATCTCGCCCTCGATCTCGGCCCTGGGGACGAGCGCCGCGACCGAGTCGATGACGATGACGTCGATCGAGCCGGAGCGCACGAGCATGTCGGCGATCTCCAGCGCCTGCTCGCCGGTGTCGGGCTGCGAGATGAGCAGATCCTCCATCCTCACGCCGAGCTTCGCGGCGTAGCTCGGGTCGAGCGCGTTCTCGGCGTCGATGAACGCCGCCGTGCCCCCGGCCTTCTGCACCTCGGCGACCACCTGCAGCGTGAGGGTCGTCTTGCCCGACGACTCGGGGCCGTAGACCTCGACGACCCGGCCGCGCGGCAGGCCGCCGACGCCGAGCGCGAGGTCGAGGCCGAGCGAGCCGGTCGAGACGACCTGCACGTCCTGCGTCGCCTGCGCGTCCATGCGCATGATCGAGCCCTTGCCGAACTGCTTCTCGATCTGGGCGAGCGCGGCGGCGAGGGCTTTGGATTTGTTTTCTTCCATGAGGGGGATGACGTTCGTTGCGGAGGGCATGGCTATTCTCCCATAAAGGTTTGGCGGTTCAGCAAACCGCGATGAAAACCGCGGACTTGCGTGGATCGATGGCGATTATGCGGGCGCGAGTGGCTCACCTCGCGAGCCAGCGCCGAACGGCCCGGGGATAGCGAGTGGGTAGGCTCACGGCATGAGCCTGGCAGGCGCGCAGAATGTCGGCGCCTCGTGACGAGGCTGGACAAGAACCCCGCAAGACGACCATACACCTAGTATACTGGATCTACGTTCAGGTGGGTTTTTCTACAGACTCAACGACGCGCTGACGCGCCGGCGTGGGCACCCGTCGCCTGGCCTGCTTGGCCAGGCGCAATACCGAGCGCTTCTCACTTCGCGTTTTGGCTGACCAAACAAGAAGTTGCCGCTTTGAGATCGCAACTTGCGATGTCAAACGCCCCCCCGGGTCCCCGCGGCCGGCGGCGCGCGCTAGTGCGGCGTGACGCCGCGGCCGCGCAGGAAGTCCTACGACCCGGCGACGATCACCAGGTTGTTCATCACCGACCTGACGCCGTCAACACCGGCGGCCACCCGCGCCGCCTTCTCGCGATCGCCGGCGGTCGGCGTGGTGCCGAAGAGCGTCACCGCGCCATCCGCGCTCACTACGTCGATCCCGAGCTTCCCGACGGCGGGGTCGCGACGCAGGGCCGCGACAACCCTGATGGCGAGGGCCGCGTTCTCATCCACCGTCGGGGCTGCGGGCGCTACGATCGGCAGCTGGGCGGGGCTCTGGGACGTCGCCTGATTGGCGCTCCCGACCCTCGCGGCCGGGGGCTCGTCGCCGCACGCGGCGAGTCCCGCCGCGACCAAGGCTCCTGACGCAATCCAGATCACAAGCCGAACGCTCATTTCTACCTCCATGGGGATTGATCCGAGGATATTTCATTCCTCGCCGATGGCTTCGGGATGTCGCAATTCGGGCAAGACTCGCGCGCTTGATGGCAGCGCGCGGCGCCACGGCTACGTCGAGGGCCGGAAGACCGTGCCCTTGACGCGCGGCGGAAGTATCAAGTACCCAGTCATCCGTCATGGTGGCTCACCGTGCGAGCCACCAGAAGCCGTATCGTCACGTCATCCCTGGCCGGGTCGCGGGCTTCACACGGCGCGCTGATGGCTGCGTCCAGGCATTGACCAGCACCAGGATCTCGCGCATTTCCCGTGCTATAGTAATACATGAAACCCGTGCTATTACAAAACACAATCCCCGTGCGATAAGCCAGGGCTGTGGCCACGCCGCGCGAAAAGCTCGCAACCGCGCTGCAGGCGCTCAAAGCGTTGCAGGACGGCGGCCTGCGCATCATCCGGTCGCGAGACCTGACGCGGGCTCACCGCGAGCGGCTCCGCGCCGCCGGATTCCTCCGCCCCATCGTCAAGGGCTGGTACCTGCCCGCGCGGCCGGAGGAAGCGCCCGGTGACAGCACCGCCTGGTATGCATCGATGCGCGAATTCGTGCGCGCATATTGCGATTCGCGCTTCGGCACGGATTGGTACGTGTCGCCGGAGCTCAGCGTGCAGCTGCACGCCGGCAGCACCGTAACCCCCGCCCAGGTCGTGGTGCACGCCAGGGGCGGCACCAACACGACCCTGGCACTTCCGCAACGCACCTCGCTGTTCGACTACGCGGCGAAGGATTTCGCTCCGGAACGCGCCCGGGTCGAAGCGGGTCCGCTTCGCGCGCTCGCGCTGCCTTGGGCGCTCGTGCGCGTCTCCGAGCCGTTCTTTCGTGCGCACCCGCGCGATGCGCAGCTCGCCCTCGCGCAACTGCCCGATGCCTCCGCGCTCCTCGAGGTGCTGCTCGAGGGTGGGCATTCGGTGGTCGCGGGACGGCTCGCCGGAGCGCTCCGCGCCGCGGGTCGCGCGGACCTGGCGGACACCGTGCGAACGACGATCCGCGCGGCCGGCTACGCCTGTGTGGAAACGGACCCGTTCGAGCAGCCGCTACCCGCGCTCATCCACTCGCGACCCGAGTCGCCGCACGCCACCCGGCTGCGGCTGCTGTGGCAAGCCATGCGCGAGACGGCTATCGCCGCGCTCGGCCCCGAGCCCGGCATCCCCGCCGACGCCGGGGCGTACCTGGCAGACCTCGAGGAACGCTACGTCACGGACGCCTATCACTCGCTTTCCATCGAAGGCTACCGGCCGACGGCGGCGCTGATCGAGCGCGTGCGCTCGGGGGAGTGGAATCCCGGCGCGCACAAGGCGGACGCCGACGCGCGCGACGCGATGGCCGCGCACGGCTACTGGCTCGCCCACAACGCGGTGCGCGGCTCGATCGAGCGCATCTTCGCGGGTGAGAACGCGGGTCGCGTGCTGCGGCAGGACCACGGCGCGTGGTACCGCGAGCTCTTCGCACCGAGCGTCACCGCCGGCATCGTGGAAGCCGCTCAGCTCGCCGGCTACCGCAACGACCAGGTGTACGTTCGCAACTCGCGGCACGTGCCGCCCTCGAAGGACGCGGTACGCGACTGCATCCCGGTACTCTTCGAGTGCCTCGAGTCGGAGCCTTCGGCGGCCGCGCGCGCGGTGCTCGGGCACTTCGCGTTCGTCTTCATCCACCCTTACATGGACGGCAACGGACGCATTGCCCGGTTCCTGATGAACGCGATGCTCGCATCCGGCGGATACCCGTGGACCATCCTGCGCCTCGAAACGCGCACGGACTACTTCGGTGCGCTGGAGCAGGCGAGCGTGCACGGGGACATCGCGCCCCTCGCGCGACTCCTCGCGCTTGCAGTGCGGGAACAGGCGAGCGCCGGCCCGTCCAGGCCGCGCCGGTCAACCAAGGCCGCGCCATGAAGGCCAGTGATCCAGGCGCACTCGTCGAGCAGCGCGCTCCGGCCTGAAGTCGATCGCGTCGTCGCCGTCTGCGCGAGCACGCCGAGGAGGCAGGTGAACGTCGCAGCGACGACGACGCCACCATGCGACCCGCTGCCCCGCGGTCTATCCGCGCTTGGTGAGCCGGATGCTCCTTGAGAAGAAGAGGAGTACTACGCGTGGAAATTCGCGAGTCGGACGGGGATCCGGCGCGGGCCGAAGGCCTTCTTGAACTCCTCGAACGCGCCGGCGATCGCCGTCCCGCACTCGCGGCAGGCGCCGCCGGGGGTCACGCGGTAGTTGAGGATGCGGTGCCAGTCGCGCACGATCAGGGCGTTGCCGCAGCCCGGGCAGAAGGTCGTGCCGCCTTCGGTGTCGTGCACGTTGCCGGTGTACACGTAGTGCAGCCCTTCCCGGACCGCGATCTCGCGCGCCCGCGTGAGCGTCGCGGCCGGCGTGTGCGCGATGTCGGTCATCTTGTAGTCGGGGTGGAACGCCGTGAAGTGCAGCGGGACCTCGGGCCCCAGCTCCTTCATGATCCACTTGCACTCGGCCTCGATCTCCTCGCTGGAATCGTTCTTGCCGGGAATGAGCAGCGTCGTGATCTCGAACCACACGTCCGTTTCGTGCCTGAGATAGACCAGCGTGTCGAGCACCGGCTGGAGATGCGCCCCGCAGAGCCGGAAGTAGAACTCGTCGGTGAACCCCTTCAGGTCGACGTTCGCCGCGTCCATCTTGGCGTAGAACTCCTCGCGCGCGCCGGGTGAGATGTAGCCCGCGGTCACCGCCACCGTCTTGATCCCGCGCACATGGCACGCATCGGCGACGTCCATCGCGTACTCGGCGAAGATCACCGGGTCGTTGTAGGTGAACGCGACCGACTTGCACCCGAGCTCCTCGGCCGCCCGCGCGATCTTCTCCGGCGAGGCCTCGTCGGCGAGCGTATCCATCTCGCGTGACTTCGAGATGTCCCAGTTCTGGCAGAACTTGCACGCGAGATTGCAGCCCGCGGTGCCGAACGACAGGATCGAGCTGCCCGGGTAGTAGTGGTTGAGCGGCTTCTTCTCGACCGGGTCGACGCAGAAGCCCGACGACCGGCCGTAGGTCGTCAGGATCATCCGGTCACCCTCGCGCATGCGGACGAAACAGGCGCCGCGCTGGCCCTCGTGCAGCCGGCAGTCGCGCGGGCACAGGTCGCACTGGATGCGGCCGTCGTCCAGCTTGTGCCACCAGCGGCCGAGGTACTTGCTTTCGGCGACCGCGCTCATGCGCTCACCCCGTCCTAGTGCACCCGCAGCTCCGACTCGCGCCACTTCATCGCCTGGTACCGCCAGATCTGGCAGCGGGTGAGGCGCGTGTCGGCCGGAATGCCGGCCTTCTGCATGAGGTTCGCGAAGAACTGCCGCGGCTCGGGCAGGTCGGCCCACACCTGCGGCAGGTAGGTGCCGCGGTTCCCGCCGCACGCCATGATCACGCCGTCCACCCCCGGCCGGAGCTGCGCGAAGAGGTCGCCCTCGTCGGCGAACAGCACCAACGAGGGTGCTGAGAGGAGCGACACCTCCATTTCGATCCTGGCGAGCTCCTCCGGCGTCAACGGCGAGAACCTGCGGTCCGACAGCGCGGCCGCAGCGGCGTTGGCGACGACGTCCTCGCCGAGCGTCCGGGTCGGGTGCAGGCTGCCGATGCAGCCGCGCAGCTTGCCCTCTTGCGTCAGGGTCACGAAGGTCGCGCGGCGCTCCCTCAGCCAGGGCGCCTCAGGAACCGCGACTGCGGGTCCCGTGCCGAGCGCATTCACCACGCTCGCGCGCGCGAGGCCGACGAGCGTCCGGCCGTGCTCGGCGTCGTAGGCCCGCCGCGGCTCCCAGAACGCCAACGAAGCGTAGCCGACGACGCGATCCCGGCCGCCGGCGGTATCGCCGGAGTTGCGGACGTCGAGCAGCTCGGGCTGGAGGCCGCGCTTCTTCGCCGCGGTGAGGAACCCCGTCACCGGCGTCGCGCCGCAGGCCTGCACGTGGTCGATGTCGGTGCGGAAGTCGGTGATCGCCTGCACCGTCCGGCGGTCGAGGGCCCGCGCCTCGTCGTAGGGGTGATAGTGCGAGAGGTCCGAGCTGATGACGATCAGCGTCTCCGGGCCGCCCCACAGGGCATCGAGCACTTCGGCCACCTCGGCCGGCGTCGCCGAGCCGACGACCAGCGGCACGAGCTTGAACTCGCGCAGGACCTGCTGGAGGAACGGCAGCTGCACCTCGAGGGAATGCTCGTGCGCGTGCGTCGCGGCGTTCACGCCGACCTGCGGCAGCCCGCGGAGGGCGGCGACCGCGTCGGGGTCGATCTCGACGCGCCCGAGGGGCGTCTCGAACGCGGTGGCGGCCGGGAGCGCGAGGCCACGCACGGCCACCCGATGACAGGGCCCGAGCAGCACGACGCGCTTGACGATCCCGACGGCGGGCCGCAGCAGCGCGTACGCGTTCGCCGCGACCGCTCCGGAGTAGATGTAGCCGGCATGCGGGACGATCAGCCCCTTCGGGAGGCCGGGGATGAGCGGCGCGGCGCGGGTCTCCTCGAGCATCGCGAGGACGTCGCGCCCGAGCTCGACGCTCGCGCCCGGGTAGAACATGCCGGCCACGGCGGCCGGCCGGATGGCGCTCATGGTTGCCTCATGTCGAGCATGGTCGGGACGGTCCATTGCCGGTCAATCTACTCCCTTCGGGGCGCGGTTGAAGTGGCGCAATCCACGCCCGGACACCGGTACCCGGGGGCCGGTGGAGACCATGTACGAGGTGTGGAAAAGCACCGCCGTTTCGCCGGGGCCTCCCAGGGTCGGACCTGGCTCTTCTCGATCGCGCGGCACAAGCGGATCGACCGCCTCCGCCGGTCCGGAGCGCGAGCGCAGGAGGAGGAACCAGGACTAGCGCGCGCTGGTGCGCGTCGCGCGCCACGGCGCCTCGCCGCTCGGAAGAGCGACGACGCCCTCGATGACGTCGCCGCGCGCCTTGCCGGAGAAGCGCACCGACTGGCCGCGGCGCCCGAGGTTCGGGATCGCGAAGCTGACCTCCTCGCCGCGGATGACGAGCTTCTCGAGCGGCGCGGCGGTGCCGCCGACGGTCGCCGCGCCGAGCACGCGGGCCGGCTGCTGGAGAATCGAGACTCGCACCGGGCTGCGCCCGAGCGCCGGCGGCAGCTCGAGCGTCCAATCGCCGCCCACGCGCGCCGGCACGGTGTAGAGATAGAGCACCGTGCGGGTGGTGCCGCTGATGTAGACCTTCTCCGGCAGCTCGAACTGCAGGTGCCGGTCGGGCTGCCACGGCACGAGCGGATAGTCGTGCGAAACAACGCGCGCGCCGGGCTTCATCTCGGCGAGGATCCGCGGCACGAGCTGGGTGACGGTGTGCGGTAGGAGGTACAGCGTGAGCACCGTCGCCTCGCCCAGGTTGGTCTCGAAGAGGTCGCGCTCCTCGAAGCGCACCCGCGCCGCGACGCCCGCCCGCGCGGCGTTCTCGTTCGCGAGCTTCACGAGCTCGCGATCGATGTCGACGCCGTAGCCGCGCGCGCCGAAGCGCTCCGCGGCGCTGATCACCAGCCGGCCGTCCCCCGAGCCGAGGTCCATGACGAAGTCGTCGGCGCGGATGTCGGCGAGGTTCAGCATCTCCTCCACGATCTTCCACGGCGTCGGCACGTAGGGGCCGGCGTTCTGCTGCGCATGCGCGAGCCACGGCCACGCGGCGGCTAGGCCGAGCGCGGCGAGCGCGCGGCGCCGGCCGGGAATGCAGCGGGTGTTCATCGTCATGGTTCTCCGGTCCGCTCGAGCACGCCCTGGAGCGCGCAGATCACCGACTGCCGGCGCACCTCTTCGCGGTCGCCGCTGAAGTGCTTGGTCACCGTGTCCACCGCGCCCTCCTTCGACGCCCACGCGAGGCACACCATCCCCACCGGCTTCGCGGGCGTGCCGCCAGCGGGGCCGGCGACGCCGGTGATCGCAACCGCGAGCTGCGCGCGGCTCGCCGCGAGCGCGCCGAGGGCCATCTCGCGCGCCGTCTCTTCACTCACGGCGCCGCAGCGATCGAGCGTTTCGGCGCGCACCCCGAGCATCTCGCGCTTGGCGTCGTTCGAGTATGTCACGAACCCGCGCTCGAACCAGTCGGAGCTGCCCGGGACCGACGTCACCGCCTGCGCCACCCACCCGCCGGTGCAGGACTCGGCGGCGGCGAGCTTCACGCCCCGGTCCTTCAGGCGCGCCCCGACTAGGGTGGCAAGGGTCGTGAGCGTGTCGGACATCGAGGATCAGCCGAGCAGCCGCTTCGCCGCTGCCAGCACGAGCAGCGTATAGAACGCCGCGATCACGTCGTCGAGCATGACGCCGAGGCCGCCCTTGACCGTGCGGTCGACGTGCCGGATCGGCGGCGGCTTGGCGATGTCGAACGCCCGGAAGACGAGGAACGCGAACGCCTGCCAGCCGAGCCCCGGCGGCGTGAAGAGCAGCACCGCGAGGAACGCGACGATCTCGTCCCAGTTCATGCTGCCGTGGTCCGCAGCACCCAGATCGCGCCCCGCGCGACCGCAGGCCCAGACGCCGATCGCGAACAGGCCCGCGATCGCGCCCGCCAGGAGCTCCGGCGAAAGCCGCTGGGCGAGCACCGCGTACAGCGGAAAGGCGAGCAGCGTGCCGGCCGTGCCCGGCGCGAGCGGCGAGAGCCCGGTCCCGAACCCGAGCGCGACGAAGTGGGCGGGGTGCGAGAGGAGAAAGCCCGCGTTGGGGCGCACGATCGCGTTCACGCTGCACCGCCGCCCGAGAAATGGTCGAACCCGCGCCGGGCGACGTCGATCGGCTTGCGGTCGGCGCCGAGGAGCTTGGCTCCCGGCGCGCCGCCAACGACGCGTCCGATCCGCGTCACCGCGACCCCGGCGGCAGCGCCGGCCGCCTCGACCTCGGCGCGCCGGGCCGCGGGCGCGGTGAAGAGGAGCTCGTAGTCGTCGCCGCCCGCGAGCAGGCACTCGTCGGCGAGCGCCCGATCGGCGCACGAGCGCAGCGCTGCGGAGCGCGGCAGGGCCTCGTAGTCCACTTCCGCGCCGACCTTCGACTGCTCGACGACGTGGCCGAGGTCGGCGAGCAGACCGTCGGACACGTCGATCGCGGCGCCCGCAAGCCCGCGCAGCTTCTGCCCGAGCGCAACGCGCGGCTCGGGCGTTTCGAGCCGGGCGAGGCAATGCCGGACGGCGTCGGCGGCGAGCGCGACGCGGCCGCTCGCGTGCGCGAGCCCGAGCGCGGCATCGCCGGTCGACCCGGAGAGCCAGAGCTCCTCGCCCTCGGTCGCCGTATCGCGGCGCAGCGCATAGCCGGGCGGCAGGCTGCCGATCGCGGTGATGCAGATCGTCCGCGGGCCGCGCGTCGTGTCGCCGCCGACGAGCTCGATCGCGTGCGCATCGGCGAGTGCGAACATGCCCTCGGCGAACGCCGCGAGCCACGCCTCGTCCGCGTCCGGCAGGGCGAGCGCGAGCAGGAACCAGCGCGGATCGGCGCCCATCGCGGCGAGGTCGGACAGGTTCACGGCCAGCGACTTGTGGCCGAGCCGGCGCGCGTCCGCCCCGGGGAAGAAGTGGGTTCCCTCCACGAGCATGTCGGTCGTCACCGCGACCACGAGGCCGGTCGGCGTTTTGACGAGCGCGCAGTCGTCGCCGACCCCGAGCGCGGCGGTCCGCGCCGGGCGGGTGAAGTAGCGCCGGATCAGCTCGAACTCGGAGGGCATGGAAGAACGAACAGAGCGGTCACAGAGAGCACAGAGGACGCAGAGCGCACAGAGAAGATCAGTCGGGTTCTCTCTGCGTCCTCTGTGGTCTCTGTGACCATTCTTTTTCGTTCGGGCGCAGCGCCGGCGCGAGCTTGTCGAGCACGCCGTTCACGTACTTGTAGCCGTCGGTCCCGCCGTAGGCCTTCGCGAGCTCGATCGCCTCGTTGATGACGACCTTGAACGGGATCCCGGGCGAGTGCTTGAGCTCCCACGCCGCGAGCAGCAGGATTCCGCGCTCCACCGGCGACAGCGCCTCGACCTTGCGGTCGAGCACCGGGGCGATCTCGCCCTTGAGCGCCTCGGACTCGGCGATCGTTCCGGTGAGGAGCTCGCCGAAATACGCCGCGTCGGCCTTGTCGAAGTGCTGGTCCGCGGCGAGCTCGCGGCGGATGTCCGCGACAGCGGCGCCCGCGAGCTGCCACTGATAGAGCCCCTGCAGCGCGTACTCGCGGGCCCGGCGGCGGGCGGACTTCATTTCTGATGTCGCTCGATCGCGCGGATCAGGTTCGCCATCTCGACCGCAACGTCCGCGCAGTCACGCCCTTTCGGGGCGGCGCGGGCCTCGGCTTGCGCCTCGGTATCGGTGGTGAGAATGCCGTTCGCGACCGGGATGCCGGTGTCGAGCTGCAGCTGCGTCAGGCCGGAGGCCGACTCGTTCGCCACGACCTCGAAGTGATAGGTCTCGCCGCGGATCACCGCCCCGAGGGCGATCAGCGCGTCGTAGCTTTCCGTCGCGGCGAGCCGTTGCAGCGCGAGCGGCGCCTCGAGCGCGCCCGGCACGCTGACCACGGTGATGTCCCGGCCTGCGACGCCGAGCTCGGCGAGCCGCCCGAGGCAGGCTTCGAGCGCGACGACCCCGATCGGCTCGTTGAAGCGGGCGCGGACGATGCCGACCTTGAGCCCTGCCCCGTCGCGGCCCGGCTTGATCTCAACCACGACGGCGACTCACTTCGCCGCCGCCCGCGCGGGACTCTCGTAGCCGGTGACCTCGAGCGCCCAGCCGGCCATGCTCGGCATCTTGCGCGGCGTGGTCATGAGCCGCATCCGGCCGACCTGGAGGTCGCGCAGGATCTGCGCGCCGATGCCGTAGGTGAGGAGCTCGCGGCGCGAGGGCTCGCGCGACCGGGGCTCGGCGACGTGCTCGATGAGCTGCCCCGCGCTCTGGGTGCAGTTGAGCAGCACGATCACCCCCTTGCCGGCGCGGTCGATCGCGGCGAGCGCTTCGTGCACCGTCCACGAGTGCGTGCCCGTACCGTCGTCCAGCAGGTCGAGGAGCGAGAGCGGCTCGTGCACCCGCACGAGGGTCTCGGACTTCGGATCGATCTCGCCGCGGACGAGCGCGAGGTGGGTCTCGCCGGAGAGCTTCTCCAGGTACGCCACCATGCGGAACCGGCCGAACCGCGTCTCGATCTCGCGCTCGGTGACGCGCTTGATCAGGCTTTCGGTGCGGCTGCGGAAGTGGATCAGGTCGGCGATCGTCCCGAGCTTGAGCCCGTGGCGCTCGCCGAACTCGACGAGGTCGGGCAGCCGGGCCATCGTGCCGTCGTCTTTCATGATCTCGCACAGGACCGCGGCCGGGTGGAGCCCCGCGAGCTGCGCGAGGTCGCAGCACGCCTCGGTGTGGCCCGCCCGCGCCAGCACGCCGCCCCGCTGGGCGATGAGCGGGAAGACGTGCCCGGGCTGGACCACGTCCTCGGGCCGCGCGGTCGGGGACCCGGCGACCTTGATCGTGTGCGCGCGGTCGGCGGCGGAAATGCCGGTCGTCACCCCGCTCGCGGCCTCGATCGACACGGTGAAGTTCGTGCCGTGGACCGCGCGGTTGTGCGGCACCATCGGCGCGAGGTTGAGACGCTGCGCGTGCGCCTCGGTGATCGGCATGCAGACGAGCCCCCGCCCGTGCTTCGCCATGAAGTTGATCTTCTCGGGCGTGACGAACTCGGCCGCGAAGACGAGGTCGCCCTCGTTCTCGCGGTCCTCGTCGTCGACGAGGATCACGGTCCGGCCGGCCTTGATCTCGGCGATGATGTCCGGGGTCGGAGAGATGCTCATGCGGCGCGCGGCTCGCGGCGGGGGACGAGCAGGTATTTTAGCAGTCGCCTCAGGCCGCCAGCGCGGCGAAGGCGCCCCGCCGCAGCTCGCGCAGCTGCGCCTCGATCCGGCGCCCCTGGCGCACGGCGTCGCCGACGAGGGTCGCCTCGCGCCCGTGGCCGATCATGATCGCGCCGGCGATGCGGCCCTCGCGAACGAGCAGGCGCGCGTAGCGATACTCCCCCGGCGCCTCGAACGAGATCACCTCGTCGCCATCCTGCTGGGCGATGCGTCCGACCGAGATCAGCTCGGCGCCGTTGATCTTCAGGATCGTGGCGGGGACGGTGCCGGAGTACCGGCGCTCGCCGCCCGCCGCGTTTACGCCGGCCGCCTCGCCCTGCGCCACGGACGCGGGCCAGATGCCGTAGAGACGGCCGTCGTGCTCGGCGATGTCGCCCGCCGCGTACACGCCGGGCGCGCTGGTCTGCATCCGGTTGTCGACGATCACCCCTTGATTCACCTTGAGCCCCGCCGCGGCCGCGAGCGCCGTATCCGGACGGACACCGGCGCAGGCGAGGAACGCGTCGCACGGCAGCGTCCGGCCGTCCCTGAGGCGCACCGCGGTTACCCCGGCCGGACCGGCCTCCACCGCAATCACCTCGGCTTCGGTGAGGACCCCGATGCCGAGCCCCCCGAGATAGCCCTGCAGCATCCGCCCGCCCCGCTCGTCGACCTGGCGCTGCAGCGGCCAGGGGCCACGCTCGAGCACCAGGACCTCCAGGCCGAGCTGGCGCAGGCCGTCGGCCGACTCGAGGCCGAGCAGCCCGCCGCCGGCGACGATTGCGCGCCGGGCGCGACGGCGCTGCACGTACTCGCGCAGGTGCATCGCGTGCTCGGCGTCGCGCAGGACGTAGGAGCCCCGCGCGCCGAACCCCTCGATCTGCGGCACGACGCTGCGCCCGCCGGCGGCGAGGATCAACCGGTCGTACTCGAGGGTCTCGCCGGTGCCGAGGGTCACGGTGCGGGTGGCGGGGTCGATCGAATCGACGCGGGTGTTGAGCCAGGAGGTGATCGAGTGTTGCTCGTACCACGCGTCCGGCAGCAGATAGAGCCCCTGCATCGCCGAGCGGCCGTAGATCAGCCGCGTGATGCCCATGCGGTTGTAGAGCGGGAAGCGCTCGCGGCCGACGAGATGGATCTCGCAGCTCGGATGCGTGCGGCGCACGTGATCGGCCGCGGTGACGCCGGCGATCCCGTTCCCGACCACGACCACCCGTTTGACCGATGCGTCGTACCTCGCGCCGACGTGCACGAGCTTGCCGACCGTGCGGTCCGGTGCGAGCATGACCGCCACCGGGCCGCGCACGCGCGCGCAGCAGGCCATTCGCGTGTTGGCGGCGAAGCCGAGCCGGTCGAGCGTCGCCTGCTCGTCGGCATCCACCGGCGACAGATTCTCCATGCCTTCGGTCACCGCCACCGGGTCGGCGCCGCAGACCCCCATGCGGCAGCCGGCCTCGATCGCGAGGCCGCAGCTTTCCGCCACCTCGAGGAGCGTGCTGTCGGGGTTCACCGCCGCCCGGCGCCCTTCCGGCTGGAAGGTCACCTCGACCGCCGCCCGCCGCGCTTCGTCCGCGAGCGCGGCGGCCGCGCCCGCGCCGAGCCGGGCGCTCTGCGCCGTCGTCGACTCCACGGTCCGCCGCATGAACCGGCGCTCGGTGGCGAACGTGCGCGCGAGCCAGATCAGGCTGATCGCCGCCACGCCGACGCGCACGATCCAGGTCGACCAGTCGCTCACCGGCTCGCCCGAGATGCGCGCCGCGGCCTCGGTCATCGCCGGCGCGCCGTACCAGTAGAAGATGTTGAGGGCGGCGATGCCGGCGAGCGCCGGGAGCTTCACCAGGCTCGTCTTCACGAACGTGTCGAGCGCCGCGAACGCCGCGAGGCTCGCGCCCATGTAGAGGAGAAATTGCAAAGCCATCTGCCCCACCGAGATCTCCGGCGGATCGGGCACCATGAAGTAGGCGAGCACGAACCCGGGGAAGATCGCCGCGAAGAAGCGCCGGTACGCGACGTAGTGGCGATCGTTGTCGTACTGGTCCGC
>Ga0184639_10000317_pt1 | contig 17824 bp, 16 predicted proteins | sample PLM31_170_b2_FD_133155 | JGI IMG/M metagenome (GOLD analysis project Ga0184639, IMG submission 133155) | Groundwater sediment microbial communities from an aquifer in East River, Colorado, USA - PLM3-1_170_b2 | ecosystem: Environmental > Terrestrial > Soil > Riparian zone | place: USA: East...
AGCCGAATACGCTACGGACCGAGTCAAGAAGCCTGCTCATCAGAGTTGGTGAGCCGCCCTCGCCGGTGGCCGAAGAGCCGGCACTTGCGGACGACGACCCGCCGCTAGCAGCCTGAGAGGCGGATGGATGAGGGTGGATGATCCCTGGAAGTTCAGGCGTTTTGGCCTCGCGCGGAGGCCCGGGCAGTGCCGGTTCGGGCGTCGCCAGGGTCGTTGCAGGAGCAGGCTCGGGGGCCGGTGGCGGTGCTTTTGGAATGGTCGCCCGAATCTCGGCAGAGTAGCTGCTCTCGTTCGCAAAGATGTCGTACGCGGTAACCGCGATAAAGTACGTCTCTCCCGGCAACAAATCGGGGATGGTTACGCTCGTCGCATGACCGACGTCGATGGTTTGCGTATAGTTTCCTGGGAAGGTCCCAATGTAGACCTTGTACCCCGCAAGATCCTCCTCAGCGTTCCGGTCCCAGGCGAGCGTCATCGACTTCCCGGTGGCCACCCCCCGCGAACCAAGAAACAGACCCGCGACGAGGATGGCTGCACGCGCCCTAGCCCACCAGGTCCATCTTAGCCCCACGACTGAAACCTCCCGGGAACAGCAGGGAGTTTCTCAACCCATCCCAAACTTCTACCTCAAGGACAATCGTACGAATTGGGGATCATAAGATAATCGAGGAAGACCGTTTTTGCAAGTCAAGATTTATTTTAGGCAGTCCGACTCTCCTCTATCCGGAGAATAGGGTCTATGCTAGATTGGGAAAATGTGACCCTCTTCCCCTCAGCGGATCCCGGTGCTGCCAATGATTCGGTCAGGACGGCAGCGGTCGCCGCGAAGGCGCGGCGTGGCCTAATGACCCTTGCGACGCCGATTCAGGGAAACATTGGAGGTACAGACTCTTGACACCGGTCTCGAGTTCGGCGATACTCCGGCCCGCCCCAGAGAGACGTCGAACCCTCGCAAGCCAGATGACCGTCGAAGATTGCGCGAAACGAAAGCCCGCCCCGCTCCTTAGCCTGGTGGCGCGAGACCCGCTATGGCCCGATTGATGGGCAAGATTTTCTTATGGCTCTTAGCGACTTATGGGGTGTTAGTGCTTGCGGTCTTCTACTCCCCGCTTGCGGACTATATGGTCCGCCCGCTGCGCGTGCCTGCAGAGGTACAGCCTGCCCCTGCTATAGTAGTCCTGACGGCCTACGTGGCGCCGGACGGCACCTTGAATGAATCGGCCATGCGCCGCATTCACACCGCCGCCCGACTGTATCATCGCGGGCTCGCGCCTCTGGTGGTCGTCAGTGGGGGGCATCCCGCCGCTGCTTCCGAGCCACAACCTGCCGACTCCATGGCCGGATTTGCGGGGGAACTCGGCATCCCCCCGACAGCCATCATCGTGGAGAAGGAATCACAAAACACCCACTTCAGCGCGATCAACGTGGCCGCCCTCTGTCGTCAGAGGAACATTCAGCACGTGCTGCTGGTGACCGACGCCGTTCACATGCGTAGGGCCGCTGCCGCCTTTCGCGCGCAAGGACTGTCGGTGTCTCCCGTTCCAGCCGATCCCTGGTCGCTTTGGTGGGAAACTCCCGAGGTTCAACTGAAGAAATTCTGGGCTGCCGTGCACGAATACGGCGGACTCGTCTATTACTGGTGGAAGGGGTGGATTTGAGAGAACAGTGATGAGTGCTAAGGACTGAGGCATGAGGGTCGAGTGATTGGTGATTCGTGGATGGGGGAGGGTTACAGAGCTACAGGGAGGAAAGGGGGAGGGAGTACACGGCACAGACTTACACAGCCCTCTACTGTGACCCGAGCCGGGCGACCAGCGGCCTCTCGGCCCGTATACCAGAAAAGACGGGGCTTACAGGGTGTTTGGAGAAGAGAGCGAAGGCGGATTTGTCGGTGAGGGGAAGCTCTGAGGGGAAACGGATCGGGGCGGAGGCGTAGGCAAGACTGAGCAACTTATCACATGGTCGCTTCGACACGGCAGGGCAATCAGCGAACGAGGGTCCCGATTGATTGGTCCGTGGTCACGCCGGAATCCACAAGGTCCGACTTCCTATGGGCTCGTGACCTGAAGTCCCTTGGGCGCGGACGGCGGGGTGTTGTCCCCCGTATCTGGGAGGCACCCGATACGTCCCGTGCTCACCACCAAATCGTCAATCCAGCGGTATTGTACGTGTGGAATCGTAAACTGGCCGTCTTTTTTTTCGTTATGATAGGCAGACACCATAACCCGGGCCCAGGGCTCCGTTCGCTGAGACCCTTGATCGAAGTTCCGTTGATCCATGACCATGATATCATCAATCCACAATTGATGAATGCCATCGGCCTTGCCTGCTGAGCTGCGCCGCGTCCGCATCTCAATGCACTGCCAAACACCGGGAATCATTCGCGTATCCCGGCTGAGATTCTGCGCGGAGAAGTTATCAATCCCATTCTGCCAGTTGGCCTCAAGAAGCCCGCTCCCCCACTTGGCCCACCAAAAGATGTAGGCACTGTTATCAGAACTGGGGTAAATGGCCAAAATTTTGTTGCCGATGGGGCTCCAGACCCAATTATCCGAAAACTTTTGGTAAAAGCGGACATATACATCATGTATAGGAGCAATACTCCCATATTCGAAGCCTGGTCCCGTTGTCCCAGGACGGTAAATCATTTGCAGAACGCCAGCGCCCATGTGGGCTTTTGCCCGGTCTTGAACAACACCAAAATCGCCGGGGTTCTTGAAAGTCCAGATCTGCTCGCTACGAGGCCCGTTCTCGAAGTCGTCCTGAAGCAAAATTTCGGCGCTTGCCTGGCTGAAGCCGAGCAGGGGAAAAATTGCAACCGTGAGACAAACCACAAAGCCACAGAACACCAGCTTCTTAATTTTTTCGGTTCGAATCCGCATGTGTTGGCACCCCCTATAACCTAGATGGATTTGGATCCACAACCTACCGGAGAAGGCCCTCACAGACAAAAGAGCAAAAAAGATGCCAAAAGGGGGACTGCGCTGCCGTTGTTCTTTGTGGGACGGACTGTATAACAAAAATGGACCACAGAGTCAAGAAAAGGTTTTGTGAAGAGTAGTGGTGAAATTCAACTCCGAAGGCCAAGAGGCTGCCGATATCCGGTTACATCATCCGAGCCGCATATGTCTGCGGAATTCTTCCCGTGCCTTCGTTACGGACTTGGCCTGCGCGACACTCTCATAAGTGCCAAATAAAGTCTGCCCGATAGCATGCCAGGAATACATGCGCTCAACAATTTCACGCCCGGCTGCCGCAAGCCTGTATCGCAATTCGCTATCGTCAAATACCTGCCTTATCTTACAAACGAATTCGCCGGGTGTCTCAGCCAACAACACGTGCTTGCCGTCACTTAGACCTAGTCCAGAACATGCAAAGGATGTCCCAATGAGAGGTACACCCATTGCAAGCGCATCCAGCACCTTAAGCCGCGTCCCGCCACCTTCCCTAATCGGGCATACATAGGCTGCCGCCTTCTTGAAGTAAGGCCGGACGTCCTCCACAAACCCCGTCACATGGACTCGACGGTCTCTTTCGCCTAGTCGCTGTAGCCACTTTGGAGGTCCCCTCCCTACGACATAAATTTCCACGTCGGGAACCTGACTGGCCAGCAAGGGCCATATCGCGTTGAAGAAGAAGACCATGGCGTCGCGATTCGGATACCAATCCAGGCCCCCGCAGAATAACAATCTCCTTCCGGCGGGATCTGGGCAGGGCGTAAAATATTCTGTATCTACGCCATTAGGAACGACAGCCGTATTGGCATCCGGTGCCCATTTTTTGAGCTCTAGCTCCTCTTCAGCTGAAACAACTAGGTTCGTTCCGAACTGCGGACACCACCGTTTCTCCGCCTCGCGCACCTTCCGTGCTTCCAGCTTGAAGTATAGCGATGTGAGCCGGTTTCGCTCCTTGCTTGCCCGACGTGACATCATCGACGACTCTACGTTGTGATGATTCAATACTGTTTTAGCGGTGGTCACTACTGACTTATACGGGGCCAAGCCCAAAGTATCGAAATGAATTACATCAAATTCCGAATCCTCAATCGCCTTCCTGAGCTTCTCTGCCATTTCACGGGAGTGGAGCCAGAGCATATCTATTGGATCACGCGACATGAGGCCGCGCAACGCAAGCACGTATCGATCAGTTCCATCCAATTGGCGAGAAAGAGGCACCCATGTAACACTTGCGCAGAACTCGCGAAGCGCGCGAACACAGTCCTCTGGCGTAACGCCCGGCGGCCGTGTCTTGGGTTGGTCAAATGCAAGCACGTGGACCTCACTCCTTTTCGCCACCTCTCGCAACAGATTATAGTTCCGTTGCAATACACCACGCACGGGCGGAAAGGCAAGGTTATGTCCCAGCCACAGAACTCTCACACGATCACCCTTGTCGGACTGCCGTCTTCTTTTCCGCTTCACCTATTGTATAATCTTCGGCTTTAATACCCCTTTTGAGGAATCACGTCACATACTCTCTTCCTTTGCCCCTTTAATTCCTCACAATCATTCCACCAGATTCTATTTGGGTGACATGAGACCTTTGTAGGAAGAAATAATTGATTGCTTTCTCTCCCGCTGAACGTGCACGCAGGACTTCCCCATCAAACCAATAGCCTCGATAGTTTTCTTCTCCTAATAACCAAAACAGCTCATCTGCAGAAGAGCCCTTCTCATCCGGGTCCCCGGTTACCTCAATAAGCCATGAGGGCCTACACTTCGATATGGTTCGCCTCGCGCCTTTAACAACTGAAAGCTCATGGCCCTCTACATCACATTTTATGAACGCTGGATCCCTTGACAAGTTGCTGAAGATAGAATCGAGTGATCTCAAGCTAACCTCATAGCCTTTCAATCGCAAACATGTTCTTGAATTGTCAACAATGCGCGCTTGATAAGAGTTCTCCACACCTGATTCATGCAATGGAACTTCCATCAGACCAGATCCATCTTCGCTTGAAATAGCACAATTAATGAGCTGGACGTTTTTCAGTTGTAATCTCTCGATCACAGCGGCTAGCAGATCAAAGCTTTCCGGGATCGGCTCTATGGTATATACGCCTCCATGTTCGCCAACGAGGAAGGACAAAATATAGGTGTACCATCCGACGTGTGCTCCGATGTCAATGACGAGGTCTCCGGCTTGTACGAGGTATTTCAGTGGTTGAACGTCGGGTTCCCAAAATGACGGTACAGTGCGACCGTAGTGATATTGTTTAAGACGGAAAGTCAATCCTGCTGGAAACATCCGTAAAGCGGTTGTTTTCAATAATGTCATAAGGTTGCGGGTGAAAACACCTGCTATGGGTGTTACCACAGGAAATTACGTATTCACGTCCTCTGCGCTATTTTTGGCGAATCCCCTGGTATATTTGTTCATAACGAGATAACCACGTGAAGAGGGTGAAGTCACTCGAAAGCCGTTGACGGGCGCGACCAGCCTGTTCCTTGGGGCCATACGGATCGTTATACGCCATACGTATTGCCTCTGCGAGCGCAACAGGATCTTCGGAAGGCACCAAGTACGCTTCAGCCTCACATACTACATCCGGAACCCCTCCTACTCTCGTCGCCACGATCGGTACCGTCGCCGCCATTGCTTCGAGCAAAACAATGGGTGTCCCTTCCGTTCTAGAGCTCAACACAAAGAGATCAAAGGCAGGAAAAAGTTGCGCTGCATTCTCAACTGTCCCATGGAACACGATGCGTCCGTTAAAGCCAAGGGAAGACACTTTTGCCTCGAGTTTTGACCGCTCGGGACCATCGCCTACGATTGAGACCAACAACGGAAGGTCATCAAGCATAGTGAGGGCTCTGAGGAACACATCCCCTCCTTTTGCGGGGATGAGTCGTCCCACCCAGCCCACCACGAAGCCATCGCCTGGAAGTCCAAGGGCACGTCGAGCCGTCAGACGATCGAGACTTTCTCTCGTTTCAGGACAAGCATTTGGCACAACATGAATCCGACTTTCCGGAACCCCATCTCTCCGCACAATCTCTGCAATAGGTCGAGAGACGGCGACCACGGCGTCGAATCTCCGCAGGACCTTTCTTTGTAGGAACTCGTAAATGTGCGCCTTGCCTCCCATTCTACTGGGGCCATGCACTGTTGTGATAGTGGGCAGACCCAATCGCCGGGCAACGTCAGCATCCAGCACGTCCGGGCGGAATCCATGGGTGTGAACAACGTCGGGCCGGAAGTGACGGCACAGATCGGCGACGAGGCGGCGTTCCATAAGATATGCCCTCGGCGCCAAGGGCATTGGGAATACACCCACCTTCGCCTCTATAAGGGGATCAAGAAACGGATGACTTTCTTGTCCCACGCCGACCACTGCCGCCACCCCCACCCGATGTCCCATCTGATGATGCCCGATAGCAAGAGTTTGCACGACCGTCTCCATACCGCCGAATGCGGCAGGGACGGCTATGTGCAGTATGGATAGGCGGGGACCGTTAGGCTTCATTTTCCGGAATTATTCCCTACAAAGCCGTGGTGACGTAACCATGCGAGGCTCAATCGTATACCCTCGGCCATACCAAACTGAGGCTTGTATCCCAGTAGCCTAGCGGCTTTGTCTGTGGGAAACGAAGCCTGCTTACTGTACAGTCGTAACTCTGCCGTTGTTGGAGATTTCCGAATAACCCTTTCCGCATGGCGCATGGCGCTTTTTGCAAGGTCTGATCTCTTGTAAAGAGCCATAATCTGGTCTTGGAAGCGGTTTAAAGCAAACTTTGCAGTTGACCTGACTGGCTTCATAGCCCAGGCACTAAGCCAAGATGATGCCGCCTTCTGCTCTGTCGGTTCTGGTATTCCTGTGGCTTCACTAAGCTTGCGAAAATACTCATACCACGTCGGTCGTTCCTCACCGTTAACGTTGAACCCCTCGCCTATCGCCTCATCCTTCTGGAGGGCCAGAAGGATTGCTGCAACCAAGTCATCGATGTAAACGAGGTTACAAATACCCTGACAATATTCCCTAGCAACCGGTAGGCGTCCTGACTGCAGCAAGCGCTCCGCGAAATCGACGGTCCATAACTTGCTGAACGGGCCATACACGATGGTTGGCCTGAGGATGGAAATCGGGAGACCTCTTTCGTGGAATTCCCAGCAGATCTTTTCTGCCTTGATCTTCGAGTCTCCATACTGATTGCCCGTGTACTGACATGGATACGTCTCGTCAACATTTCCGGAAACGTCCCCATACACGGCGATTGTGCTTAAATGCACTACTCGCTCAACACCAGCTTGCAAGGCGGCTTCCAGAACGTTCCTGGTGCCTCCGATAGTAACATAGGCTGTTCCCCGAGCGCAGTGGATGACAAACCTCACATCCTTCATGGCCTCCCGGACCTGCCCTGGATCGCCCACGTCACATTGCTGGATCTCAATCGGCAATCGGCCGATGCGGGCAGCGCTCGCCCACCTCCTGACACCGGCCCGGACCCTAGCAAGTCCTGAACAATAGAGAACCTCCGCAACGCGTCCACCAACAAAGCCACCGGCTCCAGTTATCAAAACACGGTCGTCATTTTTCATGAGGCTATCCGATAAAGTGCATCGTGCCACGGCATCGCGAAACGCGCGCGGCGCGCATAGCATTCCTCGATGAGTGCAATCGAATCGCTGACATCCCCGGGCGAGACCAGTGGCGGCGCTCCCTGAGTAATAACATTCAGGAAATTGTCGATGAGCAGTCTGCTTAGATCACTGATCTCTCGACACTCCGTATTGGCCCGAATAACCTCTTCTTTTCCTGACCGTGAGCTGATGCGAAGAGTTCGCCAATCATAGATGCCTCCTTCGATGCTCCCCGACTCACCCTGAATACGGAAAGAATTCTTCAGTTTACTCAACCAACTGAGATGGACCTTACCGCGACAATCACCGAATTCGAAGGTGAGTTTGGCAACCGCCTCACTCCCCCCAAAGGAGTCATCCTCATAGGAAATCAGCCTCGGTTTGGCACCCAACCACCAACAAACAAGATCCAATACATGGGCACCTCTGTCCAACAGCACACCCTTTGCTGAGCCGCGGGAACCAAAGTAAAATCCGGATGCGCTCGGCCAGCCATACTCCTCACCCTCCGAAAAATCTAATGAGATAGGCCGACCGATATCTCCCTGTGCAATTAATTGCTGAACTCTTCGCGATGCCGGATACAGCCTGCGAGTATTATTGACGGAAACGGTAACACCTGATCTTTCCCCTTCCTGTATGATTTCTTGTACATGGGCTGCGGTCTCAGCTAAGGGCTTTTCACACAATACGTGAATGCCCCTTCTGATACAGTCCAGAACGATTGAATGATGAAGGTGGTGTGGTGTCGCCACGATTACTCCATTAACTCGCTGCACTACGTCCAGATAATCGGTTGCAACCTCCGCTATACCATACACGCTAGCAAGATTCTTGGCCCTTTTCACGTCGCGATCGACAAGGATGGCTCGCTCCAGCGCCGCCGTATGCCTCGAAAGGGCCGGCAGATGAAAGGATTCCACAATGGCCCCACAGCCGATGATCGCAATAGCCGGCGTGGAATCCCATGCTTCCTTCAGTTTATTGGCTTTCCTTTTCACAATTTCCACTTTCTCTACTCCGTCTTCAAGATCTTCTGACACACGACGTGATACAAAAACTCAGCGATTCCTGTATAGCCCTTGATCCTCTCCTTCATCTTCTTCGATTGGCAGAACCTTTGCTTAATCCTTCGATAGTCCTCACTCTCTTCCATACATATATGGAAACGATGAGCCGTCAGGAATTTTCGAATACCCTCGTTTGTAAATGTATGGGGATGCCCTTTATCTACACGACAAGTTGCAAGCAGTGTGTGAACGAACGCTCCCCATACCGTGCGAATATTGACTGCGAGGTACAAAAGCCCTTTATTCTCCAATACACGATGAATTTCCTGTAGAACCTTCACGGGTACGTGGGTGTGATCAATCACGTTATCAATAATCACGAGTGAAAAGAAGTTGTCGGGATATGGAAGGTGCTCTGCTGTTCCCTTGGTATACGTCACCTCAGGTTTCCTGGACGCCGTCAATGTGGAGCTTTCCCTGTAGAAATCCTCGAGTGGATCGATGGCGAAACGCTCCCCCCATTCCAAAAAGTTGACGATCCCGATTGGTCCACTCCCTATTTCAAGGATTTTCCCGTGGGTACTTTTCCTTCCATCCACACTTCTTCCAATCCGCTTCTCGAACTCTGATGCCTTCCACCGATACCAATTGAGTTGGTTTCGGGCCCCAGACTCGATCTTCCCCGCAATATCGGCCCAGAACCGTTGCTCATATTGCTGGGCGGCATGCCATCTGCGTCGTGTAACCATCATTTGTATTCCAACAGCTGCCTATGGGGAGTACTGGATTGCGGGTTACGTTTCGGCCTATGCTTCTGTGGAGGCAATGTTAGCCTGCACGTTCAGAAAGGTCGCGGCATGACAGGAGGAGCAGGGTTCACCGCTGTTGAAATTCGGCAGGTTGGAGATTATGTTTGTTGAGTAGCGCATGAAGAGTCGGGCGGCTCACGCCGATTTCAGAGGCAGCACGGCTGATATTCCCACGGTCTCGTTGCAACACCGCGATAATCGTCTGGCGCTCGGCCTCATCGCGCGCTTCCCGGAGCAAAATGAGTGGGCTTTCCGCGGCCGAAGAGAGGAGATCGAGATCGCCGGGTGTGATCACCCGTCCCTTGGCCATAATAAGGGCTCGCTTCACCTTGTTCTCGAGCTCCCGCACGTTCCCCGGCCAGGGGTACGATCGGATCGCCTCCTCGGCTGTCTGGCTAAGCTGCCTCGGCCCACGCTCATAGTCTTTGCTCAACGCCCCACGAAGTTGCGCTCGACTGGTTCGTCATCGTGGACGACCAGTACCTTGGTTCAGCATTGCCCGCTCTGGTGTTATCACTCCGTGCGGGACCACCGTACCTCCGCCAGCGGCCAGCGGTTCCGTCGAAGACCCAGTGTCATCTTCGGGCTCTTGTTGACTGTGGCAGGTGCAAACCCGAATCGCGTGGACGGTCACGATGGGAGGACACACTGCCGGGAAGATCACCCTCCAAAGATCAATGAGCGGATCCAGGATCAGGTGCGATGTTCCCCGGACGTTTGGACGGCTCCCAGGCAATCTGCTGGTCCCCGCGCGCGTATTTCACCCAAGCGACCAGCATGGCCCATTGGACCATAGTGAAATAATTGGCAATCTGGATGACCCGGTTTCGCTGCAGGGCAGTGACGCCGCCGCTCGCGAGCCCGAGTCCATAGAAGCCGATTTGGACCCAGAAAAGAGCACGAAAAGGTTGCTCGCCCATCAGAACCGCGGTGGTGGCAAGGATGCTGAGGATCAGGAACGGAGCAAGGAATCTCAAAAGCTTATGGCTCGCCAATTGAAAGGCAAACCGGCTATACCTGAAGGGATTCAACAAATCCAGGTTAGCCATCAGGACTCTGATCCCTCGCAGGAACGTCCTGCTCTTTCTCGGAAACTCATGATGAGCTGATACGACCGCAGGGAACTTTACTCGCGCTGATAGATCCGCGACCGAGCGGTATCCTCTACGGATGGCCTGAAGCGCCATCATGAAGTCACTGGCAAGGCTCGGGAACCAATTAATTGCCAGTTCCCTTCTTATGGCGAAGCATGAACCACTCAGCCCAACGAGGGAGTAGAACCGGCTTTCAAGACGACGAACCCACATCTCGTACTGCACGTACAGTCCTTCCGCAGTTGGGTTTCCGCGAACGTCCACAAGAACATCTTCGGTGCTGACCGCTCCCACGGTAGGATCGGCAAAGTTCTCGACGAGTCGCTCCACGGTGTCCCGTTCCAAGATTGATGCGGCATCGGTAAAGATGAGAATTTCTCCCTTTGCCTCTGCGACCGCAAGTCCCTGTACGTGTTCCTTTCCCTTTCGTTCGCGTCCCCTGACCAGCTTTACTCCGTGCGGTGCATATTCATTTATGATATCGTCCGTCCCGTCACCCGAGGCATCAGAGGCCACGATCACCTCAAGCTGGTCCGGGGGATATTTTATAGTTAAGGTGTTTTCAATCTTTTGACGAATCTTGTCCGCTTCGTTCCTGGCCGCAATGATAATCGATACGGAAGGATAGACCCTCTTCTTCCGCACATCCTGCGACCGTATCCTCGTCAAAGCCCACAGGACAAGTGGGTAGCCAATATACGTATAGGTGATCAAAAGGGCCGAGACCCAGAAGAGGATAATCATTTCCGTTTCCGGACAAGATCCGTGTAGATTTCCCGATAGGCTTGCACCATCTGTGTCAAAGAGAAACGCCGGACCACCGCTTCTCGCCCTGCCCCCCCGATTTTCTTCGCAAGCATCTGATCTTCTAGGACCACCGCGATTCCCTTCGCCAATTCATCGCTATTTCTCGGCGGCACTAGCAGACCTGTCTTTCCATCCTCGACTACCTCGGGTACACCTCCCACCCGTGTGGCCACAGAAGGCACACCGGCTGCCATCGCTTCGAGTAAGGTGAGGGGCATCCCCTCAGACAGAGACGGGAGCACAAACACATCCACGTGGGGCCATACTTCTTTCAGATTTTCTAGGTGACCCGTGAAGCTTACGTTCTTAGAGAGGCCTAGGTCCACAACCTGCTGTTTGAGGACAGACTCAAGCCGGCCTTTTCCCACGATCAGCAGCTGCACATCGCGGAACTTTGGGACCAGGTCACGCATTGCAAGGAGCAGATCCGAATGGCCCTTGACGGGGGAAAGCCTTCCTACAGTGCAGATCGTCGGTGCCCTGTGAGATGAACTGTCGAACTTCCTGCAGCTATCGGCAGATCTAACCTCTTCTACGTCAACACCGTTGTGCACAACGCGGATACGCCGCGAATCGATGCCCACTCGCTGAACAAGATACTCTTTCGTTGCCTCGCACACTGCAACGATGCATGCCCGGCGGGAGACCGCGCGATATGCCGCGCGTCTTCGAACGCGATCCCCGTAGTAGTTCCGTCCATGGACCATCGCCAGTTGGGGTACGCCGGAAAGCACCGACGCCATGGCGCCGCACGTATTCATGAAGAATTCATGTGAGTGGATGAGATCGATTCTTTCTCTTCGTATGGTAGCAATGAGTTGGCGAATGAGCGTTACGGGGGTAGATCCGCGATTTTCAAGGAACAGAACAGGGACACCCCGTTTTGTCATCTCCGCGGCAAGCCATCCATCCTTGATCAGCCCTACCTTGGACTCGTACTCCGTCCCCAACCTCTCGACCAGTCGGACCATCAGCATTTCGGCTCCGCCGGGTCCGGCTGTCTCGGTCAGATGGAGAATCCGAAGGCGACTCATTTTCTCCTCTGTTCTACCTTTTCCTTCCCAGCCCGATCTTTCGAGCTACAGAAGGGACGAGCGCGATGCATTGTCGAACAAACGGCCACGGGTCATCCCAGGACCAGTCCGCAAACGTCTTGGGGCCACGATAGGATCCCAACCAGGTCCCAAAGGCCAACCCATTCTCCTTGCGGTGATCACGGAACGACCTGACATCGTTCAATGCGGCGATCCACTTTACCCCTGCCGAGTAGGCAGGTTTCGGCGGGACCTCGATAGCACCGAGCGAATCAAGATACAGAAGGTAGGCATAGTCGATTCCACAATGTGCGGCGAGGCTGTGATGTAAGGACAGCCGGGCGTTGACCTCGATAACCATGAATTGCCCAGTCTCAGCATGCTGCTTGAAGCACACGGCGGCCGGCCCTCTGAATCCAATGGCCCGCATAAACGAAAGGCCTATCTCGGCCATTGCTGGCTTGTAAGTGCTCTGAACGAGAGTGCCACCGCCCCGCCCCGCGATCGGGGCAGTCCGTAACTTTTGCAGGCAAAACGTTCCGAAGGAACTGCTACCAGGTCCGAGGTAGACATACACGTCATGCAAGTTGTCTTCACCACCGGGGATCATCTCTTGGATCACGACGTCTCGCGCTTCCATGTCAAGCGAACCATAGCGCGACAACAGTTCCTCCGGGGAACCGCACTCCAGAACCTTGAGGTATCCAAGGGCCCTGGCGATCCGTCTATTCTGCCATGATGGGGAGTAACGCGGTTTGATGACGCATGGAAAAGCGATGTGTCGCGAGATCTCCTGAATCTGTTCGAGATTAGCCGCAGAATAGGTCTTGGGGACGGCAAGATTCATTTTCGAGGCAAGGTGATGGAACTCGTCTTTATTCAAGAGAGCATCGAGGATCAACGCGTCGCTCAAGACAAAGTGGAAATGTTCCTGCAAGACCTTTCGATTATCAGACATGAATTTGATATCGACATCTCCTGTCGGAATAAGGATTGGTCTATCGCCATCGTGCTTTGCTGTAGCAATAAGAGCGTCTACATACTCTGATTGGGTGACGTTTGGCTCGATGAAGACGGGAGAGCTGAATCGTGACCATGAGGGCAACTCGTCCTTGCGCCTCTGAATGGTGCGGACTCGAATGCCTCTGCGCCCAAGGCACCGTACCACCCCGAGTGCATTGAGGCTGGCCCCGAAGACGTAGGCAGTCGGCTGACCTCTTCCATTGATCACCATTGACCTTGCCTCCTTAAGACTCGCCGAAGACTAAGTTCCGAAAAGTCTTGGAGATCTCATAGCTTTTCCTGAAGACCCTCAAGGGGATTCCTCCAAGCCAATCAGGCCCAGTCATGGCGTTGAAGCTGAGATATCTGCCGTGTACGGAAAATCTTCCCATCTGCAGACCATGCAGAACCATCCCGATGTCAAGGCGGTCGATCCCTTCTCCCTGCAGATCAATCACCACCCTTGGCGGTCGATCCCAGATATGCAGGTCTTCCCCCCCGAAGCCGAGGACGTTGTGGTTAGCGGTTCGAGCCTCTTGAAAAAGGCGAAGATTGGCCAAGGGAGGGACGAACCGGCCGTCGTATCCTGCGTTCCATATTTCGATACCGTTGAGCACGGGGTATAACTCAGCCGGGCATTGGTACCCGTTTCGTCCGGGATGAGCGAGAACCGCAAGTCCCCCCCTCCTCCGAATTTCGGTCGCGACTTTGACCGGGTCATCATCATGAATGCCGTCATTGATTCCAAGCCCTAGCATATGGACATCGCCGCTACACCGGAACTCGAGCCCGGGTATTAAGACACACGAATCGCCCGAGTGCTTCTCGCATTCTTGCCGGAAATTTGCCATATCCCGCGGGGAAAGGTCTTCTGCATGATCGGTAAGTCCGACGAAACTGAAACCCGTTTCTCGTGCAAAATCGCCAAGATCAGCTACCGAATGGAAACCGTCCTCTGAAAAATCAGAATGAACGTGAATAATGCCCCTCACGAACTCCCTCATTACCGATGCAATCCAGGCTTAATCCTTGGGGCACGCAACAGCCATAGGAGAAGGGAAGTTCCCGAGAAAGACCCATCGTCTGCAGCAGCAACCCCCTCATGCATCCCGAGCCGGCGTAGGGCCACGGGCTCCGCTTGACGACCCTCAGGGACTGTCCGACACAGGCTCGCCGTCCGGTACCCCGACTCCCGCACGAGCGGCATGAGCCCGGCATTCGCAGCCCCCTCCGGGAAGGCGAAGTGCTGGACCGCCCGGCCGATCCGTGACTCGATGTCCGCCTTTGAGCGGGTCAATTCTTCTTTCGCCTCCTCTGGCTTCAGCCGCGTGAGGATTCGGTGGGAGCATCCGTGAGACCCGATCTCGATCCCTGCCGCAGCCATTTCGCGTATCTGGGCCCAATCCAAGAAGAACCTGCGGTCTGTTAACATGGGCCTCGGAATGGCCGCGGATTTCGAGAGGTCATGGATGAGGTCTTCGATGGTAGGCTCATCACATTTCTCCTTTACCGCTTCGATGACGAGATCCACAGCTTGGGCGGCTGGCGACGTCGTCGTACGCGCCAGCCGCATCAGCCGATAACGAACAGGCCCTGGATATGTCCGGAAGACCGACTCGTTCCTCAGCAGTTTCGACAAATCGCCGTGCATCAACAGATACATCAGCTCGGTATGCCAGAAGGCTCGGTTTGTCCCAATGAAATCCGTCGTCAGGAAAATCGTTGCAGGTACGCTGTGTTTCTGGAGAATCGGAAAGGCGATCTCGTAATTGTCGCGCCAGCCATCGTCGAAGGTAATCGCACAAAGAGGTTTCGGGTGTTGGGTGTTGGGCGTTGGGTTGAGAAAAGAGGAAAGCGGGACGATGTGGAAGTGCTTTTTGAGGAACTGGAGTTGGCGTTCGAAGGTATCGGCGGTTACGACCATACCTGGTTGGGAGTAATCCAGGGTCCGATCCCACTTCTCGATCACCCGATGATAGATAAGGATGATCGCCTCGCCCCGCCCCGCCCATCCCCGGAGACAGCGCCGCCACACCCCCATGCGTAGGAGCGCCTCACCCACTAGCTCCTTGCCCCTTGTCTTAAAGCTGTTCACGGTTCACAGTTCACGGTTCACGGAATAGACAGCGATGACCGATGACCGGCGAAATGTCGGATTTGGGATTTCGGATTTGGGATTGAACCAACCCATATTGCTGTATTCCCTAAGATTCGAAGTTCGCAATCAGAAATTCGAAATCGCGCTAAAACACCCTCAACTCTCTTCTCGAATTATGTGAATCATTCTGTCAACGTCCGCAACGGTCACGTAGGGATGCGTCGGCAGCGTAATGATACGTTCAGCTATTGATCGAGCTCCTGGGCAGGGTTGCTGATCACGGGCGAGGTACTGCTCGATTCCCGGGATGTCGCCGATTACCAAGGGGTAGGACGTGCTAGCCCCGATGCCGGCGCTCCAGAGCCGTCTGAGCAAACGTGCGCGATGTGCCTCATCCCTGGCCAGGATGGGAAAGCGAAGGTAGACCGGAACCACCCCCGGAAGGGCTCGAGGAATCTCGATCCCCTCGACTCCCTCAATGCCAGCCTGTAAGCGACGGGCGTTGTCTCGGCGAATCTGGTTATACGAATCGACGAGAGGTAAGAGTCGAGTGGTGAGTCGGGTTTGGTAGAGGGAGAGTTTTGTCATTTCGAAGTTAGGATCGAAGACTGATAGACCGAGTCCTAAGAATGGGATCCGATCGAGGAGCCAGTAGCGGGAAGGAGGCAGCAGGATAGCGTATAGTAGAGAGTTGAGAGTCGAAGAGAGGACTCGTAGAGAGGGGGGGCGGGGAAGCTTTTCTAACTCATTCTGGATCAGATGAGCCAGGTCTTCTCTGTGGATCAGCAAGATTCCCCCGCCCATAGTCGTAATATTCTTTCCCCGTCCCAGACTATAAAACCCGCCAGCGCCAAAGGTCCCACACAGTCTTTCCCCCACCGTTGCGCCAAGGCACTGCGCCGCGTCGTCAATGAAGAATGTTCCATAGTCACGAGCGATCTCGTCAAGCCTGACCAGATCTGCCGGCATCCCATAAAGCCCAGAGGAGACAATGCAGAGCGCCTTGTCAAGGTCGAGCCGCAGTAAGGCATTTTGGTCTAGGTCGAGCGTCTTCGGATCCACATCGCACAGCCTGATAGAGAGCCCAGCTCGAACGATGGCAGAAGGCACGGAAAAACATGTATAGGCAGGAATGACCACTTCCCGCTGCCTTGAGACCTGTTGCAGCACTCTGAGAAGAATCGTCAGGGCGGCCCGACCCGAGGAGACCGGAAAGACATGCGGCACTCTCAGACGCGCCTTCAGCATCTCTTCCAAGCCACCGGAACCTCGAACAGCTGAGAAGGCTGACGACAGCGCGAGACGCGCTGGTATGGGCGCGCCGGCCGGGGCAACTAGGCGAAACGGGCGAATGCTCATAGTTGAGGGTTGAGAGTTGAGAGTTCAGTGCTGAGTGTTGAGAGCTGAGAGCTAGAAACAATTTCGGAATTCGAATTTCGAAATTCGGATTTTTGCTGGCGTCGGTCTTCCGTCATCGGACTTAAGGAAGATGGCGGACAATTCGGGGACCGAGCCAAGTTGCAACGGAGAACGGAAGTCGCTTCCATACTTCGATAAGAAACTTGAACCGGGGGTTGGAAGGGTTGAGCTGGGGCATATGTTTCCCGTTCAATAGAATGTACTGCCAGTGGAGGGGCTTCACCGCTGCTCCCCACTGTTTCTTGAACTGGTACGTTCCCGATCCGACGGTGGACCGGCCAAAGTCGAAGGTGCGGTACCCGGCCTCGCAGGCCCGTTTGATCACTTCCCAATACAGGAAGTTGTTGGGGCAGAGCTGGAAATGCGATCGGAGCGAGGACGCCGAAGGCATATAGACGGTATTCTTAAAGGAGAGGACCACCCCTCCGCCTATAACTTGCTCGCCCAGCCGGACCAGGGCGACCTCCGAGGTCTTCGGGAACGCCTTCAAGATGTTTTGAAAGAGGGAAATCCCCCAGACGGGGGTTCCCAGGTCCCGCATGTTACGAGCGAACACCCGGTAAAATTCCGTCAACAGCTCCTCACGGCCGAACTGGCATGTCAGTCCAGCCCGCTGGGCCTTGCGGACCTGGTTGCGGACCTTGGGGTCCAGGCCTTTCCAGATCACATCGGCATCCGCCAAGGACAGCCAGTAGGTGACCTTTTCTTGACGAACCGGTAAGCCAGAGAAGACCGTATCCAGTGACCGCAGTTCAATGAATCCGGCCCCGTCCTGGCGTGCCTGCGTTGTCGCCGCATCAATGAGGGCCCGAGCCGTCTCGGCGTCGTTGGCCAGCACCCCACCGTAGTCGAGCCAGGGAAGCGATACAGCAAAGGTTCCGGAGAGCCAGTGGCGCAGCAGCATCATCGGAAGGACTCCACATACCTCCCCTCCCCGCTCGGCGATCACTGACCTGTCTTGGTGACCGAG
>Ga0184639_10000318_pt1 | contig 17822 bp, 21 predicted proteins | sample PLM31_170_b2_FD_133155 | JGI IMG/M metagenome (GOLD analysis project Ga0184639, IMG submission 133155) | Groundwater sediment microbial communities from an aquifer in East River, Colorado, USA - PLM3-1_170_b2 | ecosystem: Environmental > Terrestrial > Soil > Riparian zone | place: USA: East...
ACGCTTTCGTCGCCCGCGTCATCAGGAAATCCGAGCGCACGACATTGCGGTCGAAATATTGACTCGCGAGTTCGTCGTACTCCCTCCGGAACTCAGCCAAACGCGCGGGATCGTCCTTCAGGGCCTGAACGACGCGGATGACCGGGCCCGCGCTTTGCTCGATTACGTGGCGGTGATGTTGGGGGCTCAAGGCGGGCGAGAAGAGAGTTTCGCGGTCAAAGGTCACATCGCGGACCGCGTTCCCGAGACGCTGCAGGACGATGTTCGGATCGCCCCATTGGGCGGGCGGCGCCGGCTTCGGGTCGGGCGGGGGTGGAAGGTAGCGGGCGACGAGCGCGAACATCCGGCCGGTGAACAACTCTGGGGGCCACGTGCTGAACGCGATGCCTCCGCCCGTCTTCAGGACCCGGAGCATCTCCCGGATCGCAATCTCGGGGCGCGGCGCGAAGATATGGGCGAACTGGCTCAGGACCATATCGAACTCGCCGTCTCGGAAGGGCAGGTTCTCCGCGTCGCCCTCCTTCCATACGATGTCGACCACGTCCGCGATGACCGAATTCTCTTTCGCGATCGCGAGCAGCTCAGGCGTAAGATCGAGGCCCGTGACGGCGGCTCCCGCGCGACGCGCCGTGATTGCGACAACGCCCGTGCCGCATCCGACGTCGAGCACCTTCTGCCCAGGGCGCACGCCCGCGAAACCTACCAGATGGGCCGCCGCCGGGGTGCTGTTCATGGCGAGAGGCCCGAACGACTTCCAGCTTTCGCGCTGCTTCGCCTTGAACGCCTCGAAAGGATCCGATGTCATGCTTCCGCCTGCCGCGGGGAGGCATGATGAGCGGATAACGCCTCGGTCGTGGCCCGCGCGGCTTCGGCCGAAGGCAGGCTTTACATCCGGGGCGCAGATGGCGGACGGATGACGACCGTCCTCCTGCAGACGACGATGGGCGACGTGAAGATCGAGCTCTTTGAGGATACGATGCCGGTGACCGCGGGGAACTTCCGGAAGCTTGTCGAGAAACGCTTCTACGACGGGACGATTTTCCACCGGGTGATCGCGGGCTTCATGATCCAGGGCGGGGACCCTGAAGGGACTGGGATGGGTGGGCCTGGGTACACGATCCGCGATGAGTTCACTCCGAACAACCGGAATGCGCGGGGAACGATCTCGATGGCGAACGCGGGTCCGAACACCGGCGGGAGCCAGTTCTTCATCAACGTCGTCGACAACAATCGGCTGGACCCCAAGCATCCCGTGTTCGGCAAGGTCGTGAGCGGGATGGAGGTCGTCGACGCGATCAGCCGGACGCCGACCGATGCCAAGGATAGGCCCCGGACGAAGGTCACGATTCGGACGGCGATCCTCTCCCCGTGACGCGGGAATGCTGTGATTCAGCCTCGAATGGAAGGGCGTTGAGGCCCTTGGAAAGACTGAAATCGGTCGACCCTCCTTTCGCCCTTCAGGGGAACGTTGGCGAAGACCATCCAGATGGAGGGAGTCTTCCCTCTTCCGCTCGACGCGCTTTGGAAGCTCCTCCATGCGCACCTCGATGACGACCGGATCCGTCAGATTCATCCATGGATCTTGAGCGGCCGAACGATCCGCGATGGGGAGCCGGTCGAATTCCAAGGTCTCTCCTTTCCCCGAGAGAAAGTCGTGGAACGGGTCGTCCGGATTGGAATTCGTCGACCGAAGACGACCTGGATCTATCGCATCGACCCGCCAACTCGCTATCGGTACGAGGTCGCCTTTCCGAACGGGTCGCTGACTCGGTTCGACAACACTTACTCCTCGACCGAGGGAGGGACGCTCGTGAAGACGGTCGGACATCTTTCCATCAAGCGCGTACCGTCCTCCATGGCGTTGTGGCTCGTCAAGCGTTCGCTCGACCGATCGGACGAGGAAGACCTCGCGTACGCAAAGCGGTTCGGCTGAACCGAAGGAAGATCTGCCGTCCCGCGCGGCCTATTTCTGGGCGAAGACCTTCGCGATGAATTCGCCCGTGGAAAGGTCGTACGTCCCCTCGAACCGACCCTTCGCGGAGTTCAGCCACGCCAAATTCTTCGACATCGTCTGGTACGTCACCTCGCCTTCCGCATGCACGGACGTCGGGCTGACCGTCTTCCCCGTGCCCTTGCCCCGGATCAAGATCATGTCGCCGTCGTTCGTCTGATCCAGTCCGCGCACCTCGAACTCGTACGTGCCGTCGGGTTTGAACATTGCGTCGACGGTCTCCAAGTGGGCGGCGTCGTACTGGCCCTTCACCGTCCCCTGGTTATTATACGAGAGTCGCACCCCGTCGGGCGTGAACTCCCGGATGGTCACCGACGTCGTCTTCTCGGCTAGCTCACCTAAAAACTCCTCGTTCTCCATACTTTGGCTACCTCCTCCTCGGGCGTCCGTATGGGGTGACAGGAGTAATAGAGGTTCCGCGAAGGTAGAGGCGTCGCCGTTTCAGGGAGAATTCCTCGGATTGTCGAGCGTTCGTCGGGGTGATCGGCCCGAAATCCTCTCCAGACACCGTCTTGGCGATGTGGCCCTTACCACGGAAGCCCCATCGCTTTTGCGAGGAAGCGGTTCAGCGGATCCATCGCGACGCAGGCGTCGATGAACGTGTCGAGGAACTGCGGACTCGCGACCTCCGAATCGCGGAAGGATTGCGCGCCCACGAAGTCCTTCCGGCGGAGATCTTGGATTAACAGGTGCTTCGGATCGTACCCGGCCGGAGGGCGCTGGAGAGATTCGCCATCAAGCTGCACCCTGCTCTGTAACACCTTCTTCCAGGTTTCTGGCTCGGCGACGATGTGGTCGCGGATTTTCTTCAATTCCGGCGACTCGGGGCGCCAGACGCCGGAGTATGCGCCGCTCTCCCCGGATCCGAGGTGCAGGAAGATCCCGGGCGAGTGTTCCACTCCTTCGGCCTTCGCGTGCGAGAAGTGGATCCCGACATGCGTCTTGTACGGCCTCTTGTCGGGCGAAAAGCGGATGTCCCGGTAAATCCGGGAGAGGGACCCGCCGAACGGCTTTGCATCTCCGACCAGGTAGGGGCTCACCTTCTTCAGGCGAACGCCCGCGTCGCGGATGAATTGGAGGGCGGGTTCTTGGACGACTTCCCCGTAGCGTTCCTTGTTCGTTTGGAACCATTCTCGGTTGTTGTTCTTTTCCAGCTCGTGAAAGAATCGGAAGAATTCCGATGAGAAGTGCGACGCGCGGCTCCCCATGACCCGACTTCCCCTCGAGGGTGCCGAACACGCTCCTGAGGCTTGAACGTTCGCGCGGAAGGCGGAAAGGAGCCGGGATTGCACGCTTTGCGTCCGGCCTAACTGAGAATCGTCCCGGAAGCTTTGTTACCGGGGACGGGCCTCGGGACGGGCCATGGCCGTCGATCTTCGAGAGACGAACATCGACCCGACGCGTCCGGAATACCGACGAATGCTCGACAACCTCCAGAGCAACATCCTGAAGCCCCATGGACGACAGGAATCGGATCACCTGTTCCTCCGGTTCACCGCTAGACAGGATGGCGTGCGGACGTGGATCGGAGGGTTCGCCCGCCGCGAGGTGACGTCCGCCCGGAAGCAGCTGGAGGAGACGAACGGCTTCCACGATCATGGGACCCGCGGCGGGCTCGTCGCCGGCTTTGCCCTCTCCGCGAAGGGCTACCAAGCGCTGGGTCTCGTCCCGCAGGATTTCGGCGGTTCCGGCCAGGCCTTCCGCAACGGGATGAAGCATCGGGCCTTCTCGCTGATCGCCCGGAATCGGGATCCCCTCCCGGCGGAATGGGAAACGTCGTACCATGGGGACATCCACGCCCTCGTCAGCTTAGCCAATGATTCGGCAGATGCCCTTCAGGCAAAGACCCAGGAAGTATCCGAAACCCTCCGCGGGATCGCGGACGTCCTCACCGTCGAACGAGGGACCGTCCTGCGGAATGCGAAGGGAGAGCCGATCGAACACTTCGGATACATCGACGCCCGGAGCCAACCCCTGTTCCTGAAAGGGGAGATCGACCGGGAAACAGAGGCCGGGGTCGACGCGTGGGATCCGTCGGCCCCTCTCGGCCTCGTCCTGATCGACGATCCGTTCACGAACGAAGAGGACAGCTTCGGGAGTTTCCTCGTGTTCCGAAAACTGCAGCAGGACGTGGCCGGCTTCAACGCGGGCGTGAAGGCCTTGGCGACGAGCCTCTCGACGGACGAAGCTCTCGCCGGCGCCCTCGTCGTGGGACGATTCAAGGATGGGACGCCGGTCACGCAGCGACCGTGGGACGGCCTGGGAGCCGTGAACAACTTCACGTACCTTCCGCAGGACCGCGTCGGGAACCGGTGCCCGTTCCACGCCCACATTCGGAAGGCGAACCAGCGGGGTGCGAACCCGGCGTTGAACGACGAAGAAGAGCGGAGCCGGAGGATCGTCCGCCGCGGCATTCCGTACGGGGTCCGCCCGCCGGTCGACGAGAAGGGCCTCTTGTTCCTCTGCTTCCAGAGCGACATCGCCCGCCAGTTCGAATTCATCCAGCGGGCCTGGGTCGACAACCCGAACTTCCCGGAGTTCCTGCTCCTGCGGGGCCTGAACACGGGAGACGACGCGCTGATCGGTCAGCACCCGCGGGCCTCGCAGAAGTGGCCCCGGCAATGGGGTCAATCGGGTCGGTTCCTCGGTCGGACGACCTTCAACTTCGGCGGCTACGTTCGCCTGCGCGGAGGGGAATACTTCTTCGCGCCGAGCCTGAGTTTCCTGAAGAACCTGTAGTTCGTCGCCGCGCAGGTCAGGTGCCCGCAGGCGACGTGGGCCCGCGGCGGCTCTGTCGGTACACGAGGAGCGTCATCACGAAACCGAGGGCCATGAGCGCCGCGCCGAAGAGAAACGGGGACGCTGGACCGATCTGGTCGAACATGTATCCCGCGACGAGCGGACCGGGTACCCGCGCGAGGCTGCCGAGGGATTGCGTGACGCCCAAGACGGCTCCCTGCTCTTGCGGCGGAGTCCGCTTCGACACGAGGCTCGGAATCAGCGGGAAAGCGATGGCCACGCCCGTCGAGACCACGCCCGTCAGGAGCACGTAGGTCGTCCAGTGAGTGACCAGGGCGACCGACGCGAGTCCCGCCATGATCGCGAACGTTCCGAACGCCACCAGCCGCTCCTCTCCGGTCCGCCGGGCGAGACGACCGGCCGCATTCCCGACGATGATGTTGATCACGCCGATGTAGATGAAAATCAGCACGAGCTGTTGCCGGCCGAGGCCGAGGGAGACGATCCCGAGGCTCGGGAAGGCGACCGGCACGGTGCTGAACGCGAACGAGACGATGAAGAAGGCGATCAGGAGGGCGCGGATCGCGGGCCGCTGGACGATTTCTCCAAATTTCGCGCGGTCTCGCTTCCCATTCGTCTTCGAAGGCTCGGAGGTCAGAGATTCCGGCAGGAAGAGAACCGCGAGACCGAAGTTCGTCGCCGCGAGAGCGGCTGCCGCGAGCGCGGGCGCGGCCAGGCCGAACGGCTCAAGGACCCCGCCAATCACGGGGCCGACGGCGAAGCCCACGCCGAACGCGGCACCGATGAGCCCCATCCCCCTCGCCCGTTCCTCCGGACGCGTGCGGTCCGCGATGTAGGCCTGCGCGACGCTCAGGTTGCCGGACGCGGTTCCCGCTAAGGTCCGTGCGGCCAACAGGAGAACGAAGGACGATCCCGCGACGGACAAGGTCAGGTGTCCTGCCGTCGCGAGGACGAGGGTCCCGAGGATCACGGGCCTTCGGCCGACGCGATCGCTCAACCGGCCGAGGATTGGCGAGAACAAGAACTGCATCGCGAAGAACGCGGCGACGATCAGGCCGAGGATCCCGGCACCGCCGCCCACTGCACCCGCATAGAAGGGCAGGAACGGGATGATCACTCCAAAGCCAATCAGGTCCACGAAGACCGTGAACAGGACGACGAACAGCGGAGAGCGCTGCAGGACGACGACCTCGGTGACCTGCCGCGAATCCGTCCGTCACATATAGGATTAGTCCCGGTGTCGCGTCTTACATGCCCTGCTCTTCGAGGCAGCAATCCGTCACGACGAGGCCCTTCGCGGTCTTCTTCACGAGAATCGAATTCGCCGTCTGATTCGTCACTTCGAGGCCTTCGAGACGGACGGTCTTTTTCGCCGGGATCCGAGTCCCGCTCGTAGCGCGCTTCGCCATGGACCCCGAGATGGCGTTCTCGTTGAAAAGTTCACCCACGGCGCTCGCGCGGCTCCGCTAGTCGATGAAACGAATGGATGGCCGCCGCGGAATCAGTGCGTGTGCGCGTGGCCGTGAGCGCCTGCGTGCTGCTCGTCCGGCGACGCTTCGCCTTTCGGGTTGAAGCTCTGGCCGCAGCCGCACGTGGACCAGTTGTTCGGATTGCTCACGAGGAACCCGCTTCCCGCGACGCTCTCCGCGTAGTCGACGCTCGAGCCGTCGAGGTGCTCCTTGCTGTTCCCGTCCACGAGGACCTTCAGGCCGTGCACCTGGACGACCTCGTCCCCATCCTGGATGTTCCGATCCAAGGCCAAGCCATAGCGGAACCCGGAGCATCCGCCACCGGCCACGTACATCCGGAGGTACGTGTCCTCGGGCGTCCCCAAAGGCTTGCCCGTCTCCGGGTCGTTCCTCTGGATCAGCTCCTTCACTTTGTTCGCAGCGGTTTCTGTCAGGGTCACCTGCATCATTGTCTCGCCCCGCGTTCTCCTAACACGATAACCCCGTTATTTAACCTTTTGGAGGCGCTTCGCGCGACGCGAACCGTCGGACAATGCTCACTCGAGGGGCTTCGCCATGTACCGCCGCTCGGCGCGGAAACCGAGGCCTTCGTACACGCGCCGCGCGCGCTCGTTCCCCTCCCCGACCTCAAGCTTGATCTTCCGATGTCCGCGGGACCTCGCCCACTCCGAGGCCCAGTCGACGAGGGTCTTCCCGATGCCCTTTCCCCGATGGTCCGGCGCGACCCAGACGTCGTACAGGAACGCATGCGTCTCCGGCGTCAGGAAGCCGCTCTCCCCCACGATTACGTATCCGAGGAACTCCCCGGCCGGACCTTCCGCGACCCATCGCTCCGTTCGATCCCCCTCCACGAAAGCCTCAATCTTCTTCCGGAAGTGCCGCTCCCATGACGTGCGGTCGAGCCCGGTTCGCTCGTCGTTCGGAAGATCGTCCCAGACCGTCTGCAGGGTCGCCGGCCAGATGATCGCGAGGTCCCCGCGTCGGGCCCGACGCATCCTCAGCTCCGCGGTCCCACCGGCGTCGCTACCAGGTCGCTAGCCGATGAAGATGTCGGCCCTCCGGGCCCAACGGCCGCGACGATCGTCCGTCCATCGTTTGCCACCCAGAATTTTATATGGGCCGCGCTCCCTGCGTCGGACGTGCTCCCCTCGCGGTGCGTTCGATGCGGCGCCGTGAGTCGCGATTTCCTGTGTGCGTCGTGCGTCGACTACCTGATCGCATACCAGCCGCTCTGGCTGAATCCGACCCTGCTCCCAGGGCCCTCCCTCCTGGATTTCGTCTCGCCCCGCGAGGTCCCTCTTGTGTCGGCGGACCTCGCGCAGATCGAATGGGAGACGCCTCGGGATGGGCCTCGTGGCGTGGATGCGGTGCGGCTCATCCACCTCCTGGGTCTGAAGGAAGGCGCGCACCCCACGCTGAGCGTTGGAGACGCCGAGCTGCTGCACACGTTCCTGCGCGATGCGCGGCGGTCGACGCCGGGCCCATCCGAAGACCGGGACGCGCTCGCGGCGATGTACCGCTATCTGTCCACGTGCGACTGGATGACGCCCCATCTCGCGGCGGAGTATCGATGTCGGGCGAACGTCCTCAACGCTCCCGCGACCGAATCGCCCGTGGAGGCCGGAATCCCGGAGGAGCCCATTGCCGAGGTGTCGGCTCCCCCGCCACTTCCAGAATCCGCACCTGTGGAGGAAGAACCCTCGGAACCTCTCCCCGAGCTTCCCGAAATGGATCTCGACTTCGAGGACGACGAAGTCCCGCTTCCGGCGCCCGATCCGTTCCGGCCGGAACCGATCCCGGAACCGGAGCCTCCGCTTCCCTTGCCGGAGCCCATGCCTGTGCCCGGACCCGAACCGCAGCCGGAGCCCGAGGAGACCCGTGTCGACACGGCGAAGTGGACTGAGTTTCGAGGCGATGCAGCACGCCCTGGAGAGGGAGCGCGCCGAGTTGGAGGTCACGGCCCGCCTCGGAAGCCTCATTACAGATCGCTCCTTCGGTTCCATCGATGGCGATCCGCCCAACCGAGTGGGAGGGCGTGTACACGGACGGGCCGTGGCTCCTCACGCGGAATCTCGTCCCTGGCGTATCCGTTTATGGAGAGAGTCTCCCCATCGAGGCCGGCGTCGAGTACCGTCGATGGGATGCGAATCGGAGCAAGCTCGCGGCCTACCTGAGATGCGGCGGGCGGATCTGGGCGTTTCGCGAGACCCTTTCCGCTCTGTATCTGGGCGCGGGCAGTGGGACGACGGTGAGTCACATCTCCGATGTGAGTCCGCGCGGAACGATCTCGGCGATCGAGTTCTCGTCCCGTTCCTTCCGAAACCTTCTGAACTTGGCGGAGAGCCGCCCGAACCTCGTGCCGATTCTCGGTGACGCGACGAAACCCGAATCGTACGGGAGCCGCGTGGGCGTCGTCGATGTCCTGTACCAGGATGTCGCCCAACGGGACCAGGTCGGAATCTTCCTGAAGAATGCCGAATGGCTCCGCCCTCATGGGGTCGGCTATCTCATGGTCAAGGCACGCTCTGAGGATGTGACTGCCAACCCGACGCACGTCTACAATGCCGCGAAACAGGAGCTCTCGGCAGCGGGCCTGTCGATCCTCGACCTCCGAGTCCTCTCTCCATACCAAGCGGACCACGCCGCCCTCGTCGTTCAGATGCCATAGCATCATCTGCTCGGACGAAGTTCGGTCGTTGAATGACCCAGGCCTCACGCGGCCCCTATGGTCGGTTCGCCCGATACTACGATCTGATCTATCACGACCTCGTCGACTACGATGGAGACGTCGACTTCCTGGAAGCCGTCTTCCGACGGTATCGATGGCACCCGCGGACCATCCTCGACCTCGGATGCGGGACGGGGAACCACGACCTTCCCCTCGCCCGGCGCGGGTACGAGGTGACCGGCCTTGATCAATCCGCTGGAATGCTCGCCCTCGCCCGGAGGAAATCGTCGAAGGTCCATGGGCCACGACCGCGATTCGTCCGCGCCGACATGCGCGGCTTTCGCCTTGATCGAACGTTCGATGCCGCGATTTGCATGTTCGGGGCGATTGGATACCTCCTCACCGCGAGGGATCTGGTCAAGTGCCTGCGCTGTGTCCGCGCCCATCTGACTCCGAAGGGCCTCTTCGTTTTCGAATTCTGGCAGGGGTCCGCCGCGAAACCGGCTCCTCACCGGAGCTGGATCCACCTCGTCAAACGAGACCTCGAGATCGTCCGCCTCGATGAGGGCCGATTCGATCCCCGGACCGGACGGCTTCCCATCGATTTCCATTTCTTCGTCTTCCGCGGCCGTCGACTCCTCGATCGGTTCAAGGAGCAGCATATGATCCAAACCCATTCCGTCCTCGACATGCAGGTCCTTCTTCGCCGCGGCGGGTTCGACCTTCTCGGAGCGTTTGCCGCGACGAACGTGAAGAAGGGATTTTCGCCGGCGACGAAGGAAACGTTCCGGGTGATGGCGGTCGCACGGCCGCGAGGTGAGTCTTAAATACGTCCCCGCGGTATGCGCAGCCCCTTCCGAGGAAAACGATGGCCCGCCTCCATGCGCACCGCAAAGGCAAGAGCGGTTCCACGCGGCCGTTTCTCAAGGCGAATCCGGAATGGGTCGAGATGGAAAAGGCGGATGTCGAGGCCACGATTCTCCGGCTGCATCAGGAAGGCCTGTCCGCCGCCGCGATTGGCGTGCGCCTGCGGGATGGATTCGGTGTGCCGAGCGTCCGGCTCGCGACAGGCCAGAGCGTGACGGAGATCCTCCGGTCGAAGGGCGCGAAGTTCGCCATCCCGGACGACCTCGCGGGGCTGATCAAGCGCGCCGCGAGTCTCCAGGTCCACCTGAAAGGGCACCGCAAGGACCTGAGCAACAAGCGGGGCCTGCATCTGATCGAATCGAAAATCCGCCGGCTCTCGCGGTACTACAAGGAAAACGGCGTCCTTCCGGAGACCTGGGATTACTCTCTCAAGCTCGGGGAGCTCCAAGTGAAGTAGGTGGCCCGATGGTGACGCGCCTGGAAGACCTGGCGCCAAAGGGCCTACTCGATCGAGCGAGGAAGGCCGCGGACCTCGTTGATGGTGTATCCCGCGTCCGCGTGTTCTGTCACTACGATCCCGATGGTACGACGTCGGCCTCGATCCTCGTGCGGGCGCTGATGCGCCGCGGGAAGCGGATCCACGCGTCGATGGCCCACGCGCTCGACCGGTCCGCCGCGGCTCGCCTGAGCGAGGAGGCGAACGAACTCCTGATCGTGAGCGACATGGGCTCCGCGCAACTCGACCTCCTCGAGGGCCTATCGTACCCTGTCGTCGTGCTGGACCACCACAAGCCGATCCGGGATTCCGACAAGGTCGCCCATGTGAATCCGCACTTCGAAGGGGTCGACGGCGCGCGGGAGATGTGCGGTGCGACGACCACGTGGCTGTTCGCCCTCGTCCTCGACGAGGAGAACTGGGACCTCGCGGGGCCCGCGATCGCGGGTGCGATCGGTGACAAGCAGGCGGTCGGCGGGTTCGTCGGCGTGAACGCGGCCCTCTTCGGCGAGGCGGTCGAGCGGAAGGTCCTCGTGCCGGAGCGGCGCCTCGCCCTTCGCGATCTTCCGCTGAAGAAGGGGGTTGCCCAATCCATCGAGCCGTATTTCCACGGCCTCTCCGGAAGGCCCGAGGCCGCCGCCGACTTCCTTCGGTCCGTCGGCTTCGATCCTGACGTGACGCCGCGGCAGCTCGATGCGGGCGACCGTCGCAAGCTCACGTCCGTGCTCGCGGTGAAGCTCCTCGGGCAGGGCGCCGCGCCGGAGGCCCTCGAGGTCCTCGTGGAGGATCGCTACTGGATTGAGCCGGACCAGATGTATGCACAAGACCTGGAGGCGGTCGTGAACAGCTGCGATCGCTTGAGGCAGGAAGGCCTCGGGTTGGCCGTCTGCCTCGGGGATCGAGAGGCCCTCGCGAAGGGGGAGAAACTCCTGGAGGAGTACACGTCGCGGGTCCTTGGGGTCCTCGTCGGGCTGGAGTCAAAGGGGCTCTTCGCCAAGAAACACATCCAGTTCTTCTATTGCGACGACGCGAGCCTCGCGGGCGTCGTCGCAGGCGCCGGGATGCAATTCTTCTTCGATCAGACAAAGCCGACCTTGGGCCTGAGCGTCCTCGATGGCGTGACGAAGGTTTCCGCCCGCGGGACCCGCGCGTTGATCGCCGCGGGCATGGACCTCGCGGTCGCCCTGCGGGAGTCCGCCTCCGAGGTTGGAGGGAACGGGGGCGGTCACAACATCGCTTCCGGGGCGACAGTCCCGAAGGGGAAAGAAGATAGGTTCCTCGCCTTGGTCGATGAGATTGTCGCGCGACAACTCGCGGCGGGGTCGAAGGCTCAGTAGCTGTCCAGAAGCCGGCTCACTTCGCGTGCTTCGAGATCCGTCCGGAGTGCGGGGGACTCGAGGACCTTCAGGTTCCGCTCCAGGAGGGCGAGCTCCTTCTCCTCGAGGGTGTCCGGACTCACGGGCAGGATGATGATCGCCCGACGCTGCATCACGAACTCGTTCACATGCTCGACGAACATCAAGGTCTGCAGGAATCCGTTGTTGATGATTAGGTACTCGAGGCCGTCCAGCAGGACGACGCCCTCGCCGTTGGTGTCCTCGATGAACTTTTGGATCACCTTCGCGAGCGTGCCGATCGCGGTCGGGTTGTGGAAATCCTCGCCGGGCGTGTGGCTGAGCCAGATCACGCGGATGTCGGACATGCTGCGCTCGCGGCGCACGCGCTCCGGGTACTGTCGTGTGATGCAGAGGCCCGGAATCTTCTGCGCGACGAGGCTCTCGAAGAGGCGGTAGCTGAGCTCCGGCTTCTTCTCCTTCACGAGATAGCAGACGCCCTTCTCCAGATCGATTGGCACCCCTGAACGGATTGACTCAGCCTCGGTGCCCATCTCCTCATCCTGCGGTTGCACCCATCCCATCGCGTTTCTCCATAGGGACTATCGACGCTTCAAACTTCGTTCGAGATTATCAGAGAGGACCTTCGCGGGAATCTCTGGGAGAGAGATGAGCGTCGTCTTGCCGACCTCGCCTTTCCCGCTGAGTTTCGTGTCGATGAGACCGAGTGCGTCCAGCTCCTTCACATACTTCCAGAACTGCGTGTGGGCCCGCGGTTTTTCGTCGTACTCTTCGCAGACGACCGCGTAGGCCTCCTCCGCATCCCCCATCGTGATGTACGCCTTCTTGCGGCTCTTCCGGGCGATTGACAGGAGGACGAGCTTCTTCGGCACGTCGAGGAGGGCGATCCGCTCTTGGACATCGATCGGATGGACGTGGGCCTTCGCCCCGCGGATGTGTTCTGCGGCGACCTCGCCTTCCCGTTCCTCGTCCGCGAGCATCCCTGCCTTCTCGAGTAGCTCGATCGCGTACCGGGCGTCGCCGAACTCGGAGGCGATGTCCGCGATCAGGTCAATCAGGTCGTCGTCGACCGTGCCCGGATGCATCGCGAGCGCGACGCGTCCCTGGACGATGCCCTCCAACTCCTTCCGATCGTACCGCGGGAATTCGACAACGTTCGAGCGGCGGAACGTGCTGAGGGCCGCCGCGTCCATGTACTCGAGCGCATTCGGTCGCTGGGAGATCAGGATCATCGAGATGTTGCCCTTTGACGCGGTGGCTTCTTCCGCGATCCGCGCGAAGGAATAGATCAGGTCTGCGCCGCTCTTCTTCAGGAGGGCGTCCACCTCGTCCAAGATCACGACGAAATGGAGCTTGTGCTTCTCCAGTTGCTTCCGGAGGCTGGACATCTTTTCCGCGATCGAGAAACCCCGTTCCGGGAAGTGCGGGTCGAAGTGCTGCAGCAGCTTCAGGAGGACCGCGTCGTCCCCCATCCGCTGGCGGCAGTTCACGATGTCCCAGTCGAGCGCCCGGCTCGATTCCGAGGCGTACTTCTTGAAGTCCAGGCAGAAGCGCTTCGCGGTGTGCGTCTTTCCCGTCCCGACCGCACCGTACAGGAAGGCGTTGCTCGACGCGCCCGCCTCGACGATCGGCCGGAGGAGAGTGAAGAGTCGCTGGGTCTGCTTCTCCCGGTGGACCATCTTGTCCGGCAGGTAGTCGAACGACAGCTTTCCCTCGTCTTTGAAGACCGAGGGTCCGGCGTGGAACGACACGGAGGACGCGAACGCCGCAGTTGCGCATAACTTTTGCCTCTCCGCACCCGAAAGGCCATCCGCGGATCCGGCGATGCAGAAGCGTGGCGGACCCGTTCTTCTGCTTCGCCTGCGGCCGGGATCATCGGGCCGGGACCACGGTCGCGCAGGATCACAAACGGTACAGCATCGAGGGCGGTCACGAGTCGGGCGGGATTTTCTCAGACCTGCGGGAGTTCTATCTGCAGACGAAAGGGATCGAAGCCGCGCTCCGCATCCTCGGGTTCGAAGACGTCCGGGTCCATCCGCCGCGGTTCGGCCGCGGATGGCCTGCCCTGGCGGCAATCGAAAAGGCGTATCGCACTCGGGCCCGCCGGTTCCATCCGGACACGGGAGGAGACCCGCATGAGTTCCGAAAAGTGCAATGGGCGATCGAGGTCGTGCGGCGATATCGGCCGCCCGGCACATGATCAGGCGGGCGCAAGTTTAATGCGCCGCGGGACCGTGTGATCCGGCCGGAGGAATCCGCACGCCCAGCCCGGTCCAAGAGGCACTTTCCGCTCTCCCGGAAGATGTTCTCCGCGAACTCGCCCGGGCCCATGGCGTCGACCCTGGCCATCATGGGAACCGCGCTTCCTTGGTCGAGGCCCTTCTCGGTCTGCCCGAGGCCGACGCGCTCCTCGCGGAGGCCGACCGCCGCCGCCTCGCGTATCGTCTGGACCAGCTGCGGCCGCGGCAGCTGCGAGAGCTGGGGGAACGGCATCGCGTGAATATCCTTGGCCTGAAACGGAAGTCGGACCTCGTGGAGGCCCTCGCGGGTGCGCCAGATTCGTCCGCGATCCTGATGGAACTCGAGGCCCAGGCGCCCGGAGATCGGGAGGCGGGCCTCGTCTTGGGCCGCGAGTCCGGGGCCGACTTCGATCGGGTCGAGGAACTGCTCGAGCAGGCCCGGAAGCGTTTCCAGGAGCGGCGGTTCGAGGCCGCCCTGACCGCCGCGCAGGAGGCGTTCCGGATCGCAGAGCGGACGACGGAGCAGCTCCGGCGCGCGTCATGGTCCTACGCCATCCTAGCCGCCCAAGGACTCCTGGAACCCTGTGATCCCGCGGATCCGGAGACCGTCGCGGCCCACGCCCTGCTGGACCGATCCCGGGAGGCGTTCTTCCACGGGTCCGTCGTCGACGATCCGCTCCTCCGGGACCTTGTGCGGGCCGCCGAGGCGGCCCACAAACGGGAAGCGGAACGAGTGCGGGACTTCCTCGCCCTCACGCGGGACGGCATCCGGGAAGCCGCAAATCTCGGCGCCCCCGTCGCTTTCGCGGAGGATGCCTGGAGGCGGGGCGCGGACTTCCTCGACCGGGACCGGCTTGCGGCGGCGCGGGAGAGTTTCGTGGAAGCCGCGCAGCGCGCGGAGGATGCGCGACGCCGGCGGATCCGGGAGGTGGAGGAATCCGTCGAGTCGGTTTCCGATCACATCGAGCTCGCGCGAAATGTCGGCGCGGACATGCAGGAGGCGGAGGCCCTCCATGCGGCCGCGCAGACCGCGATCGCGTCGGGAGAGCATGGTCATGCCGGGGATCTTCTGAAGCGGGCGGAACGTCTCGCGATGAAAGGCCAGCAGCGCCAGATCGAACGTGCGATTCAGCTGCGGGAGGCGCAGGTCGAGAAGGCGCAGGCGATACTCCGGGCCTGCGAGCCGATTCTGAAGGAAGCGGAGTCGTACCGCCTGGATCCGGCCGAGGTCCGAACCCTCCTGCGTCAGGCGCAGGACGTCGTGTCGAAGGGCGACTACCTCGGCGGACTCACGCTCGCCCGGAACGCGGAGGAGGCCGCTCGGCGCCTCGAGGGACAGATCGCGGAGGAACGCGCGCATCGAGGGATCGTGAAACCCGCCTCCGGGATTTGCGGCGTGTGCAAGTCACGGCACGTCACGTTCCAAGACGATGGCTGGGGGCGGTGCGCGGACTGCGGCAACTCGTTCCGGTGGCGCGGCCCTCTCGGCGTTTGGGAGAGGCTCCAGGCCCTCTTTCCCGCGTAGGCGGAAGCACTTCCCTCGCATCGACCGCATATCCTTTTATCGCGCACCCAGGATTCCGCGGGGATGCGGAAGCGGGACTTGCTCCGCCGCAAGGTGGAGGATATCGATCTCTCCCGGTCGACGGACCTGCCGGGGCTCGTCGAAGCGATGGGCCGCGGTGGTGGCTTCACCGCGAAGAAGATCGCGGTCGGTGTGGAGATCCTCCGGACCATGTTCCGGCGGACCCGCTGTACCACCTTCATGTCATTCCCTGCCGCGCTCATGGCCACGGGGGTTCGCGGAATCCTCCGGGGCCTCGTCGAGCGGAAGCTCGTGGACGTCGTCATCACGACCTGTGGCACCGCGGACCACGACCTCGCGCGGGTGTGGCAGCCGTACTACCACGGCGACTTCGAGATGGACGACGTCGCGTTGCATCGACTCGGGGTGAATCGCCTCGGCAACATCCTCGTGCCGAACGAATCGTACGGGATCGTCTTGGAGAAGAAGCTCCAACCGATGCTCCGCGACCTGTGGAAGGCGGGTCGGCGTTCCCTCTCGACGAAAGAGCTCCTCTGGGAATTTGGTCGGCAGACCGGGAGCCGCGAGTCGCTGCTGTGGTGGGCCTGGAAAAACCAGATTCCGGTGTACGTGCCTGCGATTTTCGACGGGGCCGTCGGATATCAGCTCTGGTCTTTCTGGCAGGATCACAAGGTCTTCGCGATCGACCAGTTCCGCGACGAGTCGGAGCTTGCCGACCTCGTGTTCGGCGCGAAGGAGTCGGGCGCCCTGATGATCGGTGGGGGCGTCTCGAAGCATCACACGATTTGGTGGAACCAGTTTCGAGGGGGCCTCGACTACGCGGTGTACATCACGACCGCGCCGGAATGGGATGGGAGCCTCAGCGGCGCGCGGGTGCGGGAGGGGATCTCTTGGGGCAAGGTGAAGGAGACGGCGAAGCAGGTGACGATCGAGGGAGACGCCTCCGCGCTCCTTCCGATGATGGTCGGGGCGGCAATCAACTGGCCGCGTCGTTAATCCGGACGTGTCACTTAACGAGCCAGTAGCCCGCGGCCTTCTCGCGGGCCCTGCGCCTCGCGTACCCTTTCGCCTGGAGTTCCTGGAGGGCTGTGAGGACGAAGTTCTTCGGGAGCTTCGACATCTTCGTGATTACCTCCGCGTCGCGCATCTTGTCCTCCGACGTGATGCCTGCGGACTTCATCGTGTCATAAACCTTGTTCGCTCGGTCCGAAACGTCCTCGAGAGGCATCCACGCACCTCCGGTGCGCGGGCGGGAAGTCGGAGGCCTATTAAATAACCTTTCCGTGAGGGATTTGGCCATGTGTCCTGGAGAATGCAAAGACCGCATGGGGGACGCGTTTGCAAAGTTCGGTCGGGTCCCGATCCTCCGCCGAACGCGGGTTGCTCCCGCCGATGATCCGGCGTTCCGCTCGCGGAGCCGCGCGCCGTTCTGGGCCTCGGGAGGTCTCATCCACGACGGTCACGGTCAGATCGTCCTGGTCCGGACCGGGCAAGCGTCGACGAGCGGCTTGTGGTTCACCCCGGGCGGCCTCCTCGAGAGGGGCGAGACGACAGACGGGGGACTCCGTCGGGAAGTCCGGGAAGAGGTCGGTCTCGATCTGATCGATCCCGTCCTGACTCGAATCATCCACGAGACCCTCACGGATGGGGAGCGAGCCCGACACGGATACTTCGCACAGTTCATCGCCCGCGCCCCGTCGAAGGAGCTTCGCCCGGGACACGAAGCGATCGAAGCCCAGTGGTTCGACGCGCTCCCGGAAGACCTCGCATTCCGGGAAGACTATACGGTGGACTTCTCGCGGGTCCGCAAGGCCGCAAGCTTTTAGCGATTCGCCGGAATGGCGGGGCCGGGACCATGGATCAAAGGGCAGCGTTGCTCGTCGTAGACATCCAGAACGACTTCTGTCCGGGAGGCGCCCTCGGGGTGCCGGAGGGGGATGCTGTCGTCCCGCGGGCGAACCGCACCGCCGCCCTGTTCCGACGCCGCGGCCTGCCGGTGATCTTCACGCGGGACTGGCACCCGCAGGAGACGAAGCACTTCAAGGGATACGGGGGGGCCTGGCCACCGCATTGTGTCCAAGGGACGAAGGGCGCCCGCTTCCATCCCGACCTCGAAGTCCCGAGAGGCGCTCTCATCCTGTCCAAGGGAATGGACCCGGAAGTGGATTCGTACTCCGCGTTCCAGGCCTTCACCGACCGCGGGCGGGATCTCGAGTCGACCCTCCAGGAGCTCGCCGTGGACGAGGTGTTCATCTGCGGGCTCGCGACGGATTACTGCGTGTGCGCGACGACCCTCGATGCGACGCGGCGAGGCCTCAAGGTGCGTGTGCTGACAGACGCGATTCGAGGGGTCGATCTAAAACCCGGAGATTCGGAGGCCGCTCTCCAAGAAATGCGAGCCCATGGCGCT
>Ga0184639_10000319_pt1 | contig 17820 bp, 18 predicted proteins | sample PLM31_170_b2_FD_133155 | JGI IMG/M metagenome (GOLD analysis project Ga0184639, IMG submission 133155) | Groundwater sediment microbial communities from an aquifer in East River, Colorado, USA - PLM3-1_170_b2 | ecosystem: Environmental > Terrestrial > Soil > Riparian zone | place: USA: East...
AAGGCGAAGCGGCTGATCGTCGAGGTGACCGACACCGCCTCCGAGAGCGACCCCACGGTGCTCCTCCAGTTCGCGCGCGACTGCATGGAGCGCAACGTGCGGCTCGCGCTCGACGACTTCCTGCCCGACCGCCCGCGTTCGGTGGAGACGGTGCTGCAGCTCGTGCGCCCCAAGCTGATCAAGCTCGACCGGAAAGCGGTGTCCACCGCGTTCCAGCGCGTGCAGGACCGCGACATCCGCGCGATCGTGGACGCCGCGACCGCCGTCGGCTCCCGCGTCGTCGCGCAGGGCATCGACGGTCAGGAGAAGTTCGACTGGGCGTTCGGGCTGGGCGTGCGCTACTTCCAGGGCTTCCTCATCGGGCACCCGCGCCAGTTCCCGCTGTTCGACACGCAGCCGTCGTTCCGCGAGGTCGAGGACTCGCAGGTCCCGGCCGAAATGGCCGCGTAGCAGCGGGCGCTGCCGCATCGGCGCCGCCGTTCGCTCGCGAACGCCGGCGCCCGAAAAATCCCTCGCCGCCGCGCGGGCTTTCAGTCTTTCCCCGCGAAGGACGCCGTCGGCGATTCTTAGTAGACTTTCGCCCCCGCCACGGAGGTCCGCTATGGAATGGCTCCTCGACCCGCAAGCCTGGATCGCGCTTGCGACCCTCACCGCGCTCGAGATCGTCCTCGGGATCGACAACATCATCTTCATCTCGATCCTCGTCGGGCGGCTGCCGGAGGCGCAGCGGAACCGGGCCCGCAGGCTCGGGCTGGCGCTGGCGATGATCATGCGGATCGCGCTGCTGCTCTCGCTCGCGTGGATCATGACGCTCACCCAGCCGCTGTTCAGCGTGCTCGGCGAGGAGATCTCGGGACGGGACCTGATCCTGATCGGCGGCGGGCTCTTCCTGCTGTGGAAGGCCGTGCACGAGATCCACAACGCTCTCGAAGGCGAGGACGACCAGCACGCGGCGCCGGCGCAGGCGACCTTCGCGTCGGTGCTCGTGCAGATCGCGATCATCGACATCGTCTTCTCGCTCGATTCGGTGATCACCGCGGTCGGGATGGCCGATCACGTCGAGGTCATGATCATCGCGATCGTCCTGGCCGTCGGCGTGATGATGTTCGCGGCGCGCCCGATCGGCGAGTTCGTCGACCGTCGCCCGACGATCAAGATGCTCGCGCTCTCGTTCCTGATCCTGGTGGGCTTCGCGCTGGTCGGCGAGGGGCTCGACTTCCACGTGCCGAAGGGCTACATCTATTTCGCGATGGCATTCTCGGTCGGGGTCGAGCTCCTGAACCTGCGGATGCGCGCGGCGGCGGCGCGGCGGCGGGCCCGGGCGCCCGCCGGGCCGGTCAGGCTGCGGAAGCCGGTGCACGAGTAGAACGGATTGCGTCTGATCAAGGGGAGGCCGGGGGCCGGGGTTACAATCCCGCCCTGAAAAGCGCAAGGCACCTCCGCATGCAGCTCTTCGCCCTCGGGCTCAACTACCGGAGCGCGCCGCTCGCGATCCGCGAGCGGGTGGCGTTCAGCGCCGCGGGTCTGCGGGAGGCGCTCGCCGCGATCGTCAAGGCGCCGCCCGCGGAGGAGGCTGCGATCCTCTCGACCTGCAACCGGACCGAGATCTACTGCGCGGCCGGGGAGCCGACCCGGGCGCTCGCGTGGCTCGCCGACTACCAGCGGGTCGATCCGCACGACCTCAGGCCGTACCTGTACACGCTGCCGCGCGAGGAGGCGGTCCGCCATGCGTTTCGGGTCGCCGCCGGGCTGGACTCGATGGTCCTCGGCGAGCCGCAGATCCTCGGCCAGCTGAAGGACGCGGTGCGCATGGCGGAGGAGGCCGGCGCGCTGGGCGCGACGCTCTCGCGACTCTTCCAGCGGTCGTTCGCGGTGGCGAAGGAGGTGCGCACGAACACTGGGATTGGCGCGAACGTCGTCTCGATGGCGGCCGCGGGGGTGAGGCTCGCCGCGCGGATCTTCCCGAGCCTGCGCGAGACGAGCGTGCTGTTCATCGGCGCCGGCGAGATGATCGAGCTCTGCGCGACGCACTTCGCGGCGCAGCTGCCGCGCGCGATGGCGGTCGCGAACCGCACGCTCGAGCGCGCGCACGACCTCGCGCGCCGGTTCGGCGCGCAGACGATGGAGCTGCGCGAGCTGCCGGAGCACCTGCACGAGTACGACATCGTGATCTCCTGTACGGCGAGCTCGCTGCCGATCCTGGGCAAGGGGACGATGGAGCGCGTCATCAAGGCGCGGCGCCACGCGCCGGTCTTCATGGTCGATCTCGCGGTGCCGCGCGACATCGAGCCGGAGGTCGGCGAGCTCGACGATGTGTATCTCTACACCGTCGACGATCTCGGCGAGATCGTCCGCGCCGGCCACGACGAGCGGTCCTCGCACGTCGCCCAGGCCGAGGCGATCATCGACGCCCAGGTCGGCTCGTTCCTGCACTGGATGGACGGGCGGCAGCTCGTGCCCGCCATCCGCGCGCTGCGGGACAGCGCGGAAGCGGCGCGGCAAAACGAGCTCGACCGCGCGTTGCGCATGCTCCAGCGCGGCGACGATCCGCGGGCCGTGCTCGAGGCGCTCTCGCACGGCCTCACCAACAAGCTGCTGCACGCGCCGACCCAGGCGCTGCGCGACGCGCCCGCTGCCGACCGCAACGCGCTCCGCGAGCTGGTGGCGCGGCTCTTCCAGCTCCGGTCGGGGCGTTAGCTCCAGCCGGACCGCTCGCGACGGCAGCCGCCGCCATGAAGCCTTCCATTGCCGCGAAGCTCGAGAGCCTCGCCCGCCGTCTGGAGGAGCTGAACCGGCTGCTCTCGGCGGAGGACGCGACCCGCGACCTCGATCAGTTCAAGCGGCTCTCGCGCGAGCACGCCGAGATCGCGCCGGTGGTCGAGCGCTATCGCGAGTACAAGTCGGTCGAGGCCGATCTCGCGGCCGCAGCCGAGATGCTCGCGGACCCGGCGACGAGAGGGTTCGCCGAGGCCGAGGCGAAGACCGCGCGCGAGCGGATGGCGGCGCTCGAGACCGAGCTCCAGCGGCTGCTGCTCCCCAGGGACCCGAACGACGAGCGCAGCATCTTCCTCGAGATCCGCGCCGGCGCCGGCGGCGACGAGTCGGCGATCTTCGCGGGGGACCTCTTCCGCATGTACGCGCGCTTCGCGGAGCGGCACGGCTGGCCGGTGGAGGTGCTCTCCTCCAGCCCCTCCGAGCTCGGCGGCTACAAGGAGGTGATCGCCCGCATCGCCGGCCAGGGCGCGTATTCGAAGCTCAAGTTCGAGTCGGGCGGGCACCGCGTGCAGCGGGTTCCGGCGACCGAGACGCAGGGGCGCATCCATACCTCGGCCGCGACCGTCGCGGTGATGCCGGAGGCCGACGAGGTCGCCGACGTCGTGCTCAACCCCGCCGACCTGAAGATCGACACGTTCCGCGCCTCGGGGGCGGGCGGCCAGCACGTCAACAAGACCGACTCGGCGGTGCGCGCGACCCACCTGCCGACCGGGATCGTGGTCGAGTGCCAGGACGACCGCTCGCAGCACAAGAACAAGGCGCGCGCGCTCTCCCTGCTGACGGCGCGAATCAAGGACCAGCAGCTGCGCGAGCAGCAGGCGAAGGAGGCGGCGACCCGCAAGTCGCTCGTCGGCAGCGGCGACCGCTCCGACCGCGTGCGGACCTACAACTTCCCGCAGGGCCGCGTCACCGACCACCGGATCAAGCTCGATCTCTACAAGATCGGCGCGATCATGGACGGCGATCTCGACGATATCATCGATGCGCTCGCCGCGGAGCACCAGGCGGAGCAGCTCGCGGCGCTCGCCGAGGTGCCCGCGTGAAGCCCGCCTCTCCTCCGCTCGCGGGGGAGAGGGATGGGGTGGGGTGGGTTCGATGTCCGTGACCATCGCTTCCCTCCTCTCAGCCAGCGGGCTGCCGTCGATCGAAGCCGAGGTGCTCGCCGCGCATGCGCTCGGCATCCCGCGCGCGCGGCTGCTCGCCGACGCGGGCCGCACGCTCGGTCCGGAAGCGTCGCGCCGCGTCGAGCGGTTGTTCCTGCGCCGTCGCGCGGGCGAGCCGGTCGCCTATCTGACCGGCGAGCGCGAGTTCTACGGCCTCGCGCTCCGGGTCACGCCCGACGTGCTCATCCCGCGGCCGGAGACCGAGCTCGTCGTCGAGCTGGCGCTCGCGCGGCTGCCGAACCGCGCCGGCCGGGTCCTCGACCTCGGTACCGGCAGCGGCGCGATCGCCGTCGCGCTCGCGCACGCGGCGCCGGACGCGGAGCTCGTCGCGATCGACGCGTCGGCGGCCGCGCTCGAGGTCGCGCGCGAGAATGCCCGGCGGTACGGAGCGTCGGTCCGGTTCACGCCCGGCGACTGGTTCGCCGGGCTTGCCGGCGAGCGCTTCGACGTGATCGTGTCGAACCCGCCGTATGTCGCCCTCGGCGACGCGCACCTGCAGGAAGGCGACCTGCGCTTCGAGCCGGAGGAGGCGCTCGTCGGCGGTGTCGACGGCCTCGAGGCGATCCGCGCGATCGTCGCGGGCGCAGCCGCGCACCTCGTGCCGGGCGGCTGGCTGCTGTTCGAGCACGGGTACGACCAGGCCGAGCGGTGCAAGAGCCTGCTCGCGATGTACGGCTACGCCGAGATCGCGAGCTGGCCGGACCTGGCGGGGATCGTCAGGGTGAGCGGCGGGCGGGCGGCCTAGCGCGCGCCGGACCCCGCCGCAGCAGCCTCTTCAGCGCGGCGAGGTCCCGTCCCGCGCGGCGCGCCGCGTGCGCTTCCATCGAGCGATAGCGCCGGAGCACCTCCTGCCCGAGCGCGGTGAGCCGCGCGCCGCCGCCCGACTCCCCGCCCTTCGCCGCCTCGACCAGAGCGGTGCGGAAGCAGCGGTTCATGGTGTCGACGAGCACCCACGCGCGCTTGTAGCTCATGCCCAGGCGGCGCGCGGCGGCGGAGATCGACCCCGTCGCGGCGATGCCCTCGAGCAGGTCGGCCTTGCCCGGCCCGATCGCGATGTCGCGCTGGAGCACGACGCGCAGGCGCACGCCGAGCGTGACGTTACCGACCCTCATGTCGGGCGATTGTAGCGCTGTGCAACCCGCGCGCATCGGCAGGGAGTTTCATATTCTGATTGGCATGGGGCAGCGATATAGTCGCGAGACTATAACGCATGGGAGAATCGACTATGCTGACCCGACTGGCCTCGATCGCTGCCCTGGTCTCCGCGGCCGGCCTCGGCGGGCCTGCGGCACTCGCTCAGGGCGGCGCGTCGATCACCGTCTTCGCTGCCGCGAGCCTCAAGAACGCGCTCGACGAAGCGGTCTTGATGTACCAGAAGCGCACCGGGACTCGGGTGAGAGTGTCCTACGCGGCGAGCTCCGCGCTCGCGAGGCAGATCGAGGCGGCTGCGCCGGCCGACCTCTTCATCTCGGCCGATCTCGAGTGGATGGACTACTTGCAGCAACGAGGGCTGATCAGACCGGCGACGCGCGTTAACCTGCTCGGGAACCGGCTGGTGCTGATCGCGCCGAGCGAGAGCCAGACGAGCTTCCCGGTCGACCGGAACATGCCGCTCGTACGGACGCTCGGCGACGGACGCCTCGCGATGGCCGATCCCGACACCGTGCCCGCCGGGAAGTACGGCAAGGCGGCGCTGGAAGCGTTGGGCGCGTGGACCGGAGTCGCGTCGAAGGTGGCGCGCGCGGAAAACGTGCGCGCGGCGCTCGCCCTCGTGGCGCGCGGAGAATGTCCGCTCGGCATCGTGTACGCGACCGACGCCTCGGCGGAGCGTAGAGTGCGGGTCGTGGGCGTATTCCCCGCCGGCACGCACCCGCCGATTACGTATCCTGCCGCGGTCACCGCGGCCGCCAAGAACACCGCGGCGGAGAGCTTGCTGCGGTTCCTCGGCTCGGCCGAGGCGAAGCCCGTGTTCGAAAAGCACGGTTTCACCGTACTCCAATGACGCGATGACCATGCTGACGCCGGACGAATGGGAGGCCATCCGGCTCAGCCTCCAGGTCTCGCTCTGGGGCGTCGCCGCGAGCCTGCCGCTCGCGGTGGCGGTCGCGATGCTCCTCGCGCGCGCCCGGTTCCCGGGCAAGAGCGTCTTCGACGCTGTCGTGCATCTCCCGCTCGTGCTGCCGCCGGTGGTCGTCGGTTACTTTCTCCTGCTCCTCCTCGGACGCAAGGGCCCGATCGGCGGGTGGCTCGAGAGCACCTTCGGCGTCGTGGTCGCCTTCCGCTGGACAGGCGCCGCGATCGCGGCAGCAGTGATGGGGTTTCCGCTGATGGTGCGCGCGATTCGCCTTTCCATCGAGACGATCGACGCGCGCATCGAGTCGGCCGCTGCGACACTCGGAGCGAACCCGGCCTGGGTGTTCGCGACCGTGACGCTGCCGCTGATCCTTCCCGGGTTGATCACCGGGATGTTGCTCTCGTTCGCGCGGAGCCTCGGCGAGTTCGGCGCCACGATCACTTTCGTGTCTAGCATTCCCGGCGAGACTCGGACCCTGCCGCTCGCGATCTACGGCTACACGCAGGTGCCGGGCGGCGATCTCCAGGCGCTGCGGCTCTCCATCATCGCCGTGGTGCTGTCGCTCGGCGCGTTGCTCGTCTCGGAGGTCATGGTGCGGCGCGCGACGGCGCGGGTGGCGGGACGCGATGCTTGAAGTCGCGATCCGGCATCGGCAGGGCAGCTTTCGCCTAGATGCGTCCTTTGCATCCGATGTCGCAGTGACGGCCCTGTTCGGCAAGTCCGGGGCGGGCAAGACCACGGTCGTCAACGTCATCGCCGGCTTGATCCGGCCCGACGAAGGACGCGTCGTCGTGAACGGGCAGGTGTTGCTCGACACCGCCCGCCGCGTGTGGGTGCCGGCCCGGCAGCGGCGCGTCGGATACGTCTTCCAGGAGGGCCGGCTCTTTCCGCACCTCACGGTGCGGCAGAACCTCCTGTACGGCCGGTTCTTTACTCCGGCAGCGGATCGCTACGCGGTGCTCGACCAGGTCGTCGGTCTGCTCGACATCGCGCCGCTCCTCGAGCGTCGTCCGGCGGCCCTGTCGGGCGGCGAGAAGCAGCGCGTCGCCATCGGGCGCGCGCTCCTTGCGAGCCCGCGGATCCTGCTCCTCGACGAGCCGCTCGCCTCGCTCGACCCCGGCCGCAAGAGCGAGATCCTCTTCTATGTCGAGCGGCTGCGCGACGAGATGCGGATCCCCATGGTCTACGTGACGCACGAGATCGAGGAGATCGTGCGGCTTGCGGAGCGGATGGTGCTGATGTCGGACGGGCGCTCGGTCGCGTGCGGTCCGGTTCCCGAGATCATGGCGCGGCTCGACCTCAAGCCGATGACGGGCCGGTTCGAGGGCGGGGCGGTCCTCGACGCGGTGGTGGCTGCGCACGACCTCGACTACGGGATCACCACGCTCGCCTTCGACGGCGGCGAGCTGCAGTGCACCGGCGTCGACGCGCTGCCTGGCGAGCGGGTTCGCGTGCGCATCCGCGCGCGAGACGTGGCGATCTCGCTCGAGCGGCCCACGGGGATCAGCATGCGCAACGTGCTCGCCGGCCGAATCGCCGAGGTCGGCGCGCAGCGCGGCCCCGAGGTCGACGTGCGGATCGAGATCGGGCGGGTGTCGCTGCTCGCGCGGCTGACACGCCGTTCGGTTGACGATCTCGGGCTCGCGGCGGGTCGCCCGGCGTACGCGCTGGTGAAGTCGGTGGCGCTCGATCACCGCAGCGTCGGCTACGCTTGACGCGAAGCCGTTGACCGCTTCATTGACGGCCGCTAGAATCCCGAGCAAATCGCTCAGGAATTCCCGGAAAGGATCGATATGGACGTTCAGCAGACGATCAAAGAGCAGGTGACCACCCACCCCGTGGTGCTCTACATGAAGGGCACGCCCCAGTTCCCGCAGTGCGGGTTCTCGGCGACCACGGTGCAGATCCTTAACGCCTGCGGGGTGCAGGACTTCTTCAGCGTGAACGTGCTGGAGGCTCCGGAGATCCGCCAGGGCATCAAGGAATACGCAAACTGGCCGACGATCCCGCAGCTCTACGTCAACGGCGAGTTCGTCGGCGGTTCCGACATCCTGCGCGAGATGTACCAGTCGGGCGAGCTGCAGAAGCTCCTCGCCGCCCAGACCGCCTAAACCCTGCAACGCGGCGGCGGAGAGAAGGACCCTTCAAGGGTTCCTCTACGTCCGCTGCGCCTCAGTGCTGGAGCCTCTCAGCTAGCTCGTCGCCGCGACGAGCTGCTCCATGATCCGCTCCGCCTGGCCGCGATAGCCCTCGCCGAACAGGTTGAGGTGGTTGAGGACGTGGTACAGGTTGTAGAGCAGGCGCCGCAGCCGATAGCCGCCGGCGATCGGGCGCACCTCGCGGTAGCCCTCGTAGAAGCTCTCGGGGAACCCGCCGAAGAGCTCGGTCATGGCGAGGTCCGCCTCGGCGTCCCCGTGATAGACCGCGGGGTCGAACAGCACCGGGGTCCCGTCGGCGAGGAAACCGGCGTTGCCGCTCCACAGGTCGCCGTGCAGGAGCGACGGCGCGGGGTCGTGGCCGGCGAGCAGCCACGGGACCGCAGCGGCGACCTGCTCGCCGAGCCACTGCACGCGTCCGCGATGCCCGTTGCGCGCGGCGGTGGCGAGCTGCGGCGCGAGCCGCTCGCGCTGCCAGAACTCGACCCACGAGGCGTGCCGTGCATTCGACTGCGGGGTGAGGCCGATGAAGTTGTCGCGGCGCCAGCCGAACCCGTCGCCGCGATGCTCGTGCAGGCGCGCGAGGCTCCGGCCGAGCTCGCGGAACCCCGAGTCGCCCTGCGGGCCGAGCGCGAGGTGCTCGAGCACGAGAAACGCGTGGCCTTCGGCGGCGCCGTGCGCGACCGGCCGCGGCACCCGAATGCCGGCCTCGCCGAGCGCCGCCAGGCCGTCGGCTTCCGCCTCGAAGCTCGCCGCGAAGCGCTCGTCGTTGACCTTCGCGAAGTAGCGGCCCGTTCCCGAGTCCAGCACCCAGCTCGAGTGGATGCAGCCGCCAGTGGCCGGCGTCGCGTCCTTGATCGCGAACCGTTCGCCGCTCGCGCGCGCGACGGCGTCCTCGAGGGCGCCGCGGACGGCGGGTGACAGCATGGCGGCGCGTGAGGGGCGATCGGCAAGCGGCGCCGTCGGCCCGTTCGCCCTCAGCCCTTTGCCCATCACCCGCTCACACCGCCGTTAGGCGGTTGTTCGCCATCGTCAGGCGCTCGACCAGGATCGACATGAACGCCCGGTCGAAGCGGTGGCGGCAGGCATCCGATGCGTGCGCGAGGTCGTCGACGCGGATCGTGATGACGCGCGACGGCGAGAGGCTGATGACGTCGGCGCTGCGCTCGTTCGTCTGGCGCGAGAGATATGACATTTCGCCGAAGCACTCGCCGGCGTTCAGGATGTTGAGAAGCCGGTTGCGCTTGGTGACCTTCACCTCGCCCGAGGCGAGGATGCAGAAGTAGTTGCCGGCATCGCCCTGCCGGATCAGCGCGGTGCCGGGCGTGGCGTCCTGCCACGAGCTGATGCGCAGCACCTCCCACAGCTCGGCGTCGGTGAACTCGCCGAAGAACTCCATCGCGCGCAGGGTATTGAATTTCTCGCTGTCGGCGACCTCGTCGGTGCGCCGCCAGATCTCCTGCGACCGGAACACCTCCGCGAGATCGAACGACAGCTCGTCCCAGCTCTGGTAGCGCCGCTGGAGGTCCTTCTCCATCGCCTTCTTGACGATCGCGTCGAGCTGCGGCGGGATCTCCTTGCGGTTCGCCGAAGGCGGCGGCGGCTCGACGCTCGTGATCTGGTACATCATGCTGAAGTTGTTCTTGGCGTTGAACGGCAGCACGCCGGTGAGCAGCTGGTGCATCACGACGCCGAGCGAGTAGATGTCGGTGCGATGGTCGAGCGGCTGCTCCTTGATCTGCTGCGGCGACATGTAGGCCGGCGAGCCGACGCCGGTGACTTGCGTCGTGTCGCCGGTGGTCGTGATCGCCGAGCCGAAGTCGGTAATCTTGATGTCGGTGCCGCCGACGACCAGGATGTTCGCCGGTTTGATGTCGCGGTGCGTGACGCCCAGCTTGTGCGCGAAGTCGAGCGCGCGCGTGCACTTGAAGATGATCTCGACGATCTTGTCGAGGGGCAGCAGGTTCTCTGGCGCGCAGAACGGCTCGAGGGTGCCCCCCGCCACGTACTCCATCACGATGTAGGATATCTTGTCGCCCACGACCGCGTCGTAGATCTGGGCGATGTGCGGGTGGGAGAGCTTGCCCGCGAGCGAGGCCTCGGTGACGAAGAGCTTGCGGAAGACCTTCCCGCCCTGCGGGTCGTTGAGGCGCTCCTGGTAGACGATCTTCACCGCGACGTCGCGGCCGGCGAACTCGTCGTGGCACAGATAGACCTCGCTCGTCGCGCCGTCGCCGAGCTTGCGGATGACCTGGTACTTGCCGATCCGGTCCATGGGGAGGGTGTTGTAATAACCCCCGCCGAGACCGAGTTCAAGGACGTGACGCGCGGCTAGCGTGAAAGTTCCGCACGGGCCCGCTGGACAGCGGCCCGGACCTGGTCCGGGGCGGTCCCGCCGACGTGATTTCGTGCCGCAAGGGACCCCTCGATCCCGAGCACGCCCAGGGCATCCTCGCCGATCTGGGGTGCGAACTGGCGCAGGACCGGCAGGGGCAGGTCGCCGAGGCCGCAGCCCGCGCGCTCCGCCTCGCGCACCGCGCGCGCGACCGCTTCGTGCGCGTCGCGGAACGGCATGCCCTTGCGCACGAGATAGTCGGCGAGATCGGTGGCGGTCGCGAAGCCTTCGGCCGCGGCCGCGCGCATGGCGGCCGCGTTCGCCTCGATGCCCGGGACCAGCTCGGCGAAGATCGCGAGCGTGTCGACGAGCGTGTCGACCGTGTCGAAAAGCGGCTCCTTGTCTTCCTGGTTGTCGCGGTTGTAGGCGAGCGGCTGGGCCTTCATCAGGGTGAGAAGCGCGACGAGATGCCCCACCACGCGCCCGGTCTTGCCGCGCGCGAGCTCGGGCACGTCGGGGTTTCTCTTCTGCGGCATGATCGACGAGCCGGTGCAGAAGCGCTCGGGCAGCCGCACGAACCCGAACCGCGGGTTCGACCAGAGGACGAGCTCCTCGCAGAACCGCGAGAGATGCACCATCACGAGCGCGGCGCACGCCGCGAACTCGATCGCGAAGTCGCGATCGGACACCGCGTCGAGCGAGTTGGCGCAAACGCCCTCGAAGCCGAGCTCGCGCGCGACCCGCTCGCGGTCGATCGGATAGCTCGTTCCGGCGAGCGCCGCGGCGCCGAGCGGGAGGACGTTGACCCGCTTGCGGCAGCCGACGAGGCGCTCGCGGTCGCGCTTCAGCATCTCGTAGTACGCGAGCAGGTGATGGCCGAACGTGACCGGCTGCGCGACCTGGAGGTGGGTGAACCCGGGCATCGCGGTCGCGGCGTGGCGTTCCGCGAGGTCGACGAGCGCGCCGCTGAGCCGCGCGAGCAGCGCGACGATGTCGTCGATGGCGGCGCGCAGGAAGAGGCGAACGTCGGTCGCGACCTGGTCGTTGCGCGAGCGCGCCGTGTGCAGGCGCTTCCCGGCGTCGCCGACGAGCGCGGTCAGGCGGCGCTCGATGTTGGTGTGGACGTCCTCCCCCTCGAGCGACCACTGGAACGTTCCCGCCCGGATCTCGTCAGCGATCTGCGCGAGACCGCGCTCGATGGCGGCGAGGTCCGGCGCGGCGAGCACCCCGCACGCGGCGAGCATCCGGGCATGGGCAGCCGAGCCCTGGAGGTCGAACTCGGCGAGCCGTCGATCGAACGACACCGACGCGGTATACCGCTGGACGCGGGCGTCCACCGGCTCGGAGAACCGGCCGGACCAGGCGGTGTGACCCTTTTCCTCGGGGGTCGACATGATGGCTTGATAAGATGCGGGCCAGACCCGAGAATCGCCCGCAAGACAACGACTTACCTTGCCTCGCCCGGCGGGAACCCCAAACCTCGATTCTAAGCCATTCAGGGGGCGATGCCCGCTCGCCCCCCTCAGGAACCCACACCCGGTGACCCAGGTCCGCGACGCGCTGCCCGACTTCCGCAACCTCGGCGTCGTCGCTCGCATCCTCGTGATCGTCAATCTGGTGGCGCTCGTCGCCGCGGCGATCAAGGCGCCGCGGTTCGCGCAGCTCACCGACGCGTTCGTCGACATCGCGCTCGTCGTCGAGCCGGTGCTGATCGCGAGCCTGTGCGCGCTCTGGGCTGCGAACCGGTGGCTCGCGGGACTGCCTTACTGGGTCGGAGTCGCGGTGATGGCGGTCGGCGTCATGTGGCTCACGGCGGGGGCGCAGTGGCTCCGCGCGAGCGTCGATCCCGAGCCGCTGGGGATCATCCGCGCCGGCAGCTTCGCGCTCCTCCTCACCGCGTTCCTCGCCGGTTACTTCCACCTGCGCAATCGCGCCTTCTCCCCCGCGCTCGTCGAGGCGCGGCTCCAGGCCCTGCAGGCGCGCATCCGGCCGCATTTCCTGTTCAACACGCTGAACGCCGTGCTCTCGCTCATCCGCAAGGACCCGAAGCGCGCCGAGCACGCGCTCGAGGACCTGGCCGACCTGTACCGGATGGTGATGGCCGACGCGGCCGACCTCACGACGCTCGGGCGCGAGATCGAGCTCGCCCGCCAGTACCTGAATCTGGAGCAGCTTCGTCTCGGCGATCGGCTCGCCGTCGAGTGGAAGATCGAGGACGCGCCGCGCGACGCGCTCGTGCCGCCGCTGCTCCTGCAGCCGCTCGTCGAGAATGCCGTCTATCACGGCATCGAGCCGGGCGTTGCGCCGGGCACGATCGAGATCGCGATCCGGCGCGAGAAGGACCGGCTGCACGTGAAGCTCACCAACCCCTATCACCCGGAGCACCAGCACCGGCAGGGCAACCGGATCGCGCTCGCGAATATCCGCGAGCGGCTCCAGCTCCACTTCGACGTCGAAGCCGAGCTCGCGACCGAGGTGAGCGGCCCGAACTTCGAGATCCGGATGGCGATGCCCTACCGCAAGGCCGCACCGCATTCGGCGCCCGATTCGCGGGCCGCGGCCTAGAGACCAAAGAATGGCCACAGAGATCACAGAGGACACAGAGAGCACAGAGAGAACCGAATGAGAATGCTTTCCTCTGTGTCCTCTGTGTTCTCTGTGCTCTCTGTGACCGGGTTTTTCCATGAGTAGCCTGCCGCCGCTGCGGATCTTCCTGGTCGACGACGAGCGGCCGGCGCGCGACCGGATGCGCGAGGTGCTCGGCGACCTCGCCGGCGAGCTCCCGAACGTCGTCGTCGGCGAAGCGGCGACCGGGCACGAGGGGCTCGCGCTCCTGCCCCAGCTGCCGGTCGACGTCGCGCTCGTCGACATCCACATGCCGGAGATGAACGGCATGGAGTTCGCGCGCCATCTCACCTCGCTCGAGCGCCCGCCCGCGGTGGTCTTCGTCACCGCGCACGACCAGTACGCGATCGAGGCATTCGAGCTGAACGCCCTCGACTATCTGCTCAAGCCGGTCCGCGGGCCGCGGCTCGCCGCGGCGCTCGCGAAGGCGCGTGCCGGAGGCGCCGTGCGCCGCGAGCCGCTCGAGCGCGCCGCCGCGGCCGCGGGGCAGGGGCCGCGCCGGTACCTCTCGGTGAGCGAGCGCGGCCGCATCCACCTCGTGCCGGTCGCCGAGGTCGTCTACCTCAAGGCGGAGCTGAAGTACGTCACCGTCCGCACCGCCGAGCGGGAGTATCTGCTCGAGGAGTCGCTCGCGAGCCTGGAGCAGGAGTTCGGCGGCACCTTCGTCCGCGTGCACCGGTCGTGCCTCGTCGCGCGCGGCCGCGTGCGCGGGTTCGAGCGCGTCGTCGACGAGGATGGCGAGGGCGCCGGCTGGGCGGTGCTGCTCGACGGCGTCGCCGACCGGCTGCCGGTGAGCCGCCGGCAGTGGTCGATCGTGAAGGCGCTCGCGAGCGGCTGACCGGCGATGCTTGCGGCGAAGCTCTGGCGCGACCTCTGGAACGGCCTCATGCAGTCGGCCGCCGACCGCGGCCGGCTGAAGGTCACCGTGCGGCGCAGCCTCTGGGAGCCTTCCCCGGGACAGTCCAGACGCGACTGTTACTTCATTGCCCTGCGGAGCGCCGCGGAGATCGACGTGCTGGTGACGCAGGTCTGGTTCGAGTGCGACCCGCGCGCGTTCGTCGACCGCCGCCAGCGGCGTCTGCCCAAGGTGCTGGCCGCGGGCGAGGCCTGGGAGACGTGGCTCGAGGTGGACAAGCTGCCGGAGCGCGTGCGCGACCAGGCGTACGAGCTCGTCCGGGTGCGGCTCGCGAGCGGGACGGTGCTCAAGGCGCGACGGGCGACCCGAACGCGGCTGAACGGCGAGCGGTCGCTCTGACCCGGCGCGCTTCCGCCCCGCGCGCCCCGCGCGTGCGGGTTCGTGAGATCGCTTCTAGAATAATCGATTGCGCATCGATTCCCCGCGCGCCCGCCGGTTTTCTCACCCCGCCTTGCCGCTCCCCGAACGCCTCGTCATCGCCTCGCGCCGGTCGCGGCTCGCGCTGTGGCAGGCCGGGCACGTGCGCGCGCGGCTGGGCGAGCTGTACCCGGGCCTGCGGGTGGAGATCCTCGGCCTCACGACGCGCGGCGACGAGATCCTCGACCGCTCGCTCGCAAGCGTCGGCGGCAAGGGGCTGTTCGTGAAGGAGCTCGAGAACGCGCTCGAGGACGGGCGCGCGGACATCGCCGTGCACTCGGCGAAGGACGTGCCGATGACGCTCGAGCGAGGGTTCGCGCTCGCGGCGATCCTCGCGCGCGAGGATGCGCGCGATGCGTTCGTCTCGCCGGCCCATGCGCGACTCGAGGCGCTTCCGGCGGGCGCGATCGTCGGCACCTCGAGCCTGCGCCGGGAGGCGCAGCTGCGCAGCCGCTTCGCCGGCCTCGAGGTTCGCCCGCTGCGGGGGAACGTCGAAACGCGGCTCGCGAAGCTGGACCGCGGCGACTACGCGGCGATCGTGCTCGCCGTCGCCGGGCTCAAGCGGCTGGGTCTTGCCGAGCGCATCCGCGCGGTGCTCGATCCCGACGTGAGCCTCCCCGCGCCCGGGCAGGGCGCGCTCGCGATCGAGTGCCGCGACGGACGGGAGGAGCTCGTCGCGCTGCTCGCTCCGCTCCACGATGCGCCGACGGCGGCCTGCGTCCGCGCCGAGCGTGCGGTGAGCCGGGCGCTCGGCGGCAGCTGCCAGCTGCCGCTCGGCGCGTACGGCGAGATCGTGGCCGGCAACCTCCGGCTGCGCGGCCTGGTGGCGAGTCCCGACGGGAAGCGGGTCGTGCGCGCCGAGGCGCGCGGCGCGCCGGCGGCGCCGGAGCAGCTCGGCGACGCGCTCGCGCGCGCGCTGCGCGACGCGGGCGCGGACGAGATCCTCGCGGCGCTGTCATGACGGGCGCCGGGCCCGGCGCCAAGCTGCGCGGCCGCCGGATCGCCATCACGCGCCCGGCGGGGCAGAACGAGCGGCTCGCGGCGCTCATCCGCGCCGAAGGCGGCGAGCCGATCGTGTTCCCGGTGCTCGAGATCCTCGATCCTGCGGACGTGCGCCCGCTCGCGGCCGCCGCCGACCGGCTCGACGCGTACGACCTAGCCGTGTTCGTCAGCCCGAGCGCGGTGGAGAAGAGCATGCACGTCATCCGCGCGCGGCGCGAGTGGCCGGCGGGGCTCAAGGCGGCAGCGGTCGGCCGCGGGAGCGAGCAGGCGCTGCGCCGTTACGGCGTCGCGGAGGTGATCGTCCCGGCCGAGCGCTTCGACAGCGAGGCGCTGCTCGACTGCCGCGAGCTCGCCGACGTCGCCGGCCGGCGCATCGTCGTCTTCCGCGGCGACGGCGGCCGGGAGCTCCTCGGCGACACGCTCCGCCAACGCGGAGCGACGGTCGACTACGTCGAATGCTATCGGCGGGCGCGGCCCGATGCCGACGTGAGCCCGCTGCTGCGCGCGTGGGACCGCGGGGAGGTCGACGCGGTGACGATCAGCTCGAGCGAGGGGTTGCGGAACCTCTTCGACATGCTCGGCGAGCCCGGGCAGCAGCGGCTGAAGCGCACCGCGCTGTTCGCCCCGCACGCCCGCATCGCCGCGAACGCCCGCGCGCTCGGCTGCGAGCGCGTGATCGAGACCGCGCCGGGCGACGAGGGCATTGTCGCGGCGCTGGCGGCGTTTTGGGAGAAAATGTAGCCGTCATATGGACCCCTCCGAAACCCCCATCCTGCTCGGCCCCCGCTCGCGCCTCGAGCGCTGGCTCCCGGCCGCGGTGTTCGCGCTGGCGATTGCCGTGGTGCTGCTCGCCGGCGCGTGGTGGAGTACCCGGTCGGAGCTCACCGAGCTGCGGGACGGCGTCGCGAAGCAGTTGCGCGAGGCCGGGACGGAGGCGCGCGACAGCCGTACGATCGCCAAGGAAGTGCAGGAGGCGGTGCGCGACGCGCAGGCCCGCATCGGGGCATTGGAGGCGAAGCTGCTCGAGTCGCAGAGCCAGCAGCTCGCGCTCGAGGCGCTCTACCAGGAGCTGTCGCGCTCGCGCGACGAATGGGTGCTCGCCGAGGTCGAGCAGACGCTCGCGATCGCCGCCCAGCAGCTGCAGCTCGCCGGCAACGTGCAAGCGGCGCTCGTGGCGCTGCAGAACGCCGATGCGCGGCTCGCGCGGCCCGACCGCCCCCAGTTCCTCGGGTTGCGCAAGGTCATCGCCCGCGACATCGATCACCTGAAGAACGCGCCGAGCGTCGACATCGCGGGCATGACGCTGCGCCTCGACCAGCTGATCGCCGCCGTCGACCAGCTGCCGCTGCTCGCCGACGGCCGCCCGAAAACGCCGGACCCGACGCCCGCCGCGGACGGACCGGCCGGCTGGGAGCGGGCGTGGCTGGCGGTATGGGAGGAGCTCAAGAGCCTCGTGCGGGTGCAGCGGCTGGACGCCTCCGACCCGGCGCTGCTCGCGCCCGAGAGCCGCGTCTTCCTGCGCGAGAACCTCAAGCTTCGCCTCCTGCACGCGCGCCTCGCGCTCCTGCGGCGCGACGAATCGGCGTTCCGTACCGACGTCAAGGCGGCGCAGACCTGGCTCGGGCGCTGGTTCGACCCGAGGCAGAAGCAGGTGGCGACCGCCGTGCAGACGCTCGCGGCGCTCAACGCCGCGGCGGTGAACGTCGAGCTGCCGACGATCGCCGAGAGCCTGAGCGCGGCGCGGAGCTTCAAGCTGCCGCGGGAGAGGGTGGTGAAGTGAGGAGGCGCGCCGCACCCCCACCCTTGCACTCCCCCGCGTAGGGGACCAGGCGAACGCGAGGTCCCGGAACGTGCGCTGGCTGATCACGCTGCTCATCGTCTTCGCGGCGGCCGTCGCGTTCTCGCTCGCCGCCCGCTACGGCGAGGGCTACGCGCTCCTCGTCTACCCGCCGTACCGGATCGAGATCTCGCTGGTGCTGCTCCTGCTCGCTCTCGTCGTGCTGTTCGTGGCGCTCCACGGCCTGCTGCGCCTCGCCTCGCACACGGTCCGCATGCCGTCCTACGTCGCCGCGTATCGGCGGCGGCGGCGCGTGGCCCGCGCCCAGGAGGCGCTGCGCGACGCCTGGCAGGCGTTCCTCGAGGGACGCTTCGGGCGGTCTGAGCGGTTCGCGGCGAAGGCGTACGGGCTGGAGGAGTCGCCGGGGCTCGCGGCGCTGCTCGCCGCGCGTTCCGCGCACCAGATGCGCGACCCCGAGCGGCGGGAGCGCTGGCTCGCGCGCGCTGAAATCGCGCCGGGCGGGAGCCGCCACGCGCGGCTGGCGACCCAGGCCGAGCTCGCGCTCGACGAGCGCCGGTTC
>Ga0184639_10000321_pt1 | contig 17811 bp, 22 predicted proteins | sample PLM31_170_b2_FD_133155 | JGI IMG/M metagenome (GOLD analysis project Ga0184639, IMG submission 133155) | Groundwater sediment microbial communities from an aquifer in East River, Colorado, USA - PLM3-1_170_b2 | ecosystem: Environmental > Terrestrial > Soil > Riparian zone | place: USA: East...
CAGAAATTTTGTACTTGAGGTCCCGATTATCAATACATTGTTTTAAAGGATTATCAGCATTTGATTGACTTTGTACTACACTGCTAGCTAGTCCTACTGCCACTGCAATACCTGCGGTTATAGCAAGAAATTTGAGTGTCTGCTTACGTTTTGCAGGATCACCCATTCCGGGCCAAATCATAAGACCATTCTGATAGCTTTAGTTATATTGATTTTGCCTTTTGACAAATATGCTGATTTGAATATGTTAAACAGAAACTAGGCTATCGCTGAGTTTGATAATTAAGAAAATGAAAAGGAGAGGGATTTTTTAGATCACTTGCCACGGTCTGGTTGCAAATGTAACTACATAACCAACTGCGATAATTATCGATTGATATGCAATGTTTGCATATGGAATTGGTTTTAGTATCTTTTCGCCTTCGACCACGACTGTTTGTCCTGGACCAAGTCCTGGACCGATTGAAGCAATGTTAAGCTGTGTGTGCATGTGATAAACTCCTGGTTCAAGTGCTTTTACTATAAGTGTGTAGTCGACAACACCGTTTCCTGGAATATCAAAGACATTGCCGGGTGGATCTCGTGATACGAATTCCCATCTGTTGCCTGCGTTTGTTGATTCACCGAAAACAGAAAGCCATCCTCTTAGGTCTCGTTGTATTAGACTTATCAAGGTGCCTTTCACCGTCAGGAGTTCTCCTGTGTTCAGTGATTGTCTTGAAAATGTCTCATCTTCAATCCTAACGAAACGACTCTGGAGTTGTGCCTGTACACCGTGTGCTTCTGCTTGTTGAATCATTTGACCTATGGTAGGACCAACTGCTCCCAACGCAACAATCACACCTAATGCTGCTACGATTAATTTTTTATTTATCATAGTCATCCGTAACTATTCCATGACAGAAAGACCAACGATATATGTTTTACCCTAGTTGCCAGTATAGGATAATATCATGAGGAAAAATTAAGATAATCACCAATGATTAACATCATAAAGGTATTTCTTAATGTTGTGTTTTTTAGATATTATGTAGAGTTTTTACAAAAATTTTTACAATAATACTATGTATACATAAATAAAATAAAGTAAAAAAACCTATTTACGGAGTTCATACTTTATATATAGAACAAACGTCAAATGCAACATGGCACAAATGCCGGCATTGATTCCAAAAGAAGTCGAAATCCAAAGACTGAAAAAGATTTGGATGATCGTCATCACAATGGGATCTGTAGCTGCATCCGTGGAAGTCGACAACTTTGTCGATGGTTCACTGCATCAAACTTCTATCAGAGATAGTGCATTTACACCAGCACACTGGTGGCTCTATAGCCACTTTGTAGCACTACCATTAGGTTGGGGTGCTGTCTCAATCTACGATAGAAAGGTACCAATTCTAAGGGGTCCAAACAACTCCATGAACACTGGTCTGAAGATGACTATTCTAGGTTATCTGGCAACCATGTTTACAATTGGTGTCAACGAGATGTGGCACTTCTGGTTTGTAGAGGAAATCTTTGCAGTACCAAACCACTGGATGTTCAATATGGGTGTGGTTGTTGCATTCATAGGCGCACTTGCCTATGTAGTTAGAGTATATGCAAGACTCGTCGAACTTGGAGCAGAAACCCCAGGTGAGAATCCATATGTTGCTGAAATGTACAAGATGGCCCTAGAAGGCAAACTGTACAGCAGATCCATCCCATAGAAAAGTACGCGCAAAAGCGCACCCTTTTTCTTATTTTAAATCTCCTAAACGAAGTTTTTTTCTCTCAAATACCGGAAAGACTTAAAAGTATACAGATTATTATATTCCCAAATGACCTTACCAAAAGGATTCGGTTCTGGCGGTGGCGCATCTAGTTCTGACGTAGAGAAGATGATCGGCAAGCGTGTTGAAAACATGATTGGTCTGTATACTCTTGCATACCTTGCAGCCTGGCTATCGACATTTGCTGGTACTGCAGTTGGATACTTCTATTATCCATGGGCTTATCCAGCACCAAGCGGTCACTTTGCGTTTATCGTGCTGACTATCATTGAGTCAATTGGTTACCTCTTCTGTGTTAAGGTGGGACAAGAAGGCTCATCAAAAAACAGCAACGGCGTATTAGCTGGTGTAATGGGTGGAGTTGCAGTTGCAACCGTATTGATAGCCATATTCGTTAACGGATAGGAAATATCCAATTCACGCTTTTTCTTGTTTTGTCAAATTACTCAAGAGTATAGAAATCAGATCTGCAATCACGCATAAAATTTTATATATCACACCTCTTCTCTACTGGAATATGGTCTGGCTAAGACGATGTACTCACTACTTATTCATAGTAGTGGTTGCAGTCAACTCTACATTGTTGACAATTAACGCTGGAGACTACATATTCTATACAGACTGGGCATGGACCTCATTTGTGATATTTTCATTATCACAAACACTCATGCTTGTAGTCGGTGCCTGCTACTACCTTACGTTCACTGGAGTTCCAGGAACGGCAACTTACTATGCACTGATAATGACAGTGTATACGTGGGTTGCAAAGGGAGCATGGTTCTCATTAGGATATCCATATGACTTCATTGTTACACCAGTCTGGATACCATCAGCAATGCTGTTGGACCTTGTTTACTGGGCAACAAAGAAGAACAAACACTCTCTCATCCTTATGGGCGGTGTGTTAGTTGGAATGTCTCTGCCATTGTTTAACATGATAAATCTCCTGCTGGTAGCAGACCCGCTAGAGACTGCATTCAAATATCCAAGGCCAACATTGCCTCCATACATGACTCCAATAGAACCCCAAGTAGGTAAATTCTATAACAGTCCCGTAGCACTTGGCGCTGGCGCTGGTGCTGTATTGGCTCCAACGATGGCAGCATTAGGTTGTAAGCTGACAACGTGGACATATAGATGGATGGCAGCTTGGTCTAAGTGGGACTAAACTTCCCTTTCCTTTTACTTTATTTTTAGCCTAGCTAGTTTATACTAAGTTTTAGCTTGCAAGATAAGATCTTTAATAATTTTTTATTATGAGTTCAGAATGACCAGTTCTCTTTTTTGAATCCGAATTTATGAAGCGATTTGCGCTTATCTTTACAATCTTATCAGCATAATCTTCGAAAAGATCTAAGATTTCATCTGATTTTGAATTAGAAAGTATTACTTTACAACCTTTAGAATCTAGTCTTTGGAATTCTAGAAATAATCTCTCTTGATCTTCATAACCAAAACGGTCATTTGTGTAGCTAGTAAAGTTCGAAGTTTGACTTACTGGTTGGTATGGAGGATCAAGATATACAAAATCATTTTTTTGTGTACCTTCAAGTGCCTTTGGAAAATCTTGACATTTTATTGAGATATTTTTGGAACGTAAGATATGGCTTACTACAATAAGGTTTTCTTTATTTACGATGTTTGGATTTGCGTATTTTCCAAGTGGTACATTGAATTTTCCCTTACTATTTACTCGATACAATCCATTAAAGCAGGTCTTATTTAGAAAAATCAATCTAGAAACTTTCTCAATCTGATTTTTAGGAGTGCTTTCCCTTATTTCATAATAGTATTCTCTTGGATTTCTGAAATAGCTTTCAGAGTGAATTCCCAATGCAGAAATCAATTCTTCAACTCTATCTCGAATTGTAACATAAGAAAGAACTAGATCAGAATTCAAGTCAGATACAAAACATTCTAGTTTTGGATTTTCAGTGATGAGGTGAAATAGAACTGCACCGCCTCCTAAGAATGGTTCAAAATAAGTATCAAATTTTTTTGGTATGTATTGAGATAGTATAGGTATGAGTTGTCTTTTTCCGCCAGCCCACTTGACAAATGGTTTTGGTGCAAGTGACAGAATTTGTTTGTATTGTTGTTTCAAGAAGATGTAGTTTCAAAATATTATTGAAACCACAATAGGCAAGAAAAGATCACACATTGTGCAATATTTTTTAATCTAAATCATGAGGTAGATCAAACTTAAATCGTGTTAATCTTTATTATGATGGTTGTTTCAAGAAGTAGAAACTCCATCTAAAGGTTTTATCGACAGTGTAAAACAAAGCATTGAGGAAGAAGTTTCGCGTGGAAACAGTGCAGTTGAAAAGGGTCATCTTTTCTTAAAATGGGTTGTAACAAAACTATTTGATGTTTCTGAAGATGAAATTGTAAATCAAATTGTTGATGGCAAAGATGACATGGGTATAGATGCGTGGATCAAAGTTGAAGACGAAAGTGGAGAAGGTGGAATAATAATACTCTTTCAAGTAAAATACGGAAAATCTCATCAAGATCAAGAAATTTTGAAATTTAAGGAAGATGTAAAGAAATTTTTGAAAATGAATGCAAAAGACATACAGAGGCAGGATATGCGTGAACTTCAGATTATGATTAAACGCGAAAATCTGGAAGAGGAACTTTACTACGTTACAGATCAAAAAATTGATTTCAAAAGTACTCCTCGCATGAAGGTCTATGGATTCGATCAGATCATACGTAAATTGTGGGATGATATTACCGGTTTACCTAAAGGGAAGATCGAAAAATTACAATTAGAAAAAATGATGGAATATGATCATTCAGTTATAGGAGTTATGTCTTTAACCGAACTTGCCAAGTTTGTAGATAAAACGGAATCATACATCTTTGAATCAAACATTAGAAAGTTCTTGCAACATAAAACAAAGGTGAATAGAGCACTAAAACACACACTTGAACAAGATCCAAAAAGCGTATTTTATTATAATAATGGTGTAACAATAGTAGTAAAAGATTTCAAATTAAATGGAAATGAAATAGAACTTCACGAACCACAAATTGTAAATGGTGCTCAAACATCAAGCACTATTGCAGATGTGCTTGAAATCAGTCCTAATACAAAAGGAAGTATTATAGTCACTATAATTACTGAATCGACTAAAACAACACGTGAAGAAATAACTAGATTCAGAAATTCACAGAATGCAGTTAAAGGAAAAGATCTCATATCTCTTAAGATTTTTCACACACGTATTAGAGGACAATTAAAGCAGTTCGGATATTATTATGAACAACAAGCTGGAGGCTGGCTAAATATGGAGAAAGCAGAAAAAGCTCACTATGCTGGCCATCCGATATACAATAGGTATCTCGCCGATGATCATGATAAGAGAATAATTGCAAAAGATGCAATACAAGTAATGGTTGCAGGAATATTTCAAGAACCAGCTAAACCTTACAGTAGTATAGCGAGATACATGCCAGATGGCAAAAATTATGATGAAGTGTTTAATAGTAAACTCAAAGAAGATTACCGACTTTTGTTATACCCATATCTTGTTAAAAGCTACGGTGAGAAAGAATTTGGTTATGGTGATGGTAAAGCAGAACCAGAACAGCGAAGATATGCAAGACTGTTATTCGTTACAGCGTACTTCAAGATATTGATGGATTATATTCTAAAAAAAGAAATTGACGAAGTTAAACAAGATCCGTCATTATTAGAACCAATTTTCAAGGACTTTGAAACAAACAAAAGACTGTTGAAGTTTACAGATGAAGTGCTAAAGTACTACTTTTCACGAGCAAGAACTTATCTAGACCAGAACAAAGTACCAACATGGCATAATTTCTTTTCAAGACACGTATGGAATGATTCACTTCAAGCTGATTTCAAGAGCTTTGTAATTGATAACAAAAATGAACTCAAAGAAATCCAGAATTCATTTAGATCAATCTAACAAAGTATTAGAATACTATAAAGATCCTTACAGAAAATAATATTACCATTATAAAAGAATCAAAGCTTCGAACGGGATTCGATCCCGCGACCTTTACCTTACCAAGGTAACGCTCTACCAGGCTGAGCTATCGAAGCATGACAAACTCGCTTTATTGTAACCTTATTAATCTTACTTGATTTTGAAAAATTTTTTTTGTAAAACGTTTAATTCGGACAACTTTTAGCTAATAAAACGCAGGAGTCGCCGAGCCTGGCCAAAGAAGGTTTAGGCCTTTGGACGCGCGGGACTTAAGATCATAAAAATGGGTGATCCCGTCTCTTAGGGGTTCGTGGGTTCAAATCCCACCTCCTGCACTTTTTTTTATCGCTGGTGCTTGATTCCTCGTGCATTCAAAACTTCGTAAACATCAGGAAGTGAAAATACAAAACCTACATGGAAACAGTCTTTTTCTTCACACAGCATGCAGTAAAGCTCACCATTTTGAATTGCTACTTCAGCAATTCTGTTTTTGATATTGTCTTTGAGAACTACTCTGTTATCATCTACCGCAATTTTTTCCAGTTTTGGTGCATATCTTGCAAAGGTCTCATCTTTTTGCATCAGATCTTCCATCATGAAAGTGATGTAGCCTGCAAAACTGTTGATGCCTTTCATTGCAAGTTCTTGTTTATTCTTCTTGTAAACATCATGGAACTTGTTATACACTAACTCTGAAACCGTTATTGATTTGAATCCTGCTTTTGGCATTTTACTAACCTATTACCGTATTTTAAAGTACACAAGTATTTAATGTTTCTGTGTTTGACACCGTCAAAATATGATCATGTCCACATCGGATAAATTAATTCAAAGAAAATGTCATTAATCAGTTAACAAAAATAATTTGTACGCTAGTATGACTGAAAATTCAATTATTTCTAATTCAATATCGATTCGATTTTTAAAACTTTGAATCATATCTTTTAAGTATTAAGTATCAATTCTACGCGTATTTTATTTATTGAAATCGGATTGTTAAAGGTAGTGCGCTCGTAACTACAGACCATGCCAAAATACCTGGTCAACAGTTGGGCATACATGTTATGCCCAACTGTTGGTCAAATTATCTGGTAATGCTTTATACTGGCAGAACATTTTCAAAATTCGTGACCCGAGGTTACCAATCTGAAAAGATCAAAGAAATACTAATAGACGTTTTAAGAAATTCAAAGACAGGTCTTTCTGGCACTGAAATATCTAAAAAACTTGGAATAAACAGAATCACTATGACAAAATATCTTAATGTCTTTTCTGCGGAAGGTCTGGTCAAGCAAAAAAACATCGGGAGTGTAAACTTGTGGTTTATAGAAGAAGGAGTAACTCATTTTAATTTCCCGGCTGATTTCTTTCAGGTACAAACTAGATATTTAGAATATCTTCTCTCAGGAGAACATAAAGAAGCATATGGTCTACTTAGAAACTCACTTCATTCAAGTGCAAATCCAGTAAAGATACTAACTGAAGTAATTTCCCCAGCAATAGACTCAGTCAGAGACTTGTATGAGAAAGGAAAAATTGGCAAATCAGAGAAAAATTTTCTGGACGAAATAATTTCAAATTCTATTCAAATTATTAATCTAACTGAAGTAGATATAAATCCAAAAAAGAACGCTATTGTATTTTCTACTGATCATGACAGTACCCTTCTGGCACAAACTGCCTCTGCAGCCTTTCATGCTGATGGATGGAAAGTTTCTCAACTTGGTGACATGTCATCCGCAATAGATGTCATGTTTGATATTGATTTACAAAAATTTCTGAACAAGATCTGGACCAAAAAACAGGATTTGATGATAATAGTAATATTTTCTTCAACAGAAAGTGGTTCCAAATTCTTTTCTGAAGCAGTAAATTCAAGCAAGACAAAATTTGGTAAAGCATTACATCTTGTTCTTTGTACAAAACTAGCAAAAAAGACAAAGATCAAAGCAGATTTTGTATGCGAAGATCTAGACACTATGCTACAATGGTGCCAGACTGTATACGAAAGCTCACAATCTTAGCTTTCTAAAATCTTCAATATTTTAAATGGGATTTTTGCAAAATCTATTTCTTTTTCAGCAGATACCAACATGACATGTTCATTAACTGGAAAACTCATTACTACTGCCTTTTCTCTGTATGACATTGCAAACTTTACTGCCCCAAGTTGTTTGTCGAATTCCTTTCTCATTTTTGTTCTCAAAACAAGCTCCATGAACAACATTTCATCATCCTTTGTATCCTCAAGAGGCTTTTTGTTCTCTTTCATGCCTCCGGCAACAAGTCTACCTTGATTATTTATCATGCCTGTAAACCTTATCTTTGAATCCAAATTCATGATCTTTTTGCATATTGCCTCAAAATCCATAACATCGCATCCCCCGCACTATTTTTTGTCTCATAAAATTAATTATCAATATGTAATTATAATACACGATCTATTTATTGCGATCTCTTTCTATCATCTAAATATGACAGTAGAACCTGATTACAAAAAATCACTAGAATATTACAAACACCTCTCACTATTCTGGACTGACATAGTCTATCTCATGACAAGCAAACCCGCTGCACTAACTTCTGCAGGACCGATGAGAAAGTTTGCTATGCAAGCAAAGAAACTCGCCACTGAAATGATAGAAGCAAACGAAGATCTGACAGAATTTAACACTAGACTCGCTGAATACTATAAACAGCTTTCGGATACATGGATCGAAGCACAGAAAAAAGTTAATAAAAAAATCCCTGAAATCCCTCAGGACATGGAAAATCTAGAAGCATCAAAACGTGTTTGGATTGACATATTTGAAAATGATTTCACGCAGCTTTTTGATTCTCAAAAATTTGGAGAAAACTTTGGGAAGCTGATATCCAGTGAACTTGAACTTTCAAAACACTGGAATGATATGCTTTCTGTATTACTTGAAACTGCAAATGTTCCAACTAAAAATGATCTTGACGATGTTTACAAAGAGTTACATTCTTTACGAAAAAGAGTAAGTAAACTAGAAAAAAGTGAAAGAGGTGTTAACGATGGAAAATGAATTAAAAATAGATCCAAAGATTGTTAGTGAATTTTTCAAATTTAACAAAAATATTATTGAAGCGCCAAAGATGGTGCCAGCTCCAGGTGAAATCAATCTTGAAATGACACCTTATGACGTTGCATATACAGAGGACAAGGTTCGTTTATTACATTTCAATTCTCCAACACAAAAACAACACAAAACTCCAATTGTAATAGCATATGCTCTGATAAATCGATACCACATTTTGGATATACACCCACAAAAAAGCTGGGTTCGAAATATCTTAACCCAAGGCTTTGATGTGTACATGATTGATTGGGGGACTCCCACTAAAATAGACAAATATCTAAGCTTTGATGATTACGTAAATGGTTACATTGATAATTGTGTAGATTTTGTGCGTAATGAGGCCTCTGTTGATAAGGTATCATTACAAGGTTATTGTACTGGTGGAACTTTGGCTGCAGTGTATGCCGCATTACATCCAAATAAAATCAAAAATTTGATAGCTACTGCACCTGTAATTGACGGCAAACGAGATACAACTGTTGTTGCCAACCTAGCAAAACACATGGATGTGAATAAGATGGTAGAAACCATTGGTAACATGCCTCCTGAATTCATGTATTACGTATTTTCTGTCTTGAAACCATTTGAACAAGGGATAGAAAAGTACATTAACTTTTTTAGAAATGTTGAGGACAAAAACTATGTCGATAATTTTCTGCGTATTGAAAAGTGGTTAAACGAAACTCCGCCAATTCCTGGTGAGCTTTTCAAACAATGGATTCGAGATATATATCAAGACAGTGTGTTAATACAAAATAACATGTATGTAGGAGGTAAACTTGTATCACTTAGAAATATCACTATGCCAATATTTACACAAGTCGCAGTAGGTGATCACTTGGTCTCGCCTGAATGTAGTATGCCTTTACATTATGCAGTGGGAAGCGAAGATAAAACTCTTAGAATTTATCCAACTGGTCATGTTGGTATGATAGCAAGCTCATTTTCACAAAAAGTTGTTCTTCCAGAGCTTGGACAATGGTTAAAAGAAAGATCTGAAAAATAAAAAGTAAATTTGCTTACACTAATTCCGTGTAGGTGTACATACAGAAATCCAAGATTGTAGAATGTTCTCATTTAGTTCAACGAATGTTTTTGCATTATCGTTGAACATTTTGATATTCTGTTGTACTGCATCAATTGTGGCAAGTACTGTATTATTTTGTATTGCTCTTACCTTGATAAATTCTTCCGTAGCATCGTTTATCATCTTTATGAAAGCAGGTGGTACATTTGTGTTCATACCTGTTTTGTTTGCAAATTCTTGTTGTAACGAAATAGATGATTCTATTGCATTCTTCCAAGCGGTAGTATATGCCTGTTGAAGATTTGTTATCGATTGTAGATATTGTGGCAATGATCTTTCTACTTCACTAAAATATTTGTCAACATTCTGTTTACATACTGTAAAGATCTCTTTTGCTTCCTGTGTTGTTTCACTCATCCATTTCACCTCACTTTTTTGATTTTTTCTCGACAGGAATGATTACCACTTGAACCAGATTTCCTTCTTTTAGTCCAAGTGCATCTCTTTCTGCCTCGGGAATCGAAATCCTTCCATTACTACCAACTGATGTCTTAAATGCTCCCCATGACACTAACTGTGGCATTGATTGCGCAAGTTTGAAAGCGCTATCCATTGCTTTGGATTGCATGTTTCCAAAGTTTTCCATAATTTCTGATTGAGCCTTTGCTCCTTTACTTGTCATCTCTTTTAATGTCTCTACAGGATCAAATTCTTGTTTTTGTTGACCCATCATTGCTCCAAAAGTTTTCATAAATTCTGTCTGAGCTTTTCCACTTTTTTGTACCCATTCTTTGAACATAGTTGTTGGATCATATTGGTTACTATTACCTGTCATAGGTTTTGATTGTCTGTTTATCTATATATGCATATTGGTGTTATCTGGCAGATACAACCATCTGTTGGTTCAAAAATCTGAGCACAATTTCCGAGAATTTCTCTGGTTCTTCGACATATGGAGTATGACCTGAACTTTCCATTTCTACAAATTGACAATTTTTGATGGAAGAAACAAAGTCCTTTGAATGCACTATAGGAATAAGCGTATCCTGTTTTCCCCACACTATCAAAGTGGGTGCAGAGATCTTTTCAAGTCTCTCTGAGAGTGGAACGGCATTTCTGATGCCCAAAATTGTAGACATGAAAGCCATTTTTGCATTTGGGAGTGTCATGTGCTGAATAAAACCATCTATAGTATCAGAATCTATTTCCTTGTGAACTCCTGCCATCATCTGAAATGCAGTCTTTGCACCCTCCTGTGTTGGATATAGTGCCGCTAGCGTATATGCATCGAAGGTAGGCGTAGATTGTTTCATAATTCCAGAAGGAGACACCAGAACTATTTTTTCAATCACTTTGCTTTGGGTTATTGCGCATTCAGCAACAATCTGACCACCAAGTGACGAACCAATCATGCTTGTTTTAGTAATCCCAAGCGTATTTAGAAAATCAAAAATAAATTGTGAAAAAAACGCCGGTGTATAATCCACAGATGGCTTGTCGCTAAAGCCATGTCCTATGAGATCAGGTACAATTACATGGTATTTTTTGCTAAGATGCGGAATTACATGTGCCCATCTTTCAGCAGAGGCTCCAAGACCATGAACAAGAAGAACATTGCCATCGGATCCGCCTTCCTCAATATACCTAATCTTATTGGCACCGACTTGAACGAATTTCTCTTTCATCAGCCACTGTCCGTCCTAGGTTCTGAATAAGATAAGTCTTTTCTATTAAAAAATGGGCCGAATGGGATTCGAACCCACGACCTTTCGATATCTGAATAAGTTTATCAGTCGAACGCTCCAGCCAAGCTGAGCTATCGGCCCAAAAATTTTTCAAGTCAACGGTCATTTAAGTTTGCTGGCTTTTCCATTTGATAGAGCAACCCATGGATGGGTCAAAGTCCTTCCCGATCTTCTTTCCAAGTAGGAACTTTTCTATGTTTAGAATCATTGTTTTTTCTGTTGCAACGTCTTCTGGCCTCATCGCATTGTCTATTTTGCCATGAAAGACAAGTTTCCTGTCTTGGTCAAAAAGGAACGGATCTGGAGTACAAACAGCTCCGTATCTCTTTGCAACTTGCTGAGTTTCATCAACAAGATATGTAAATTTGATCCCTTTCTCCTTAGCAAACTTTTTCATGTTCTCAAAACTATCGTCGGGATAATTTGTAGGGTCATTACTATTAATTCCTATAATCGCAATTTTATCCTTGAACTTGTCATAAAGTTCAACCAACGCTTTGGTTTTTGCTTGAACATAAGGGCAGTGGTTACACATGAAAACTACTAGCAATCCCTTGTAATCTTTGTATTCTGAAATGTTGTGCTTCTTGTCATCTGTTCCCAAAAGCTCAAAGTCAGGCGCCTTGTCACCTGTCTTTAAGACAACTTCCGATTTTAACAACCCCATAAAAAATTGTTTTAACCATATCAATAAAATCTTTGCCTAAACAAAGACAACAATTAAAATCTACACGCCTTGAATTCCCTGTGATGGGCTGGTAGTTCAGCGGTAGAATACCCGCCTTGCACGCGGGGGGTCTGGGGTTCAAATCCCCACCAGTCCATCTTTTAAAATATAAAGATCCGTGCCTGTGAAAGATGGATTTAAATATCATTTGGTTCTCTGCTGTGTAGGGAAATTAAATGCCGTCAGAAGAAATAGCAGTTTTCATTCCTTTGATAGTGGGATTAGCACCAGGCCTAGTATACTGGATAGCAATTACCGCTATGAAGAGCAAAAAATAGATGTAGTAACATCTTTGCATTCTTTTTCTTATTTTATCTTGAAACGTAAGTTGGTAAAACCTTCCAGTCCACGTTGTTTAGATTATGATATACAGTACATGATTAATCACTTTTGAACAGTATCTTTATGAAAGCAATCATTTTTGCTATATTGCTAGCTTTTTCCATATTCCCATATAGTCTTTCATGGGCACAATACACTAAACCAAGTGACACTCTAACTGTCCAAGTCTTAACTCCTTACAGCTACAAAGCAGAAGATGGTTCTACTGTAGTTATAGGCGAAGTGCAAAACAAAAACAACTTTCCAGTTACTGGTGTAAAATTAGGGGTCTCTTTTTATGATGAAACTGGAAAAATACTAGAATACAAGACTGGCACAACATTACTCAAAGTTATTCCAGCTGGAGGAAAAGCACCATTTTCCATTAGCTCAAAACAGGATCCGTCTATAACTGACATATCAGTCAATTTAACAGGATTCAATTCCTCTCCTGGAAGACAACAAGTACTAGTAATAACTCCTGGAACTCTGGAAATTTCTGATCAACTTGTACTTTCAGGAACTATAATCAATGGAGGAACCATACTTACAAGCGGCACAACAATCTATTTGATTTCATATGATGCCTTTGGAAGAGTTGTTGGTATAGCAACTGCAACACCACAACAGGATGATATTGGTGTTGGAAAGACATCTGTCTTTACTATAAGTTCTACTCCAAACTCAATTACAAGATCATACAAACTTGTCGCAGAGTCAGATAATTATCAATCTGTACTAACTGATATCACAAATGTAGAAACAACGATAAGTTCACTTACAAAACTTGTTACAATAAATGACGTATCAGTTACCGATCTAATAGGAAACAAGTATTCTACAATACCTATTGAAAGTCCGGTCAAAATAACTAGTGAAATATGGATAAAATATGCATCTGAACAGTCTGAACAACCCTATGTTTGTTATGTTCAGATAAAACAAATTGGAACTGAAAAACTCACACAAAATCAAACTGATGCAGCCCCAGTTGAATTCATAGGAACTGTACAAGGCGTATTTCATGGAATGGAAAAACAGGAAATTTCAGTAAACTGGGTTCCAGATAAACAAGGCGCATTCTTTGTAGAGGTATATGTATGGGATCCAAATGCTGTAGCGCTCGCTGAACCAAGCCGTCATATCAATGTGATGCTTGTAAAGTAAAGTAAATCTAAAAGAAAACAAAGTATCTGTATGTCTAAATTCGAGATAGTTGCCCTTGGAGGAACATTTGATATAATACACAAGGGACACCTTGCACTGTTACAAAAAGGATTTTCTATTTCATCTAAAGTTATTATCGGTCTTGCAAGCGATGAATTTGCGATAAAAAAAGGAAAAAAGCTATTACATAATTATTCTCAAAGACTCGAGTCACTGAAATCTGTAATAAATAAAAATTTTCCAAATTCTCACTATGAGATAAGCAAACTTGATAACGACTTTGGACCTGCTGTTTTGAAAAATGAAGTAGAAGCTTTGGTTGTTAGTGAAGAAACAATAGAGCAAGGTGAAATATTAAACAAATTGCGCACTCAAAAGCATCTTTCTCCAGTGGCAGTTGTAGGCGTTCCAATGGTTCTTGCAGAAGATGGTAAACGCATATCTACAACACGAATTAAAAACTCTGAAATTGATGTTGAAGGAAATTTACGTTGAATTGACAAACAACTTGTCTATCTTTGAGTAACTGAAATAAAACAAAAAAATTCTAGTATCTAACGATGAAAAATCTGACTAATCACATGTTAAACAAAATATCTGCCCACGTAGCAGAATTAAAAGACGGTCTTAATCCCGAAAACATAGCCTACTGGTACAAAAAAGTCATACAAGAAGCAAAGGATGTGGCTCCTCCATGGTTAGTAGACAAGATAAATGTCAAACAAGATCCTGTATTGCACATGAAATTCAATTTGGACATATCAAAGCGTGCTGTGAGGTATTTTATGATGGCAATAGAAAACCACTTGGATGAAATGCCTTACTCAACTAGATTATATTTCCTCAAAGTACAAGAAATAATGACTACTGAAATGGACAAATCATTAGTCTAGTTTATTCTTTTGTAATCTCCACTACGTCATTAAAAATTGCAGTTTCTGTTATTCTGTGTCTTTTCTCAATAACCGATTGTATAAAATCTGCAAATGATTCTACCTCAAATCTGTCTTTTAGTAAAATGCTGTGTGCTGATTTATCTTTCGCAGATATGATGACTTCGTTTTCAATAACTTCTAAAATTCCAGTGATGAATGACTCATTGCCTTGTTTTACATAAATTAAACTAGAGAGTTTCTGTGCTTCATACTCATCTTCACATATGATCTTTTTTTTCATGTCTTTATTCAAACAAGAATTTGTTTACCTGATCTTTTGCTTTTTCTCTTTTTTTCTTAAAGTCTGCTATGAAAGGCTTTGCGGCATCTTTAAGATCACATTTACATTCGCCACACAAAAGCTCACCACCCTTACATTTTCTTGCTCTTTCATCAGAGTCTTTTTCAGAATCAAAGAAATATCGTAAATACCAAAATACTGGACATATGTTGAAATTGGCTCCTAGTTTGCGTTGTAGTTCAACAGTTGGTTGACCTCCAGTAAACGAATTTGAAATCTTTTTGTCAACTGCCTCTTCTTCATCAGTTGTAAATATTGCAGTTTCTGGAATAGACGAAGACATCTTTCCTTTCATTCCAAGACCAGGTAAGAATTTGGAATGAATTTGTGCAGGTTTTGGATATCCGATTTTTTCTGCAATGTCCCTTGTTACTCGCCAATATGGATCTTGATCTATTGCAGCAGGTATGAGAACAGGAGTAGGTTTGCCCTCAATTACTGAGGGAAGAAAACAAGGAGCTGCCTGAATGGGTGGAAACCCAATCATTCCTATGTTTGTTGAATTTTGAAAACCAAAAACTGCCTTTACGGTGGAGTATGTTATTCTTTTAGCAATTTCAAGTGAAATTGGATAGATCCGTTTTATGTCTTTTGAGTCTATCAGAATCTTTGTCTTCTTAGGATCAAATCCTACTGCAATGATATCTAAGATATTTTCATATGTATATTTTGACACATCATCAAACGATCTATCGTCACTGTAAAGAAATTTTTCATCATCTGTAATCTGAAATATCAAATTTACATCAAATTTATCTTGTAAATATTTTGTAAAAATCCATGGAAGTAAATGTCCCATATGTACTGAGCCTGATGGTCCTCTGCCTGTGTAAAGATAGAACTTGTTTCCTTTTTCATATTCAGATAAAACCCTATCAAAATCTCTATGGCTAAAAAAATATCCAAGCTTTAGCATCGGATGTAATTCGCCAGTTTTCTTTTTTATCCTCTCAAGCAGTTCTGGAGAAATCTTTTCTGTACCAAATTTCTGGCTAAGTTTGTCATAATCAACATCACCATCAACACTCCATGGAGTGACTGTGAATTCGTCGCCTGACATTCATCATTCAGATAGGTTAAGGTTTAAAAAGTCTTTTCTGCTTTTTGTGATAATGTCGCAAGTTCTTCATCCAATCGAACATAAAATAATCAGGTCTCTAAAAGAAACGCCTAACATAACTTATGATGAGATTGCAAAAAATGCACAACTTGCTATAGATCAAGTAAGAAGAGGTCTTGAGTGGCTCAAATATAAAAACTTGATAGAGATTCACGAATCTGAAGTATTTTTTGTCAGTCTTGGTAAAAATGGAAAAGATGCATTTGAGAAAGGACTGCCTGAGAGAAAACTTGCAAACTATCTCGGAAAACGTCATGTTTGTACCTTTGAAGCTGCACAAACTGTTCTTTTAGAATCGGAGTTTAATGCAGCAATTTCAAATGCAAGACAAAATGGTTGGATTGAGATAACAAAAAGTCAGAATACAAACATCATTTCTCTTAAGGATGACACAACAAAATCGCCCGAAGAAGAACTATTATCTATTTTAGTAAACAGATCTCCTCTCTCAGAAATAAAGAACAAATCAGCGTTTGAATCTCTTAAAAAAAGACCTGATTTTATTGTACTTGATTCAATAAAAACTACGGTAGTAAATCTTACCTCGCAAGGATTAGAGACTGCAACAAAACTATCTGAAACAGTGGGAGAAAGAAAGCTTACTACTGAAATGCTTACAAGTGGAAAATGGAAAGAATTACCTCTTGCACCAATTGATGTAGAGGCAACAGCACCAGAAGTTTTTGCAGCAAGATCTCATCCTTTACAAGACGTCATAAATGAAGTAAGAGAAATTTTTGTTAGTCTTGGATTTGCAGAAATATATGGCAATCTTACTCAATCAAGCTTTTGGAATTTTGATGCACTTTTTACTCCACAAGATCATCCAGCTCGAGAAATGCAAGACACATTCTACATAAAAGATGCTAGTACAAACAAAATTTCTACACCTAACCAAATTGCCAAAGTATCAGAATCTCACAAAAAGGGATGGCACTATGACTGGAAACTTGATGAAGCAAAAAGAATGGTTTTACGTACACATACAACATGTGTTACAATAAGACATCTGGCAGACAACAATCCAGCTGAGGCAAGAATATTCTCTGTTGGCAGAGTGTTTAGAAATGAAAAGGTCAGCTACAAACATCTTGTTGAGTTTAATCAGATAGAGGGGGTTGTTGTAGGAAAAAACGTCACACTTAGAGACTTGATGGGTCTACAACGTGAATTTTACTATAAGATGGGTCTCAAGAAAGTCAAGTTCTGGCCAACATTCTTTCCTTACACTGAGCCATCATTACAATCCATGGTCTATAATGAAAAACTTGGCAAATGGGTAGAGCTCTTTGGCATGGGGATATTCAGACCAGAAGTTACTCAACCACTTGGAATTAAAAATCCCGTGCTTGCTTGGGGAGGAGGCATCGAAAGAATAGCTATGCTAAAATTTGCATTAAGTGATGTTCGTGAACTTTACAATAACAATTTGGGTTGGTTAAGGAGTGTGCCAAAATGCCCGTAGTAACTTTGTATTTAAATAGACTGCAAAAACTTCTTGGTAAAAAAACATCACAAGAAAAAATTATTTCGACCCTTCCATTCATCGGACTAGATATTGAAGAACAAACAAAAGATCACATTTCTGTAGAATACAGTCCAAACAGGCCTGATTATTCAACAGATTATGGAA